>Ga0268298_10002734_pt1 | contig 18896 bp, 11 predicted proteins | sample WWTPWeurt_MetaG_FD_194462 | JGI IMG/M metagenome (GOLD analysis project Ga0268298, IMG submission 194462) | Activated sludge microbial communities from WWTP in Nijmegen, Gelderland, Netherland - WWTP Weurt | ecosystem: Engineered > WWTP > Aerobic digester > Activated sludge | place...
GGCGACCCGGCCACGTCCGAGGGCCTGTTCATCTTCCAGGGCAGCAACAGCACCGCGGTGAGCGTGGGCGACATCGTGCGCGTCACCGGCACGGTGGACGATTTCGGCAATGGCTTCAGCAGCCTCACCGAGCTCACTGCCGTCACCAGTGTGTCGGTGATCAGCAGCGGCCAGGCGCTGCCCGCCGCTGTGCACGTGAGCCTGCCCACGGCCACCGTGGCCGAGCTCGAAGCCTTCGAGGGCATGCGGGTGGCCATCGACACCCAGCTCACCGTCACCGACACCTTCACGCTCGGCCGCTTCGGTGAAGTGTTGCTCTCCGCCGATGGCCCCGGCAACCAGCCGGGCACCGACGCGCGGCTGGACCAGTTCACCCAGTTCAACGAGCCCGACGTGGCCGGCAACGCCGCCTACCAGGCACTGATCGCTCCGCGCATGCTGCTGCTGGACGATGGCCGCTCGGTGCAGAACAGCGACCCCATCACCTACGGCCGAGGCGGCCTGCCGCTGAGCGCCAGCAACACCCTGCGCGGCGGCGACACGGTGAGCGGCCTGGTGGGCATCCTGGATGACCGCTTCGGCACGGTGGACACGGGCCCCTACCGCCTGCAGCCCACCGAGGCCGTGGACTTCCAGGCCATCAATGCGCGCACCACCAACCCGGGCGTGAGCGGCAACCTGGTGGTGGCCTCGTTCAACGTGCTCAACTACTTCAACGGGCCCACCTTCCCCACCTCGCGCGGGGCCGACTCCCTGATCGAATTTGCCCGGCAGCGCGACAAGATCGTCTCGGCCATCATCGGCACCGGTGCGGATGTGGTGGGCCTGCTGGAGATCGAGAACGACGGCTACGGCGGCGGCAGTGCCATCCAGAGCCTGGTGGATGCACTCAACGCCAAGGCCGGCGCCGGCACCTATGCCTTCGTCAACCCGGGCACCCCCGTGCTGGGCGGCGACGCCATCGCCGTGGGCCTGCTCTACAAGCCCACCAAGGTGAGCGCCGTGGGCAGCCCGGCCATCCTGGACAGCTCGGTCGACTTCCGCTTCGACAGCAGCCAACAGCGCCCCAGCCTGGCCCAGACCTTCCGCGATTCGCTCACCGGCGAGCTCTTCACGCCGGTGATCAACCACCTCAAGTCCAAGGGCTCTGCAGCCAACCTTCCAGGTGACGTGGACCAGGGCGATGGCCAGGGTGCCAGCAATGCCACCCGCACCCTGGGCGCCGAAGCCCTGATGGACTGGCTCGCCACCGACCCCACTGGCCAGCACGACAGCGACTTCCTGATCCTGGGCGACCTGAACGCCTACGCGAAGGAAGACCCGATCCAGGCCATCCTGGCCGGCGCCGATGGCATTGCCGCCAATGCCGACGACTTCAAGAACCTGCTGGCCGACAGCGCCTACTCCTACTCGTTCGGCGGCCAATGGGGCGCGCTCGACCACGCGCTCGGCAGCGGCAGCCTGCAAAGCCAGGTGAGTGGCGCCGCCAAGTGGCACATCAATGCCGACGAGCCCACGGTGCTGGACTACAACGTCGAGGCCAAGACCGCGGGCCAGCTGGTGTCGCTGTACGGCGCAGACCCCTACCGCTCATCCGACCACGACCCGGTGGTCATCGGCCTGAACCTGGGCCGCACGCTGCAGGGCACCGTGCGCGCCGACACGCTGGTGGGCACGGCCGGCAACGACAGGATCATTGGCGGGCAGGGGCGCGATGTGCTCAGCGGCCTGGGCGGATCGGACACCTTCGTCTACAACTCGGTGCTCGACGGCATGGACCGCATCCTCGGCTTCGCGCCGGGCATCGACCACCTCGAGATCACCAATCTGCTGGCCAGCGTGAACTACGCGGGCAACGACCCCGTGGGCGCCGGCTACCTGCGCCTGCTCACCCCCACGGCCACCGGCACGGTGGTGCAGTTCGACGCCGACGGCAGCGCCGGTGCCGGGCTGCCTCGCGCCCTGGTCGAGCTGGCTGGCGTGGCCCTCACCGACGCGCACCTGCTGCTGGCCCCGGGCTTCTGAAGCCCGCGCCCCTCTCAGATCAACCCAACGGACCCATCATGAAACTCAGCTCCCCCTCTCTCGCCGCCCTGGCCGTGCTCGGCTCTGCCTTGCTCGCGCCGCTGGCACCCGCGCAGGCTGCGCTGGTGCACTACAACTTCACCGTCACGCCCGACGACCCGGCCGTGGCACCCAGCAACGGCAGCTTCAGCTTTGACGATGCGCAGGTACCAGGCGCCAGCCCCTTCGGCGAAGACCTGTTTGCGCTGAGCGACTTCAGCTTCAGCTTTGCGGGCGGCAGCTACCTGCTGGGCGACATGGACTACGCCGATGCCGTGTTCAGCGGCGGGCAGTTCCTCGGGCTCGATGCCGTCCTGGGCGGGCTGTTCTCGCTGGTACCCGGCGCCACCCTGCCCGAAGCCTATTTCGCCTACGAGCTGCAGGGCCAGGGCGCCTTTGGCAGCGTGGCCTACCAGCTCGACACCAACGGCGGCGGGCAAGTACCCGAGCCCGCCAGCGCCTGGCTGGCCCTGCTCGGCCTGCTGCCCTTGGCCGGCACGGCGCGCCGCCGCGCTCGCGCGCGCAGTGCAAAGTTGTGCAAAACCGCCTGAACCAATGACCCTGTTGCAGGGCAATTGACACAGCTGGCCACATACGCGAAAGCTGGTGGCCACTTATACTGCCGCGAAGATTTTGGTGCCCTGACGGGGCGGACATTCGAGGCCCGATCGGGTCGAAGGTTGAGGTCGACATGAGCGGCAAATTCAAGGTGGCAGGCTTGTTGGCGCTGGGTGCGGTGGCCGGTGCGCTCACCACCATGCAGCTGCAGGCCTTCGCACGCAACGGGTCGGTCGCGCTGCCGCTCGAGGAGATGCAGCAGCTCGCGCAGGTCTTCGGCATGGTCAAGAGCGACTACGTCGAGCCGGTGGACGAGAAGAAGCTCATCGGCGACGCCATCAGCGGCATGGTGGCCGGGCTCGACCCGCACTCGGTCTACTTCGACAAGAAGACCTTCAAGGAATTCCGCGAGGGCACCACCGGCAAGTTCGTGGGCGTGGGCATCGAGATCGGCATGGAAGACGGCCTGGTCAAGGTGGTCTCGCCGATCGAGGGCTCGCCGGCCTTCCGCGCCGGCATCAAGTCGGGCGACCTGATCACCAAGATCGACGAGTCCTACGTCAAGGGCCTGAGCATGGACCAGGCCATCAAGAAGATGCGTGGCGAGCCGCAGACCAAGGTGCAGCTCACCATCTACCGCAAGGACGAGAACCGCAGCTTCCCCGTCACCATCGTGCGCGAAGAAATCCGCGTGCAGAGCGTGCGCTCCAAGGTGATGGAGCCGGGCTACGCCTGGCTGCGCGTGAGCCAGTTCCAGGACCGCACGGTGGACGATTTCGTGCGCAAGATCGAGGAGATCTACAAGGCCGAGCCGCAGCTCAAGGGCCTGGTGCTCGATCTGCGCAACGATCCGGGCGGCCTGCTCGAAGGCGCGGTGGCGCTGTCGGCGGCCTTCCTGCCCGGTGGCGTGGACGTGGTCTCCACCAACGGCCAGCTGGCCGACTCCAAGGCCGTCTACAAGGCCGCGCCCGAGTTCTACGTGCGCCGTGGCCCCGATCCGCTCAAGCGCCTGCCGGCCGCACTGAAGAACGTGCCGCTGGTGGTGCTGGTGAACGAAGGCTCGGCCTCGGCCAGCGAAATCGTGGCCGGCGCGCTGCAGGACCACAAGCGCGCCACCATCATGGGCGCGCAGACCTTCGGCAAGGGCTCGGTGCAAACGGTGCGCCAGCTCTCACCTGAGACTGCGCTCAAGATCACCACGGCGCGCTACTACACGCCCAGCGGCCGCACCATCCAGGCCACTGGCATCGTGCCCGATGTGTGGCTGGACGAAACCGCTGAAGGCAATGTGTTTGCCGCGCTGCGTGTGCGCGAGGCCGATCTCGAGAAGCACCTGTCCAACGCCAAGGACGGCGGCAAGGACGTCGAGAAAGACCCGGCCCGCGAGAAGGCCCGCGAGGAAGCGCGCAAGAAGCTCGAGGAGCAGGTGGCCAAGAGCAAGGAGCCACCCAAGCCGCTGCCCGAGTTTGGTGGCGCCGAAGACTTCCCGCTGCTGCAGGCGCTCAACCAGCTCAAGGGCAAGCCGGTGGCCGTGAGCAAGACGCAAAGCGTGCGCAAGGCCGAGCTCAGCACCGACAAGCAGTAAGCGGCTTCAACCCCAGCGCTCCAGAAGCCCGCCCCGCGCGGGCTTCGTCGCGTCTGATGCCAGCCGGCAGCCCGCCGCTGGCCGTATCCTTCGCCCATGGACGACGACCAACTGCTGCGCTACTCGCGCCACATCCTGCTCAACGAGATCGGCGTCGAGGGCCAGCAGCGCCTGCTCGCCTCGCACGCCCTGGTGATCGGCGCCGGCGGCCTGGGCTCGCCGGTGGTGCTGTACCTGGGCACGGCCGGCGTGGGCCGCATCACGCTGGTGGACCACGACACGGTGGACGTCACCAACCTGCAGCGCCAGATCGCCCACAACCTCTCTCGCGTGGGCCAGCCAAAGGCCGAATCGGCACGGCAGACCATCGCCGCCATCAACCCCGAGGTGCAGGTGCTGCCCGTGGTGCAGCGCGCCGATGCCGCCTGGCTGGACGCCGCCGTGGCGCAGGCCGATGTGGTGCTGGATTGCTCGGACAACTTCGGCACCCGCCAGGCCGTGAACCGGGCCTGCGTGCAGCACCGCAAGCCGCTGGTCTCGGGCGCGGCCATCGGCTTCGACGGCCAGATCTCGGTCTACGACACGCGCGAGGCGCAGGCGCCGTGCTACGCCTGCATCTTCCCGCCCGAATCCACCTTCGAGGAGGTGCGCTGCGCCACCATGGGCGTGTTTGCGCCGCTGGTGGGCATCATCGGCACCATGCAGGCGGCTGAAGGCTTGAAGCTGCTGATGGGCTTGGGGACCTCGCTGGCCGGCCGCCTGCAGATGCTCGACGCGCGCAGCATGGAGTGGACCGAGATCCGCATGGCGCGCCAGGCCACCTGCCCCGTCTGCGCCGGCCTGCGCGCCTGACGCAGCGCCAAGGCACCGCGCCTTACCTCAATCGCCCGCACCCTGCGCTGCGGTGCACCGGGAGCCCTGCCGGGCCCCGCCGGTTTGAGCTGGGCGGCGGCAGGCCGGGCGCAAACCTGATACGGTCGCGCCTCAAATTGACAGTACCTCGCGCCATGAACCGTCCGACCACCCCCTTGACGGCCCCGTCCGCCGACCGCCTGCGCGGCATCCGCCGCGGCATCGAGAAGGAGAGCCTGCGCGCGCGCCCCGATGGCCGCCTGGCGCTCACGCCGCACCCGGCCGCACTCGGCTCGGCCCTCACCCACCCGCGCATCACCACCGATTACTGCGAATCGCAGCTCGAGCTGATCACCGGCGTGCACGCCAGCGTGGAGGCCGTGGAGAGCGAGATCACGCAGATCCACCAGTTCACCTACCGCGCGCTGGGTGACGAGCTGATGTGGGTGGGCAGCATGCCCTGCGGCCTGCCGCCGGACGAGAACATCCCCATCGGCAGCTACGGCAGCAGCAATGTGGGCCGCGCCAAGAGCGTCTACCGCATGGGCCTGGGCCACCGCTACGGGCGGCGCATGCAGACCATCTCGGGCATCCACTACAACTGGTCGATGCCGGGGCTGAGCAATGCCGAGTACTTCAGCCTGATCCGCAACTTCCGCCGCCACGCCTTCGTGCTGCTGTACCTGTTCGGTGCCTCGCCGGCGCTGTGCCCCAGCTTCGTGGAGGGCCGCGATCACGGGCTGGAGCGCTTGTCCGAGCACAGCCTGTACCTGCCGCATGCCACCTCGCTGCGCATGGGGCGCCTGGGCTACCAGAGCGATGCCCAGGCGGCGCTGGCCGTCAGCTACAACAGCCTGGAGAGCTACGCTGGCTCGCTGCACGGCGCGCTCACGCGGCCCTTCCCGCCGTATGAGCAGATCGGCATCCGCAACCTGGGCGGCGAGTACAACCAGCTCGCCACCAGCCTGCTGCAGATCGAGAACGAGTTCTACGGCACCATCCGCCCCAAGCGCGTGATTCATCCCGGCGAGCGCCCGCTGCACGCGCTGCGCGAGCGCGGTGTGGAGTACGTGGAAGTGCGCTGCATGGACCTCGACCCCTTCGTGCCCGTGGGCATCAATGCCGACACCATGCGCATGCTGGATGTGTTTCTGCTGCACTGCCTGGGCAGCGAGAGCCCGCCCGATTCGCCACAGGAGAACGTGGCCCTGGCCAGCAACCAGCACCTCACCGCCGCGCGTGGCCGCGAGCCGGGCCTGATGCTCGAGCGCGACGGCCAGCCCATCGCGCTCACCGATTGGGCGGGCGAGATCCTGGCCGAGTGCGCGCCGATCGCAGCCGCGCTGGACGCCGCGCTCGGCAGCGATCTGCACCGCGCCGCGCTGGCCCGCGCGCAGGCCTCGCTGGCCGCGCCGCAAACCCTGTCGTCGGCGCGCGTGCTCGACGCCATGGCGCGCGACTTCGGCCAGTCCTACACGCGCTTCGTCTGCGCCCAGGGCGAGAGCGCCAAGGCGCAGGTGCTGGCGCTGCCCTATGCCGCGGACTTGCAAGCCAAGTTCGAAACCATGTCACGCGACTCGGTGGCCGCGCAACGCCGGCTCGAGGCCGAGACCACCCTGCCCTTCGAGGCCTGGCGCCTGGCCTACCTGGCGCCGGAGCGCCTCGGACGTTAATCGCCCTGCGTGATCAGGCCACGCGGCGCAGCGGCGTGGCGCCGCGCGTGAAGCGGAACAGATCCTTGGGGTCGCCAGCCGGCGGCACCAGGGCCACGTCCTCGCCCAGGCCCAGCTCGGTGGCCAGGCGGTGCACCAGCCGCAGCGCCGAGTAGTCCTCCAGCGCAAAGCCCACCGAGTCGAACACCGTCACCTGAGCGGCCGATTGCCGCCCGGGCTGCGTGCCCGCCAGCACGCGCCACAGGTCCACCACCGGGAAGTCGGCCGGCATCTGCTGGATGTCGCCCTCCACGCGCGTCTGCGGCTCGTACTCCACGAACACGCGCGCGCCGCGCAGCACCTCGGGGTGCAGCTCGGTCTTGCCGGGGCAATCGCCGCCCACCGCATTGAGGTGCATGCCGGGCTCGATCATCTCGGGCTGCAGGATGGCCGCGCGGCGCTTGTCGGCGGTGACGGTGGTGACGATGTCGGCGCCACGCACCGCATCGGCCACGCTGGCCGCGCGCGTGACGACGAGGCCGGGCACGCCAGCCAGGTTGCGCTGCAGCTTGGCGGTGGCGGCGGCATCCACATCGAAGGCGCGGATCTCGCTGATGCCCAGCAGGTGGTGAAAGGCCAGGGCCTGGAACTCGCTCTGCGCGCCATTGCCGATGAGGGCCATGCGGCGCGAGTCGGGCCGCGCCAGCGCGCGCGCCGCCATGGCCGAGGTGGCCGCGGTGCGCAATGCGGTGGTCAGCGTCAGCTCGGACAACAACAGCGGGTAGCCGGTGCGCACCTCGGCCAGCACGCCAAAGGCCATCACCGTGGACAGGCCGTGTGCGGTGTTGCCCGGATGGCCGTTGACGTACTTGAAGGCGTAGTGCTGCGCGTCGGACACCGGCATCAGCTCGATCACGCCAAGCGCCGAATGGCTGGCCACGCGGGCGCTCTTGTCAAAGTCCTGCCAGCGCAGGAAGTCCTCGCGCAGGGTGGCCTCCATCTGCGCCAGCAGGGACGGCAGGCCCACGCGCTGCACCAGTTGGGCCAGGGCATTCACATCGACGAATCGGGTCATGGCGTGCGCTCCGTTATGCGGCCGCGCACTCCAACGCGATGCGGGCCTGCGTTGATGAGCAGTCTCCCCGTGGGGGCCGCCCAGGCGGAAGCCAGCGAAGCGATCAATGCGGCATGCCGGCTGAGCACATTGCCAGGCCATGTTGGGCAATGTGATCAGCGCACCTCGAATTCACCCACGAACACGCGCTCCTTGGGCTCGCGCAGGCGCAGCGTGACGCGCTTGTCCTGCTGCCGCGTGGTGCCGAAGTGCGTGCTCAGCACCAACTGGAGGGTGGTGTAGGCCGAGACGATCTGCTGGCGTTGGCCGTAGAACTTGGCCTCCACGCGGTAGACGCCCGGCTTGGCGCGCTTGATCGAGAACTCCTCGGGCCCGTAGCCGCCGGTGGCGTCCTGCGACATGCGCCCGCCCTGAAACGTGAGCGCATTGCCGTAGTACGCAGCTTCGCCGTTGGGGTCGGTGACCCACAGGTCCACATCGGTGTTGTCGGTGTCCCAGGTGAGCACGGCGCGCAGATCGAGCGGCAGGTTGCGCAGCAGGCGCGGGTCGATGCGCGAGGTGTCCAGGCCGCCCCTGCCCTGCGTGGCCACGATGGCGTTCAGCTCGGCCAACGCGATCAGCTCCACCTCCGGGAAGCGCGGCCAGGGGCGCAGCAGCACCTCGCGCAACTGGTCCACCGCCGCCTGGGGCTGGCCGTCGGCCGCCAGCGCCAGGCCCAGGTCGCGGTGCGATTGGGGCTCGTGCGGCGCCAGCACCAGCACCTTGCGCAGCAGCGGCACGGCCAGCCTGGGCTGCCCTGCCTGCAGCAGGCGTTGCGCCAGGATGCGCAGCACCTGCCGGTTCTCCAGGTCCATCTCCGCCAGGTTGGAGAGCACGCGCAGGGCCTGCTCGGGCAGGCCGCGCTCAAACAGCAACTCGGCCACATCGAGGTAGAAGGCGGTGCTGTTGGCCTGGCCTGGGCGCTCGTCGAGGTAGACCCGGTACAGCTGCGCCGTGGGCGTGGCGCTCAGGCGGCGCATGTAGGGCGCGTCCAGCGTGGGCGCGCGCAGGCGGATCACGGCTTGCGAGCCGCGCTGCGCGTCGACCTCGCCGCGCGACTTGGCCATCGCCGGTGCGGGCGCCGCCGCTGCGGGCGCGGCCATCGCGCGCGCCGGTGCCATGTCATTGCGCTGCAGACGCGAGGCCTCTTGCAGGCCAGCCGGGCTGGCGGGTAGCTCCAGCTTGGACGCGTCTTTTGCGTGCCATGCATTCTTCGGGAAATCGCGCTCCCACCACGCGATCTTCTGCTCGAACAGACGCGCCACCCGATCCAGGTGCGCCTGCGTGCTGCGCTGCTGAGTGAAGCGTGCCTGGCTGCGCAAGGCGTCCACGGCCTTGGCCAGCTCGGGCGGCGGGGTGATGTCGTGGCGCGCGTAGTCCTCGGCGCGGTCGAGGATGATCAACGAGGTCTCGCGCGTAACGATGCCGAACTCGCGCGACACGCGGCGGATCTCGGCGCGATGGAGCGCCTCGTCGGCCTCCAGCGCGGTGATCTGCAGGCGCGCCCAGGTCTGCGGCGCCAGCGTGCCCTCGCTGCCCTGGGCATCGACGGGCAGATCCACCACCTGCTGGCGGCCGTCGGGGTGCTCCAGCGTGAGCTTGACGCGCGTCTGGCGCTCGGCCAGCTCGCCGGCCACGGTGAGCCAGCCTTCGTCGGGGCGCGAGGAAGCCGCCACGAGGCGCCGCGCGCCGTTCGATTCCATGCGCAGCAGGCGGGTGCTGCGCTCCAGCAGCAGCGCGCGCGCGGCCTCGGGCGTGTTGGCCAGCAGATCGATGAAGACGCCGCCGCTGGCCTCGGCCAGGCCGCGCAGGCGGGTGCTGTCGGTGCGCACGGAGGCGGCGATGGCGAACACGGGCACGCGCGGCGCGGCCAGGCGCTGCGCGCCGAAGTTGGCCAAGCCATCGCTGAAGAGCAAGAGCTCGGCAGCGGCCTTGTCGATCGCGATCGCGCCCAGGTCGGTGGCGCCGTCGTACACGGTGTCTTCGAGGCTGCGGCGCAGCGCGCTCCAGTCACTGCCGCGCAGCTTGAACACCTGCACGGGCTCGGCCGCGTGGCTCACGCGCTGCAGGCGCACCTCCACATCGCGGGCGGCGGCAAAGTAGGCATCGAGCAGCGCGAATTCGCGGCCATGGTCGCGCTCGGCGCCCGAGCCCGAGTTGTCCCACACGATCTGCACCACGCGCGGCAGCGCTCGCGGCTGGCGCAGCTGCGGCACGGCCAGCTGGGCCACGAAATAGGCGCGGCCCTGGCGCTCGCCGGTGCTCACGCTGCCGGTGCGCGCGGCGGCGATGTCGATGTCGAGCACGCCGCGCGGGCTGATGTCGCGCTGGGTCCAGTCCAGCGCATGGCCGCTGCCGCTGGCCATGAAGGCGGGCACGCCCAGTGCACCGGCGCTGGCCCGGGGCGGCGCCTCGGCGCCCGCCACGCGGATGGCCACCGTCAGCTCGGCCAGACGCTCGCCAAACTCCAAAGGCAAGCGGTAGCTTAAGCGGCCCTCGCGCAAGGCCAGGGTTTCGGCATAGCGGATCAGCACCCGCTTGCTGCCGTTGGCCGGGATCGGGTAGACGCGCAGCTTGTGGTTGTTGCCCTCGGTGGCAGAGAGCAGGGCCGGGTCGATGCGCGCGCGGGTGACGTCCTCGAACACGGCCTCGCCATGCGCCTTGTCCACCGGCACGGCCTCGCGCAGCGCGCCGTCCACGTCCATGGCCATGCCCACCACGGCCTGGCCCTCGAGCAACGGGAACTGCAGCTCGCCCTCCAGCACGCGCGGGTTGGGGTTGAAGAACTCCAGCTCCACGGTGGTGAGCGCCATGCGCCCGCTCAACTCGGCGCGCAGCGCCACCGAGCGCAATTGCACCGGCACCGATGCGCCCGAGACCACCAGGCGGGGCGGCCGCAGCACAGGCGGCATGGGCAGGATGCGGGCCTTGTCGGCCACCTGGGCACGCAAGGGGGCGGCGGCCATCCAGAGCACGGCGCCACCGGTGGCGCCACACAGAAGAGCACGTCGGCTGGGGTTCATGGGCAGGGTCTCCAAGCTCATCGGGCACCACACCGCGCAGTGCCCACCTTGACTGATACGGCGCCGGGGCCTTGGCGGGGTTGAGCCAGCGCGAAAATTTTTGAGCCCAGAATGCGCGACCGTCGGCGCCCCGTCGCCATCCCTTCAGAAGGACACCCCCATGAGCAAGCCCTTTGACCTCGTCGTGCACGGCGCCACCGGCTTCACCGGCCGCCTGGTCGTCGAATTCCTGCTGCAGCAATACCCCGCCGGCAGCGGCCTGCGCTGGGCCATGGGCGGCCGCAGTGCCGAGAAGCTGGCCGCAGTGCGCGATGAGGTCGGCGCCCCCGCCGACACGCCCCTGGTGGTGACCGACATCGCCAGCCCCGCCAGCCTGCAGGCACTCATGGCGCAAACCCGCCTGGTGCTCACCACCGTGGGCCCCTACCAGCTCTACGGCAACGAGTTGCTGGCCGCCTGCGCCGCTGCAGGTGTGGACTATGTGGACCTGTGCGGCGAGCCCGCCTGGATGCGCCAGATGATCGACGCGCACGAGGCGCATGCCCAGCGCAGCGGCGCGCGCATCGTGTTCTCGTGCGGCTTCGACTCGATCCCCTTCGATCTGGGCGTGTGGCTGCTGCAGACCGAAATGAAGGCCCGCCACGGCGCGCCGGCCGCGCGCGTGCGGGGCCGCGTGCGCAAGATGAAAGGCACCTTCTCCGGCGGCACGGCGGCCAGCCTGAAGGCCACCATGGCCGCCGCGGCGGCCAACCCGCGCGTGCTCGAGCTGCTGCGCGACCCGTTCTCGCTCACCCCCGGCTTCCAGGGCCCGAAGCAGCCGTCCGGCAATCGCCCGATGCTGGAGAACGACCTGGGCCAATGGGCCGCGCCCTTCGTGATGGCCGCCATCAACACGCGCAATGTGCACCGCTCCAATGCCCTGCTGCAGCACGCCTACGGCACCGACTTCGTCTACGACGAGATGCTGCTCACCGGCCCGGGCGACAAGGGCCAGGCCATCGCCAACGCCGTGGCCGCCGACAAGTCGCTCGGTGGCGAAGGCGGCCCGCAGCCCGGCGAAGGCCCCTCGCGCGAAGAGCGCGACGCGGGCTTCTACGATGTGCTCTTCATCGGCGACGACAGCCAGGGCCACCAGCTGCGCGTGGCCGTCAAGGGCGACCGAGACCCGGGCTACGGCTCCACCTCCAAGATGATCACCGAGGCCGCCGCCTGCCTGCTGCTCGACGCCACCGACACGCCCGGCGGCATCTGGACCCCGGCCGCGGCGCTCGGCCAGCGCCTGATCGACCGCCTGGTAAAACGCGCCGGCTTGACCTTCGCCATGGAAACCGCCTGAACCGGGGCCCAGAATGAGCGGGCAGACAGCCCGCTTACATGACACCGGATTCGTCGTGGTACCGCACGTCGGCACAGCTTCGGCGCATCGCCTGGGCCGTGCCGTTGATCGTCGTGCTCGGCGCAGCCATCCACCTGTGGCTGCTGCATCAGGCGCATGCCCAGTTGCGCGCCGACACCCTGGCACAGGCCGGCCAACGCGCCGGTCAGCTGGCGCGCGCCAAGGCCGACCAGATCGAGACCCTTCTGCTCAGCGCCGACACGGTGCTGCGCCAGTTTCGCGACCAGTACGCGGGCGGGCGCGGCGAGGCTGCGCAAGCCACCGCGCAAGCGGCCTTCGCCACCTTTGCCCAGGGCGCCATCGTCGACTTCACGGTGGCCGACGCAGCAGGGGCAATCGAGTTCTCCAAGCTGCACCCGGTAGACACCGCCGGCCCCAGGCAGCAGATCAAGGACCGCGACTTCTTCGCCTTCCACCTCAGCAAGCGCAGCGATGAGCTGCATGTCAACCCACCGGTGCGCAACGCCGCCGGCCAGTGGGAGGTGCTGCTGACGCGGCCCATCCTGCGCCAGGGGCAACTGGCCGGGGTGGCCGTGATGGCCCTGGCGCCGGATCACTTGTCTGGCGCGCTCAAGCCCCACCTCAGCGCAGACGGCGATGTGGCCAGCCTGCTCTTCACCGACGGCAGCTATCTGGGCCGCAGCCACGACGTCGAGCGCGTGCTGGGCACACGCCTGCCCGCAGACCGGCCCTTCCTGCAACCCGAGGCACCCGCGAACGGCGCGTTCCGCACCGTGGCGCAGGTCGACGGCCGTGCGCGGGTCTACGGCTGGAACCGCCTGCGAGCCTTGCCACTGGTGCTGAACCTCGGGCTGGACGAGGCCGCCATCCTGGCGCCCGTCGACAACGAAATCCACCTCAGCAGGCTGCGCAACCTCATCATCCTGCCCGGCATGCTGCTGCTGTGCGCCGGCGTGTCCGCGCTGCTGTTCTCCAGCGCGCGGCAGCAGGACCGACTGGCAGCGCACGATTCGCTCCTGCGCGCCACCCTCGACGCCACGGCGGACGGCATCCTGGTGGTCGACCACGCCGGCCGGGTGCTGCAGATGAACCGCCAGTTCCGGACCATGTGGCGGCTGCCCGAGGCCGTGGTGGAGGACAGCGACCTGCAGGCCCTGGTGGCGCAGGTGCTGGGCCAGATGAGCGACCCGTCCTGCTTCCTCGAGCACATCGCGCACCAGTTCGACGATACCGACACACGCCGCTCGCTGCTGCACTTCAAGGACGGCCGGGTCTACGAGCGCCTGTCCCAGGCCCTGACGCTGAATCAGCGTGCGGCGCGCCTGCTGTCCTTTCGCGACATCACCGAACAGCGCCAGGCCGAAGCGCAGTTGCGCCAGCTGTCCATGGCCGTGGAACAGAGCCCCGAGAGCATCGTCATCACCAGCCTCGGCGCGCACATCGAGTACGTGAACGAGGCCTTCGTGCGCAACACCGGCTACAGCCGAGAAGAGCTGATCGGCAAGAACCCGCGCATCCTGCAGTCCGGCCACACGCGCCCGGAGGACTACGCCGCCATGTGGGCCGCCCTGACCGAAGGGCGCACCTGGAGCGGCGAGTTTCACAACGTGCGCAAGGACGGCAGCGAATACGTCGAGTCCGCCTTGATCACGCCCATCCGCTCGCCCGACGGCCACATCAGCCACTACCTGGGCGTGAAGGAAGACGTGACCGAGAAGAAGCAGCTCCTGCGCGAGCTGGAGCAGCATCGCAACCGGCTCGAGGACCTGGTGGCCCAGCGCACCAAGCAGCTGGCCGAGGCCCGTGACCGGGCGCAGGCGGCCAGCGTGGCCAAGAGTGCCTTCCTGGCCAACATGAGCCATGAGATCCGCACCCCCATCAATGCGATCACCGGCATGGCCTACCTGATGCGGCGCGAAGGCCTCAGCCCGCAGCAGGCCAATCGGCTCGATCGCATCGACGCTGCGAGCCAGCACCTGTTCGAGGTGATCAACGCCATCCTCGATCTGTCCAAGATCGAGTCCGACCGCTTTGCGCTCGAAGAAAGCGAGCTCAGCGTGAGCGGCATGCTGTCCAACGTGGCCGAGATGCTGCACGAGCGTGCGCGCTCCAAGCACCTGCAGTTGCTCACCGAGCCGCCGGTCGATGTGCCGCGCCTGGTGGGCGATGCCACCCGCCTGCAACAGGCCCTGCTCAACTACGCCACCAACGCCATCAAGTTCACCGACAGCGGCACCGTGATCCTGCGTGCCGGCGTGCAGGCCGACCTGGGTGATCGGGTGCTGATGCGCTTCGAGGTGCAGGACACCGGCATCGGCATCGAGCCCGATGTGATGAACCGCCTGTTCACGGCCTTCGAGCAGGCCGACAACTCCACCACACGCAAGTACGGCGGCACGGGCCTGGGTCTGGCCATCACCCGAAAGTTGGCCGAGTTCATGGGTGGCCAGGCCGGGGCCAGCAGCACGCCCGGCGAGGGCAGCCGCTTCTGGTTCACCGCCAGCCTGCGCAAGTGGAACGCCGAGCTCCACGCCCAGCCCAGCGCGCCGGCCGAGCCCGCCGAGCTGGTGTTGCGACGCGACCATGCCGGGCGCAGCCTGCTCGTGGTGGAGGACGATCTGATCAACCGCGAGATCGCGGTGGAGCTGCTGCAGTACGTGGGGCTGGACACCGATGTGGCACAGGACGGCCTGGAGGCCGTGGCCATGGCGCAGCTCAAGCGCTACGACCTGATCCTGATGGACATGCAGATGCCGCGCATGGATGGCATGGCGGCTGCCCGCCGCATCCGTCAGGGCGCATCGGGTGCCGACACGCCCATCGTGGCCATGACGGCCAATGCCTTCGACGAAGACCGGCAACGCTGCGTGGACGCGGGCATGAATGATTTCATCACCAAGCCGGTGGACCCGCAGACGCTCTTCAGCGTGCTGCTGCAGTGGCTGCCGAAACCAGCAGGCAGCGGCCACTGAGCCAGCGCGCCCTGGCTTGGGCCGCCTCAGGCACCCAGGCGATCGGCCAGGACCAACAGGTCGCCAACGTGGTGGTGCGGCACGCCCGCGGGCACGCCCTGCGCCACCTGCCCCGGTCGTTGCACCCAGGCGGCACGCAGGCCGGCGTCGAGCGCGCCGTCCACGTCGAGCAGCGGGTCGTCGCCGATGTGCAGCACCTGCGCTGGCGGCAGGCCCAGGTGGGCGCAGGCGGCATGGAAGATCGGCGCCGCCGGCTTGCCAACACCAAAAGTACGCGCACTGAAGCAGGCCGCAAAGTAGGGCGCGAGGCCCACGCGCTCCAGGTCCGAATTGCCATTGGTGATGCCCACGATGGGCCAGCGCGCGGCCAGGCGCTGCAGTGCGGGCAGCGCGTCCTCGTACAGCTCCACCCGCTGGCGCTCCGCAAAGAAGACATCGAAGGCCGGCTCGGCCAGGGCCGGGTCGTCGCCACTGGCGCGCAGCGCCTGGCGGATGGACTCGCGCCGCAGCGTGGACAGGTCGGTGGCCAGCTCGGGCCGCGCCCTCAGCAGCGCGTCGCGCAGGGCGCGCATGGCCTTGGCGTCGTGCGCGGCCACCGTGGCCGGTGCCATCTCGCGCAGCCAGGCCAGCAGCGCTTGCTCGGCGCGCGCGATGGTGGGCCAGATCGGCCACAGCGTGTCGTCCAGGTCCAGTGTCAGCGCTTGAGGGGTCCACTCGGTGCTCATGGCCGGATCGTAGCCGGCGCCGGTATCGCCCCGAAGCCAGTACCCCGCGTGACGCGGCAGCAGGCCGATTGCCAAGGCCGGGGTGCTCTGGGAAGATGCGCTCACCGCTCCTGAACACCTCGCGCACGGGCCACCGCCCGGCTCACCCCATGTCGAGCCCGATCCGCATGGCAGTACCCGAAGCCGCGCACGATGGCAGCGTGCAGGCCTTGGCGTCCCAGGCCCCGGGGCCGCGCCCATCACCATGCCGCTGAAGGCCACGCAGCAGTTTCTGGAGTCGGTGCTGGGTGCCTTGTCGGCACACGTCTGCGTGCTCGATGAGACCGGCCACATCGTGCTGGTCAACCGCGCCTGGCGCGAGTTTGCCGAGCGCAGCGAGGCCGCACCGCATCGCGCGCTCGAAGGTGCCGACTACCTCGCCGCCTGCGAACGCGCCGCCCTCGCGCCGCCACCGCACGGGCCAGCCTGCCAGCGCTTCTCCGACCAGCTTCGCCAGGTGCTGCAAGGCCAGCTGATCCAGTTCGAGCTCGAATGCGCCGGCCATGCGCCGGCCGCGCAGCGCTGGTTCATTGCCCACGTCGCGCGCATCGACGGCATCGAGCCCCTGCGCGTGGCGGTGGCGCTGGACGACGTCACGGCCGTGAAGCTGGCGCGGGAGACCCTGGCGCGCAGCGAAGCCTTGTTGCGCGACCTGGCCGCGTCCATTCCCGGCGCCCTGTTCAGGCTGGCGCGCGGCTCGGGCGGCGTGTGGAGCTTCGTCTACATGAGCCCTGGCATCGAGGCGCTGTTCGGGGTGACGCCGGAGCAGGCCTGCAGCAGCTTTCGCCCGCTGCGCGAACGCATCCTGCCGGAGGACCTGGCCGCTCACGACGACACGGTCAATTCGGCCATCGCGGCGCACCAGGGCTGGCAGCACGAGTACCGCATTCGCATGCCCGATGGGCAGCTCAAGTGGATCCACGCCCGCGCCGACTGCAAGCGCGACGAAACCGGCCTGGAGGTCTGGACCGGCACGCTCAGCGACGTGTCCGGGCGCAAGCACATGGAAGCGGTGCTCAAGGCCAGCGAGGAGACCTACCGCACCCTGTTCGAGACCGTGCCCCAGGGCGTGGTGTACCAGGATGCCGAAGGCCGCATCACCTCCGCCAACCCGGCCGCGCAACGCATCCTCGGCCTCACGCTGGATCAGCTGCAGGGCCGCACATCGATCGACCCGCGCTGGCACGCCGTGCACGAGGACGGCAGTGCCTTCCCCGGCGACCAGCATCCGGCCATGCTGGCCCTGCGCGGCGGGCAGCCCGTGAACGATGTGGTGATGGGCGTGTCCGTGCCCAGCCAGGGGCGCAAGTGGATCCTCGTCAACGCCACCCCGCTGTTCAGGCTGGGGCGGCTGGAAGGGGCGTACGCCACCTTCGAGGACATCACCGAGCGCATTCAGCTGAGCAATGAACTGCGGCGCCAGGCCACCACCGACGACCTCACGGGCGTGGCCAACCGACGCAGCCTGATGGCGCGCCTGACCAGTGAATTCGAGCGCATCTCCCGCCACCCCGAGCTGCACTGCAGTGTGCTGGCCCTGGACCTGGACCGCTTCAAGCAGGTCAACGACACCTGGGGCCATGCCGCCGGTGACGCGGTGCTGCTGCATGTGTCGAGGCTGATGTGCGAAGCCACGCGCCAGCACGACGTGGTGGGGCGCAGCGGTGGCGAGGAGTTCACCGTGCTGCTGCCCGACACACAGGCTGACGAGGCCATGGTGTTGGCCGAGCGGCTGCGCCAACGGGTTGCCGCCACACCGGTGCTGCATGACGGCTTGAGCATCCGGATCACCGTGAGCATGGGCCTGAGCGTGATCCTGCCGCAGGACGTCAGCATCGATGCCGTGCTGGCGCGCGCCGATGTGGCGCTCTACGACGCCAAGCACCAGGGCCGCAACCAGGTGCAGTTGTCCGCCATCCACCGCCGCTGAGGGCCTGACTCAGACCTGCAGGGTTCAAACCCGCCTGTTGCGCAGATCGCGCCCCGGCACGATGCGATTAAGCTTCGCCGATGAACCACGCACAACGCCCCAATCGCCCACCGGAGCCACTGCCCCTGAAGTCGCGCAATTTCCCCAGCGCGGTGGAGGATGTGCAGGCTGCCGGATCGAGCAGCCGCTACGACGGCCCCGAGAGCAGCTACCGGCTGGCCTTCACCGACACCGAGTTTCTGCTGCGCGAAGAGCTGCGCCCGGTGCGCATGCAGCTCGAGCTGCTCAAGCCCGAGATGGTGCAGACCGAGCTCGGCATCGAGTCCACCATCGTCATCTTCGGCTCGGCGCGCATCATCCCGCCCGAGGTGGCCAAGGGCCACCTGCACGAGGCCCGCAAGGGCCAGGACATCGCCGCGCTCAAACGTGCCGAGATGCAGATGGCCATGAGCGGCTTCTACAACGAGGCGCGGCGCTTCGCGGCCCTGGTCACCGAGCGCTCGCGCCAGATGGATACGCCGATCTACGTGGTGACGGGCGGCGGCCCCGGCATCATGGAGGCGGGCAACCGCGGCGCACACGAGGTGGGCGGCAAGAGCATCGGCCTGAACATCGTGCTGCCGCACGAGCAGATGCCCAACCCCTACATCACGCCCGAGCTGTGCTTCCAGTTCCACTACTTCGCGCTGCGCAAGATGCACTTCCTGATGCGCAGCATCGCGCTGGTGTGCTTCCCCGGCGGCTTCGGCACGCTCGACGAGCTGTTCGAGACCATGACGCTGGTGCAGACCGGCAAGAGCCGCAAGCGCCCCATCCTGCTCTTCGGCCGTGAGTTCTGGGAGAAGCTCATCAACTTCCAGCACCTGGTGGACACCGGCATGATCAGCGCCGGCGACCTGGGCCTGTTCCACTTCGTCGAGACGGCCGAGGAGGCCTGGGCCCGCTTGTCCGAGCACTACGGCTTCGACCTGCCGCCCACGCAGACGGGGGAGTATGCGGACGACATCTGAGGCTGATGGTGCGAG
>Ga0268298_10002735_pt1 | contig 18896 bp, 19 predicted proteins | sample WWTPWeurt_MetaG_FD_194462 | JGI IMG/M metagenome (GOLD analysis project Ga0268298, IMG submission 194462) | Activated sludge microbial communities from WWTP in Nijmegen, Gelderland, Netherland - WWTP Weurt | ecosystem: Engineered > WWTP > Aerobic digester > Activated sludge | place...
ACATGACCTCGACACGAACCTGGGCGGGCTGGGTGAGCCTGCTGGTTCTGACCACGGCTTGCGGGGGCGATCCCGAAGAGCGGGCGCGTGAAGCTTCCGACTCTGGCGCAGGCGGGACAGGATCGACGACGGGAGGCTCGGCGGGTGCCGCCGGCTCCGCGAGCGCGGGCGGCTCGGCGAGCGCGGGCGGCTCCGCGAGCGCGGGCGGCTCCACGAGCGCGGGCGGCTCCGCGAGCGCGGGCGGCTCGGCTGGAGCAGCCCCGGGCGAGTGCACCGGCGACGCCAGCGCCAAGCTCGTGCACTTCGACGACTTCGATGACGAGGCCCTGCACGAAGATCGTTGGAACGCCAAGAACTGCATCTGGGACGCGCACTCGTCCCTCGACACGTGTCCGAAGCCCTCGACCCTTCGAGCGCGCTCGGGTTCGCGCTCCCTGCGCACGGCGCTCACCTATCACGACGGCACGACCGGCGTGGACAGCTGGTACCACAAGAAGGACAACCCGTCCGACGATCACACCCACCGAAGTGAGCTGTCCATCAAGTCGTGGTCTGGGTTCGACCCGAGCCAACTGAAGCTCGGCGACGAGCAGTGGTACGGCTTCAGCATGTACCTCCCGGGCAAGGGCGACGCCCACGCCGACCCGGCGCTGTCACTCTCCGTGCGCCACAGCTATCTCATACCGTGGCAGCTCCACGACGTGCCAGACCCGGGAGAGATCAGCCGCAACCCGCCGCTGGCGTTTTCACTCTACGGCGTGCCGAAGGAACCGCTCCCCGCGTTCCCGGACACCGAGGGCAAGGCACCTGGAGCGCAAACCAGCCCGCCCAGCATCCCACCCACGCACTGGCTGTGGTGGACGCTCAACGACTCCCAGGCGATTCAGACGGACCGCGAGTACGATGGCTCGCACCACTTCTATGCCGGCAAGTGGGCGAACGAGCTCGGCACGTGGGTGGACTGGGTGGTGCGCTACAAGCCGAACCACACGAGTGAAGGCATCCTCGAGATCTGGAGGAACGGCACCAAGGTCGCGAGCTACTTCGGACCGAACTCGTTCAACGATCAGGCCGCGCCGTATTTGAAGATCGGCCAATACTCCGGTCGTCTCACGCTCGGAACGCCAGTCCCCGCGGATTGGCCCGAGCAGACCGTGGTCTACCTCGACTCGCACAAGCTCGCCCTGGCACCCGCGAATCCGAGCACACCGGCCGACACCGACAACTGCGCCTATCGACTCGTGGCCCCCCAGGGGACGCCGCACTGAACGTTCCGACGACGTTCGCTTCGCCGCCCGAGGCTGACATGCACAACTCCAATTGCAGAAAATGTGGATCTCCCAACTTCTCGAGCGCTCACTCCTGCACGCGCTGCGCTGGCAGCCAGGAGGTCGGGGCGAACGGCAAGAGTGCTTGGCCGGCCGCACTGGCGGGCTCGCTCATACTCGGCGGCCTGATCGTGCTCGCTATCTTGGCGAAGCGCGCGGAGCTGGCCGGTTGGAGGCCCGATGCCGGGCTTTCGTTCGCAGCGCTCGCGCTCCTTGCCCCGCTCTCGCCCTTCTTCTACTGCCACCTGCACGGGAGCCGCTGGTTTCACTGAGTCCGTGACCTCCCGCGCACACACTGACGTGCGCTACACTCCGAGCCGCCCGTTGGACGACGCTCGCCAAGACCCCGCGCTCCTGCGCCGCCTACTCCGCGCCAAGGATCGCATGGACGCAGCCTCGCACGAGGAGTGGCCGGTACGCCGACTCGCGCGCGTGAGCGGCGTATCCGAAGCGCACTTCGCACGCTCTTTCCGCCGCGCCTTCGGCGTTCCGCCGCACCGCTACCTTCTCACGCGTCGCGTGGAACGCGCCGTGGCGCTGCTCCGCGAAACCGACCTCTCGATCACCGACATCGCGTTCCAGACCGGCTGGAGCAGTCTGGGGACCTTCGGGCGCACCTTCCGCGACGTCACCGGCTCGACGCCGGGCGAGGTCCGCACGCGCGAGCGTGAAGCCGCGCGTTCCCTCGCCCGCGTCCCAGGCTGCTACCTCGCGGCGGCGCTGCGGCCGAACCTCGAGATCGCAGTTTCGGAGAAGCGACGGCGCTCCGAGAGCGCTACGAATGCCACCGAAGAAACGGAGGTCACATGAACCAAGGTGTCGACATGGTCGGTCTCTACGTGCGGGATCAGGAGGAGGCTCGCGCGTTCTACGTGGAGAAGGTCGGATTTCGCGTGCATACCGACGTGAAGAACGGCGGCTTTCGCTGGCTGACGCTCCAGCACCCGGAGCAGCCGTCGTTCCAGCTCGGGATCTTCAAGCCCGGGCCCCCCACCCACGATGCGGCGACGGCCGAGACGCTCGAAGCCATGGTCGCGAAGGGCGCGATGCCGCCCCTGGTGCTCGTGGTCGAGGATTGCCGCGCCGCGTACCAAAAGATGAAGCAGGCCGGCGTAGAGTTCACCCAAGAGCCGACGGAGCGCTACGGCTCGGTCGACGCGAACTTCCGCGATCCGTCCGGCAACGGCTGGAAGATGGTGCAAGCGCGGAACGCGCACTGAGCACCGAACGCCGAGGGCGGCCCGTGAGCCGAGACTCGCCGAAAGACGCGCTTCTTGCCGTCGCATGCGAAGGACGACATGATGATGCTGTGCGCGTTGCATTCGGCCTGACTTTGGTAGCGCTCGTCGGGTGTAGCTCGACGTCCAACAATGGCGATGCTTCCGGCGGAACTGCGGGGGCAGCCGGCGCGGCGGGGGGTGGCGGCGGCGGAACCGGCGGCGCGACGGGCGGTGCGAGCGGGACCGGTGGCGCGCTGGGCGGCGGTGGGGGAGCGGGCGGAAGCGGCACGGGCGGAATCGCTGGCGCGGGGGGCTCGTCGTACTGCGGCCCCATCGGCAAAGTGGTCGGCACCATCTGCCAGCTCGGCAAGTTTGCGACCGGCGACGATGGGGTCGCGATCGCGTTGGACGACACCTACGTGTGGTGGGCCACTCTGACCGGAGTGCGCCGCATGAGGAAAGACGCCACCGGCATGGTCGATGCGGTGAGCAGCAGCCTCGCCGCCGGATATCACGTTGGTGGGCTCGCGCTCGACGGGTCTCGAGTCTGCTGGACCGAGGAGAACGGCGCCGCGGGCCCAGGGTTCGTTCGCTGTCGAGGGACCGACCTGGGCCAGCCAGCCGCCACCCTGGCGTCGACGGAGGTCCGGCCCACCACGATGGCGGCGGACGGCACTTGGCTCTTCTGGGCCAACGAGGGGTCAGGGACCACGGGCAACATCCGAAAGGTGGCGACCGGCGCGGCGAGCGGTGCGACCGACGTGGTCACCTCCAGCTCGGTCTTCAACGTGGTGACGGACGCGACGGAACCGTTCGTCTACTACGCGAGCGGTGCGACGATCCGACGCGCCGGCAAAGACGCGAACACCGGCGCGCAGGTCTTCGCGCCCAACTGGTCCCCGCCACGGCTCATCGCGCTGTCGAAGAACTACGTCTATTTCCCCCAGTCGACCGGCATTTATCGGGTGCTCCGCAAGGCCAACGCGACCGAGACGCAAACGTCCGCGGCCGTCGACCTCACAGCGCTCACGATCCAGGACGAGACCGTGTATTGGGGCCGCAAGGACAACAGCATCACCTACGAGCTGGTGGACACGGACGGAGAGACGCAGCTACCGGCGCTGGGCGTTCCGGCAGCCATCGCCGTGGATGCGGACTCCATCTACTGGGTCTCCAAGAACCCCCAAGGCTACCTCGCCAAGACCAAGAAGTAGCGGGGATGAGAGTCGCACGAACCGCTCGCATCGCCTGGACCCTCGCCCTCTGGGCCGCCCATGCCCATGCCAAGGAGTGGCACGTGGCGCCGGGTGGCAGCGGCAACGGAGATGCCGCCACGCCTTTCGGCAGCATCCAAGCAGCGCTCGACGCGGCGCAGGCCGGCGACGTGGTGAGCGTGCAAGCCGGCACCTACGCCGAGTCGCTGAAGAGCGTGCGCGCCGGTACCGCCGCCGCTCCCATCACGTTGCGCCGCGCGCCCGGGGGCGGCGAAGTTTGGGTCCAGAAGTCGGCCACTCTCTTCACGCTGAGCCACCCGTACCTGGTGATCGAGGGACTCGGCTTCGACGGGATGTATGGAGCCTTCGATCTGGTGAAAGTCGAGAGTGGCGCGACGGCTCTGGTGCTGCGCGCGGTCGAGGTGAAGCGCACCACGAAAGACTGCGTGGACATGGCCGCGCCAGCCGATGTGTTGATCGAGAAGTCGAGGATCCACCATTGCCTGAACGCAGCCGGCGGACAGACCGATGCGCACGGAATCGTGGGCGGGCCAGTGAAACACCTCACAGTACGCGAGACCGAGATCCACACGTTCAGCGGCGACGCGCTCCAATTCGACCCGGGCCGACAGCTTCCGGGTTGGGACGACATCTTGGTCGAAGGCTGCGAGCTCTGGACCGGCCCGCTCCCGTCGGCGGAGAACGGCTTTGCCGCAGGCACCGTGCCTGGAGAGAACGCCATCGATACCAAGACGAATCCGGCCGCTCCCCGCGCCAAGCTCACCGTGAGGCGCACGCGAGCGCATGGCTTCCAGAACGGGCTCATCAGCAACATGGCCGCGTTCAACCTCAAGGAGAACGTCGACGCGCTGCTCGACGGAGTCACGGTCCACGATTCGGAGATCGCGTTTCGAACCCGCGGGCCCGGAAGCAACGGGGGCGCCTGGGTGACCATCGAAAACGCGGTGGTCCACGACGTCGCCAAGGCGGTCCGCTACGAGGACGACATCGAGAAGCTCAGCGTGCTTTCGTCGACGTTCGGCGGTGGAGTCGCGGCTGCGTTCCAGGCCGCGAGCGCACCAGCCACGCAAGCAGACGTGCGAAACCTCCTGGTGCTCGGCACAGCGCTCCCCGCCCAAGCCACCGCGGCCTCCAATCTCGCGACCGGCGCCGCGTCGTTCGTGAACGCTGCGGCTCACGACTACCACCTGGCCCCGGGCTCGCCGGCCATCGACCAAGGTGAGACCATCGCGAGCGTCAGCGACGATCACGACGGCACGCCGCGTCCGCAGGGCGCTCAATACGACGTAGGCGCGTACGAGTACTGCACGGGCGCGGCTTGCGGCAGCTCCGGCGCGGGCGGCGCGGGAGCGGGCGGCCTGGGCGGGGCAGCGACCGGCGGGGCCAGCTCCGGCGGCGCCAGTTCCGGTGGTGCCAGCTCGGGAGGCGCCAGTTCCGGCGGCACCAGCGCGGCCGGTGCCAGCTCGGGGGGCGCTGCGGCTGCGAGCTCCGGCCAGAGCGACAGCGGCGACGACGGAGGCTGCGGCTGCAGGATCCGCGACACGAGCTCGGCACCCGCGTCGCTCGCATGGCTCGCTTTCGCAGGGCTCGGCCTCAGGCGACGCGGCTTCAGTTCACGCCGATCCCCAAAAGGATGAGAGCCAAAGTGTCCGCGTGGGGCGCGAAGGTCTGCGTCGCTCGAACGCAAGCTTCGATGGCCAAGGCCCAAGCGCAAATACGCGCGGATGCTCCCGGAGCTGCGTCGCGAAAGAGACGCACCGAAGGACCCGCCACGAGAACGCTGCCCGCGTAGCCCTCCGACACCGCCCAGCCGACTTCTCCGAACGCTTCGGATCGCACCGCGTCGAGATCACGCCCGCGAAGGGTGGCAAGCAGGTCGACTGGTGGGCGCGCACCGTGAATGGAGACCCCATCAGCGTGTGGGCGGGTGTGCAAAAGACCAACATCACCTCGTTCCCCACTCCCAACGCCGATGGAAAGCGCTACCCCGAAGTCTTCGCCGACTACAGGGTCGAGAAGCTCCACAGTCACGCCGATTTCGACGTTTGGTACACGGACATCTTCGACGTCACGTTCCGTACGAGCTCCGCGGACTTCGACCGCGACGGCAAGGCCGACGGCAAGAGCGATCCGACGCACGCTGCCTGGAAACGCAAGGCGATGGCCGACTTCGTGAAGTACGTGAAGAAAGCGCACTACCCGAATGCGCTCTTCATGGGCAACTGCACGGGTTGGTTCCAAAACGCCGAGCTGAACTCGGGTGTGGAGCCGATTTACCCGGAGTACGAGAAGCTCCTCGACGGCGGGCTCCAAGAGATGGCCATTGGCCCGACGTGGGCGTTCTCGGGGACAGGGATGAACGGTGAGCGAGTGAACACATGGGGATCGTTCGAGCTCACCCTCGAATCCTACCGCTACCAACTGCGCCACCACAAAGGTGAGCTCGTGCAGTATCAACCCGCGATCACCATCGGCAACTGGAAGACGCTGCGCTACGGTCTAGGCATCGCGTTGCTCGCCAACGGCTTCTACAGCCCGAACGTATCGACGTCAGGGTCGTCCAGCGACCACTCGGACATTCCCATCCTCGATGAGTACACGCGCGGCCTGCCGTGGAAAGACCCGAGCTCGACCAAATGGCTGGGCCAACCGGTGCCTGGCCCGCTCGGTCCGACGCCCGCCAAGGCCTACGAGAACGGCGTCTGGGTTCGTGAGTTCCAGGGCGGGCTCGTCGTCGTGAACCCCCACGTCAGCAAGGCACCCGGAAAGTCACCGGTGGAGCGCACGGGTTCGCACGGCATCGCGCTCCCGCCGGGGAAGTGGCGGAAGATCGCAGGAAGTCAGGACCCCGCGCACAACGATGGCAAGGTCGTCGGCACGACGCTTTCGGTACCCGCGGGCGACGCGTACCTGCTGGTGCGCGACCCGTAGTCTGCCGGTCCCCGGCGCGCAGCCGCGAACCGCCGTCGACCGAGCCCGAGGTGCGCTCTCGTCGAACGCAGGCGCGCTGTGCCCGAGCGCGGGTGGGCGCTCGGCAGCCGGCGAGCACCGCGCCTTTTCGGCCCCACTCGCTGGCACGCGGGTTGCTGTGGGAGAACACATGGCTGCAAGACACCACGCCCTGTGTTCCGGGTCCTACGTCGTCGCTGGCCGCTACCGCTTGCTGGAAAGGATCGGCGAGGGCGGCCACGGCGCCGTCTATCGCGCCGAGCAGATCGGGCTGAGCCGCCCGGTCGCCCTGAAGCAGCTGCACCCGTGGTGCATGGGGCCTGAAGAGATGCTGCGATTTCGACGCGAGGCGGAGATCATCCAAGGTCTCGATCATCCCAACACCGTTCGGCTCCTGGATTTTGGCGTCGATGGAGCTGCGCCGTTCATCGTCTACGAGCTCCTCTCGGGCTGTTCGCTTCGCGCCCTGCTGAGGACCGAAGGCGCGCTTTCGGAAGAGCGCGCGCTCCGTATCTTGCGACAGGTGTTGGGCGCGTTGGTTCAGGCGCATTCATCAGGCGTGGTGCATCGAGACATCAAACCCGCGAACATCTTCGTCAGCCAGTACGCGGGGATGCCCGACTTCGCACGCGTGCTCGATTTCGGAATCGCAAAGTCACCAGCGCACGCGGCACTGCAACTCACTCGCCCGGGTGACGTCTTGGGTACGCCCTTCTACATGGCACCCGAACAGGTCGTCGGAGCCGACGTCACACCCGCCACGGACGTCTATGCGCTCGGTTTGGTCGCAGCGGAGATGCTGACCGGGGTTCGCGCGGTGAGCGGGAGCGCGGTCGAAGCGCTGGCGCGGCATCTGTCCTCCGAACCGATTCGGCCTCCCGCATCGCTCGAAGGCTCGCCGCTCTTGCCCATCGTGCTCCAAGCTACGGTGAAGCAACCGGCGTGGCGCTTCCGCAACGCAGAAGCCATGTTGAACGCGCTCGATTCTTGGGCGGGCGCCAGCGAAGTCTCGAGCCGAACCGCACCGATGACCGCAAGGCTCGGTACACCTCCGGAGCGACGCTTCCCCCTCGCGGTGGGCGAGTAGTCGGCCGTTGACCGTGCTTTGCCCAGCGCCAGGGACCCGCACGGCGACGCCGGCAGTTCGGACCAAGATCGGACCGTTTCCTCGAGAGTAACGCTCTCGTGCCGCATTCTCTTTCGCCGCGCGCGAATGGGTCGGGTCGTCAGATCGTCTCGCCGACGCGATCGTCGAAGGGGCATGCACTTTCGCACCGTCGTCTCCCTGGTTCTGCTTCCGCTGCTCACCGCCTGCACCTCGACGCGCTCGCCGACGCCTCACGCCCAGAGCGACGCGCGCGCTCCGGCGCCCGCGCTACCCGATGCCGGGCCCAGCGCCTCCCCGGCGCTCTCCGCCGAAGATCGCGCCCTGCTCGAGCGAGCGGACATCCTCGTGGTCGCGAATCTCGACTCTCCGCGCATCACCAGCGTGCTCGAGAGCTACCCTGGCATCTCCATTCACGAGTTCCGCCTCGACCATCCGAAGACACTCTTCGGCACGCCCGTCCCCCACGGCACCGTCGTGGAGTTCCAGAGTGAGACCATCACCCGGCCGCTGCCCGCCGGGAAACCGATGCTGGTCGCCCTGCGCCGAGAACAATCGACGCTGCCGTCGCGCGAAGAGCGCTTCGCGGCGATGGACGTGGTGCCTTCCACGCCCGAGCGCGAGGCTCGCTTGAGGCAAGCGACGGCGCCGGACGGCGTAGCCCTCTCGGTGGAGCAGGTGGCGCCGGCGAAGGTGGTTCGATTCGAAAACGAATACGGCGACGGCCTGTTCGACGTCGTGCTGGAAAATCGCGGCAAGGCGACGGTAGAGGTACCCGACCCGGCGAGCGCGCTCGTGGTCGTGGACGACCACGGGCGTCAGCTGCGGGCCGCACATCAGAAGCCGTCGCGAACCCTCACGCTCGAACCCGGCAAGTCCATCCGCGCACGCGTGGACGTGAAACCCTTCGGTCTCGTGAGTCCCGCAGGTGGCTACCGCGCGTACTACTCGTTTCGAGTCGATCCGTTCCGCGCCACCAGCTTCTTCTACTACACGGACCGCTTGCACGGACCGCTCATGGGCAAGATCGACGAGCCCTGAGGCGCGTTCACTCCTTGCCGAGCAGTCGACCGAGCTCACGCTCGGCGGCTTCCAGACTCCTCACTACTGCGCGTCGTTTGCCTGTCCGGTCGAAGATCCAGAGCTCCGGCAAGCTACGAGCGTGGGGCAGATGCTCTTTGGCGACGGGCGCGTCGAAGTCCGGCACCTCGACGCGCCGCACGGCGAGATCCGGGTGCTCGGCGGCGAGGGCGCGTAGGCGGGCGTCGACGTGGGAGCACGAATGGCACCAGTCCGCCCAGAAGTCGATCACGGTGACTTTGCCCGGCGCGAGCGCTCGCTCGAGTGAGAAGCTCCGGCCTCCCTTCGCTACCTCGTGCACGTCGACTGCCTCGCTGGGCGGCGAGTGCTCGTGCTCGTCGACCTGCTCGTGCTCTGGCGATCCGTGCTCATGGCCTCCGGCGTGTTCGTGCTCGTCGGCGTCACCGCCGAACGACAAGCTCAACGTACCGAGGAGCGAGAACGTCTCCGCGATTTGCTGACCTTGCACCCGGGTGTAGAGCGGCAGCCGGCCACCGACGCCGAACGCAACGCGCTCGCTCGCTCGAAAGCTCGCTGAAGCCGTGGCGAACACGGCACGACCACCGGAGTTCGACACCCGCCCTTCGCTGCCCTCCTCCGAGTGGGTCCGCGCCTGGAGCAGGCCGCCTGCGCTCACGAGCAGCCACGTCCCAGGTACGAACAGCGCGTCCAACCCCGCGACGTAGGTGTCGCCCATGGTCACGCCGGACTCGCTCGCTCCAAAGGGCTTCCGCACGGACAGATTGGGCGAGACTCCGAAGGAGCGTGCCACGAACTGCGTCAGGCGGAGCTCCGCGCTTCCACTGTACGCACCGTAGCCGATGGCGAGGATGTTCGGCGGAACGTTGCCAGGGTCCGTCGAGCCAGCTTCCGCTTCGTCGCCCAGCGTGCCTTGACGGCCGGTCGGGAGTCCGAGCCCGAGCCGCAACGTGAGACTCGGCTGGTAGCCGCCAGCGCCCCAGAGCCCGGCGAAATCGTAGCCTGCCCCGACTTCCAGATCGCCGAACCCGGACAAACGGCGTGTGGGTTCCCCGTGACCCGGTTCGAGGAGAATCGTACCGGCGGGCAGCGAGAGGTCCGCCGAGAGGCCGGCGCCGAAGCAGTGGCGAAGAGAGAGCCCGGTGATCCACGCGGCGATCTTCGGAGCGTCTTCGTCGACTCGATCTGCACCCCGATACTCGTCGTCGAAGCGAGAGTAGGAGAGCGACAACGCGACCTGAGTCAGGTCCTTCGGCAGCGCTTGGCGGGCGCCGAGTTGGAGGTTGAGCTGAGACCCCCCGACCGGGAGGTTCGGGTTCACTCAACTCGTTCACGTCGCATGCGCCGGAGCCCGCACGAGCAGCCCGGCGATGCCGGCGGCCACGCTGAAGAAGAGCTTCGGCTTCACGACTCGGGCGTTCTAGAGCCTCGAGACCGCGCCGGCAAGTGGCATCGCGGCGAACGAACGCATGCTCAGCGCTTCACTTCGCCGGTGGCCAGGTCGATCTCGAGCTCGCGTAGGATCTTCGGACGATTGCACAAGACGGCCGGCTGCGAACCTTTCACTTTCTCGCGCACGAGCTTCTCGATCTTCTTGCCGAGCGCGAGGGTCGGCACGAAGGCACCGAAGTAGCGCTTGCCGTTGTCTTCGGTCTCCGCGAAGCGCGCGCCGGCGAGCTCGGTGTGACCCTGAAGCGCCTTGCGCGTGAGGGGAAAGTCGTAGTCCTTGGGCGTCACCTTGGTGATCCCGTACATGAGCACGAAGATGTCCTTGCAGCCTTCCGTCGCCGGTTTCGGAATGCGCACGCTGGCCGGGAACTGTTGATCGTAGTCCCAGCGGATCACTTGCGGTTCGGTCTTCGGCGGCAACGACCGGTAGAGGTTCTTGTCGGCGACGAGCCAGACCACGCCATCGGAAGCGGCGTAGACGCTGGTGGGCGTCTTGACCCCGGCGGGCAGCACGACCTTCTCCCAGGCCCCCTTCGCTGCACGCCGGAACAAATCGCCGCGATCTTCGTTCTTCACGCTGAAGGTCGAGCTCGCCACTACCCAAAGCGTCCCGTCGGGCCCGAGAGAGGCCGACAGGACCGGATCTTGGAACGGGTTGTCGACCACCTGAAAACCCGCGCCGTCGAAGTGCGCGGTGGTCGCGCTCTTCCAGGCATCGCCGATCACCCAGACGTCGTCCTTCTTGCGCGCCAACACGTAGGCGTCGTTGTAGGGGCTCGGCCCCTGGAGCCGCTCGACGTGTCCTTGGGTTTCACCGGGCGCCCACCACTCCACGGCGAGCTTGTCATCGTCGCAGGTCGCGCCCACCGTGAACACCTCTCCACTCGAGAGCGCCGTGAAGGCGGACGCGCGCACCAGCGTGCCGCAGGCCGCTTTGGTGGGAACCGGCAGCTTGCCCCCGCTCTTGGGTCCGACCCACTTGAAGCGCACGGGCTCGTTGGTGTCGTAGGGCATCACGTTGAACATCAGGGCCAGGAGGCCTTGACCCGAAGCGGCAACGTCCGCGTAAATCCAGCGCTGCCCGAGATCGGCACCCGACAGCGCCCAGCTCTGGCCGTTCCACTTGCGAAGCCCGCCCCAACCCACGCGGCCGTTCGACAGCGTGATGGCTGCCCACGCGTCGTCCGGCCACTTGCCGAAGAGACCCCGCACCCCGATGAACCCTTCGAGGCCTTTGCCGTAGCGTTCGTCTTCGACCACGCGGTCGCCTTCGACCAGGGCGAGCGCGATGCTCCCGCCACGCACGAAGAGCTTGTCGCCGAGGGGCACCAGATCGGCCAGGGCTTCGCTCTTGGCGAGCAGGTGAAAGGTGATGGCCGGTTTCGGCGCGGCCGCTGGCGTGGCCTCGGCGTCGGGCGCGCCGCCATCGACGGCAGCGCTCGCGCTCGACACCACCGGAGTTGCGCTGGGCTGGGTCGCCGGCAACGTCGGCTCGGCCGGCGCGCCGCCGCAGCCGCCTAGGCTCGAGATCGCCGCCAGCACCATCCACTTCGTCTTCGTCATGGTTCACTCATTTCGGCAGGTAGGATGCCCTCGGCGAGGACGACTTCACTCTCGAGCACGGCGCTCTCGTCGTTCACGCCTCTCGGGTGCTCGACGCGCTGGTAGGCCACGCGCCAAGCCAGCGGGAGATCGCGGGCCTCGACGGGAAGCTCGAACGTGATGCGAGTGCGAGTCGTCCCGTCTGCACCCAAACGATCGTCCTCGAGCACACGGCGCGGTACCCCGGCGCGCCCGAGCGGCTGGTAGTGCCGCGTGAGGTAGCGCACGCTGCGCGCCACGCTGGCGTAGTCGTCCCCCACGGCCTCCACCGAAAGCTCGAGGCGCCGGAAGAGATCCCCCGTCGGCAGGGCGTGCCCCACGCCCACGCTCTCGAGCTCGAGCGCGAGGCCCTGCGGTCCGATACGCGTTGCTCGCACGCGGACCGCGCTGCGCAGCGCGGTCTCCGAACGCTGCGAGCGAAAGCCATGATGACGGCGACCCCCGACTCGCGGCATGTGGCAACTCGCGCAGCTACGCTCCGCCAACGGGCTCTTCGCGTGCTCGCTCACGGTGGACTGCATGAGCTCGGGTTCGAGGCGCAAGGCAGAGTCGGGAAACGGGAACTCGTGACAGCTCGCGCAAGCGCGCTCGCTGGCGAAGCCCGCGTCGCGACGCACGGCGTGCGGCGCGCGTTCGGGACCCGGACGCGTACTCGGCGCCGCCAGCACGCGATCGCCGTCGAGATGACAGGTCACGCAACCGACACCGAGCTCCGAGAGCTCTCGCGGAGCGGGACCCGCTGGGTCCGCCTCGGGAGCGTGACAGCTTCGACAGAACGGCAACGGTTCGCGGGCGAGGGCGCGCTGGTAGGCCGGGTCGAGATCCGAACGGCGGTGAGGCGATGCGCGCCACTCTGATGCGACCTCAGCATGGCAGCGCTCACACTCACGGTTCTTCTGAGCCATGGCCAAGCCGCGGGCGCGCCCTGGCCCCGGGAGGTGCGGCGCGCTCAGCGGGGATTCGGGCGCGGGGATTCGGGCGCACGCGAGCGGCAACCCGAGGAAGAGCGCGACGCCAAGAGTGCGCACGGCGTGCGACCTAACCACCCTCGCGCGGCGACTGCAATCGGGCGCGAACGCCGCACGCGAGTTGACCGCGCTCATTGCGAAAGCCGAGCGAGGTTTGCTATCGAAGACACATGCGGGGATTCGTGCCGTTGGCGTCGTTGTGCGGGGTCGCGTTCTTGGGCGTTGCGCACGCGCAGACCGCCGCCTTCCCGCCGGCGCCCGCGGGCACTCCCTCGGCGCCGTCGGCGTCGGCGAGCGCCCCGGCAGAAGCGCCCAGTGCGCCAGCTTCTGCAGAGCCGGCGCCAAGCGCAGCCCCGAGCACCGCGCCAGCGCCTGCACCCACGCCAGCGCCGACGCCGGCACCAGCGCCCGGACCCGCCGCCGCTCGAGCTCCGACCATCGCACCGGCCTATGCCCCTCCGCCGAGCGCGGCCGAAGACCCGTTCGCCGGGGAGCAGACTCGCCCGCGCGTCGCACCGCGCAAGGGCTTGGTCGGGGTGGCGCGCTTCGGTCTGCGCATGGGCGGCAGCGGCGAGCTCGACGCGGAGTGCAGCGGAGATTGCAGCGCCTTCGACGGCGGGAGCAGCGACTTCGACGACGCAACGTCATTCGTGATCGGCGGCGACCTCATGGTGCACCTGTCGCCCGAGTTTCGCTTGGGCGCCGGTCTCCTCTTCTCACCCGACACCAGCATCGACGTCGACGGCGCGAGCGAGGAAACCAGTATGGGGAGTGACTTGTCCGCAATGGCCGTGGCCGAGGGCGTGTTCGACCTCAACCCCAAGACCGCCTTCACCTTGCGCGGGCAGGGGGGGCTGTTCGTGCTCTTCCCCGGTGGGGACCTCGATGACGCCATCGACCGGCTGAAACAGATCTGCGGCTCCGCCAGCTCCGGCTCTGCTTGCGACGTCGACGATGGGCCATACCCCGGTTTCACCCTGGGTGGAGGGCCGGGCCTGCGCTTCGCACTCGAGAAGGTCGCGCTCCGCGTCGAGCTCCTGTTCCAGTGGTATTCGGTGGCCAACGTCCTGCGCACCCAGGGAAACAACACCGCTGGGAGCTCCATCGACGTGAGCTACACCTGGCGCGGCACGCGCTTCTTTCTCGCTGGCGGAGTCGAGTTCTAGCGGTCGCGCGATCTCGATGTAGAATCGGGGCATGAAGCGTTCGACGCTAGCGGTCTGTCTCGCTCTCGCCTCGCTCGCGGTCTCGACCGTGAGCTGCTCGTCCGACGACGGCAACGGCGTGGCCGAAGGTGGCAAGTCCGGCGGCGGCGGCAAGGGCGGCGGCAAGGGCGGCGGCGGCACCGGCTCGAGCTCCAACTCGGGCGGGAACGGCGCGGGTATCAACCTCGGCGGTGGCGGCGGCAGCTCGGGCGACGGCGGTGGCGGAGTCAGCGGCAACGAAGACACCTGCGACGGCATCGACAACGACGGCAACGGCATCATCGACGACGTCGACAAGGGCAAAGACGGCATCTGCGACTGCCTGCGCATCGCGACCTTGGGAAACCCGGGCACCGTCGGGCAGCCCAACGTGTTCGATGCCTGGCTCGCTGCGCGCAGCACCTACGGCACGACGGCGCTCAAAGACCAGACGCTGACGCCCGACCTCTTGAAGCAGTACCAGGTGATCGTGGCTCAGAACGTCAGCGTGAACCACGGCTATTCGGCGCCGGAGGTGAACGCGCTCGAAGCCTGGATCAAGGGCGGGGGTGGGTTCATGACGCTGATCGGCTACGCCGATCCGAGCGAAATCCAAAACGTGAACAAGCTGCTCGCCCCGTTCGGCATGAGTTATGGCCCCGAGCAGATCTTGCAGAAGAGCGGACCGAACACCGTGCCGGTGACGAATTGGGTGCAGCACCCGGTCACCAACGGCGTGAGCGCCATCGGTGTCGACAACGGCTACCCGGTGAACGGCGCGGGTACGGTCTTGGCGAGCGAGCAGGGCTGGAACGTGCTCCGCGCCCAAGAGGTTCAATCGGGCAAAGTCTTGATGTGGGGTGACGAGTGGCTCACCTTCGACAGTGAGTGGCAAGGACACCCCGAGTACCAGGTGGAATTGTTCTGGGTGAACGCCATCAAGTGGCTCACGCCCGCCAACAACTGCCAGGTGCCGATCCCGCCCGACATCAAGTGAGCTCCGAAATACGTTGCGGATCTCCGACTCGGGACACTAGGCTTCCCGCCGCTTTTCCGGCGTCGTCTAAAGGCAGGACAAGGGACTTTGAATCCCTGAATCATGGTTCGAATCCATGCGCCGGAACCAGAAACCGCTCCGACAAGCTCGGCCCGCTGGAAGTTCCCGCCCTGATTTCTCGCGAGCGACGCCGGAACCCGGGGCTGGGCCGGGTGTCGCTCGGTCGTGGCGACCTCTCGGCTGCGCGTCCCGCACGACCCCGGAATTCTGCTGGGTCGCGCATCGGAGGACGACGCCTCGGGCCTTTCCGGCTACCGTGAGCGCGACTCCTGGTGGGACGTGTCCGACGCCGTCGACGAAGCCGAGCTCAAGTTCATCGAGCGCCTGAGGCGTCACGACGAGCGCGCCTTCAACGAGCTCGTCGAGACCTACGAGCAGCGCGTGTTCCGACTCGTGTTTCGCATGCTCGGACGCCGCGACGAGGCCGAAGACATGGCCCAAGAAGTCTTCGTGCAGGTGTTCAAGGCCATCGGCACGTTTCGCGGTGACAGCAAGCTCAGCACCTGGGTCTACCGCATCGCGGTGAACCTCTGCAAAAACCGCATCAAGTATCTGTCTCGCCGCCACGACGGGACGCAGCAAGAGCTCGAGCCCGTGGCCGAACGCGCCCCGCTCAGCGAAGCCAAGGGCGTGACCTTCGGCGACGTGGCGCGCCCCGACCACATGGTCGAAGGCTTCCAAGTCGAACAGATCGTGCACGCTTGCATTCGGGAGCTCGACCCTGACTTCCGCGAGGTGTTGATCCTGGCCGACGTCGAAGACCTCTCGTACCAGGAGATCGCCGAGATCACCGGGCTCGCCGACGGCACGGTCAAGAGCCGCATCCATCGCGCCCGTGGCATGCTGAAAGCCAAGGTGGAACGAGCCTTGGGGGAGAAGATCCGATGAGCGACCGCGACGAAGTCCGCGACGGCGAGAGCCCGGACGACGAGGACCGCGAGGACGCCTCCGAGCGGAGCGCCGACGAACCCGTCGACTCCGGCGCCGAGCTCGACGAGGCCGAAGAAACCCGGATGCGGGATCTACTGCGGGGCGCCCTTTCGGCGGAGCGTGAGGAGCCGCCACCCGACTCCGAGTTCCTGCGCGGGGTCCAGAAGCGCCTGCGCAATCGCAGCGGGGGTAAGTTCTACGCGGACGGGTGGAGCACCGCCAAACACGCGCCCACCTACACGTATCTGTGGACCAGCGTGATCATGCTCGCCATCGTGCTCGTGGTGTACGCCACGCTGTCGTCGCTGGTGGGAGAAGCAGCGGAAGTGGAGAACCAACCCGCGCCCGTACAGATCGTGTTCCCCAAACCGACACGCTGACCGGATCGTGACGCTGCGCGGGAAAGCGCAAGCATTTCGTCGCGCGCGCGCTTGACCCGAGGAAGCGCGCTGCCAGACTGAAGCCCCACCGATGCTGCCCGCTTGGCGTTACGGGATGGCGCTCGTGTCGCTCGCACTCGCGGGCTGCGGCGAGCGTCCGCTCGAGCCGCGCGACCCGACGCCGGGCGTGCCTCACTACGTTTTCCAGACCTACAACGTAGAAGCCGGCGACGATGGCGACCCCGCCACCATCGACGCCATCGGCAAAGGCAACGCGGACATCGTCTGCCTGCAAGAGACCACGCCCGAGTTCGAAGCCGTGCTCCGGCCGCGCTACGCCGACGAATACCCGTACCAGCTCTATCAGCACAACTTGCCCGACGCCGGCGCGGCAGGCCTCTCGGTGCTCTCCAAGTTTCCGGTCACCGACAGCGGCTGGCACCCTGGCCCGAACGGCTGGCACCCCGCGTGGCACGTCATCGTCGAGACTCCGGGGGGCAAGCTCCAGATCCTGTTGCTCCACCTGCGCTCGAAACACGACGGCAACGGCAACGTCGTGAGCTCGTATCTCTCGGCCAACGAAGACCACGTCTACGAGGTCGACCTGTTCGTGAAACAGTGCACGAACGGCCTCCCCACCATCGTCCTCGGCGATTTCAACGAAGGCGTGGACGGCTCCGCGGTCGAATACCTCGAAGATCGTGGCTATCGGAACGCGCTGCCCCTCTATCACCCGGGTCAACCGACGTGGCGCGGGCACTCCGTCGCGAACCAGTTCAGCCAAACGCTCGACCACATCCTGTTCGATTCGGGCTTCGAGCCGCTGAACGCCTGGGTGAACGACATCGGGCACTCCGATCACATCCCGGTGCTCGCGCACCTCGAAGCCGCCTACGCTTGGCCCACGGATTGAGACTCGCCCGGGAGTGCGGCATCGCGCTCCTCGCGCTCGGCTGCTCGCCGGTCATGGGGTTTCGCCCTGCGTCCGGGCTGATGCCGGATCGACGGCTCGAAGTCGGGCTCGGCGTCGCCGAGGTCGAGCCCCGCCCCTACGTGACCGAGCCCAAGGCCCGCGCAGGCCAAGCCTGGCTCACGGGGAACCTCGGCCGGAGCTGGAGCCTCAGCGGCATCAGCGCGTTCGACGACGACGCCGTGGCTGCGGGCGCCGCCCTCCGAGTCACTCCGCTTCGCTTCGATCGCTTCGCCGCCGGAGTGGAGCAGGAGCTCGGGTACGCCTGGTTCGCGTGGTCCACCCCCATGGCACTTCGCCTAGTCGATCAGACCTGGCTCTACACCGGTCCCAGGCTCGGCACCTGGGGCATCGACATGTCCTTCTTTCTGCCCGTCGGTCTGAGTGTGCGGGTGATCGACGGCCTCATGTTGCGGGCCGAATGGCAGCGGAGCTGGCAGGACTACAAGTACTACAACCGGCGAGACCATTACGGCCTGGCCATCGCGCACCAGTTTCCGTGAGCAGGCGCCTACGCGCTGGGGTAAGAGACTCACACTGACGCGCGGCGGGTACGGTGCGAACCCGGACTTTCTGCGAATAAACGCCCAATTTCCGACTGGCACGAGGTCTGCTTCGAAGGTCGCCATGAGTACCCGCATCGCGTGCCTCGGCATGCTCGCCCTGCTCTCCGGTTGCACGACCCTCGGCCCCATGCCGGCCATCACCGGCCAGTCCGTCGTCCCCACTCCGCGCCCGGGCGTCGAAGCGCAGGTCGCCGGCGTCCCCGGTTACTACCTCTCCGATTCGGTGAAGAGCGAAGGCAAGGGAACGACTGTGGCGCAGGCCGCAGTGATGGCCGAACCCGGTGAGCTCATCGGCTTGCCTGGACTTTCCGTCGGGGGCCGCTTCGTCGGCGACGACGAGAACGGCGGCTACCCCGAGCCCATGCTGCGCTACCGCCGCGGCCTCGACGATCGTGGGGTCTTCTCGGCGGGCGTGCTGGCGCACGGCGGCTATGGTCACGGTTCCGCGAGCGGCGCGTCGTACGAAGCCACCAGCGGCGGACTCGAAGCTGCGGTCGACGCCCGCGTGACGCCCGAGAGCCAGTGGCTCGAGGTGCACTTCACTGGCAGCCTCGGCTTGAGCGGCCTCGACGCCAACGGGGATTACTGTCTCGACGCCAACGGGCGCTGGGGCGTCGACTGCGACGAGCTTTCGACGAACCGCACCCACGCCAAGGCGAGCGGCTTCTATCCGTCGGTGGCGGGCGCCATCGCGCTCGACATCGCACGCCATCTGCACGGAGTGATGCACGGGGGACGCGTCGCTCTACACGGCGCAGTAGGTCGCATGCCGCGGGTGGAGTCGGCAGAGCAGAAAGACGACAAGACCTACACGGCGGTCGGGCTGTCTCTCACGCTCGGGCTGGGCGCGGTCGAGAGCGAGCCAAAGGCGAAAGAGCCCTCGCGCTGAGCTCG
>Ga0268298_10002736_pt1 | contig 18892 bp, 18 predicted proteins | sample WWTPWeurt_MetaG_FD_194462 | JGI IMG/M metagenome (GOLD analysis project Ga0268298, IMG submission 194462) | Activated sludge microbial communities from WWTP in Nijmegen, Gelderland, Netherland - WWTP Weurt | ecosystem: Engineered > WWTP > Aerobic digester > Activated sludge | place...
CTGCTGCGGGCCGGGCAGATCATGGCCGTCGTGCTGGGCAACGCCGTGGCCACCCTGGTGGCGGCCCTGCTCATCAACAATCTTCTCCTCGGCCGCCGCTACCCCAAGTGCCGCACCGACCCCCCCGCCAGCCCCCACCGCACCCGGGACGGCGCCCCCACCGAGCGCACCGGCCTCTCCCACGCCGACCTGGACCACGCGGTGCGCGCCCTGGGCACCTTCGTCGACATCCAGGAGCAGCAACTGGTCGATATCTACACCCTGGCCGTGAACAACGCCTTCGAGCGCCACCTGGGCGTTTCCTGCGGCGACATCATGGCCCGCGACGTGGTCACGGTGGAATTCGGCACCGACCTGGAGGAAGCCTGGAATCTCCTGCGTCGCCACAAGATCAAGGCCCTGCCGGTGGTGGACGGCTTTCGCCGTGTGGTGGGTATCGTGACTGTCGCCGACTACCAGCGCCAGCTCGACGACACCACGGCCGCCGGCCTCGCCGCCCGGCTGCAGGGCCTCCTGCGCCGCACCCCGGGCGAGAAGTCGGAGAAAGCCGAGGTGGTGGGGCAGATCATGACCGGCGAGGTCTACACGGCCAGCATCTCCACGCCTGTGGCCGAACTGGTGCAGCAATTGTCCGACAAGGGGCTGCACCACATTCCGGTGGTGGATGACAAAAAGAAGCTGGTGGGCATGGTCACCCAGTCCGACCTCATCGCCGCCCTCTACCGGCGCGTGGCGCTGGCCTCGGCCTGAGCTACGGCTGCGCGGCCGCTACGAAAAGCGCTGGGCGGTCAGCAGGAGGCGTTGGGCTTCCCGGCTCATGTCTTCGGCGGCTTCCGAGGCGGCCTGCACCTGCGTGAGGTTGGACTGGATTGCACCCGCCACCTTTTCCACCTGCTGGGCGATTTCCTCGCTGGCCGCCCGCTGTTCGGTCATGGCCAGGGTGATGTCCGAAACCGCCTCTTCGACCTTCTGGGCGCTCTGACGCATTTCCTGGATGGCCTGCCGGGCGGTGGCGGCCAGGGTCAAGCCCTGTTCCACCCGGGAAATGCCTTCGTCCATGCGGCGGGACGACTCGCCCAGCCCGCTTCTGAGGTCGCCGACGATGCGGGTGATTTCCACCGTCGATTTGGCGGTGCGTTCGGCGAGCTTGCGCACTTCGTCGGCGACGACGGCAAAGCCCCGGCCGGATTCCCCGGCCCGGGCCGCTTCGATGGCGGCGTTCAGGGCCAGGAGATTGGTTTGGTCGGCGATGTCGTGGATCACTGCGACGACGTTGTCGATTTCCTGGGAGCGCCCCGCCAGGGCATTGAGGTTTACCGAGGATTCCTTGGCGACGGCGGCGATCGAACTCATGGCTTCGAGGGCGCTGCCCACCACCGTTGCCCCGTCGTTGGCCAGCTTTTCGGATTGGACCGAGGTGTCGCGCACGGCGGAGGCGCGAACGGCGACCTGGGCGATGCTCACCGACAGTTCCTCGATGCCCGCGGCAATGCTGCTTGCGGCGGCCGACTGCCGTTCGGATTCCTCCTGGACCTGCTTGGCGGCGACGAAGGTCTTGATCGAACGGTCGCGGATGTTCTCGGCGCTCTGGCGCAGATTGACCATGGTCTGGCGCACCCGGTTGCGCATGCGCGCCAGGGTGGCGGCGATGCTGCTGTTATCGGCGGCGTCCCGCCGGACCGAGATGCCCAGATTGCCGGCGCCGATGTGGTTGACGACTTCCCGCAGGTATTCGGCTTCGCCGCCCAGGGCCCGATTGAGCACCCGGGCGATGCCGAGGCTGATGAGGATGGCGACGATCAAGCCGGCGCCGCAGGCTGCGGCCAGTCGCAGCAAGCTGGTGCGGAGGGTCTCCGCGGCCTCCCGCTCCACGTCTGCCGTAGCCTTGGTCGACGCTTCGACCAGCTTGTCCACCGCGGCCCGATGGCGTTTGAAGAGGACGGCCATCTCGGCCTTGAGGGCCTTCAGGTCGCCGTTGCGCTCACGCACCGCAGGCAGCCACTTCTCATCGCGGAAGGCGAGGAAAGCCTTGCCGGCCGGGACCACTTCGCCAACCAGCAGGGCCTTGAGGGCTGGGTCGCGCAGCGTGTCGTTCCAGTATTGGTGTCGCTCCTCGAAGGCCGCCGCCAGCGCCCGCGAACTTTCTTGCAGACGGCCGAGTTCGGTGGCGTCGGCATCTTCCATTTCCAGGGCCGTCGACCAGGACTCCAGGAGGTATTGCGGCGGCGGCAGGATGTCGGCCAGGAGATCCTTGTTGGCGACGACGGCCTGGTAGATCGGTCCGCCGACCTTCACGCTGTCGAGGGTGGAAAAAGTGAACAGGGCGGTGAAGAGAAAGACGGCGACGAAGGCCCCGATGCTGACGAAGCTCTGTTTGAACAGCGTCAGGCCGCTGAAGGGCAGGGCGACCCAGCGCGACCAGGGGGTATTGCGCACCGCCCGCCCGCGGTGAATGAAGTGGCGCTTTCTGCCGGCCTTGATCTCGGCGTAAATCGCCGTGGCTGCGGCGACCTCCTCCCGGGAGGGCAGGGTCCGCGCCGAGGTGTAGCCCTCGGCGCGGCCATTGACCATGATCGGCGCCACATGGGCCTTGACCCAGTAGTAGTCGCCGTTCTTGCAACGGTTCTTGACCAGTCCCACCCAGGGAAGGCCGCTCGCCAAGGTGCGCCAGAGGTCGGCGAAGGCCTCGGGCGGCATGTCGGGATGGCGTACCAGATTGTGGTTCTTGCCGATCAGCTCGTCCCGCGAGAAGCCGCTGATACGGCAAAAATCCTCGTTGGCGTCGGTGATGATGCCCTTGGCGTCGGTGCGGGTGACGATGGAATCGTCTACCGCGAGCAGCAATTCGTTGGCAGTGACGGGAAGATTGACTTTCATGGGCCCTGGATGCGAAGAGGTTCTTTGAACAACGGCGAAAGGCGCTACAACTTTAGGCGTAGTCGCGGGAAACTCAAAGGGCCACCCGCGCCCCGCAGGAAACCTCGCCCCCTTGCCCTGCCACCGGCGAAGGCCTATGCGCGTCCGCTCCGGCCTTCCGCACATCGCAGGCCACCCCTCGCAGGGCGTTGCTTCCCGACACCGGATCGAAGGTTTCGCCGTCCATGCAGGCGTTGTAGTCGACCGGCACCGCCACATCCCGCCAGCCGTAGCGGGCCCATGCCGTGCCGGCGGCGAGGCAAAGACGATGCGGGTGTCCGGCCGGCCTCCCCTGGGGGCAGGGCCAAGGCGGGCGGTCAGCCTGGCTTCTTCCCGGCCACCGATTTCCGCCCCCGCAAGGCGGCGGCGAAGCCCAGGCGGGCCAGCGCCAGGAGGTCGGTGCGGTCGTCCAGAGCCTCGGGCGGGACGGCGTGGTAGGCGATGGTGATGGTCTTGCCCTGGCGCGTGTAGAGGAAGGGCGGCATGGCGCGCTTTTCGTATTCGCCGCGGTTTTCGGCGTCGGCCTTGACGTAGAGGGTGTCGTCGGCGATGAGGGCGAACATGAGGCCCTCCCGGTAGAGGCCGTAGCCGCCGAACATGCGCCGGGCGCTGACGGCCCCCAGGGGCTCCAGCAATTCGACGACGTAGGCGGCGAATTCCCGGCTGGCCATGGCTATTCTTCCGAAAGCAGGTCGCGCACCAGGTTGCTGTTGGGTTCGGCCAGGCCCAGGTGGCGGTAAATGGCCGGGGTGGCGATGCGCCCGCGCAGGGTGCGCTGCAGGTAGCCCTGCTGGATGAGGTAGGGCTCCAGCACGTCCTCGATGGTGTCGCGGGCTTCGCCGATGGCGGCGGCGAGGTTGTCCACGCCCACCGGGCCGCCGCCGAACTTGTCGATCACCGCGCTCAAGAGCTTCCTGTCCATGATGTCCAGCCCGGCCGGGTCCACGTCGAGCATGGCCAGCGCCGCGTCGGCGACGGGGCGGGTGATGGCGCCGTCGGCCTTCACTTCGGCGTAGTCGCGCACCCGGCGCAGGAGGCGGTTGGCGATGCGGGGGGTGCCGCGGGAACGCTTGGCGATTTCCAGGGCGCCGTCCGGGTCGATGGGGGCGTTCAAAAGGCTTGCCGAGCGGCTGACGATGCTCTGCAATTCCGCCGCCGTGTAGAACTCCAGGCGGGCGACGATGCCGAAGCGGTCGCGCAGGGGGTTGGTCAGCATGCCGGCCCGGGTGGTGGCACCGACCAGGGTGAAGGGCGGCAGGTCGAGCTTGACCGAGCGGGCGGCGGGGCCTTCGCCGATCATGATGTCGATCTGGAAGTCTTCCAGCGCCGGGTAGAGGATTTCCTCCACCACCGGGGAGAGACGGTGGATTTCGTCGATGAAGAGGACGTCGTGGGGTTCCAGGTTGGTGAGGATGGCGGCGAGATCGCCGGCCCGCTCCAGCACCGGCCCCGAGGTCTGGCGCAGGTTCACGCCCATTTCGTGGGCGACGATGTGGGCCAGGGTCGTCTTGCCCAGGCCGGGGGGGCCGAAAAGCAGGACGTGGTCGAGGGAGTCGCCCCGTTTCCGGGCCGCCTGGATGAAGATTTCCAGTTGCTCGCGAATCTTGGTCTGGCCGGTGTAGTCGGCCAGGCGCTTGGGCCGGAGCGCCCGCTCCAGGGCTTCTTCCTGGGCGGATTTGGATTGGGGCGCGATGAGGCGGTCGGCGCCCCGCAGGGCGTCCCCTTGGGGGGCGGCAAGTTTGTCGGTTTCGATCATGCCGGCGTTTCTTCCCGCGTCCACGCGGCGATCAGGGCGTGGCCCAGGGCCAGCAGCACCGGCCCGAGGAAGATGCCGATGAAGCCGAAGACCATCACCCCGCCCAGGACGCCCAGGGCGATGAGGGCGATGGAAATGCCGGCGCCGCGGGAGATGAGAATGGGCTTGACGAAATTGTCGATGCTGCTGATGACCAGGACACCCCAGGCCACCATGAAGATGGCCCAGCCGGTCTGGCCGGAATCGTAGAGCCACCACGCGGCACCGCCCCACAGCAGCACGGGGCCGGCGGGGATGAGGGAAAGGAAGAAGGTGGCGAAGCCCAGGAGGACCGCCGCCGGCACCCCGGCGATGAGGAAGCCGATGAGCGCCACCACCCCCTGGGCCGCCGCCGTGCCCACCAGCCCGAGCATGACGCCGATGACGGTGCCCCGGGCCAGTTCGAGCATCCTGCCCCCCAGTTCGCCCCCCAGCTTGCGGGCGGCGGTGGACAAGGCCTGGCCGATGGCCTCGCCGTCGCGGTAGAGGAAGAAGACGATGAACAGCACCAGGGAGAGTTGCAGCAGCCCGTTGGCGACCACCCCGCCCAGGGAGAGCGCCAGGCTGCGGGCCGGCTCCAGGAGCGGGCGCAGCAGCTTGTTGAGTTCCTCGCGGCTGCTTGCCGCCTTGCGCCAGCGCTCGTCCAGGTCTCCGCCAACCACGGGAATCTTCTTCACGAAGGCGGGCGGCTCGGCAGGCAGGCCCTGCTCGATGTAAGGACGGCTCTGGGCGACCAGGGTCTCCACGCCATCGACAAGACCGCCGGAGAGAAAGATCATGGGCACCAGAAGGACGACGATCAGGCCCAGGGTCATCACCGTCGCCGCCCGGCCGCTGCGGCCCTTGAGGCGGGGGAGCACCTGCCGCGCATAGAAGGGCCAGGTGCAGATCCATAGCACCAGGGCAAAGAGCACCGCGCCGATGAAGGGCCACAGCACCGCGATACAGCCGGCGATGAGGAAGCCGATGAGAGCCAGGCGGGCCAGCCGGGTAGGGGAGGGATCGGGCACGGAGGTCATAGTTTGGAAAATCCCTTGAGGGCCTGCCGGATGCCGTCGGAGGTGCTGACGCCGGCGGGCAGGGATTTGAGGGCGTTGGCAGCTTCCCGCTCGTTGTAGCCCAGGGCGATGAGGGCGTTGAGGATGTCCTGGCTGCTGTCGTCGGCGGCGGGCAGCGCGGCGGACGTGGTTTCGGCCAGCTTGCCCTTCAATTCCAGCAGCAGGCGCTCGGCGGTCTTCTTGCCGATGCCGGGAATCTTGGTCAGGCGCCCGATTTCCTGGCGCGCCACCGCCGCCGCCAGATCGGCCACCGATAGACCGGAGAGCACGGAAAGCGCCGTGCGGGCGCCGATACCGGAAATCTTGAGCAACTGGCGGAAGGCGAAGCGCTCGGCTTCGCTGAGGAAGCCGTAGAGAAAATGCCCGTCCTCGCGTACTACGAAGTGGGTGAGGAGCGTGAGCTTCTCGCCGGCGGCGGGGAGGTTGTAGAAGGTGCTCATGGGCACGTCCAGTTCGTAGCCGACGCCATGCACGTCGAGCACGATCTGGGGTGGGTTCTTTTCGGCCAGGAGGCCGGTGAGTCGGGTAATCATCCCATTATCCTATCAGGCGGCCGCCCCGCACGCGATAGCCGGCGGTGGCCAAAGCGCCCAGACCCTGCCCACCGTGGGCGTGGCAGATGGCGCAGGCCAGGGCGTCGGCCGCATCCGCCGTCGGGGCGCCGGACAGGGAAAGCAGCCTCACCACCATGTGCTGCACCTGCTCCTTGGCCGCCTTGCCGTGGCCGACCACCGCCTGCTTGACCTGGAGCGCCGTGTATTCCGCTACCGGCAGGTCGGCATGGACCAGGGCCGACAGCGCGGCGCCGCGGGCCTGGCCGAGGAGGAGGGTGGATTGGGGATTGACGTTCACGAAGACATTCTCCACCGCCGCCTGGGTCGGTGCGTAGGACCTCACGACCTCGCCAATGCCGGAAAAAATGGTCTTGATGCGCGCCGGGAGGGCATCGCGCTCCTGCGACCTGATGCAGCCGCTGGCCACATAGACGAGTTGATTGCCGTGCTTTTCGATGACGCCAAACCCGGTCACCCGCAGGCCGGGGTCGATGCCGAGGATGCGGGTCAGGCTCATGCAGATCCGAGCCGGCTCATCCCGGAAAGACGAGCAGCCAAGGCGTCGAAGGTCCAGGTCGTCTTGGCCCCCAGACGCCTCTGGTGCGCTGCGATCAGGCAGTCGGCAAAGTCGGCAGTGCTTCCTTTCCAGGCGTACAGGGCTTCTTCCAGGCTTTCTTCAGCCTCGAAGGACAGTTCGCGGGACTCCAGGAGGTCGGCTAAGGCGCCGGCGACATCCGCCTTGTTGCGCCGGTAGCGGCTGCGCAGAACCCATTCCGTCTCAAGAACCACCGGCAGAGAGATCAGGATCGCCTCGCCGGAAGCGACGGCGCCAAGGATCAGATCGCGGGCGAGGGCAAACTGCACCGCATCGTCCCGGACCAGGTAGCGGACCAGGACGTTGGTATCGATGCCAATCATCGCCAGGGGGTCATCTGCTCGACGGGCACGGCAGGCTCGCCTTCCCGATGGAGCGCGCCCGCTGCGTCGGCGAGACGGCGGTTCTTGACCCGCATGATGACCGTGCCGTCCGGCAGGAGGGTAAAGGTCATCCTGTCGCCCGGCCTGATGCCGAGCTCATCGCGGATTCCCTTGGGGATGGTGGTCTGACCCTTGCTGGTCAAAGTCGTGTCGGACACGGCGGCCTCGCTTTCCTTACAAATCTGATGATAGTAAGAATTGATCCCGGGGGCAAGCCCGCCAACCCCGGCCCCCCAACGCCGAGCCCTATCGCCCCCGCGCCACCACATACACCCCGCTCACCGCCAGCACCATGCCGACCAGGGCGACGGGGGCCAGGGTTTCACCGAAGATTCCCCAGGCGATGAGGGCCGTGGTGGGCGGGGTGAGGTAGAAGAGGCTGGCCACGTTCACCGCGCTGCCGCCACGGATGAGCAGGTTGAGGAGACTGATGGCGCCGAGGGACAGCACCCCCACCAGCCAGGCCAGGGCAAAGCCGAACTGGGGCGTCCAGTCGATGCGGAAATCCTCGAACAGGGCGACGGCGATGGCGGTCACGACAGCGGTGGGGACGAACTGGATGACCGACCCGGCCCGCAGGTCGAAGCTGGCGCAATAGCGTTTCTGGTACAGGGTGCCCGCAGTGATGCCCAGGAGCGCCACCAGCGCGGGGACGAGCATGGGGCCGAGGGCCGGGCCGCCGGTGATTTTTCCGGAAACCACCAGAACGACGCCGACGAAGCCCAGGGCCAGGCCCGCCCACTGCCGGCCGCTGACCCGCTCCCCCAGCAGCCAGCCGGCGCCGAGGGCGGTGAGCAGCGGCTGCATGCCGACCACAAGGGCGGTGATGCCCGCCGGCAGGCCATGGCCGATGGCGACGAAGACGCCGCCCAGATAGGTGGCATGGACCAGCAGGCCGGAGACCCCGATATGCACCCACTGGCGCGGCTCCCTGGGCCAGGGGGCACGGGTGGCGAGCGCGAGGACGCTCATCAGAACGATGACGATGCCGTAGCGGACGAGCAGGAAGGAGAGCGGTTCGGCATAGGGCAGGCCGAACTTGGCACCGATGAAGCCGGTGCTCCAGAGGAAGACGAAGAGGAGGGGGTAGATTTTCTGCATAAAAAAGGCGGCGCCGGGGCGCCGCCTCGTTCCGGGGGCGGTCCGGCCTATTCGTCCATGACCGCGGTGGTGTAGATCTCCTGCACGTCGTCCAGGCTTTCCAGGGCGTCGAGGAGTTTCTGCATTTTCACCGCGTCGTCGCCGCTCAGCTCGCTCTCGCCTTCGGGTTTCATGGTCACCTCGGCGAATTCGGGCTTGAAGCCGGCGGCTTCCAGGGCGTCCTTGACGGCGATGAAGTCGGCGGGGCCGGTGATCACTTCGATGGAGCCATCGTCGTGGGTCGCCACGTCCTCGGCGCCGGCCTCGATGGCGGCGTCCATGAGGGCGGCCTCGTCGGTGCCGGGGGCGAAGAGCATCTGGCCGCAGTGTTTGAACTGGAAGGCCACGCAGCCGTCGGTGCCCATATTGCCGCCGTGCTTGTTGAAGGCGTGGCGCACTTCGGCCACGGTGCGGGTCTTGTTGTCGGTGAGGCAATCGACCATGATCGCCGCGCCGCCGATGCCGTAGCCCTCGTAGCGGATTTCGACGTAATCGACGCCTTCCAGCTCGCCGGTGCCCTTCTTGATGGCGGTGTCGATCTTGTCCTTGGGCATGTTGATGCCCTTGGCCTTATCCACCGCCACGCGCAGGCGCGGGTTGAAGGCGGCGTCGCCGCCGCCCATCTTGGCCGCGACCGTGATTTCCTTGGCGATCTTGGAGAAGGCCGCCCCGCGCTTCTCGTCCTGGCGGCCCTTACGGTGCTGGATATTGGCCCATTTGGAGTGTCCGGCCATGGCAAATTCCCAAAAAAAGCGGCCATTTTAACCGCCCGCCGCGGCGAAGGCTAAGAACCCAGCAGGAAGTTTCCCAGGCGGAGCAGCCGGCTGCGCGCCTGCTCCGCCGTGAGCCCTTGCACCAGACCGCGGGGCAGCAGGGCCAATTCGAGAGAGCGCTCGTCGGTGAACTGGGCGCTGCGGTGCAGATACTCCACCACGGCCTGCTGTTCCTCGGCCGTCAGCGGGAGCGGAGGGGCCTCGACCCCCGGGTCCTGGGGCGCAGGCGGGGGGGCCACCTCGCGCCGGTCCGCGTGGATCACCACCGTCCCCGCCGCCAGGTCGCCCAGCCGCTTGCCGTCGGCGTTGAGCAGGCTGGCCACGTACCCGGCGCCATAGAAAACGGGCAGGAAGTCGACGAAGCGCACGGTATTGCGGATAAAGGCGCCCTGCCAGCCCACCGGCCGTCCGTCGTCATGGACCACGATCAGGTCGCAGGCCTTCTTGCCCGGTGTCTGCCCCCCCATATAGACCTCGAAGAGAATGGGATAGAACCATTCGAGGAGGAAGGTGCCGACCAGGAAAATGCCCAACCCCAGGTTCCCGGTGGCACCGGCCAGGGTGGCCAGAGCGAACCAGCCGACCAGGCGCAGGAGAAAGTCGAAGAGCCACGCCCGGGCCCGGGTGACCGGGCCGGCGATGCGCAGTTCCAGCTCGCAGCCCTCGGGCGTCGCGACGTGGCGCAGGGTATCGAACATCGTCTTGGAGGAAAGCGGCATCAACCCCGCGTAAACAGGCTCTTGTAGCCGGCGTAGATGGAGGCCTGGGTGACCGGGATGAGGACCAGCCATCCCAGCCCGACCGGCAGGGTGGCCAGGATGGCCAGCACCAGGAACACCAGGCCATAGACCAGGAAGGGCAGGAAGTTCTTCAGGCACGCGAAGAAGCTGGACTTCATGGCATCCAGGGGACTCTGCTGGTGGAAGATGATCAGGGCGGGGGCAAACCAGACGGCCATGGCCAGGGGCATGATGAGCACGGCGCTCAGCAGGCCGACCAGGACCCCGACGAGTCCGGCCACTTCACTTCCCCCGCCTGCAAAAGCCGACCCGAAGCCCAGTAACCCGCCGATCACGACCGCGAGCAAAACGATGGCCACGATGCCGACCAGATAGATCACCCCCACCATGACAAGGCTGCCGGCCTGGTTGGAGAAGCCTGCGAACAGGTGGCCGAAGCGCAAGCCATCGCCCTCCTCCAGGGATTTGCAGCCCAGCATGAGGCCCCCCGCGAAAACAGGAATCAGCAGATTGGCCACGATGCCCACCAGGGGAATGACGCCCAGGACCATGAGGATGAGGGCGAAGCTCACCGAGATCAGGATCCACGGGCCGGGGGCCTGCAGAAAAAGCTGCCAGCCCTCGCGCAGCCAGTCGACGGCCTCGGCGGAGGTGAGCTTGCGCCCCTCGGGGACGAAGTCCCCCGCCGCGGGAAAGGGATCGGCAACGCGGGAGGCGGGTGCCTGGAAAGGGTTGTTGTCCTGGGTATGCATGGAAAGACTCCTCGGGAAAGGTTCAAAGGGACCCGGAGCGCTTGCGCTCCCAGTAGTGATTGACCAGGGCGACGGGCAACTCGCGGGGGCTCACGTCGAGCAGGGAAATGCCGCCGTGGCGCAGGCGGGCCGCCTGGCAGCGGCGCGCGGCGGAATACTGCAGGGCGGCCGCCCGGGTGAGCGCGGTGTCGAAGTCCGTCACCGGCGCGGCCAGCATGTCCTCGAGGACGGGCTCCCGCAGGCTGGCGACGGTGACGGCATGGCGCCGGGCCAGGAGCGCCACCGCCGGTTCGAGCGTGTCGGCATCTTCATCGCGCAGATTGGTCAGCAGGATGACCAGGGCGCGCTTGCCCAGTCGTTGCAGCAGGTGCTCCGCCGCCCGCAGGTAGTCCGGCGTCTGGCTCGTGGGGTGCAGATCATAGACCGCCTCCAGGAGGCGATTGACCGTGCTCGCGGACTTGTGCGGCGCGATGAAGCGGGGCTGGGCGTGGCCAAAGCTGAGCAGGCCCGCGGCGTCGCCCTGGTTGAGCGCCACGTAGGCCAGGAGCAGCACGGCGTTCAGGCTATGGTCGAAGTGGGAAAGATCGCCGTCCCGGGCGCCCATGCGGCTGCCACAGTCGAGCAGGAAGACCACCTGCTGGTCCCTTTCGTCCTGATATTCGCGCGAGATCAGTTTGCCCAGGCGGGCGCTGGCTTTCCAGTCGATCTGGCGCAGCGCATCCTCGCGGCGATAGTCGCGCAACTGATGGAACTCCATGCCCTGGCCCCGGCGGCGACGGTTGAGGATGCCCCACTGGGAAAGCCTGTGGTCGGTGGCCAGGAGGGTGTACTGGGTGATGCGGGCGAAATCGGGGAAGACCCGGGCGGCATCGCACACGGGCAGAAACTCGGGAATCAGCCAGAGCCCCAGGGGCGAACGCAGGCGCACATCGACGCCGGAGAAGGTTTCCGGACCGCGTTGCGTCAGGTGCAGGCGGTAGGAAGCCTCCAGGCGCTCCCCCGCGGCAAGGTCGAAGAAGAGCGGCAGCCCGGTGCTGCGAAACGCCGCCGGATGGCGATCCCGCACCCACCCGGCCGCCGGGGCCGATGCGCCGACCCGGAGCCCGACGGTCTGCCAGGTGCCCACCGGCAAGGTCCGGGCAAGCTGCCGGGAGAGCGTCAGCCGCCCCCGGCGGCGACTCCCGGCCAGGGCGTCGGCCAGCGCCACGGCCAGCAGGCCCCCGCCGCCGAACTGCCAGGCGGCCAGCCCCCCCGGCCAGCGCAGCAGCGCGAGGGCGCCCAGGAACCAGAGTGCCGCCAGCGCCAGCAGGCGGCTATCGGGAATGGGCAGGAGGGGCGAACTGGGGGACACGGGCGGCTCGGATCCTGTGCGTCAGGCCCGGGGGGCGGCAACCTGCCCCAGCAGGGCGAGCAGCAACTCGTCGGTGCTCAGGCCTTCGATTTCCGCCTCCGCCGAAGGGGTGATGCGGTGCCGAAGGGCAGGCAGGGCGGCGGCCTTGACGTCGTCCGGCGTGGCATAGCCCCGACCGGCCATGAGGGCGAGGGCCCGGGCCACCCGCACCAGGGCGATGCTGCCCCGGGGTCCGGCACCGCAGGCGATATTGGGGGATTCCCGGGTGGCCCGCACCAGGGCGACGGCATACTGCGTCACGCGGTCATCGACGGCCACGTGGGCCGTCGCCTGTTGCAGCGCCAGCAGGGTCGCAGGCTGGATGACGGTCTGCACCGCTTCCACCGAGAGATCGGCGCCGGTGCTGCGGGAGGTCACATGGCGGGTGAGGGCGGCCTCTTCCTCGGCGCTGGGGTAGCCGATGCGTATCTTGAGCAGGAAGCGGTCGAGTTGGGCTTCGGGCAGGGGGTAGGTGCCTTCCTGCTCGATGGGGTTCTGGGTAGCCAGGACCATGAAGGGCCGCGGCAGGGCCAGGGCCGTTCCCTCCAGCGTCACCTGGCGCTCCTGCATGGCTTCCAGCAGCGCCGCCTGGGTCTTGGCGGGGGCGCGGTTGATTTCGTCGGCCAGCAGGAGGTGGGTGAATATCGGCCCCTGGCGGGTGGTGAAGCGTCCACTCGACGCCTCGAAGTAGGTATGGCCGAGGATGTCCGAAGGCATCAGGTCGGGGGTGAACTGGATGCGCTTCATCTGCCCGCCGAAGGTCTTGCCCAGGGCCTTGATGAGCAGGGTCTTGCCCAGGCCGGGAACGCCCTCGACCAGCACGTGGGCGTCGCAGAGCAGGGCGGCGAGCACTTCGCGCACCACTGCCCCCTGGCCGATGAGGGCCTTGGCCAGCTCGGCGGAGAGTTTTTCCAGGATCTGGCTGGCCTGCTTGAGTTTGTCTTCAGTGAGGGGGGTCGAGGAGGTCATGGCGCGGTCTCATAGGCTGCGTTCCAGGCGTTGCAGGGTGTAGAGGGCCTGGGTGAAGGAATGGGGCGTCGCCGCGGCCTGGTGCAGGGCGGCGGCAATGGCGGCGTGGGAACGGCCGCTCAGGGCGGCAAGGGCGGCGACCTGCTCCCCGGGCGGCAGGACGGCAAGCTGCGGATGGCGCCGGGTCAGGCGTTGCTGGAAGGCTTCCCGGGCCACCGACAGCCAGGTCTCCAGCCCGCCGCAGCGCCACACGTAGCGGCCGACGGCGGCCAGGTGCTCACCCAGCTCCCGGCGCTCCGGCGCAAGTTCCGGCAGGACCGGACCGAAACGGGGCAGCCGCCGCCAGAGCCAGACGAGCAGCAGAACCAGGCCCGCGACCAGGGCCGGCGCGGCGACTTCGACCCCCCACGCCCAGAGGGAGGGGCCCGCCAGGCGGGTGAGCAGAAAGACGGGCTGGCGCGGATCGGGCTGGTAGGTTTCGAGCAGGGCGAGGAGCACGTCCGCATGGTCCTCCCGCCCGATGGTCACGTTGTTGAAGAGCCCGTTCAGATCACTGACGACCGTGATCTGCCCCCGCCCATGGCTGTAGTGCAGCACCTGGGCGGGAAAGCCCTCGGCCCCCGCAGCCCAGGCGGGGACGACCTTCCCGGGGGCGAGATTGCTGTATTGGTAGCGGATCTTGAGCGGGCGCCCGCTGCCCGGCACGCTCACGCTCACCCGGGGCGGCGGCTTTTTCGGCACCGCGGCGGGCGCGCCGGGCTCGGGGGGCGGTGGGCTGTCCTTGCAGGTGCAGTCGATGTCGAAGGCGCCGAGGAGGGGATCGGAGCGGTCGCCGGCTTCCGGTGTGGTGATGACGTAGCCGCCACGTTCCACCCAGGCCAGCAGGTTCCTGACCCGCTGGGGCGTCATGAGGCCCCGCCGCCCGCTGTCGAGGATGAGAACGCCGGGCGGCAAGCGGTCGAGAAGGCCGGGGTCGGCGATGCGCTCGCTGGTGCGCCCCAGCGCTCCCAGGAACTTTTCCAGGGCCAGGAAGCGATTGCGGCGGGCTTCCTGGCCCGGCTGCTCCCAGGAATCCACCACCACCTGATCGAAGTTGGCCAGGAACCAGGCGCTGCCCAGAACCAGCATGGCCGCCAGGGCAAGCGCGATCCAGACCATGCGACGCTTCATGACTGGCCCCCGGCGGCCACGGCGAAGTGCCGCGGCCATGCCGCGCAGAGCGCTTCCACGCGAGCCCCACCGGGCGCTGCGCCGGCATAGGCCGCCTCCTGCCAGGCATCGAGCAGGGCGGCGAAGAAGCCCGAGGCCTCGGCGCTCACCTGCCCGGCCACCCGGCGACGGCAGTCGGCCTCGGTGTCGCCGGGACGGAAATCGATCCCGTCGCGCCGGATCAGGGCGATCAGGGCGCCGCGATAGAGCAGGCTCAGGGCTTCCGCCACGCGCCCGGCCGCCAGGCTGGCCCGGGCCGCGGCGGGTACATCGTCGGGCAGCGACTGGGGGCGCAGGTCGAGTCCGTAGAGGAATTCGGGCGCTTCGGGGCGCGGAGCGCGACGGGAGCGCAGGGTTTCCCGGTAACGCAGGAGAAAGTAGGCCAATACCGCCGCCCCCGCGATCCAGGCGATCCAGACCAGTCCCTTGAGCACCTGGCTGACGAACTCCACCACCCGGAGCACGAAGTCCAGCCAGGCGGGGGGGCGGGATTCCTCACCCACCGGGGATTCCCGCCAGCGCCACTGGGTGCTTTCCGACTTGTGGCCGAATTCAGGATCGGCGAGCACCGCATCGATGGTCCGCCGCGCCCGGGTGGGCGGCTCGCTGCGCGGAGCGCTCCGGGCCTCTTCGCGGGACGGCTCCTGGGCCCAGACCGGAGCCGGGGTGATGGCGGCCGTGCAGGCCAGCGTAAGCAGCAGGGCCGCGAAAAAGCCCACCGGGGACCCCACGGCGGGAGCGGGGGGCGGACGCCGCGCCAGACGGCGGAAGGCGAGTTCGATATCCCAGCCCTCCAGTTCGCTGCGCCGGTTCAGGTAGAGGGCGAAGCCGCTGGCGACGTAGAGGGGCTCGACCAGGGCGCTCACCGCGAGGGCCAGGAGGCTGGTGACGATTTCCTGCTCCGGTGGCACATCGCCCAGGAACCAAAGGCTGAGGGAGAGAACGTCCTCGCTCCCCTGGGGCAGCAGCGCCCCCACGACGATGACCAGGGAACAATAGAGGGCGATTTCCAGGTTGACGCAGACGAACATGAGCCAGACCGCTCCCGCGCCGGACTTGCGGGCCAGCACCCGGCGCCGCTCCCGGGCGGCGCGGCCGCGCTGCCCTTCGAGCTGCCTCACCGGCAGCACGAAGGAACGCAGGAGGCTGAAGCGATGCACGGTCAGTCCCAGCAAGAGGCCGCTGCGGCGGAGCAGGTCCGGCAGGGCCGCCCGCAGGTCGCGCCAGGACGTGGTCTGGCCGAAGAGCGAGCGGCTGTAGGAAAACAGCAGTACGCGGTCGAAAGCCGGCTTCAGCCACCACAGAAGCGCCAGGGCGATGACTTGCTGGGTCCAGAAAAGGGTCAGAAGGAGGGCGGCGGTGGTGCCGTAGGCAAGCCCCCAGACCCGGTAGGCCGGCCCCGCCCAGGCCCGCAGCAGGGCGTGACCGAGGTCCAGGGCCTCCCACACGCTGCGGCGGCGCAGGCGCAGGGCAAAGTGCTCAATCTGCACGGTGTCCCCGGCCGACGAGGAGCAGGTAGCCCCAGGTCAGCGCCCAGAAGAAGACGCCGAAACCCACCTTGATGGCAAAGGGCACCTCGCGATTGGGGGACCAGAACGCTTCGATGAAGGCGGCGAGGAAGGTCAGCCCGGCGGCGCCGGCGAGGAGGCCGGCAGCCCCCTTGGCCGCCCTCCAGAGCGCCGCGACGCGGCTCATCTCTCCCGGAAAAAGGAGAGCCTGCCCCAGCTTCAACCCCGCGGCGCCGGAAAGGACGGCACCGGTCAATTCGAAGGCGCTGTGCCCCGCGACGAAGCCCCAGAAGGTCTCGACGAAACCAAGCTGGGTGAGATGACCGGCCACCGCACCGATGCTCAGGCCGTTGTAGAGCAGATAGAAGAGGCTGCCGACGCCGAAGGCGATGCCCCCGGCGAAGCACTGGAAGTCGATGCGCACGTTGTTGGCGATGTACATCCCCAGCATCTGCCACTCGTTGGACGCCGTGCGCGGCCGGCCCAGGTGGGGGGCGTCGGGGGCATACATGGCCTCGAACTGCATGACCTGCTCCGGGCTGAGCAGGAGATAGACGCCCTCCGGGTTGCCCTGGAGCAGTCCGAGAACGATGAGCAGCGGCCCGAAGAAAAAAAGCGCCGCCAGGGCGACCAGACGCCACTCCTGCCGCACCAGCGCGGGAAAGCCCGCGACGACAAATGCCAGGAAGGCATTGCGGCCGCCCGGAGCGGCGCCGTAGACCGCCTGGTGGGCGGAGAGAACCCGCTGGTGCAGGGCTTCGACCAACCGGGCCGAGTAGCCCCGGTCCCTGGCCAGGGCGAGATCGCGGCAGAGTCGGCGGAAGGCGCCGGGAAGCGCGGCCGGCGCCCAGTCCGGCGCCCCGTCCCCGGCCCCCGGACGGCACCGCGATCGGGCAAGCCAGCGGTCCCAGGCCAGCCACTCGTCCTGACGCCGTGCGATGAATTGGTTTTCTTTCAAGTTTTCCCCCGCGCGGATTATGACGTTCTCACAATACGGCGGCAAGTGGCTTGCGATCGGGGCAGGGAAGCACGGCCCGGGCTCATGGGACTGAAGACCGCGTTTCCGGGCTGTGCTACCCTCGTCACCTCCTTGATTCCCTGGCGTTCATCATCATGTCCGACCCCCTCTACCTTGCCAAATCCGAAGATGGCTTCCCCGCGCTGCTGCCCCAGATGGCGAACCGCCACGGCCTCATCACCGGCGCCACCGGCACCGGCAAGACCGTCACCCTGCAATCCATGGCCGAGCGCCTGTCCTACGCCGGGGTGCCGGTCTTCATGGCTGACGTGAAGGGTGACCTGTCAGGCATGGGCGCCACCGGCACCCTCAGCCCCAAGCTGGAGAAGCGCATCAAGGAAGTGGGGCTGGAGGGCTTTGCCCCCTTCGCCAACACCACGGCCCTGTGGGACGTTTTCGGCCAGGGCGGCATTCCCGTGCGGGCCACGGTGTCCGACATGGGGCCGCTGCTGCTGGGGCGCCTCCTCAATCTGAACGAGACCCAGGCCGGCGTGCTGCAACTGGTGTTCAAGATCGCCGACGACCAGGGGCTGCTGCTCCTCGATTTGAAGGATTTGCGCGCCATGGTCCAGCACGTGGGGGACAACGCCAAGGAATTCACCACCGAATACGGCAACGTCGCCGCCGCCTCCATCGGCGCCATCCAGCGCGGCCTGCTGACCCTGGAGGAACAGGGCGGCGACATGTTCTTCGGCGAACCCATGCTGGACATCGCCGACCTCATGCAAGTGGACGACAACGGCCGCGGCGTGGTCAATATCCTCGCTGCCGAGAAGCTCATCCATTCGCCGGCCCTCTATTCCACCTTCCTGCTCTGGCTGCTGTCCGAACTGTTCGAGCAACTGCCGGAAGCCGGCGACCTGGAAAAGCCCAAGCTGGTCTTCTTCTTCGACGAAGCCCACCTGCTTTTTTCCGACGCCCCGACCGCCCTGGTGGACAAGGTGGAGCAGGTGGTGCGCCTGATCCGCTCCAAGGGCGTGGGGGTCTATTTCGTGACCCAGAACCCCCTCGACGTGCCGGAAAAGATCCTCGGCCAGTTGGGCAACCGGGTGCAGCACGCCCTGCGCGCCTTTACCCCCCGGGACCAGAAGGCGGTCCAGGCGGCGGCGGAGACGATGCGCGCCAACCCCAAGTTCGACGCCGCCACCGCCATTACCGAACTGGGGGTCGGCGAGGCCCTGGTCTCCTTCCTGGACGAAAAAGGGCGCCCCAACGTGGTCGAGCGTGCCCTGATCTTCCCGCCGGCCTCACGCCTGGGGCCCCTCACGGCCGAGGAGCGGGGCGCGGCGATCCAGTCCTCACCCCTGCTCGCGGCCTATGGCCAAGCACTGGATCGGGAATCGGCCTACGAAATCCTCAAGGGCCGCCCAGCGGCCACTCCCCGCCCGGCGGGGCCAGGGGCGATTCCCGCCCCGGCCGCTCCGGCCGGAATGGGGACTCGCACCCCCGGCACCACGCCGCGGCCGGCGCCGGTCCCGCAACCGGCGCCCCAGGAAACCCCGGCGGCCGAATCCGGCGGTGGCCTGTTCGGCGGCCTGGGGGACATGCTCTCGGGCCGCGGCGGACGCCGCGAAGGGGTGGTCGAAGCCGCGGCGAAAAGCGTCGCCCGAGGTCTCGCCGGCACCATCGGCCGGGAAATCGGCAAACAAGTGCTGCGGGGGGTGCTGGGGTCCATTCTCGGCGGAAGGCGCTGAGGCGAGGGAGCGGCAGCGTCCACAGAGGCAATCGGGCTACGCATCGGGTGCGGAGACCAGGGGTGGTTGGACCGGGGACTCGCGGAATGGCCCCGCTTCTCCGGAGGCAGGGCGGATTGCTGAACCCTGGTGTTCCGCCTGGAGGGCGTGTGACTTTTTCTTGCTTCGCCAAGAAAAAGTCACCAAAAAGAAGGCGACCCCAGGGTCGACGCCGGGCTGCGCCCGGTCCCTTGCGCTACTCGGGCATCCGGGCGGGTCGCTAAACTCGCCCCCTGCGGGGACTCGGACAACGCGACCCGAAGGCCCCCGGAAGCCCTGCGTTGCTCAGCGTCTTCCATGGGGGGAAGGGCGTCCGGACTTTGGGCCGTGGTCGGCTGCTTTGGCTGATCCCGTGCGGA
>Ga0268298_10002737_pt1 | contig 18891 bp, 17 predicted proteins | sample WWTPWeurt_MetaG_FD_194462 | JGI IMG/M metagenome (GOLD analysis project Ga0268298, IMG submission 194462) | Activated sludge microbial communities from WWTP in Nijmegen, Gelderland, Netherland - WWTP Weurt | ecosystem: Engineered > WWTP > Aerobic digester > Activated sludge | place...
AGGTCGACCTTTCGGGCGCGAGCGGTCCAGTCCCCTACACCGGCTACGGCGCCCTCTACCAGACGTTCGGCAACGGCACCTCGCTCTCGGACGGCACCAAGCTGGTCTTCACCAAGTGACCCTCACTCCCTGACAAGACTGGCAGTCTCGCGCTGCCTGCAAAAAAGAAGGCCCGCGGTGAAACGCCACCGCGGGCCCTCTGACTTTGTGGATCCCGGGGTATTTCTGAAGACTTTTTCACCACGGAGACACGGAGCTCACAGAGGTTTCACGGAGGATTTTTTCAAGGGCCCACGACTCGACGCCAAGCCCCGTTCCCGCTCCCGTTCCCGTTCCCGTTCCCGTTCCCGTTCCCGTTCCCGTTCCCGTTCCCGCTCCCGTTCCCGTCGCCGACCACCTGGCAGGTCGTCGCCTGTTGTTCCCAGAAATCGCTGGAAATCTGGGACAAAAAAAACTCTCCGTGTCTCTCCGTGCTCTCCGTGACTCCGTGGTGAAAAAAGCCCCACTTCACCCCTCCTCCCGCAGCCTCTCCCTCTTCAAGGCCTCTTCATCCCAGCATTTTTGGGTGGATCCTTCACCTTCGCCGGCGCTCCCAGGGTCCCTTGCTCCTTGTCCTTCGCCGAGCCCCCCTTGTCCTTGGCCGGCGCCTTGTCCTTCCCAGGAGCCTTGTCCTTCGCCGCGCCCTTCGGGGCCTTCGGACCGGCCTTGCCCTTCAACGCAGGTGTATACAACCCATCGGTCAGCTTCAGAGCATAGACATGCTGCGCCGGATCGTACGTCCACGTCGCCGTGGAGCCGACGTCGGGCCTGTCCGGCATCGTGCCTGTGATCCCGAACGACGAGAAATCCTTCGCCGCGAACGCCGTCGCCTCGGTCCAGCGAAAGGTCTCCTCCGTCCCGCCGACCAGGTCGAACCGGATCGCGCCGCTCGTCATGACGGCGACACACTCCCAGCGAACCACCTGCTCACCAGCCTCCGCGCCCTCCTTCGTCTGGACGAGCGAAAAGAAGTGCATCTCCTCGCCCACCTTCGCCGAGCCCTGAAGCGCGCCGCTGAGCGGCCCCACGTCCACATACTCCCCGTTTCGAAACGTCACGACGCTCGTGGCGCCCACGTTCGAATACCCGATCTCGACGTCCCCGAACATCGAGTCTCGCGCGTAGAGGCTGCTCTTCCGCGTCTGGAGCTTCATCGCGTCCGTGCCCACATAGTCGACCTCCTCCACCTCCAGATCGTCGCCCGGCTGGTAGGAGACAGTGGAGCCGACATAGGGCCTGGCCGGGGCCGCGTCGAGGACGCCCGCGCGCAGCTTCGCGTGCGGCTCGAAGCCCACAGGCTCGGTGAAATCGAACCTCGGAATCTCCCCCGGAGTGAACCGGACGGGAGGGGCCGCCGGGACCACGCTGACGACGGCGCCCGCGCTCGTCACCGAGCCCTGCACCGTGCGGGGCAGGGCTCGGGCCGGCAGCGTCGCCTCCAGCGTGATGCCGCGCGCGCTCTCCATGTATACAATCTGCGCTCCCGGGACATCCACGAGCGAGTCGTCGTCCGCGAGCGCGCGGATCCCCTGCGGACCCACCCAGTACGATCGGGCGAACCGGCGCGAATAGAGCTCCTGCTCGACGCCGCGCTGCTCCTGTCGCGCCTGACAGGCCGTGAGCTCGGGGCCGTCGAGCGCTGTCCCGTCGGGCCGGAGATCGCAGCTCATCGACTGAAGCTCCCCGTCGGCCGTGATGATCCCGAGCGGCGGCAGCGTCGGATCATCGAACCGGAGGCCGAGCCACAGGCCGCCTCGCGCGTCTCCGGTCAGTCGGGCCGCGATCGTGGCCCCGTCCGGCCCGAAGGCCACGGCGACGCCCGAAGCGGCGAGAACACGAACAGAGGGCTCCGGAGGGACCGGCAGCGCCGGCAAGTGGGCGCCGGGCGGGGCGCTCAGCTTCGGAGGAGGCTGCCATGTCATCGGCTGTTCGACCCGGATCTCGCCCCACTCTGCGAGATCGCCGTCGAGCGCGAAGGTCTTCGGCCTCGGCACGAGCTTCACTGTCGCGAAGCGCCCGTCCTCGACGGGCGGCGGAGGTGGCTGGAACGAAGGGCCTATCTCGATGCGGCTCGTCAAAGGGGGCGGCTTCGCGGAGGCGGAACAGGCGATCACAAGGAACAGCGGGGCGATGGCGAGGGGTCTTCGAGGGGTCATGTCCTTGGACGCCTTTAGCGACGAGCGGGAGCCTTTTTCACCACGGAGTCACGGAGAGCACGGAGAGGCACGGAGAGGTCTTTGTCCCAGATTTTAGCGATTTCTGAGAACAACAGGCGACGACCCGCCAGGTGATCGGCGACTGCAACCCAGGAGGCTCCACGACGGCTTCGCCAACGTCGCAACGACAGGCGACGACCCGCCAGGTGATCGGCGACTGCAACGGCGACGACGGCGACGACGACGACGACGACGACGACGGCAACGGCGACGGGAACGGGAACGGGAACGGGAACGGGAACGGGAACGGGAACGGCGACGGGGCTTGGGTCGAGCCCTTGAAAAATCCTCCGTGAAACCTCTGTGATCTCCGTGTCTCCGTGGTGAAAAAGTCCCCAGAAATCGCTCCAAAGCATCGCGGCCAGCTCCACCTCACGCCCGACCGCGGCTCTTGCCGGTGGTCACCCCGCCGGCGACGAGGTGCGCGACGCGGAGCGGCTCGGGGATGTGGCCATACGCCGTGTGCGCCGCGAGGAGCGCCCTCGCCTCGTCGAGCGACAACCCCGCGCGCTGCACGAACACCGGACCACAAGGCTCCATCGGCCCGGCGCGCTCGATGAGCCTCCACTTCGCGGCGCCGCCGGGCACCCGCGTGCGCAAGGCCGACTCGATGGCCCGCAGATCCGGCGCGCGACGCGCGACGACGAGCACAGGTTTTTCGAGGGCCGCGGCCAGGCCGTGAATGTCGACCACGTTGAACCCCGCGAGCGCGATCCCTTGCAGCAGCACCGCGTGCAGGTGAGCGAAGAACTGCGAGCCGCGCACCATCTCGATGACCGCGCGCGTGGCGTTCGCCCCGTCCCGCCGGACACGCGACGACAGCACCCCGTCGAGCCGGGCGCCCGCGAACGCGATCCCCACGATGCGCACATCGCCGCGATACTCACGCAGGAACGGAGCGTCGTCGATGCCGATCACATGGGAGAGGCGCCTCGCGGCCACGCGCGGAGGCTACACGAAAAGGCGAGGTGGGGAACATTGGGGGCGTTCCCGGAGCGGAGGGCGGCAAGAAACCGACCTCCGCCCCGGGACAGCCAAGGACCGCACGTGCACCCCCTTTGGTCTCGACCCTCTCGGAGCACCCGAAGAGGCTCGATCCGCCGGCTCGTCGCCACGGTCCTGTGCTCTGCTGGACAGCACCCGAATCCATTCGGGGATCTCGATCCCTCCGCGGGCGGCGAACGCCGGGTTCCGCGGAGCCGCTGTCGATGGAACCTGAGTATCGAGATCCGGGTCCGATGTCAAACCAGGGCGGACGAGATATGTCCATCCCCCCGTCGGCCGGCGAGCGGGGTCAAACCGAAAGAACGAGCCTCACCGCGGGGCAGGCGCGGGAGGCCCTCGGCGTCAACAGGGGGTTTTGCGGGAGGACGGAGAATGTCCGGGGCAACGTGCCCCGCGGGTCACTCGGCGCCGGACTTGCCGGTGGGGAGGCTCCGCTTGGTGAGGCGGTAGCGGGCGCGGATGTCGAGGGCGACAGAGCCCAGAAAGAGCAGGAGCGACAGCGTGCCGATCGCCTGACCGACGCTCATCGCCACGATGACGGGGAGGGGCTTGGGCTGGATGAGCGCCCACACGATGAGCCCGAGCGCGATGAGCGACCAGATGCACGCCCACCTCACGCGGCTCTCGATCTTGCTCACCATCTGAGCGGGCACGGCCTTCATCGACGGGACGGGCGTCTCATCGGCCTTGCTCTTCGGCGCGTCCTCGGAGGGCGGAGGGGTGTCTTTGCCTTTGGACATGGCTCATTGCTCTCCGGGTTGGGCGTTCTCGCGGACGTGGTGCGGCGGGCCGTGACAGCCCTTCTTCGCGCAGCCGACGGCGCCGGACTCGATGGCCTCCTTGTGGACCTTGTGCTCCATCGGCTCCTTGGTGGAGGCGTGCGCGTGGCACTGGCGACATGTCTCGTTCTTGTAGGGCTTGTAGAGCGCCGGCGGGCGGTGATTGGGGTTGTGCCAGTCGCCCGTGTAGTAGTCCCACACATGGTGCATGCCGCCGATCTTCGTCACCACCAGGCCGAACATGCCGTAGTCCGCGTGGCACGTGTAGCAGCTCTCGTTGCCGAACCACTTGTTCTTCGTGTGGAGCGACGCCAGGCCGGAGCTCTTCGGGTTCGTCGCGTCCTCGGTGTAGGGCACCATGACGTGGCACGACCCGCAGAACTCCCGCTCTTTCGTGACCTCCAGGTTGGCGTAGTTGCCCGCCACCGCCGCGGCGATGGGGAAGGGCCCGAGCCCCGCGAACAGCCACACGCGCGTGGCCCGCGAGAGGGGCGGCCTCCGCACCAGGTAGTATACGAGGATGACGGCCGACGCCGCGGCGCAAACCAGCGCTCCGGCGTTCAGCAAGTGGGGCATTTCGAAGGTCACGTCCGTCCGTCCTGTCGAAGGGTTTTCACTGGCCACTGAACCTGTGACAGCCCGAGCACACCGTGGCGTCCGGCTTGTGGTCCTTCTCGTTGGGATGACACCCGATGCACGACGCGCGATCGTTCCGCGCGGCGACGTGGGGGGTCTTGTGGCACGACGTGCACGTCTCGTGTCCCTTGGTCACGTGCAAGCCGATGAGCTTGCCCTGTTGGTGACACGATGTGCACGTCGGCGGGGAGGCGGCGCCCTTCGGGCCGTGGGCGCGGTGGCACTTCTCGCAGTCCGCGTGGCCCAGAGTCTGAGAGGCTGTCGCCTGCGCGGCGTGGCAGCCCTTGCACCCGCTCGCGGCCGCCGCGATGCGCTTGCCGTTGTGCGAGTCATGGCATTTGTTGCAGGCCTGATGGCCCTTCGGCGCCGTCTTCTGCTCCTGCTCGTGGCAGGAGACACAGGCGCCCGTGTTCGTCGTCGGGCGGTGGCCCTTGCCCGTGTGGCAGCTCGTGCACTCCACGTGCTTCGGGTTCAGCGCCATCTTCGTGGCCTGGGCCGCGTGGCACGTCGCGCACCCTGCGACGGCCTTGCCCTCGTCGTGCTTCGCGTGGCACTTGTTGCACGCGAGGTCGCCGTGCTTGCCCTGCTGGGCCTTCACCGCCGCGTGGCAGCCGGTGCAGCCCGCCGCCGCGACGACCGAAGAGGCCATGCCGCCCGTCGAGCCACCACCAGGATGCGGGTTGTGGCACGTGGTGCAGCCGGTGCCCTTCGGATCCGGGTGCGAGCTCTTGACGTCATGGCACTTGCCGCACGCCGAGAGCGCCGAGCCGCGGGCGTCGTGCGGAGTGTGGCAGTTCTTGCACTCGGCGTGCTTTTCGGCGCCCTTGCCCGCCATCGTCTGCTTCTTGTCGTGGCAGGTGCCGCAGGGCTTGGCGTCCACCTTGTCGAAGTCGTGCGGAGCGTGGCAGTTCGTGCACGCGTCGTGACCCTTGAACAAGGTGTTCTTGAAGACCTCGGGGGTCCTCTGCTTGTGGCACTCGGCGCAGCGACCGTCGGCCGCGCCCGCCTGCTCGTGCGGACGGTGGCAGTCGTTGCAGACGAGCGCGCCCGCGGCGACGGCGGCCTCCGCGGCCTTGCCGTGCTTGACGACCTCCTGGCGAGCGTGGCACTCGCTGCACTCGCGGGGCTTCGTCCAGGGCTCGGAGTGCGGCTGGTGACAGTCGGCGCAGTCCTCGCCGCCGTGCACGTCGATCGCCGCGGAGTTGCCCTGGTTTTGATTGTGGCACTTCAGGCACTCCCAGGCGCGGATGACCATGTCCTGCGCGTCGCCGGAGCCGAGCGTGTGGCACCCGACGCAGTGCTGCTGGCCCATCTTGGGGATGGTGACCTTGATGTCCTCGTGGCAGTCGAGGCACCGCGCCTCGAAGGGCTCGCCGTAGCCGACGACCTCGCCCAGGTGACAGCATGTGCACGACGTGCGCTCCTGGAGCTGCTTCGCGACGTCGTGGCCCATCTGACCGACCTTCGCCTGCCACCTCGGATCCCTTCGATCCTCGGCCGTGTGGCACGCGGCGCACTTGCTCTTGGGGTGGTTGGCCGGCACGGACGCGGCGTTCGGGATCCCGGGGCCGTGGGCCAGGTTGTGGCCTGTCGTGGTGCCCGCGGGGGCGCCCGACCCGGACCCTTCGCCTCCGCCACCACAGGCACCGAGGAGCGCGACGAGGAGGAGAGAGAAGACGAGGAGAACGGAGTGGCGGAGCTGCCTCACAAGCCACCTCCGTGGCACTTGCGACAGGCCACATCGGTGTTGCGATCACCGTGGGCGACGTAGCCGGGCGGGTGGGGGCTCCCGCCGATGCCGCCGACCCGGTGGCACCCGACGCAGAGCTTCTCGCCCTCGCCGCCGTGGCAGCTCGCGCAGATCGTCGGATCGCGCCACGCCTCGCGGCCGTGATCGTTGGGCTGGCCGGGCAGGCCGAGCCACCCCTTGGGGTGCGGGCTCTTGCCCTCGCTGGTCGCGCCGACGTTCCTGCGGAAGTGGCAGTCATTGCAGCTCGACGTCAGGTGGCACGAGATGCAGAGGCCGGGCTGCCCGCGGGCCTCGTCCGGGTGGCGCGACATGAAGCCCGCGCGGTGGACGCTCGGCGCGAAGGGGTCGTCGAATGCGAGCTGTGCTGGCGTCGCGGGGGCGACCCGGCCCGCGTGGCACCCGGAGCAGAACTTCTCGGCGTGGCAGCTCGAGCACACCTCTCCCGAGGTGGCCGCGGCGGCGCCGTGCGATCGGGTGAAGTCGGGGCCGTGGACCCACTGCTCCTGCGGCTTGATGTGCTCTTTTTGCAGGTCGACGTGGCAGCCGTCGCACTTGCGCACGACCATCTCTTCCGAGTGGTTGTGGCAGCCGAAGCACGTGCCCATCGAGGGCCGCAGGTGGTCGGCGCCCTGCTGGACGTCGACATGGCACTTGACGCAGTCGCCCTTTGTCCGCTTCAGGTGGTTGTCGTGGCTGAAGTGCAGGTTCTCGCGGGCGTCCGCGGCGGCGATGCGCGTCCCCGCGATGCCGTGGCAGTTGGAGCACGTGTTCGTGTCGTGGGGCTTCACGTGGCAGCCGTCCGCCATGCAACCCGCGGTGTCCGGGAGGTGCAGCGGCCCTTCGTCTCCGGCCGAGGCGATGCCCGTGTGGCACTTGGTGCACTGCACGCCCTTCGTCACGTGGGCGCGGTGCTCGAACGGGTGGCGGCCCGGGGGCCGTATCCCGAGGACGCCGGCGCACGCCGACGCCAGGAGCAGGAGCGCGAAGAGCAGGAGCGAGAGACGATTCTTCATCGCTTCTTCTCCCAGGTGGCCGAGGCGCGGAAGACGGCCGCGACCGACGCGAGCTTGGTGGGCGACGCGCTCGCCTCGACGCCCCCGGCGAGGTCGAGCCACCGCGCGAAGCTGGGCGAATAGCCGAGGGAGATGATGCCCCAGGGCCACGCGCTCCCGCGCCCGTCCGGCTCGTCCGGGATCACGACCTCGATCTCGGCCGAGGCGCGGAGACCGTATACAATAGGAATCCTAGCCATCCCGCGGCCGCCCGTCCAGCTCCCGTTCGGGGCCCACTGCCGCCGCAGCTCGAAGCCCACGGCCCCGTCGCCGCGATCGTCCAGGCGCAGCGTGGCGTTGGCCTGCGCGCGACCGCCGAGCTCGCCGCCGATGGAGTCCGCCGAACCGGAGGCCCAGACATCGAGCCTGGGCGCCGCGCGGAGCGAGAAAGACAGCCCGCCCAGCGTGGACGGGACGTCGCCGATCGCCGCGAAGAGCGAGGTCGCGGGCAGGATGTGAGAAGGGGTCCGCCGGATCGCATAGGCCTCGATCCGGGCCGGACCGAAGCGAAGAGCGAGCGAGCCGCGCGCGCTGGACACGTCGGCGTGCAGGAGATCGACGGCCACCTCCCCGGCGGCGTCGAGCCATTTCACGGGCGAGGTGGAGGCGTCGAACCCGAGCTCTTCGAAGGCGATCCGACCCTCGGAGCGGCGCTGCAAATAGGCCACTCCCAGGGAGGCGTATTCAGCCACGCGCTGCGCGGCCCGGCCGCCTGCGGCCCAGTCATAGGCCTGCGCCGCGAAGCCGGGCAACACAGGCACTCCGCCGAACACCTGCACCGTCGGGCCGTGAGGGATGCGCCCGAGCGCGCTCGCGCCGTCCATCTGGAAGGGGCGGATCGCGCCCGCGGAGACGAGCATCCGACCCAGCCGGAGATCGCCATAGCCGTGGGGCTCCCGGAGCCGGATGTTCGCGACGAGCACGTCGCCCGTGGTGTTCGGATCCGGGGATTGATAGCCTGTCCCGAGCCACACCACGGCTTCGGCGTCGGCCCAGTCGGTGGGTTTTGCCTGGCCGTTCAGGACGAACAGCCCCACCGGAGAGGGCGCGGTGCCGAAGGCGTACACGTCGCCTCGGAGCCTGTATTGAGCGGACGCGGTGCCGGAGGCCGTCGCGAGCGTCAGCCCGAGCGCGAGGGCCAGCACGGCGCCCCTGCGACGAGGCGCTCTTTCAACGGGCGCGGCGCCGGGCGAGGTGCGCATAGCGTGTCGGCGAGGTTGCCTCATGGCAGGAAGTCCATGTGCCCGTTCACGTGAGTCGCGGGCTCGAATTGGTGGCAAGTCCGACATTTGTCGATCTTCGCTTCGAGCTCTTGCTCTTCGACTTGCGGGTGGGGGACGCCCTCGCGGGTCTTCGCGGGCGGGAATCCGTGACAACCGTCGCACTGCCGGGGAGCGCCGCTCTTGTCGGTCCACACGGGGCCAGGGTCCTTGTCCCAGTGACAGCTCACGACGCAGGAGCGGGCGACCGGATCATAGGTGCCTCCCCAGATGCGGACGTCCGAGGGGGCGCTCGTGTCGATGTGTCCGGAGGCGAGGACCGTGGCCGGCACCTCGTGGCACGTGTCGCAGTCGACGGGCTTTCCCATGCGGTCCGCGAGCGTCGGATCGAGGTGCCTCTGATGAGCGCCCGTGTCCATGCCGCCGTCGAGCGCCTTCGGGGGCGCGCCGTCCGCGGACGTGCCGTGGCAGGTGTTGCACGGCATGTCGAGGAGCTCGAACTTGCCGTCCAGGTGCCTCGGATCGTCGTGCGCAGGGTGGCAGAGCGCGCACCCGTCCGGCGTGGGTCCGATGCTGGCGACGAAGCGAGCGTGGTTCTTCGGCGGCGCCTCGTGGCAGGTGTCGCACGGGAGCTGGGCGGGAGGCGACTCCCAGATGGGGCTCGCGTTGCCGTGACAATACGTATTCTCACAGCGGCGCTCTGTCGCGTTCCACTGCGCCGGGAGGCCGCCCAGGGCCGCGAGCCCGGAGAGGGTGACCTCGATCTGACCGTCGGGGTGCTTCACCTCGCGGGCGCTCTCGGGCACATGGTGGCAGTTCTGACACCCCTGCTTGTGCGCGTGGTGGCTCCCCGACGTGGGCTCGGGCGGGGCGTGCTCGTTGTGGCACGTGCCGCACCACTCGACGCCCGCGGGGATGTTCTTCGCCGCGGCGTGGTCGTGACAGCCGCTCTGATTGCAGGAGAGCCCCGCGTCGCCGCCGTTGTAGTCGTCGCCGTGGCAGCGGCGGCAGGTGGCGAGCGGGTAGCTCTTGTTCTTTGTGTATTCGGACCGCAGGTACTTCTGGTGGAAGTCCGGGCTATCCTTCTCGGCGAAGCCCGGGGGGTGCATTCCGCCCTCGTGCTCGATGTTGCGCTCCACCTCGCAGGCCGCCCCGAAGGCCGCGATCAGCGCGAGCGAGAGAGCGGAGAAGAGGAGCTTCGAGCGGAGCACGGGTTTATCCGGGGTGGATGGCCTGGGGGGATCGATTCATCCGATCGGGGCGCTTCAGAGAGCCGGTTGATGGACCTTCTGCACGTCGTAGTCCGCGCCCGGTCCGTGGCACGTCGCGCACGCCTCGAGGCCGCTCGCGGTGGTGGTGGTGATCGTGTGCGCGACGACCGCCTTCGCGTCGTGGCACCCTGTGCAGGCCGCGGCCTCCGGGTAGATGGGGGTCTCCTTCGTGACCGCGCGGACATCGCAGTACGAGTCGGCGTCGGCCGCGGGATCCTCGGTGCACGTGAGGGTCTGCGTCTTCGTCGGGATCACGCCCTCGGGCATCGGCAGACGGAAGGAGTCGCCCTTGTGGCAAGTCCAGCACTTCTTGCGATCACCGGGGAAGCCGGCCTCGCTGAAATCGATGGGCGTGCCCTGCGGGTTGGCCTTGGTGGGCGCGGGGAAGCCGCCGAGGACATAGGGCTTCTGCGCGAGATCCTTGCCCGTGTGGATGCGGTGGATGAAGTGCGCCATCGAGAGGCTCAGGGCCTCGACCGTGGTGCCCTCGACGCGCGCGATTCGCTCGTCGCCCGTCTGGTTCGGGTTGTGGCAGAAGACGCAGTATTGCGGGTTGTTGCGCGAGCCGCCGTGGGCCTGAACCTGAGCGTGGCACTTGTTGCAGTTGGCCTCGTCGACGACCTCGCGGCGCGGGACGGGCGCAGGATCCGTGACGGCGACGAACGTCACCGGGTTGTGCGCGGCGTAGCGCGGGCCCGCGGCGCCGCCCGGCTGATTGTAGGCCTCGATGCCGACGGCGTAGCTGCCAGTCGCGCCCGCGGGGATCGGGGTCGACATCGTGTAACGGAAGCCGCCCCCCGGCTCCGCGACGAGCGTGCCTGTCGCGCCGGCGCCCTGCACCGTGTTCTGCCAGAACGTGGCGTAGTCGGTCGTCGGGCCGGCGACGGTGACCACGAATCGGGTCATCGGATTGGCCAGGATGTCGTACGAGAGGCCGTCCTGGGTGATCGTGAACACGACCTCGGGGGTCTCGCCGGGGCCCGTCTTCTCGACGGAGCCGATCGCCACGTCATAGATCGGGGCGTCCGGATCGGTGAGCGCCGTGAGGTGGACATCCGCGATGCCCTGGAGGCCGCCGGCCGCTGGGTGACAGACTGTGCACTTCGACTCGTCGGGCTGCGGTCCGCCGGGGTGCGCGACCATCGGGGGCGCGATCGGGGGCTCGTCGAACGAGGTGAGATCGTGGCAAGAGGTGCAGATCTTCTTCTGGGGAGCGGTGTCCCAGATCTGGCCTTGATCGCCCGTGTGGCAGGTCTGGCAGTGCTGGAGCTCGCCGGGGAAGCCGACGCCCGAGTAGTCGTGGACCTTGCCGTCCGCGCTCACGAGCTCGTACGTCCCGCCCGCCGCCACGCTGGGGAGGCTGCTCCCGCGGTGGATCTTGTGCGCCAACACCGAGAATTCGACGCTCGTGCCGGCCTCGTCGACCAGCTTGTCGCTGTGGCAGGTGATGCAGAGGACGGCGTCGCGGATGTTGCCGTCGTGCGCCTTGAGCGGCGCGTGGCACTGATTGCACGCCTCCGTGCGGACGATGTCCCGCTTCTGGGTGACGGCGCCGCCGGATGGCAAGAAGCTCTTCACGATCTCCTTCGAGTACGTGATGCCCTCGAAGGTGCGCGTGGCCCAGATGCCGAACGTGTGCGTCTTGTCGGGATCGGCGACCTCGATGAGGGTGCCGAGCTCATAGGAATACACGCCGTTTTCGAAGTCGACCTCGGCGTACTTGCCGCCCGCGTCCGGGGCCGGCTTTCCGTCCGGTCCGACGGTATACGAGGTGTAGAAGCCCGGGTCGCCGTTGGGCTTGACGTCGAGCCACGCGAGGGTGGTGTGCACGTCGACAGCGCCCTCGGTGTACTTGCCGTAGAGATCGAGCGGCGTGCCCGCGTCGTCCGTGATCCGGAACGTCGCCTTGGCGCGCTTGTTGGGCTGGATCTGGATATCCAGGAGCTCGAACCCGAGCCCCGGCCCCACGAGATAGGCATTCTTGCCGGGCTCGCCTGTCGAGCCAGTCTCGCCCGATGTGCCGTCCGTGCCGTTCGTCCCCGGATCTCCGCTCGGACCCGTCGGACCCACAGGTCCAGTCGTACCATCGTCGCCCGGCGGCCCTGCGCAACCTACAGCGGCCAGGGCGAGACAAACCAATCCAGCCCACCAACCTCTCATGGGGCCTGGCTCCTCTCATGGCCGCCATGAAGGAAGCGGCACGATCACGGGCTCCGGACGGTCCAACCACTCCGCCAAGCGCCACCTGTGCTCCCGCCCAGAGCAAGCGTCGTACCGGCGAAGAAACGCAGGGAAACGGCAGGAAAGCCCGCGGGCTGAAACGAGGCGGCGCACGCTTCGCGCCTCGGACGCAAAGCCCGTCGCCGCGCAAGGCCCGCACAGACCCCGCGGACGATTCGTAACGCTGCGTTGCAGGCCCCTCGCCGCGCACCGCTTGCGCGAAAGCTCGCTCGGGCGGCGCCCCGTCCCCGAAGAGCCGTCACCCGTGACTTTCGAGGCAGAAGAAGGTAACGATTCAGCGACTTCTCATGAGCTTGAGCGACCAACAAGGGCGGGGGGTCCACCCGATGGTGCCTTTCCTCATCGCGGGCGCGCTGCTCGGCGGCCTCGAAGTGGCCTTCTTCGGGGGCGGGCGTTATCCGGCGACGGCCGTGTCGCTCGGCGCGGGTCTCGGCGCCATCTTCGGGGCCCCGTTCGGGCTCGTCGCCTGGATCGGCGCGCGGGCGCTCGGGTGGATCCGCCGAAAGAAGACGGCCAGATCGGGCGAGGGTGGCGTGGCTGGCCCGCTCGAGACGAGCTCTGCGACGGGGCCAGAGGGCGTCGCGATCGCCGAAGAGCGCGCAGCGTCGGGACTGCGTCCCCCAGCGGAGGCCGCAGCGTCGGGGCTGCTTCCCCCAGCGGAGGCCGCGCGCGCAGAGACGCTGCGGCGACACGCTTATGTGCTGAGCGTCCTGGCCGTCGTGCTCCTCGGGGGCGTCGCGTCTCGTTTCGGCCTCTTCGTGCTGTTCGATCTGCAGGAGCAGGACCTCGCAAAGAGGCTGTCGATCGTGTTCGTCGTCGTCGTCGTGGGCGCCGCCTTCATGGGCGCGGCGCTCCTCTCGCGGGGGATCTCACGAGCGCTCGCGGCGATCGACCGGCGCGTCCGTCTCCCGCTGCCGCTGCCTTGGTGGGCGCGGTGGCTCGTGCTCGTCGTGATGCCCTTGTTCCTGGCCCTCTATCCGTTCATGCGCGTGAACGGCGCGATGCTCGGACCCCTCAAGGAGGGCGCGACAGGCGTGTTCCTGATCGCGATCGGCGTCCAGACCTGGCTCCTCCTGGACGGCATCCGGGCCCGCGCCGCAAAGTGGCTGTCTGTCGTGACGCTCACTGTCGCCGCCGCGGGCGCGATCGTCATCGGGCTCGCGGCGGGGCGAATGCAGGCCTCGCTCGCGTCGGCGCAGAAGAGCCCCACGGCGCAGCTCGGCGGGCGGCTGTCGAGGGCCCTGACGGACGTCGATCGAGACGGGGTGTCTTCGCTCTTCGGAGGCACCGATTGCGCGCCCTTCGACGCGCGGCGGACGCCCTCGAAGGTGGAGATCCCCAACAACGGAGTCGACGAGGACTGCGACGGATCGGACACCGTCCCCGAGGGCAAGCTGCACAAGGCCAATCTGTTCTCGGACGCGCTCGAAAAGGACCAGATCCGCAAGCTCAACGTGGTGTGGGTCATCCTCGAGACGGTGCGCGCGGATCACGTGAGCGCCCTCTCCTACCCTTTCCCGACGACGCCCTACCTGAGCGAGCTGGCCCAGGACTCGTTGGTCTTCACGAGGGCTTATTCGCAGTCCTCCGCGACCGTGTTCTCGGTGCCGAGCATGATGAACGGGATGGAGCCGTCCGCGGCCGCATGGAAGCGAGACCACGGCCACCCGCAGATCGCCGACAAGGCCCCGCTCCTCGCCGAGCGGCTGAAGAAGAAGGGCTATCGAACGGCGTTCGTCCTCGACACCTACCTTCAGAACAACTTCCTCGGGGTGCAGCGCGGCTTCGACGAGATCCTCCTCGCCGAGCCCGACAACAAGAAAGAGAACAACAGGCCTCGACGCAACCCGATCTCCACCGCCAAGGCCGCCGAGGTCCTCGCGCGCCACAAGCCGGGAGATCAGCTCTTCATGACGGTCTACTACCCGGACACGCACTCACCGTATACAAGACACAAGGATGTCGACAGCTCCTCGTTCGACGCGAGCGAGCTCGGCGACTACGACACCGAGATCGCCTTCGCGGACCAGCAGATCCGGGCGCTCGTCGAGATGCTCAAGGCGCGGCCGGCCATCTGGGACAACACCATCCTCGTCATCAACGCCGATCACGGCGAGGAGTTCGGCGAGCACGGCGGCTCGCGGCACGCGCAGACTTGCTACGACGAGGTCGTCCACGTGCCCCTCCTCGTGCGGATCCCAGGCGTCGCCGCGAAGCGAATCGACTCTCGTGTGGCCCTCATCGACGTCGTGCCGACCATCCTCGAGGTCCTCGGCGAGCGGGACGGCGTCGAGCGGCTCAGCGGACAGAGCCTCTTCGTGCCCGCGCTGAGGCCCGACCGCGTCGATCCGGCGCGCCCGATCTTCTGCGACATCACGAGCGTGTCGAGCAAGTACGGGACGTTCCTCCGGCGCGCGGTGCGCGACGATCGATATGCCCTGATGCAGGACGTGACCGAGGGGAAATACGCGCTGTTCGACACGGTCAACGACCCCGCGGAGCGAGAGGATCTCTCGGGTCGCGCCGAGCACGCGGGGCGCATGAGCGCGCTGCGGGCCCTCCTCGACGGGAAGATGACTGGCAATCTGACCGATCACACGAAGATGTCCTCCCAGGCCCCGCCTTCGCCCTCGCGCTGACAGCCGCCCACGCGAGAAATGCCCCAGCCTCCAAGGCTCGCGCGAATTTTGCCCCGAGTGGTGCTATCCCTTGCCGTGCCGATGATCTTCCCACGTATCCGCGCTTCCCTTGCCGTATCCCTCGTCGCGCTCGCCGCGCTCTCGACGGGGTGCGACACGAGCACGCCGCAAAAAGACCCGCCCTCGACCGAGCCGCTCGGCCCCCTCGCGGATCGACACCCGCCTCCGCCTGGCGCCGGCGAGAGCTGGAACACTGCCAACATCGAGTGGTTCACGTACGACGCGGGCCTCGAAGAGGCGAAGGCCAAGAAGAAGCCGATCGTGCTCGTGTTCTTCACCACGTGGTGCCCCCACTGCAAGAACTACAGCCGCGTGTTCGACGACCCGCGCGTCGCCGAGCGAGCGAAGGACTTCGTGATGGTGCGCGTCGACGCGGATCAAGAGAGCGATCTCGCGAAGCGCTTCTCGAAGGACGGCGGCTACATCCCGCGGACGTTCTTCCTGTCCCCGGACGGGAGCCCGGACTTCGACATCCACGCGCCCCGCCCGCAGTACGCGTACTTCTTCGACGAGAAGAACCCCGCGTCGCTCCTCGCCGGCATGGACGAGGCCGCGAAGAAGCTCCGCAACTGATCGCCGAGCTCACGTGAGCGCGCGCCGCTGACGAGGGCCTCGGCCGCGAAGGCGCGCGGCCTTCAGGTGAGCACGGCGTGCCAGCGCCTGTATCCGAGCACCACAGCGAGCGCGAAGCCGATCGCGACGACGAGCCACCGCACGATCGCGGGCTTCACGCGGCGCGCGCCCGCGGCCCCGACGAAGCCGCCGAGCACGGCGCCCGCGGCCATCACCACGCCCGCGTGCCAATCGACCGCGCCCGCGACGACGAACGCGATCGACGCGACGCCGTTGATCGCCGCGCCAACGAGGCTCTTGATCCCGTTCATTCGATGAATGTCGGAGCCGCCCATGCGGCTGTAGAGCGCGAGCATCATGATCCCCATCCCGCCGCCGAAATAGCCTCCGTAGAGGCCGATCGAGAGCTGGAGGAGCGTCGCTGTGAACCTCGACTGCGGCACGCGCCACGCCGTGTCCTCCGAGGGCGGCGGCGCTTTGCGGAGGTTCTGCACGAGGAGCAACAGCGTCGCGAAGAGCACGAGCAGCGGGACGATCGCGTCGAAGATCTTCTGCGGCGTGAGCAGCAGCAGCACGGCGCCCGCGACGCCCCCGAGCACCGCAGGCGGCAAGAAGAGACCGAGGATCGCGCGGTCCTTTCCGAGCTCGCGGCGGTACGCGAACGCCGACGCGATCGACCCCGGCGTGAGCGCCACAGCGTTCGTCGCGTTGGCCGTGATCGGCGGCAAACCAAGGGCGACGGCGACCGGGAACGAGACGATCGTCCCGCCGCCCGCGACAGAGTTGATGGCGCCCGCGAGCGCGGCCACAGCGGCGAGGATCGCGGCCTCCGGGATCGTGAGCGCGTGGGTCAAGGCGCGCGCAGCATGGCACGTCGACGCGGGAGCCGGGGGGCGATGCGTGCGGAGCCGGTGTCACACCCGCGACTCCATCACCGCGGATCGATGCGCTCGTTTGCCTTCAAAACGAGGCTCTTTTGAGCGATCGGAGGCTCGGCTCGCACGGCACGACAGATGCTCTGTGTCCCTGCGAGGCCGCCGCTGAAAACCCCGGCAGGCCGCACCCCAAGGAGACTTCCATGAAATCGATCGCGCTGTCGTTCCTCGTTGCTGTGGGCCTCACGCTCGGCGCCGCGAACGCGCTCGCCGAGACGCCTGCCGGCAGCGCGGCGCTCGCCGCGGTGCAGGAAGCCAACCGCGAGGCGGACGCCCACGCCCGCCGCGCCACCGAGTTTCGCGTCATCGCCCGCGTCGAGTCGCAGCGGGCCGCGCAGTCAATGAAGATCGCGCTCGACGACGAGAAGCTCGGCTTCACGTACGAAGCGGGCGTGCAGCGCGCCAAGGCCGTGAAACATCAAGTGGCCGCGCAGCTCGCGACCCAGAGCGCGCTGCGAGAAGAGAAGCTCGCGGCCGAGTGGCGCGCGAAGGCGACGCAGACCCTCGGCGCGCAGAAGCAGATCGGCGCCGCCGTCGGCGCGAACGCTCAGCGGTCGGCGGGCTCCGTGCCTCGCTGATTCGTGTTGGCTCCGCGCGCGCGGCCGGGCGATGCTTCGGCCATGCCCAAGATCACGCTGAAGCTCCAGGATCTGCAAAAAGGGGAGACGACGTTCCGCGAGCTCGATGACGAGGCCGCGACGATCGAGTTCCTGAAGGCGCGCCCCCACATGACCGACGTGCTCGGCGTGGTCTTCGAAGGGCTCACGCGCGAGCAGAACGCCCGCCTCAAGGCCGCGATGCGGCCGCTCGACGACGACGAGCGCGCCGCGGAGGCGAAGCTCCAGGTCGCCGCGATGAAGGTCAAGGAAGAGGCCGAGGCGCGCCGCCTCCTCGAAGAAGAGGCCGCCCACGCGGCGCATCGAAACGCCCTCAAGAACGCCGATCCGAACCGCCTCCTCGACGTGCGCTACCGATTCGACACAGGCATCGCGCTCGCCGACGCCGCCGACGGTCGCGCGATCACGCCCGACGCGCTCGCCGCGATCGAGGCTTGGATCGCCGAGCGAAACGAGTGGGTGGCCTCGCGCGGGCAGTGCGTCGGCGAGGCGAAGCTCCAGGTGTGGCCGGGCCCCCTGCCCCGCGCCGACGCCGATCGCGTGCACACTGGCTCCTTCGTGCCCGTGACCGCCGCGAAGCCGAAGAGCGATTGATCACGACGAGCGCCGATGCATCGAGGCGCGCTCCGACGGACGGGCGCGTCGCAGCGGCGACGTCAGAACGGATCGTTCAGCAGCTTGTCTCGCACGGGCGCGGAGCACGTCGCTCCCCCGAGCCCCCCACAAAAGTCCTTGTTCGCCCACGCGTCGTCGCCCGGGAACCCGATCGCTGTGAGATCGCTCACGAGCGGCGCCGCCTCTTCGCCCGCGTTCACGAACGGGGGCAGCCTGTCGTACGCCGCCGGATCCCCGACGCCGTCGGGCGCGCAGTCCTCATCGAAACAAGGGATCACCGAGATGTTCTCGCAGATGTCGATCGTCGCGTAGGTGCCGTGTTTGTCCTGCGAGGGGAACACCACCCACCGAGGCTCGCCGGTCGAAGGATCCGCGTCGCGCGGGAGCGTCGCGAGAGCGGCGCCGACGTACTTCGCGCTGTGATCGTTCGCCGTCCCCTCGTGCGCCGCCGTGTAGGCGCCGAGCTGCTTGAGGTCGCCGGGCCCGCCGCCGGGCTTCGCGACGAGATCGACGGCCACGCGCTCGGAGTCGCCGTTGTGGGAGGTGAAGCCGCAGCTCCCGTAGTCCTTCGAATAGCCGATCATGATGAAGGCCCGCACGTGCAGCGGATCGCCCGGCACGAGCGCCACGCGCGCCACGTTCGCGACGACGGCGGACGGATCGTCGATGAGCGACTCCTGCTCGTCGAACCGAAGGAGCGGGCGGAATCGATCGATCACGAGATCCTCCCACGCGTCGGCGAGGCCGTCCTGATCGAGGTCGTCGCAGGGCGTCCCGAGGTAGGGCGCGCTCTCGCAGTCGGCGACCTTCGCGGGGAGGTTCGTGGTGAGCGCGAGGCCGTTGTCCGGCTCGAGCGATGTGTGCGCATCCAGCACAAATCCAGGGAGATCGGAGGTCGTCATCGTGACGCCCCCTCCTCCGGAAGAGGTGCTGCTCCCGCCGCTGCCGCCGCTGCTCATCGTCGTCCCGCTGGACGTGGTGTCGCTCGTCGTGGTGCTGCTCGTCGTCCCGCCGGCGCCGCCGGTGACCGTGGTGCCGCCCCCGAACCCGCTCGACAGCGGCGATCCACCGCACGCCGAGAGCGCGGCCCCGAAGAGACCCAGAGCGCAGGATGCACGGAACAGGTCGCGCGGCTTCACGATCGATCACGATATCGAAGCCCCGGGCGTCCGGGCGCTTCAATCACGATTTCGTGTCGAATTCGTATCGACGCAGCGGCTCGGCGACGGGCGCCGCTGGGGCC
>Ga0268298_10002738_pt1 | contig 18889 bp, 20 predicted proteins | sample WWTPWeurt_MetaG_FD_194462 | JGI IMG/M metagenome (GOLD analysis project Ga0268298, IMG submission 194462) | Activated sludge microbial communities from WWTP in Nijmegen, Gelderland, Netherland - WWTP Weurt | ecosystem: Engineered > WWTP > Aerobic digester > Activated sludge | place...
GGGGGCGACGACATAGCCGATCTTCCAGCCGGTGATGTGGTAGGTCTTGCCGAAGGACGAGACGACGAGGCTGCGGGCGGCGAGCTCCGGGTGGGCGGCGAGGCTTGTGTGGGGACCGTCGAAGGCGATGTGTTCGTAGACTTCGTCGCTGAGGATGACGATCGCCGTGTTTCTGAGCAGGGTGGCCAGGGTATCGAGGTCGGCGGCAGAAAGGAGGCTGCCGGTGGGGTTGTGGGGGCTGTTCACCACGACCATGCGGGTTCGCGAATTGATCAGGGAAGCGACGTGGTTCCAGTCCGGCCGGTAGTCGGGGAAGGAAAGACGGCTGTGGCGCACCCGGCCGCCCACGGCTTCCACCGCCGGACCGTAGGAATCGTAGACCGGTTCGAAGACGATGACTTCGTCCCCCGGCCCCACGCAGGCGGCGATGGCGGTGAACAGGGCCTGGGTGGCGCCAGCGGTGACGGTGATCTCGCTTTCGGCATCGTAGGCGGCGCCGTAGAGGGCAGCGACCTTGGCGGCGATGGCGGCGCGCAGTTCCGGCGTGCCGGCCATGGGGGCGTACTGGTTGCGGCCGGCCCGCATGTGGCGATGCACGGCGTCGAACAATTCCGGCTCGGCCTGGAAGTCGGGAAAGCCCTGGGAGAGATTCACCGCCCCGCATTCCGCCGCCAGGCGGGACATGACGGTGAAAATGGTGGTCCCCAGGGCGGGGAAGCGGGAGGGAACGGCAAAGGGAACGTCGAACATGGCGACGGCTGGGAGCGGGGAAGGCGCCCGGGGCAGGCGGCCGGCCCCGGGCGCGGCGCGCTATTGCTTGACGAAGACCACCTGGGAGGGCGTGGGGGCAGGGAATTCCGGCCCCCCCAGGGCCTCGCGGATGACCTTGTTGGTGTCGAAATAGACCTGCCAGTAGTGGTCGTTATGGCAGTAGGGCCGCACGGCGAGGACCGGGCCGACGAGGTTGAATTCCAGGATTTCCACATCCACCGCCGGGGCGGCGAGGACGTTGGGGATGGCGGCGATGCGTTCCTTCAGCACCGCCACGGCCCGGGCGCAGTCGGCGGCGCCGGCCAGCTGGGCCTTGAGATCGACCCGGCGATGGGGATTGACGCTGTAATTCTGGATGGTGTCGCCGAAGATCTTGCTGTTGCCCACCAGGGTCATCACATTGTCCGGGGTGTTGATGGCCGAGGCGAAGAGCCCCACCTCCTTCACCGTCCCCGTCACCCCGCCGACGGTGACGAAATCCCCCACCTTGATGGGCCGCAGGATGATGAGAAAGACACCGCCGGCGAAGTTGGACAGGAGCCCGGACCAGGCCAATCCGATGGCCACGCCGGCGGCGGCGAAGAGGGCCGCGAAGGTGGTGGTCTGGATGCCGAAGTAGCCCAGGATACCCACCACCAGGAGGATGTTGAGGGTGACGTTGATCACCGTGCCCAGGTAGCGCATCACGGTGGCGTCCACCTTCTGGCGCTCCAGGGTCGATTGCACCGCCTGGCCCACCAGGCCGATCAGCCAGCGGCCGATGACCCAGAAGGCGATGGCAGCGAGGATCTTGACCCCGAGGTCGGTGGCGTATTGCAGGGCGATTTCCTGCCAGCGGGCAATGTCGGTTTGATTCATGGAGGTCTCCTTGCGGGATGCACCGATCGATTCCGTTCCTCTTCAGCGCAGCGAAGGGCATTCCCTCCGGGAACGCGGGCTTCGACAGGCTCAGCCCGAACGGTTGAGAACCAAGCGGTGGTTTCTGGGCGGGTTTGGTCGGCCCCCGTGACGGGGGCATGGCAGCAGTTTCACAGACTGCCGCCGCCGCGGCAAGTTCATCCCGGATATGCCAGAATCCGGCCATGAAGATCGACGGCGTTCCCACCCGCAGCCTGCGCGCCCACCCCGCCCTGGGCGTTTTTGACATCATCGACCAGACCCGCCTGCCCCATGGGCTGCATTGGGTGCGGGTGGCCAACCGGGCGGGGGCCGCCCATGCCATCAAGGACATGCAGGTGCGGGGAGCGCCCCTCATCGGCGTCACTGCCGCCTATGGGCTGGCCGTGGCGCTGGGGGTCGATGCCTCCAACGAATCCCTGGAGCAGGCCCTCGCCATTCTGGGCCGGACGCGGCCCACGGCGGTGAACCTCGCCTGGGCGCTGGCCCGCATGGCCGAGCGCCTGCGGCCCCTGCCCCCGAGCGAGCGGGCCGCCGCCGCCTGGGCCGAGGCGGCCGCCATCGAAGAGGAAGACGTGGCCCAGAACCGGGCCATCGGCGAACACGGCCTGGGGCTGCTGCGCCGCCTGGCGCCGCGCCGGGACGGCCGCCTGGAGATCATGACCCACTGCAACGCCGGCTGGCTGGCCACGGTCGATTGGGGTACCGCCCTGGCGCCGGTCTATGCCGCTTTCGACGCCGGGATCGATCTGCACGTCTGGGTTTCCGAGACCCGCCCCCGCAATCAGGGCCTCCTCACCGCCTGGGAACTGGCCCAGCACGGCGTGCCCCACACCGTGGTGGCCGACAACGCCGCCGGCCTCCTGATGCGGGAGGGACGGGTGGATGCAGTCATCGTTGGCGCCGACCGCGTCGCCGCCAACGGCGACGTCGCCAACAAGGTCGGCACCTACCTCAAGGCCCTCGCTGCGGCGGACAACGGCATCCCCTTCTATGTCGCTGCCCCCCGCTCGACCCTCGATTTCGCCTGCCCGGACGGCGCCGCCATCCCCATCGAGGAACGGGAAGGCGACGAACTGCGCCGCGTGGCGGGCCTCGACGAGCGGGGCGCCCCCGCGACCGTGCGCCAGTTGGCGGAGGGGGCGGCGGTGGGCAACCCCGCCTTCGACGTCACCCCCGCCCGGCGGATCACCGCCATCGTCACCGAACGGGGTGTCGCCGCCGCCAGCCGGGAAGGCCTTGCCGCCCTTTATTCCGAGACGCCGGCATGAGCGACCCCCGCGCCGCCCTCGTCGCCGCCGCCAGGGCCATGGCCGCCGCGGGCCTCAACAGCGGCACGGCGGGCAACCTCAGCCTGCGTTGCCCGGAAGGCTTCTACATCACCCCCACCGGCATGGCCTACGACCGCCTGGAACCGGACGACATCCCCTGCATGGGCCTCGACGGCGGCGCCCGGGGCCGGCGCCAACCCTCTTCCGAATGGCGCTTCCACCGCGACCTCTACGCCGCCCGGCCGGAGGCCGGCGCCGTGCTCCATGCCCATTCGCCCCACGCCACCAGCCTGGCCTGCCTGCGGCGGGACATTCCGCCCTTCCATTACATGATCGCCCGCTTCGGCGGTGCCACCGTGCGCTGCGCCGCCTACGCCACCTTCGGCACCCAGGCCCTGTCGGACGCCGCCCTCGCCGCGCTGGAAGGGCGCAACGCCTGCCTGCTCGCCAACCACGGGCTGCTCGCCTTCGGCCGGGACCTGGACCACGCCCTCGCCCTGGCGGTGGAACTGGAAGAACTGTGCGGCCAGTACTGGCGCGCCTGCCTGCTGGGCGAACCGGTGCTGCTTTCGGCGCAGGAGATGGCGACGGTGCTGGAGAAATTCAGCGGATACGGGCAGCAGGGCTGAGCCGCAAATTCCTTGCGAATTGATGATGGTGGTTACAAAATGCAAGGCATGTACCGCCCCCGCCTGCTCTCCAACCGTCTCGTCGCCCTCGCCGCAGCCTTTCCCGCGGTGGTGGTCGGCGGCGCGCGCCAGGTGGGCAAGACCACGCTCCTGCGCCACCTGTTTCCGGGCCACGACTATGTGGTCTTCGATCCCAGCATCGACCTGGAAAACGCCCGCCGCGAACCCGATCTCTTCCTCGACAACCACCCGCCGCCGCTGATTCTGGACGAGATCCAGTACGCGCCGGAACTCGTTTCGGCCCTCAAGCGCCGCATCGATCGCAGCGGCGCCCGCCCCGGACAATATCTGCTGACCGGTTCCCAACAGTGGCAAGTCCTGCGTTCGGTTTCGGAGAGCCTCGCCGGAAGGGCCGTTTTTCTCGACTTGCACGGCTTCTCCTTGCAGGAACTGGGTGGTGCCACAGCGACGCCGGGCTGGCTGGCCCGCTGGCTGGGCGATCCGGCGGGATTCCTCACCGGTGCTCGGGAAGCGGACCGCCTTGCCCTCCCGCTCCTGGAGTGGTTGTGGCGCGGAAGCCTGCCTGCGGCAGCCGCCCTCGACGCCGCCCTGGTCCCCGATTTCTGGTCCTCCTATCAGCGCACCTACGTCGAGCGGGACGCCCGCCTCGCCGGCAACGTGGACGACTGGCAGGACTTCGGCCGCTTCGTGCGCCTGATGAGCGCGCTCACCGCCCAGGAGATCAACGCCAGCCAGCTTGGCCGGGAAATCGGGCTCACCCCGCAAACCGCCCGCCGCTGGCTGAAAATCCTCGAAGCGACCTATCAGTGGCGCGAGTTGCCGGCCTTTTCAGGCAATCCGGTCAAGCGGGTTGCAGGTCGCTCCAAGGGCCACATCGCCGATTCAGGCCTGGCCTGCTTCTACGCAGGAATCGCGTCGCCCGGCGCCCTCGGCGCCCACCCGGCCTTCGGCCCCCTGTTCGAAACCGCCCTGGTGGGGGAAATCGTCAAGCAGTCGGGGGCGCTGACGCCCAGCCCGGCGCTCCATCACTGGCGGTCTGCCGGAGGTGCCGAAGTGGATTTGCTCATCGAGTGGAACGGCGTGCTCCATCCGGTGGAATTCAAGCTCACGGCCAATCCCGGCCGCCGCCAGGCTTCCGGGATTCAAGCCTTCCGCGCCGCCCATCCGCACCGGGCCGTCGCCCCCGGCCTGCTCGTCTGCGCGGTCGAGCACCCGCGCCGCATCAGCGAGGACGTTCTCGCCATGCCTTGGAACCTCCTTTAGAACTGGGTGTAGGGAGTCGCGTTACCGCGCCGCAAGGCAAAGCCGCGCGAAGTGCCCCCCTGGGCTCATATGGCCCCCGGCAGGGGCCGGCCCTCGCCGCTTTCCGGCTTTCCGTCGCCGGATTTTCCGCGCAGCATCTGGTGCAGGAAGACCTTGCCCTTCCGGTCGAAGGGAAGGCGGCCGTGCCCGGTGATCACGGCGTCGCCTTTCATGCGGTAGTCAAAACTGCCGGCGTCGCCGCGCAGCGAACCCAGGCGGCGGAGAAAGTCGGCCACGTTGCCGCTGGCCTTGACTTCCACGGTGGTCTCGCCCCGGGCCACCAGGGTGACCGGCTTGTCGCTGACCGCATGGGCCAGGGGCTGGCCGGCGACCTCCACGTCGAACTCCAGGCGCTCCAGGGGAAGGTCCGTGTCGTTGGGGTTGCTCACCTTGAGTTTCAGGGTGAAGCGCTGCTCCCGCAGGCCGATGGCGTCGAGGCTGATGCCGGTCCACGCCACCGCGGGCGCCTTGGGCAGGGAGACGCAGGCCGCCAGCAGGAGCGCCGCGGCAAGGACGAGAGCCTTCACGCCCGGCCGCATTCGAGCACCCTCAGGAGCGAGGCGGTATCGTCGCGCCCCCAGCCCTGCGCCATGAGGGCGTTCAACTGCTGTCCCACGGCGGCGGCCAGCGGCATGGGCACGCCGGCCCGCCGGGCGGCTTCCAGGGCGATGCCAAAATCCTTGTGGTGCAGGCGGGCTTCGATGCCGGCGGCGAAATCCCGCCGCACCATGCGTTCGCCCATCACGTCGAGCACTCGGCTGCCCGCCGATCCCCCCGCCAGGGCCTGACGCACCCGGGCCGGGTCGGTCCCCGCCGCCGCGGCGAGATGCAGGGCTTCGGCGGCGGCCTCGATGGCGGCGACCATGATGATCTGGTTGCACACCTTGGCCACCTGGCCGGCGCCGCTGGGACCCACGTGCACGATGCGCCGGCCCAGGCAGGCGAGCAGGGGCCGCACCCGCTCCAGGGCCTCGGCCTCGCCGCCCGCCATGATGGCCAGACTGGCGTCGATGGCCCCCTGCACACCGCCGGACACCGGCGCGTCGAGAAAGGCCACTCCCCGCCCCGCCAGCCTTTCGGCCAGGCGGCGCGCCGTGTCGGGGGCGATGGTCGAACAATCCACCAGCACCGCTCCCGGCGCCAGCCCGGCCTCCAGCCCCTGTGGGCCGAGGACCAGGCCCTCCACGTCGGGCCCGGCGGTGACCATGGTAAAGACCACTTCGCTGCGCCGGCCCAGCTCCGCCGGGGTGGCGCAGAGGGAGGCACCCGCCGCCACCAGGTCCGCCGCGGATTCCGGCCGGCGAGCCCACAGGGCCAGATCGTGCCCGGCCCGCAGCAGATGCCCGGCCATGGGGGCGCCCATCACCCCCAGGCCGATGAAGCCGACCTTCATGCCTCCTGGCCCGACAGGCGTTCGAGGAGCTTCAGCACGGCGATGGAGTCTTCCTCCCCCAGGCCGGAGCCGACCATGGCGTTGAACATCTGGGCCGTGGCCGCCGCGCCGGGCAGGCAGAGACCCAGTTGGTGGGCGGTCTGCATGACGATGTTGAGATCCTTCTCGTGCATCCAGCTCTTGAAGCCCGGTTTGAAATTGCGATCGAGCATGCGCTGGCCGTGGTTTTCGAGAATCTTCGAATAGGCGAAGCCCCCCAGGAGCGCCTCCCGCACCCGGGCGCCATCGACGCCGTTCTTGGTGGCGAAGGCGAGGGCTTCCGCCACCGCCAGGACGCCCATGCCGGTAACGATCTGATTGGCGGCCTTGGCCACCTGTCCGGCGCCAGAGGCGCCCACATGGACGATGTTCTTGCCCAGGGCGGCGAAGGCCGGCTGGGCGGTGGCGAACCCCTGGGCGGAACCGCCGACCATGATGGACAGCGTACCGGCGATGGCCCCCACCTCGCCCCCGGATACCGGTGCGTCGAGGAAATCGACCCCCGCCGCCGCCAGCTGCTGGCCGATGTCCCGCGCCGCCGCCGGGGCGATGGTGCTCATGTCGACGGCCACCAGCCCGGCGCCAGCGCCTTGGGCGACGCCGGCTTCGCCCAGCATGACCTCGGCCACGTCGGGGGCGTCGGCCACCATGGAAATGAGCACTTCGCTGTCTCGAGCGACCTCCGCCGGACTGCCGGCTTCGGCGGCACCCGCGGCCAGCAGGGGCTGGCGCGATTCCGGGCGCCGCGCCCAGACGGTGACGGCATGGCCGGCCTTGACAAGATTGAGGGCCATGGGCCGCCCCATGATGCCCAGACCGATGAATCCGATACGCATGAGCCGCTCCATGAAAAGGCGCAGTTTAACCCGGCCTGTCGCCGGCCCAGATGTTGCGACAATGGGTCTCCCGGATGCGCCAGGCGCAAGCGGCGCCCATCCAGGCGCTGGCCGCCACCAGCAGCAGTCCCCAGCGGTAGTTGTCCGGGCTGTAGTGACGCACGCCGTCCACCAGGCTGCCCTGCCATTGCAAGTCCATCACCACGCCCACCGCGGGTTGCAGGAGGGCGGCGGCGAGAAAGCCGCCCATGTTGGCCACCGCGGTGGACATGCCGGAGAGCAGCGGCGGATTGACTTCCTTGGCGCAGGCCCAGATCAGGGTGAAGCTCGCCGTGGTCAGCCCCATGAGCACAAAGAGGCCGTAGCTGGCCCACAGGGGCAGGGGAATGTTGGACAGCCAGACCAGCCACGTGAGGCCGTGCAGATGGGTGGTGACCAGGGTCACCGGCTTGCGCTTGCCCAGGCGGTCCGAGAGGCTGCCGATGAAAAAGGCCCCCACGGCGAAGCTGGCGAAATAGAGCGACAGATGGGTCGAGGCCGCGGCCCGGGAGAGGCCGTGCACCTGGGTGAGGTAGGGCATGGCCCACAGGCCGCCGAAGGTGAAGAAACTGCCGCAGACGCCAGTCAGCACGAGGGCCGCCGGCCAGGTGTCCCGATTCCTCAGCACCGCCATGAGGGAAGCCAGGACCGCCGTGCGGTCGAAGCGGGGCCGCCCCGCCCCGCCCGCGGGGGCAGGGTCGCGCACCAGAAGCCAGCACGCCGCCCCCAGGACGAGGGAAAGCCCCCCCACGCCCACGAAAACGCTGCGCCAGCCGGTGGCCTGGGCCAGGGCGGAAAGGGGCGCCCCGGCCAGCACCGACCCCAGATTGCCTACCAGGAGCGCCGCCCCCACCACGGTGGCGAAGCGGTTTTCCTCGAAGGTCAGGGCGATGATCTTCAGCAGGGCGATGAAGGTCACCGACACCCCCAGGCCCACCAGGGTGCGTCCCGCCAGGGCCACTTCCAGCGTCGGCGCCAGGGCGAAGACCCCGCTGCCCACCCCGCCCACGATGCCGCCCAGCAGCAGGATGCGGCGCGGCCCCAGGGTATCGACCAGGATGCCGGTGGGAATCTGCATCAGCGTATAGACGTAGAAATAGGTCGCCGCCAGCACCCCCAGGGAGGCGGCCGTGGTGTGGAAGGCGGACGCCAGATCGGGCGCCACGCCGGCCGGGGCGAAGCGCTGGAAGAAGGACAGCACGTAGGCGGCGCAGACCACCGCCAGCACGGCCCAGCGGCGGGCGTGCAGGTCGCTCATGGCTTGCCGCGCAAGAGGGCAGTCAGCACCGGCGGCGTCACCAGGGTGGTGAGGATGACCATGATGACGATGACCGAGAACATGGCCTCGCTCATCACCCCGAGTTGCTTGCCCACCATGGCGAAGATGAGGCCCACCTCGCCCCGGGGCACCATGCCCCAGCCGACGACCCAGGGGTTATGCCCCTTCCCGGCCGCGAAGCCGGCGGCGATCTTGCCCACCACCGCCGCCACCGTGACGCCCAGGGCGACGAGCACCAGTTGCGGGTCGGCCATGGTTTTCAGATCCACCTGCATGCCGGTGAGGACGAAGAAAACCGGCACGAAGAAATAGCCGATCGGTTCGATCATGTGCTCGTGCTGGTGGCGGGTGTGCTTGCCCAGCACCGCCCTGATTTTTTCGATCAGGCCGTCCCGGATTTCGGGCGGCAGCAGGGGTTCGATCTCCTGCACCACCTTGGGGGTCTCGAATTCCTTGAGGAAGATCGGCTCGAAGAGCAGGCCGGCGGCGAAGGCACCGATGATGGGGGCAAGGCCGATGGCGTGGGCCAGCCAGGCCAGCAAGAGCCCGGTGGCCAGAACCTGGGCGAAGAGCATGGAATGGCCGCTGTCCAGCCGGGCCAGCCAGCGGGACGAATGGGGCGCGATGGCGCGGCCCACGACAATGGATCCGCCCAGGAAGAGCACCGCCTCGGCGATGATCCAGGCCACCTCGCCGACACTCACCGTCCCCGCCTGCACCAGACCGGACACCACCGCCAGGATGACCAGGCCCAGCACGTCGTCGATCACTGCCGCCCCCAGGACGATGCGCGCCTCGGCCATGCCCAGGCGCCCCAGGTCGCGGAAGACGCGGCCGGTAATGCCCACCGAAGTCGCCGCCAGGGTGGCACCGAGGAAGAGATAGGCATTGTCCGTCAGACCCGGCAACAGAAACGGCCCCACCCCCCAGGCGCCCAGGACGAAGGGCAAGGCGATGCCGACGCTGCCCACCAGGGCCGCCTGGCCGCCGACCTTGACCAGATCGCCCAGGCGGGTCTCCAGGCCGATCTGCAGGAGCAGGACGATGACCCCCAGTTCGGCCATGAAGGCGATGATGGGATCCTTGGCCAGCGCACCGAAATACTGGATGCCGATCAGTGAAAGGTTGCCCAGCACCACCCCCAGCAGCAGTTCTCCGAGGACGGCGGGAAAGCCCAGGCGCTGGGCCAGGGGCGCGAAAAGGCGGGCCGCCATGAGGATGAGGGCCAGCCAGAGCAGGTTTTCGCCCACCACGCCGGAGCCGGCGGCGAAGGCCGGCGCGGCGGCGGCCAGGATGCCCCCGGCGATGAGGGCGCGACGAAGGCTTGCGGCGCGAGGGCTGGCGTACCCCAGGCGAGTCATGCTCAGGGCGTCGCGGGAGCGGCCGCCGCCGGGGGCTGGGCGGTGCCCGGCTGGCGATGGGGAAGCTCGGGGTGCCAGCCCAGGATCGCCGCCATGACGGCGAAGCCGACCAAGTAGGCCACGGCCACATGCCAGCCATGGCGCAGCCAGAGCCCCACCGACTTGGCCTCCGGATACATATTGGACAGGGCGACGCCAGCGGAAGAGCCGAACCAGATCATCGATCCGCCGAAACCCACCGCGTAGGCAAGGAAGCCCCAGTCGTAGCCGCCCTGCTTCAAAGCCAGCGCGGTGAGGGGAATGTTGTCGAACACGGCGGAGACGAAGCCCAGGCTGAAGGCGGAGAGCAAGGAGGCGGCAGGCAGTTCCTCCACCGGCATCATCGAGGCGCACAGCACCAGGGAGAGAAGGAAAATCGTTCCCAGGGCGGTTTCCGGCAGCACTTCCCAGTCCGGCCGGCGCACCGCTACGGTGAGCAGGATGGCCGCCCAGACGGCGACGCCGATGAAAGGGAAGTGGTCGGCCAGATGGTTGAAGCGCAGATTGACCACCACATTGGTGGCGATGGCGAAGACCAGGATCAGGCCGACGATACCCACCCGCAGCCAATCAATGCGGGTGTGGGCGTGGCCGCCCTTGAGGATGGGCGAATGGGCATGCTGCTGCTTGGCCCCCACCACGCCGACGATGATCAGCGCCACGGCCGACGCGACGATGGCTTCGAAGACCTGCACCGGACTCACCCCGGCGATCCACATCATGGTCGTCGTGGTGTCCCCCACCACCGACCAGGCGCCGCCGGCGTTGGAGGCGGCGACGATGGCCGCCAGATAGCCGATATGCACCTTGGCCCGGAACAACTGGTGCGCCATGGCGCCGCCGATGAGCGCCGCGGCGATGTTGTCGAGGAAGGCCGACATGATCCAGACCATGACCAGGAGAAGGAAGCCGCCCTTCCAGTCATCGGGCAGGAAACGGGGCAGGACGACGGGGATGTGGCTCTTTTCGAAGTGCCGCGCCAGAAGGGCGAAGCCCATGAGGAGGCAGAACAGATTGGTGAGAATCACCCACTCATGCCCCAGATGGGCCAGCCAGCCGGAAATGCCAACGCCGGTCTTGAAGCCGGTCAACGCGATCTTGTAGAGGGAAATGGCGGCGAGGCCGGAAAGCGCCACCGCCAGCGTGTGGCCGTGGAAGAGCGCCACCCCCAGAAGGGTGAGGGCGAAAAGGATGAATTCGACGGGGATACCCGCCACGGCAGGTCCGCCCGCCGCGAAAGCCGGCAGGGCAAGGCCGCTGGCAACGACGAAGAAAGCAAGACGAAGGGTGGGCATGGGTGCATCCCGGGGGAAAAGACCGGCCGATTCTAGCATCGGCGCCCCGGGTGCCCTGCTGTGGAAAACCCTTAGCGCTCACCGCCGCAGAAGCAGATTACCTTGCGACAGGGCCTTGAAATGGTTACATTGGTACAACCATGATTATCGTGCTCGACACTTCCGTCCTGGTAGCGGCCATGCGCTCCCAGCAGGGCGCCAGTCATCATCTGCTGCGCAGCCTGCCCTCACCGCAGTACACACCAGCCCTTTCGGTCGCGCTGTACATGGAGTGGCAGGCCGTTCTGAGCCGCCCGGAGAATCGCCCCCCGGGCGTGGATGCGAACCAGATGCTGGCATTTTTGCGCTACCTGGCTTCGCTCTGTCGGCTTCAGGATATTTACTACCTCTGGCGCCCCTTTCTGCGCGATCCCAACGACGACATGGTCCTCGAATGCGCGGTCGCCTCGGGCAGTCGCCATATCGTCACCCACAACGTCAAGGATTTTCAGCGAGCGCTGGAACTTGGCGTCCGCCCGGTGACCCCCGGAGATTTCCTGCACCAACTGGAGAACCCACGATGACCGCACTGACCATCCGCCTGCCCGATTCCGTCCATCGCAAGATCAAGGAACTCGCCGCCCAGGACGGCGTGTCCGTCAACCAGTTCATCGCCAGCGCCGCCGCCGAAAAGATGGCCAGCATGCTGACCCTGGCCTACCTGCGCGCCGAAGCCGAACTGGGACGCCGTGAGGATTATCTGGCCGTTCTCGACAAGGTTCCCGATATCGCCCCTGCCGCAGGCGACGAGCGCGACTGATTCGGTGGCATAGGCCCGGGAGCTTCACACCAGCCGATCGGCCAATGCGCCCTCCAGTTCCATGCGCCCGGCAGGACTGGCCATGGCGATGAGCACGTAGCCCGGCTTGATCAGGTAATCCTTGTCCGGATTGAAGTGCCATTGGCCGTTGCGTTCCCGGATGGCGATCAGGACGTAGTCGGCGCTGCGCAGGCGGATATCCCCCAGGGGCTTGGGGATGAACGCGGCGGGCACGGGGATTTCCTCCACCCGCAGATTCTTTTCCGACTTCAGCATCTCGTCGAGGAAGGACACCACATGGGGCCGGATCATGGCCGAGGCGATGCGCATGCCGCCGGTGAAGTTGGGGGAGACGATTTCGTCGGCGCCGGCCTTCCTCATCTTTTCGATATTGCGCACTTCCTGGCAGCGGGCAACGACGCGCACCTCGGGCTTCAATTGCTTGGCGGTGATGACGATCATCAGGTTGCGCGAATCGTCACCGGTGACGGCGAAGACGCCTTTGGCGTGTTCCAGGTTGGCGCGCAGCAGGATTTCATCGTCGCTGGCGTCGCCATGCAGGTAGAGCAAGCCGGGAAAGCGCTCCTTATATTCCAGCAGGCGGTTGATGTCCTCGTCGATGGCGACGAAATGGCGGTTGGTCGCCTCCAGTTCCCCCGCCACGTTGCGGCCGACCCGCCCGAAGCCGCACAGGAGATAGTGGCCCTTGAGGCTGCGGATGACTTTTTCCATGCGTTTCCTTTGCAGATTGCCGTTGAGGTCGGTTTCGAGCAGGGCCACCGTGACGATGGAAAACAGCATCGACAGATTGCCCGCCCCGAGAATGCCCAGGGCCACGGTCAGCCCCCGCGCGGTGGGATTGTTCGACATGTCGATGATTTCCCCGAAGCCGATGGTGGCCACGGTGATGAAGGTCATGTAGAAGCAGTCGAACCAGGAATAGCGTCCCTCGGTCAGCCAGTGGTAGCCCGCCGTCCCCAGGACGTGAACGGCCACCAGCCCCACCAGGGCGTACTGCATCAGGCGGACGATGTAGCTCGCGTGGGTACGGGCCGAAGCGGTCTGCAAGCCGGCCACCGGCTACTCCTGCACGGGAAGCGCGCGGGTGGTGAGGATGACCGCCTTGCCGGAATCCATATTGGCGTGCAGTCCCTCCACCAGGGGCGGGTTGATGGCGCCCTCGGATTCCCAGCGGATGAGGAAATTGGCGCCGGAGCCGCCCGATTCATCGTGCAGTTCGACAAAGAGTTCCAGGGTGCCGAAGGGCGGCACCACGGTGGGAGCGCCGAGGTAATCGCGCAGAAAACGGCCGTGGGTGTCGTAATAGCGGGCCGCCAGCACCTTCATGGGCTGGCGGGGATCGGTATTGCGGATGCTGACCAGGGCGGAAAGCAAGACGCGCGACGGGGTGCCGCTGCGCCCGACGTTGCCGTAGAGCAGGTGGGAATAGATGGGCAGATAGAGCGATTGGCCCCGCGACGCCGGGCGGGTCTCCTGGGCCCAGGCGCCCGCCGCGCCCAGCCACAGGGCCAGGACGAACAGTATGGATCTCATGGTGTCTCCCTTCGCGCGCTCTGCGGCGCAGGGAGCAGATGATAACGGGCTGGAGGCCGCCCGGGTTGGCCTGGATCAAGGAACCCGCAGCCGCGCGGGAGAGGCGGCGCCCCGGCACCGGGCGGAATGCGTGCCGGCCGGCCAGTCCCCTGCCGACGCGTTACCGACCAGCGCGTTTCCCGCTACCAGTCCGCGTCTTCGCAGGGCATCATGGGGTGCCCGCGCAGGACGGGCTCCATGAACATCATCCCGATCGAGGGCTCGCCGATGCCCGCCTCGTCGTAGATGCGGCGGAAAATGTCGTCCGCCCGCTCGGCCTCGACCAGGACGATGAGCACGTCCTTTTCGTCGAACAGCATCTGGTGGCTGCGGACCCGGCGGCTGCCCACGCCCCGGGCATGGTGGTGGGACACGGAGAGCACCCCGGGAAGTTCCGCCAGGGCCGCCACCAGGGGCTTGCCGCCGCCGGAACGCAGAATGGCGGTGATCAGCTTCTTCTCGATGCCGCGGCCGATGTGGGCCAGAACGCTCATCGCTCGCGGGGCTCCACATGCAGGCCGAAGCGGGCGGCGATTTCCCGCGGGACGTGGGTCGCCATCTTCTCCAGGGGCGTCATCCACAGGATGCCCATGCCCGGCGTGTCCATCTTGGCGCTGACGAAGATGCGTTCGAACACCGCGTCGGCCTGATCCGCGGGCACCACGATATAGATGACTTCCTTGTCCGCATTGACCGTCAGCCCCAGGAGCCCCAGGCGCTTCTGCCGCACCCCGGTGCCGTGGGCGTGGAAGATGGTGGCCCCCTGGGCGCCCGCTTCCTGGGCCGCCTGCACCACGGCATCCGCCGCGCCGCGCTGCACCACGGCCGTGATGAGCACGACGTCCACCAGGACGATGATGTCGCTCATGCCTTCCTCCTTGTCGTCTGCTTGCGGCGGCCCGGCGCGTACTGGGCCCACAGGCCCACCGCCAGCACGCTCAGAATCGGCCCCACCGAGCACAGGGCCAGGATGCCAAAGCCCTCCGCCGCACCCACCGCCGCCCCGAGGCCGACCCCGAGGGCGAGCAGCAGCGGCACCGTCACCGGGCCGGTGGTCACCCCGGCGCTGTCCCAGGCCAGGTTCACGTACTCTTCCCGGGCGACGAGGGTCAGCACCAGGGCAAGGCCATAGGCGACGCCGAGAAGCGTGGCCAGGGACAGGTCGAACAGAATGCGCGCCACGCCGGCCGCCGCGCCCAGGCCTACGCCGAGGGCCACGGCCCGGATGAGCAGGCGCTTCTTGAAGGCGCCGTCGGAAATGTTCTCCACCGTGATGCCCATGGCGTTGAGGGCCGGTTCGGCCACCGTGGCGCCGTAGCCGACGCAGAAGGCAAAAATCAGGGTCAGCCCGAGACCCAGGGCACGGGGATAGAGGGGCGGCGCGCCGCTTTCGCGGTGAGGCGAGAAGGCCCAGGGCACGTTGAGCCCGGCCTGGTTGCCCAGTTCCACCAGGCCGGCGGTGAGCCCCAGGTTGAAGGCCGCCATGCCCAGCAGGGCGGTCGCCACGCCGTAGAGAAAGACGTCGGCCCTTTCCAGCCGCCGCTTGAGGACAAAACGCTGGGTCAGCACCAGCAGCACGACCAGGGGCAGGATGGCACGCAGGGCGCCGCTCAGTTCGGCCAGGGGCGTTTCCCGGTACCAGGGCAGGTCGGCCGCCGCCACCGGCGCCTGCGGCGGCAGATCGCCTCCGAAGATCGCCACGGCCAGGACCGCCGCCACCGGGAAGAGCGAGGCCAGGGTGACGATGCCGAAGCCGGCCATGGGGTTGTCGCCCCGGCCGGCGGAGGCGGAAACGCCGATGCCCACCGCCAGCACCAGGGGCACGGTGACCGGCCCGGTGGTGATGCCGCCGCAGTCCCAGGCCAGGCCGATCACCCGGTCCAGCCCTGGCTGGCTGGCCGCGTAAGCGGTGAGCCCGAGGCAGAGCGGGACGATGGCCAGGATGAGGGCCTTGAGCCGCCAGCCGAAGAGAAAGCGCAAAAGGCCGACGACCACGGCGACCCCCACCCCGGCGGCCACCGCCAGGACCAGTTCATCCACCCGCGGCCCCAGCAGGGCCTTGAGCAGCGCCGCCCGCTGGGCCGAAACCCCCTCACCCGCCGCTTGCAGGGCGCCGATGGCCGGCTCGGCGAAGGTGGCGGCGACCCCGAGGATGCCGCCAAAGGCCAGGATGGTCAGCACCCCCACCCGCCCGGGCAGCAGGTAACCGATGTTTTCGGCAAAGGGCATGAGACCGTGCTTGACCCCTTCCATGAAGAGCATCAGCCCCAGGATGACCGCCGCGATCCCCAGGGCGATCAGCTCGGCGTCTCCGGGAAAGGAGCGCAAGGCCAGGGCCTGGAAGGCCACCAGCAGCAGGGCAAGGGGCACCACGGCCCGGATCTGCTCGAAGAATCGGACCGAGACGTAGGGCGTCAGCAGGCGGTGGAGGTCGATGGCGCGCAGGCGGCTCTGGGGCGGCGCCGCCTCGCGCTCGAAGGCAACGACGTCGTTGTAGCTGATCTGGCGGTGATGGCGACGGATGGCGCCAAGAAACTGGCCGTAGCGGAGGGTTTTCTGGGGCATGGGAGCGGCAGGGCGGAACGCCCGGATTCTGCCACAGGCCGCGGCGCTGCGTGCTCCGCCAGGGTGTGCTGCACTCCTGCTATCGTGGCTGCACAAAAAAAGACCGGCCGGGATGGGATCCGGCCGGTGAACCCCGGCGGGCGCCGGGGGGAGGAGACATCGGGGTAGGGGCTCGCACCGCCGTCGCCGGGCCGGCTGCCGGGGGCCTCTAGCCTGCGCGAACGCAGAGGCTGGAGGCGGGTCGGCCGGCCGGGCGACGGGGAGCGAACCTGGGGGTCAGCCCGCCTTGCCGTTGCGCACGCTGGCGGCGTGGACCGGGCCGGAGGCCTTGCGCAGGACCGGGGAAGCGCCGTGACCAGTCCAGGCCAGTCCGCCGGCCAGGGGGACGCCGGCGTTGCGCAGGGTGGCTTCGTAGCTGCCGCTGTCGCGGGTGGAGTGGATGCGGGGCTCGCCGGCAAAGGCGGGGGCGGCAACGAGAAGGGCTGCGAGGGAGATGAGTGACTTGTTCATGATTGCGAACTCCTTTCGTATCAACGAAGATGAACTGCTTTCCTTGGACCGACCTGGAGGCTGGAGGGCTTTCCCGGCGGTCAGTGGGGCCAGAATATCGACTCTGCTGCATCGCAACAAACGATCATTTCTAAGCCGACACCTGAGAAAAACTCATCCATGCCGCCCCGCCTGCCCCCCCTCAATGCCCTGCGCGCCTTCGAGGCGGCCGCACGGCTGTTGAGCTTCAAGGACGCAGCGACGGAGCTTTCGGTGACCCCCACGGCGGTCAGCCACCAGATCAAGCTCCTGGAGGAATTTCTCGACCTGCGCCTCTTTCACCGCCGCACCCGCTCCCTGGAACTGACCCCCGAAGGGGTGGCCATGCTTCCCAAGATTCAAGAGGGCTTCGCCAGCCTCGCCGCCGCCGTGGAGGCCGGCCGGCGCACCGAGAGCGGCGGTGTGGTCACCGTCTGCGCCCCTCCGTCCTTCGCCGCCCGCTGGCTGGTGCCGCGCCTGGCGGGCTTCAATCGCGCCCACCCGGATATCGATCTGCGCCTGTCGAGCAATACCGCCACCATCGACAGCCGCGACCGCGATGCCCCCGGCGATCTGCGCCCGGCCGCCAGCGAGGCCCCCTACGACCTGACCATCCGCTTCGGCCGGGGCCGCTACACGGGCCAGACGACCGACCTGCTCTTCACGCCGGCCTACGTCCCCGTCTGCAGCCCTGCCCTGCTGGAGGGCGAGCGCCCTCTGCGGGAGCCGGCGGACCTGGCCTGGCACGTCCTGATCCACGATTCGACGGTACCCGAACTGGAGGAACGCCCCGGTTGGGCTCAATGGCTCGAACTCGCCGAGGTGGGCGGTCTGGAGTTGCAGGTGCGCGGCGTCCATTTCGAGGATGGCGCCCTGGCCCTGGCTTCCGCCGTGGCCGGCCACGGCGTGGCTCTGGCCGCCCGCCCCATGGTGAGCGCCGACGTGGCCGGGAGTCGCCTGGTGATCCCCTTCGACCTCTCCATCCCGTCCCGCTACGCCTATTACGTCGCCACCCCGGCGGCCACCACGGAGCGGCCCACGGTGCAGGCCCTCAAGGCCTGGCTGGTGCGGGAAGCCGCCCGGGAGCGTGCTGCGGGCTGGAACCGTGCCGCCCGGGGCGGCCGCAAACCCTCGGCGGCGACGCCATGAGCGAAGCAGCTCGCTGCCCCTCGTGCCGCCAGCCCATGCTGGCCAGGCGCTTTCCCCGCCACAACCATGGCGAGGTGGAACTCGACTTCTGCTTCCCCTGCCAGGGCATCTGGTTCGACGAGATGGAGAGCGTGCAAATCGCTCCCGGCGGCGTCATCGACCTTTTCAGGCTCATTCACGAGCAGCGGGACGCCCCCTGTCAGCCCCTGGCCGATCCCCTGACCTGCCCGCGTTGCCGCGACCGCCTCCTGCAGGGCCTCGACGTCGCCCGCCGCGGGGGGCGCTTCAATTACCACCGCTGCCTGCAAAAGCACGGCCGCTTCGTCACCTTCGCCCAATTCATGACCGAGAAGGGCTTCGTGCGCCAGTTGAATCCCGTCGAGGTCAAGGAACTCGCCGCCCGCATCGGCACGGTGCGCTGCACGGGCTGCGGCGCACCGGTGGACATTCGCCTCGACGCGGCCTGCGGCCACTGCCGCGCCCCCATCGCCATCCTCGACCCCCAGGCGGTGGAGGACGCCCTGGCCCGCTACCAGAATGCCGAGGTCCGGCGCAGCGCGCCCCCGGACGTGGAGCGCATGGCCGACGCCCTGCTGGCGCAGGAAAAAGAGCGCTCGCGGCGCCAGCGGGAAAAGCGCAGCGAGACGCCCCTCGATCTGGACGTCGCCGACCTCCTCATGTCCGGAGCGGAACTGGTCTGGAGTCTGCTCCGCAAGTAGGAGGAAGCGGGGCGGGTCGCGGGGCTTGGTCTCTCAGGGCTACTCTGAATCCCGGCCTTCCCGGTCGGGCCGCTTTCTGAACCCATGGGGTCCATCGCAACTGCTCGGTCTGGCCACTTTTCTGAACCCATGGGGTCCATCGCAACTGCTCGGTCTGGCCACTTTTCTGAACCCATGGGGTCCATCACAACTGCTCGGTCTGGCCACTTTTCTGAACCCATGGTTTCCGCGCTGGAGGCGCGGGCGTACTTTCTTTTTGGTGGCAAAAAGAAAGTAGCCAAAGAAAAAGCCACCCCTGGGTCGGAGCCCCGCGTTGCGGGGTCCCCTGCGCTACTCGGGGGCTTGGGCGGCTCGCTAAACTCGC
>Ga0268298_10002739_pt1 | contig 18872 bp, 20 predicted proteins | sample WWTPWeurt_MetaG_FD_194462 | JGI IMG/M metagenome (GOLD analysis project Ga0268298, IMG submission 194462) | Activated sludge microbial communities from WWTP in Nijmegen, Gelderland, Netherland - WWTP Weurt | ecosystem: Engineered > WWTP > Aerobic digester > Activated sludge | place...
AATGGAGGCGGGCGAGAAAGTTCGCATGAGTAAGCAAGCCAAGAAGCCGATAGCGTAAAAAGCTTTCAACTGACAACAGACAACAGACAACAGACAACAGACAACAGACAACAGACAACAGACAACTGATAATTGATCACTTTCTTACTCCTCACTACTCACTTTTCATTTCATGTATGCAACGAGTTGATGTAAAAATTCCTCTGAAGACGGTGTACCGGACTGTTTCACTCCCGGCGCTTTTGGTCGCTTCCGGGCGTTCGAATCCGTTTTCGGTTGCTCGTATTGAGAAGGTGGTGCTCAATGCTGGTATTGGGAAATTTATCAAGGAAGAGGCTCGCGTTGAGGAGATTCTCCGATCAATGACGGATATCGCCGGACAGAAGCCGGTTTTGACGCAGGCGAAGAAAGCGATTGCCGGATTCAAAATCCGAGAGGGTCTTGCGGTTGGCGTACGCGTGACGCTTCGAGGGAATCGAATGTGGGATTTCTTGGATCGCTTGATAAAGACAGCCTTTCCGCGTGTGCGCGATTTTCAAGGGATATCGCCTTCGACGGTTGACGCCTGCGGCAATATCAATGTCGGTATTCGTGAACACAGCGTATTTCCCGAAATTGTCCCGGAGAAAGTTCAAACGCCCTTTGGGTTTCAGGTGAATGTCGTGACTACGGCGAAAACTCGCAAAGAAGGCTTGGTACTTGCGCAATCTCTCGGATTTCCGATTCGCGAAGGTATGGACGCGTAAAAAACATCTATGGCAAAGACATCCACTGCGGCGCGAGCCCGAAAACAACCGAAATTTTCCACTCGAATCGTGCGCCGATGCTGGCGGTGTGGGAGGAAGCATGGCTATCTTCGAAAATTCGATCTCTGTCGTATTTGTTTTCGAGAGCTGGCGAGTCGGGGAGAGGTTCCGGGTGTTCGAAAATCTTCATGGTAATTCTATGGATCATATCGCAAACATGTTGACAAAAATCCGAAACGCGCAGATGGCCGGGCATACCTCGGTTACATTTCCTTCGTCAAAGGTGAAACTTTCGATTGCTCGCATCCTCGAGCGTCGAGGTTTTGTGGAGCAGGTGACGGAGGAAGATGCTGAGGGGGGACATGGAAAACGTCTCTTTGTCGTACTTCGGTATCACCGTGTTTCCCCGACGCAACTCGATCCGGCTATCCGAGGTCTTCGCCGTGTGAGTCGCGGGGGGCAGAGGCGATATGTGAAGCGCGAGGAAATTCGCAAGGTGAAAAACGGTTTCGGTTGCGCCATCGTCTCAACATCGAAGGGGGTAATGACGGGAACGGAGGCGTATCATTCCGGATTGGGCGGAGAGTACATTTGCGAGGTATGGTAATATAACTGCTAACCTTCAACGAATAACTATCAACTGACAACTCTCGACTTCAAATATTTTTTATGAGTAGAATCGGCAAACAATCCATAGGTATTCCGGCGGGAGTCGAAGCATCGCTTTCGGGGAATATGGTGACGGTAAAGGGTCCCAAAGGAACGCTTTCTTTGGCGCACCATTATGAAGTTTCGGTTCACATTGAAAACAATGAGGCGCGAGTTGAGAAGACGGGGAAGTCAAAAATGGCGCCGGCGCTCTGGGGGACGACGGCTCGCTTGATTCGCAATATGGTGACGGGCGTGACGGAAGGATTTTCAAAGCAATTGGAGTTGAACGGCGTCGGTTTCCGAATGGCGCTTCAGGGAAAAAAACTTGTGTTTGCGCTTGGCTTTTCGCATCCCGTTGAAGTGACTGTTCCCGAGGGGATTCTTGCAAAAATAGAAAACAATGTCCTCACGCTTTCCGGAATTGACAAACAATCGGTCGGGCAATTTGCCGCGGAAATCAAGAAGTTGAAACCGGTTGAGCCGTACAAAGGCAAGGGGTTCCGCTATGTTGGAGAAGTGGTGTTAAGGAAGGAAGGGAAGAAATCAGCCGCATAATTTCCGAAATGTATGACAGGGTCGCATACCAAAAATATCGGACGGTTTTTCCGAAAGAATCGGGTTCGAGCGCGCGTTTCCGGCGCGCCGGAATGCCCGAGGCTGTCGGTCTTTCGAAGTCTTCGCGGCATTTCCGCACAGGCGATTGATGATGTGTCAGGGAAGACGCTGTGTTCGGCGTATCTTCGGGAGTTGCCAAAAGGAAAAAAAGCCAATACGGTTGCGGGAGCGAGAGAGGTTGGGAAGCTATTGGCGAAGAAGTGCCTCGATTCCGGAATACAGCGCGCTGTTTTCGATCGAAACGGCTACCGGTACCACGGTCGGGTGAAGGCGCTTGCAGAGGGCGCGAGAGAGGGAGGATTGACGCTCTAAATAATTTCAAGTGATACGTTTCAAATTTTGAAATTCGAAAATTATTTTACCATTTGATATTTGAAATTTGTAATTTTCCGATGAATCTATGTCCAAGCAAATGAGAAAACCGAAGCGGCGGGAGAAGCCGGAATATGATCAGAAGCTCCTCAACCTTGCCCGAGTGACGCGTGTCGTAAAAGGCGGTCGGCGTTTTCGTTTTCGAGCGACGCTTGTCATTGGCAATCGAAAGGGAAAGGTTGGTGTCGGGGTTGCCAAAGGTTCCGACGTATCGGACGCGATTCAAAAATCTTTCAATGACGCGAAACGAAACTTGGTTTCGGTTGCACTTGCCGGTTCGACCATACCGCATGATGTGCGTGAAAAACTCGGGAGCGCGACGATACTTCTCAAGCCCGGCATTCCCGGTCAAGGGATTATCGCCGGAGGCGCGGTACGGGCGGTGATGGATTTGGCCGGCATAAAAGATATCGTTTCGAAGTCGCTTGGCGCTTCCAATCCCCTGAATGTCGCGCGCGCGACCGTTTTGGCATTGTCTCGATTTCGAGTGAAGAATGCGCGCGAGGAAGGGAAAGATACTGCTATTGAATTGCCTGTTTCTTCGGAGTCGAAGGCTGTCTCGAAAACGGGAAAGGAAATTGAAATTGAAACACCGGGGGCTGAAAAGCCGACCGTGTAAATTCTTCTGTGTATCCTCTATGCAAATTCATGAACTTTCCGTCGGGAAAAAAAAGGGCCGAAAGCGAATCGGGCGGGGCGGCAAACGCGGTACGTATTCCGGTCGCGGCAATAAGGGTCAGAAGGCTCGTTCGGGCGCGCATGTGAATCCGCTCTTTGAGGGTGGACGATGTTCATTGGTTGAACGTTTGAAGAAAGTACGCGGTTTCAAGTCACCTCACGCCAAGAAGCCTTTCGTCAAACTCTCCGATATCGCTCGCGCTTTTTCGGCGGGAGAGACCGTCTCTCCGGAAACGCTTCTCGCGAAAAAGCTGGCTTCGAAAGATATTTTGAAAAGCGGAGTCAAAATAATCGGAACGGGAACGATTCCGAAAGGACTCTTGTTTGACGCGACCCTCTCTTTGTCGGAGGGCGTCCGGAAAATAATCGAGGGTCAAGGCTCGACTCTCAATCGCTGACGTTTGTACTGGTTTTTACTGTTCAGCTTTCCTTGTTCGTTGTCAGTTGGTAGCTTACCCCTATGTACGCGACACTGGTTCGTATTTTTTCGGAAAAGGAGCTACGCGGGAAACTCCTCTTTATCTTTGGCGCGCTCGTGGCATATCGTATTGCGGCGGTTGTGCCGCTTCCCGGCGTTGACGTCTCGAGACTTCAACGTTTTTTTGATGAGAATCAGTTCTTGGGACTCCTCAATGTTTTTTCGGGCGGTGGACTTTCAAACGTGTCGATTGTCCTTCTCGGCGTTGCCCCCTATATCACCGCTTCCATCATTATGCAACTTATGACGACGGTTGTGCCTCGCGTCGAGCAAATGTACAAGGAAGAAGGGGAAGCGGGTCGGCAGAAATTCAATATGATTACGCGGTGGCTCACGATTCCGCTTGCCGTTCTGCAGACCTTTAGCATGATCGCGCTTCTTCGTTCGCAGAATGTTTTGGGAGATATCACGGCCTTTGACACGGCGGCGATGGTCGTGATTGCGACGGCGGGAACGATACTCCTGATGTGGTTTGGCGAACTCATTACCGAAAAGGGTCTCGGGAACGGTGTCTCGATTATGATTTTTGCGGGCATTATGGCGGGAATTCCCGCGATCGTCATACGATTTTTTGACACGATTGGACAAAATCCCGATGATTTTTTCAACAATCTCGTGTTTGCCGCGGTGGCGCTTCTTATGGTTGCCGGTATCGTGTTTGTAAACGAAGCGCAGCGAACGATTCCGATTTCCTACGCCAAGCGCATCCGTGGCGGTATTGCCGCGGCCGGGACGTCGACCCATCTTCCGCTTCGGGTCAATCAGGCAGGGGTTATCCCGATTATTTTCGCCGTGTCGCTTATCATTCTTCCCAATGTCGTTGCGGGCTACGTGATGCAAACGGCGACCAACCCGACCATTGTTTCCGTCGCTTCCAAAGCGTACTACCTCTTTCAGAACCAGTGGTTTTACGGAATTTTTTACTTCGCGCTCGTTGTGCTCTTTACCTACTTTTACACCGCGGTTATTTTCGATCCCACCAAGATCGCCGATAATCTGCAGAAGCAGGGAGGGTACGTGCCCGGCATTCGACCGGGAACGCCTACGGTTGAGTACCTTTCCAAGGTACTCGGTCACGTGACACTCGTCGGGGCGGTGTTTTTGGGGACGGTCGCGGTTCTCCCGATTGTCGTTCAGGGTTTGACTGGCGTGCAGTCTCTCACGATTGGCGGCATCAGTATTCTGATCGTTGTTTCGGTAGTTCTTGAAATGGTGAAACATATTCAAAGTCAGCTCGCGATGCGGAGCTACGAAGGATTCTGAGAGAAATTTGGTCGGATAGCTTTTTTCTTCTTGGAAAATACGGTATTCTGATAGTGACCTCTTTGGTTTTTGAAACTTTATTTTTTCTTCATATGACTCGACTGCTCACCGCCATTCTCTTGGGACCGCCGGGAAGTGGGAAAAGCACGCAGGCGGATTTCTTGGTGCGCGAAATGAATGCGGTGCATATCGATGTGGGACTCGCGCTTCGAAAGACGTCCGAAATGAAGACGCCGCTTGGCGAGAAGATCTCCGAAATTATGAACACGCGCATGGGGTTGGTGCCGGATGATATCGTGGAAGAAGTGCTTTCGGGCGCGCTTGCCTCCATTCAACCCGACACCTCGGTCATTCTGGATGGCGCTCCTCGGAGAGAAACGCAGATTGACATTGTGGAAGCAGTGCTTGCGACGTTCGAGCGGGAAGTGGATGTCGCGATATACGTAGCGCTTTCGGAAGAAGAATCCATCCGGCGCATTTCTTGCCGATGGATGTGTCCGCGATGTAATCGTCCATTTGTCGCCGGTGTGGATTTTCGAAAGGGCGAGGAAATTTGCCCTGCTTGCGGAACGACGCTGTCTCGACGAAAAGATGATACCGAGGAGGGAGTCCAAAAACGTTATCAGATTTTCGTCGCCGATACATTGCCGGTTGTCGAACACTATCGAAAGAAGGGCGCGCTCCTCGAGGTGGATGGCGCCAAAGATCCCGCTGCCATATTTGAAGATATCCGGAGAGTACTGGAGCGGGTGTAGGATTTTTTGAGGGGTGGATGACGGGGGAAACCCCGTCTTTTGTTGAATCTTTTTGTTTCCTTTGATAGGATACGTCCACCGGACTTTGGAGTTTTTTTGTAAGAGCGTTTCTAAGAAGCACGCTTTTCTGGAAAAAATTATTTTTTTGCTTGTCTTCCACTTCGTTCGAAAGCCGCAAAAAAACAATTTTTCCCAGAAAAACGTTCAAATTTTCAGTCTTGTGAAGCTTTTTAGACACGTTCTAAAGATACTATGAATATTCGGCTCAAAAACGCGGAACAATTCGAGGCGTTGCGGGAGAGCGGGAAGCGACTTGCGGGCGTGATGCGCGCGGTTGAAGCGGCGATTCGTCCGGGAGTTTCCACGCTCTCGCTTGACGAAGCGGCGGAGCGGGCGATACTCGCGTCGGGGAGTGAGACGGTTTTTAAGGGATACGGCAAAGAATATGGGAGCGGATTTCCGGCGGCGATTTGCGTTTCGATAAACGATGAGGTGGTACACGGTATTCCGAAAAAGACGCGCCTTATTCGAGAGGGCGACTTGGTAAAAATAGATATGGGACTTCGCTTTCGCGGGATGGTCACGGATATGGCGCGAACCTTTGCGGTTGGCGAGGTGTCGGATGCGGCGAAGCGGCTTCTGCGGGTGACCGAGGAGGCGCTTCTTTGCGGCATTTCCGCCATTCGAGTCGGCGCAAAACTCTCGGATTACGGAAGGGCGGTGCAACGATATGTTGAGACAAACGGCTTTTCGGTGGTGCGAGATCTCGTGGGACACGGGGTTGGGTTTGAGCTTCACGAGCCTCCGCAAATTCCAAACTATATTTTTTCCGGTATGAAAGATATTGAGTTTCGTGCCGGTATGGCGGTCGCGCTTGAGCCAATGGTAAACGCGGGCAAGTACGCGATTTGCCTCGGCAAGGACGGTTGGGTGTTTACGACCGAAGATGGAAGGCTGAGCGCGCACTTCGAAGACACGGTGATTCTTACTGAACGCGGCATCGAAAATGTGACGCGATCAACCGTATGACACAAGAGGTTTTTTCATATCTGGGCATTGATTGGGGGGAGAAAAAAATCGGAGTGGCGATTGCGGACTCGGAAACGAGAATGGCGTTTTCGGTGACGACACTTCCCCATGACGCGCGGCTTCTTGAGGCGCTTGCCGGGATTATCGCCGAGCGGAACGTGCGCGAAATCGTGATCGGCATCCCGTCTCATATCAATCGCGAGCGCGTCGAATACGGCGGAGAAAGACTTGGCAATATTCTCGCCGAGCGTTTTCGTATACCCGTTCACTACGAAAATGAAATGTTCACCACCAAAATGGCGCGCGCGGGACTTATCGAACGCGGTATTCGCGGTCGTCTCGATGATATGGACGATCGCGAGGCGGCGCGTATTATCCTCGAGAGTTTTCTCGCGGGACAGGGGAGATTGTGATACAATGAACTTGCGAAGATTAATTTCTCTTCATCTTGTTTTCTATGGAAACACAACCATTTATTTCGGTTATTATTCCTTCATACAAAGAAGGAGAACGTATTGGGACGACGCTTCTTGATATCGGGAAGTATTTCAAACAGAAGGATATGAGTTATGAAATCCTCGTCGTCGTGGACGGATCGCCCGACAATACGGCGGAGGTGGCGCGCAACTACGCGCTTCAGATGGATCACATTCGGGTCATTGATAATCCGCAAAATCACGGCAAGGGATATGTGGTGCGCCAAGGGCTTCTTGAGGCGAAGGGGAAATACCGACTTTTTATGGATGCCGACGGCTCGACAGCGATTACCCATCTCGAAACATTTCTGCCGGCGCTTCAGGCGGGAAATGACGTGGTTATCGGATCGCGCGATTTGGAAGAGTCATTTATTCAGGTGCACCAACCGAAATACCGGGAGGTGATGGGCGATATGGGAAATTGGGCGATTCGAATTGTGCTCGGGCTTTGGTCGTACCGGGATACGCAGTGCGGGTTTAAAATTTTGACGGCGGAAGCGGCGGAGCAAATCGCGAGGCGTATGGTGGTGGATCGTTTCGGCTTTGACTACGAACTCATTATCTTGGCGCATAAACTCGGTTTCAAGGTGCAACAACTGCCCGTTCGGTGGATGAACGAAGAAGGCTCGACGGTGGGTGGACTTTTCGGACCGAACGGCTTTATTCAGGTGCTCATCGATCTCTTCAAGACCAAATGGCGACTCGTGACGGGGGCGTATAAAATTGGGGAATATACGCAAGCGAATGAACAACTGACAACAAACAACTGATGGGGGAATTATGAATTACGAATGAGTGCCGAAAGCCGATAGCGGATTGCCGATAGCTGGAACACAGAATCTAAAACAAAAATCGTGTGGAAGAAGTTGTTGAGAAAAAAAATGAAGAAGTGTCTTCGCCGACATCTCCCATGTCCGAGCTCCGGCAGGATATCGTGACGGGAGACTGGGTGGTGATTGCAACCGGGCGCGGGAAGCGTCCGGATGAGTTTGTTCACCATGATAGCGAGTCGAATGATACGGGTATTGAACGTTGCCCTTTTGAAAACCCGGAGGCGACCGGGCAGGAGAAGGATGTTCTCATATATACCTCGGGCGACGACCGCTGGACGCTTCGGGTGTTTCCGAACAAATTCCCGGCATTCAGTCGCGGGAAAACTCCGAAGAAGCTCGGCGAGGGACCGTACTTTGCGATGACCGGAACGGGGTATCACGAAGTCATCGTGACGCGCGATCACTACAATCAACTCGCAACGATGGAATCCTGGCAGGTCGCGGAGGTGCTCGACGCCTATCAGGATCGATACCTTTCGCTTATGAAAAGAAAAAGCGTGCGGTATATTCAAATCTTTCACAATCATGGCAAGTCGTCGGGCGCCTCGCTTCCGCATCCTCACTCGCAACTTATGGCGATACCGGTGGTGTCGCCCTATATTCAACTGGAGCTTACCGGCGCCGAGCGGTACTTTCGGAGTACGCGCAAGAAAGTGTATCAGGTGATGGCGGACTACGAGAGCGAAACAAAGACGCGCGTCGTCTATGAAAACGACGCCTTCATCGCTTTTTGTCCCTTCGCGTCTCGGTCGGCATTTGAAACGTGGGTGATGCCGAAGAAATCTTCGCCCTATTTCGAGCGTCTGCACGACGAAGACAAATTTCTCGCGGCGGAGGCGCTTCGCTCGGCGCTCTTCGCGCTTTATCGCGGGCTCGGCGATCCGTCGTACAACTTCTATATCCACACATCGCCGTGCGACGGCAAAGATTATCCTCACTATGGCTGGCACATCGAAATTCTCCCCAAGACATCCACCTGGGCGGGCTTCGAACTCTCGACCGGCATCGAAATTTCCGCCATCGAACCCGAAAAAGCTGCCGAGTTTTTGCGAGGACAGCTGTGAATACTTGAATTTTCAATGACCAATTTACAATTTTCAAAATTTTTTTGATTGGATTTTGAAAATTGATCATTGAAAATTGAAAATTTTTGCTATGCGCTATCTCATTGCCAATCTGAAAATGAAGCTCGTGTCGGAGAAGGAAAATGCTGACTATCTTTTGGCGTTGTCGGAAGGGATGAAAAGCGTGAAGAAGAAGAGCGTGCAAGCAATAGTTTGTCCGTCGTTTCCGTTTTTGGAATTATTCAAAAGGAAACTGCCGAAGGGTATGGCACTCGGGGCGCAGGATGTGTGGGAGGAAGAGCGGGGAGCGTATACGGGGGCGGTGTCGCCGGTGTCGCTTTCCGATCTTGGCGCTTCATTCGCAATAGTGGGGCATAGCGAGCGGCGGGAATGGTGCCATGAGACGGATGAAATGATTGCCAAAAAAGTTCGCGCGTGTTTGCGAAACGATATTCAGCCAATTCTCTGTGTCGGTGAGACGGAAGCGGAGCGAGCGGAAGGGAAGACCTTTGCGGTGATCGCGCGGCAGGTGAAGACGGCTTTTGCCGGAATTTCTCGAGAGGACTTCCGACGTGGTATCATAGCGTATGAACCGCGCTGGGCGATCGGAACGAATCGGACGCCGTCGTCGGATGAAATTTTGGAAGTGGCCATCTCAATACGGAAATCGCTCGTCGGGATGTTTGACCGAGATGATGTGGATGCTTCCCCGATTCTCTATGGCGGATCGGTCACGGCGGAACAGATAGACGGGCTGTGTCTTTGTCCCGGACTCTCGGGAGTGTTGGTCGGGCGAGAGAGTTTGAATTCGAAAGAAGTGGCGGAGATGATGCGGGTGTTGGGGGAATAACTCATTCTGAACACGATTATGATTGTGAGCGTAAAAGACATTTTGACCAAAGCGCAGGAGGGCGGGTATGCAGTGGGAGCGTTTAATACGGTGAACCTTGAGACGACGCAGGCGATTTTGCACGCGGCTTCGGAACTGCGCTCGCCGGTTATCGTGCAGATGACGGAGAAGACGCTCGACTATGCCGGCGGGCGGGCGATCTATCACCTTGTGCGCGATTTGGTCGAGTGCTACTATCCGACGCTCCCGGTCGGAATTCATCTCGATCATGGGAAGAGTTTCGAGTTGGTCGAGCGGGCGGTGGAAATCGGATTCAACTCGGTGATGTACGACGGCTCGCGCAAGAAGTATGTGGACAACGCGGCGATGACGAAGCGAGTCGTGGATTTTTGTCACGCGCGCGGCGTCTCGGTGCAGGGTGAACTCGGGAGCGTTCCCTATGTTGGTGAAACGTCGACGCAGACGATTATCTGGGAAGAATATATGACCGATCCGGAAGAGGCGTGCCGATTTGTGGAGGAGACCGGTGTCGATACGCTCGCGGTCGCGATCGGAAACGCGCACGGATTTTTCCCCGAGCGATCCGAACCGGACTATGAACGTCTCGAAAAGCTGCGCCGGTGTGTCCGCGCGCCGATCGTGATTCACGGCGCTTCCAACTGGGAGGGTGAGAAGGTTTCGAAGGTGATTAGTCTTGGCGCGACGTGTTTCAATATCGATACCGCGCTTCGTCTGAGCTTCCTGAGTCAATTGTCGCAAACGCTTTCAAGCGGAGATGAAACGGATCTCCGAAAAGTTCTGGGTATCGCGAGAAGAAGCGCCGAGGCGGCGGTGTGGAAGAAAATCGATGCCTTCGGTTCGGCGGGGAAAGCGGATGGGTGGGAGGCGGGAATGCAAAATGAAAAATGAAAAATGCAAAATGAAGAACAGAGTGCGGAGATTGTGTTTAACAAAAATCTTATGAAACGGATTGCAATCAATGGGTTTGGGCGGATTGGGAGGACGGCGTTTCGGATTCTTTCGAGACGTGAGGGGGTGGAAGTGGTGGCGGTGAATGACCTGACGGATGCCGAGACGCTCGCGCATCTCTTGAAACACGATACGGCGTATCGGGCGTTTGATCGGGAGGTTTCATCGAAAGAAAACGTGATCATGGTGGATGGGAAAGAAATTCCCGTGTTGTCCGAACCGGATCCCGCGAAATTGCCGTGGGGCGAGATGAAGGTGGATGTGGTGCTCGAATGTACGGGACGGTTTGTGAAGGGAGAGGCGGCGGGGAAGCACCTTGCCGCGGGTGCCAAGACGGTGGTGCTTTCGGCGCCCGGAAAAGGGAGTGATATCCCGATGTTTCTTATGGGCGTGAATGATGATCGCTACGACGGCGAAACGGTTCTTTCGAACGCGTCGTGCACGACCAATTGCCTGGCGCCGGTCGCCAAGGTAATGCACGAGGCGTTTGGCATTGCAAAGGCGATGATGACAACGATTCACTCGTATACGGCGGATCAAAATTTGCAGGACGCGCCGCATGATGATTTGCGGCGGGCGCGCGCGGCGGCGCAAAACATCGTGCCGACCACAACGGGCGCCGCGGTCTCGATTGGGGAAGTGATTCCAGAAATGAAAGGAAAATTTGATGGGCTCGCGATTCGCGTGCCGACGGGTGTTGTGTCGCTTACGGATTTTACGTTTCTTTTGAATCGCGACGTGACGGCGGATGAGGTGAACGAGGCGATTGTCGCCGCGTCAAAGACAGATCGGCTCAAAGGGATTTTAGAGGTGACGACGGAGCCCTTGGTTTCCTCCGACTTTATCGGCAATCCCGCCTCGTCCATCGTGGATCTCTCGCTGACAAAAGTCGTCGACGGCAATCTCGTCAAAGTGGTCGCGTGGTACGATAACGAGTGGGGCTACTCCGAGCGCCTCGTCGACATGGCGCTCAAAGTGTTGTAAAAATTTTCAATATTCGATTTTCAATGTTCAATTTTTGTTTCCGGATTTTCTTCTTGGGGTTTTTAAATTGATCATTGATCATTGTTCATTGATAATTGTTTTCTATGTACGACATCATCATAAAAAACGGGGCGATACTCGATGGGACGGGGGCGCGCGAGTTCGCGGGGGATGTCGGCATACGGGAGGGGATGATTGCGACGGTTGGGAACTTAAACGGCGAGCGGGCGGAAAAGACGATTGACGCCAAGGGGCACTATGTCACGCCCGGCTTTGTCGATATCAACAATCACTCCGACACCTATTGGCAGATATTTCTGAATCCCGATTTGGAGAGTCTGGTGCGGCAGGGGATCACGACGATTGTCGGCGGGAACTGCGGATCATCCCTGGCGCCCCTCACTGACAAGTCGATGCTTCAGTCGATTCAAAAGTGGACGGATATTCGAAATCTCAATTTGAATTGGCTCTCGACGCGGGAATTCTTGGAAGAAGTGGAGCGTCGGGAACTCTCCGTCAATTTCGCGACGCTCTTGGGACATGGGACGCTCCGGCGCGGCTTTGTGCACGACGAATCGCGTCCGCTTCAGGCGGCAGAGCTCTCCGGTATGGCAAAAATGGTGAAGCAATCGCTTCACGAAGGGTCGCTCGGTATGTCTCTGGGGCTTGCCTATGTGCATGGGCGGCACGCGACCGAGCATGAGCTCTCAACCTTGGCGAGTGTCGTTGGGAAGGCGAATGGATTTTGCGCGGCACATCTTCGCAATGAAGGAAAAGAATTGCCGGAAGCGATTGCGGAGGCAATCACGATGGCGCGGAGTTCCGGCGTGCGACTCCATATCTCGCACTTGAAGGCGGTTGGGCGGCGATACTGGGAACAGATGGAGCGCGCACTCTATCTTCTTGAAGCGTCGGACTCGGAGGGAGTGGACGTGTCGTTTGACATTTATCCCTACCGCCAAACGGCGACAGTGCTCTATACGATACTCCCGACCTGGATTACGGATGGCGGCAAGAAGATGATGATGGAGCGACTTCGCGACAAGTCTATCAGGCTCGAGGCGATTCACGATCTCAAGGAAGAGCGCATTGACTATTCTTCGGCGATTCTCTCCATTTCCTCGCTCAACAGAATGATTATGCGAACCAATGTACTCGATATGGCGCGTTCGCAGGGGAAGTTGCCGGAAGAAGTGATCTTTGACGTTCTCTTGGCGTCGGACGACCGTGCAATCGTGTCTTTGGACGCGCTTTCCGAAGACAATATCGAGAAGGGGCTTCGGCATCCGTTTTCGATCGTGAGCACCAACGGCACGGGCTATCCGCTCGCGCATGCTCGAACCGGCGAGGGGATTCATCCGCGATGCTTCGGCGCGTTTCCGCGCGTGCTCTTTCGGTATGTCCGCGAGAGGCGGATCTTGGGATGGGAAGAGGCGATACACAAAATGACCGGGAAGCCGGCGCTCAAAGCGGGGATCAAGAAACGCGGCACGATCGCGGTCGGGAATCATGCCGATCTTGTCGTCATCAACCCCAATGAAGTCGAAGATCACGCGACCGCCGAGAATCCCTACCAGTATCCCTCCGGCATTCCTTTTGTCGTGGTTAACGGGAAGCTCGTCATCGACAAAGGCGAATACACCGGCGCGCGCGCCGGTACTGTCATCCGTCGCGAAGGAAGCTTTTTGGAAAAATTGTGGTGAAATCAGAATCAGGCTCAGGCTCAGGGCGTCTCCCGAACTTTATAAAGGGTTGAATTTTACCTGAAAAAATGCTACCATAAGGTCATGATACGAGAAATATCACATGAAAAATCAGGGTTATCTCAGGGTGTTTTCTGGTCTCGAAAAAGAGATGATCTGGATGAAGATCGGGACAAAAGATATATTATCCATCAGGTACTTATGTACGGAAATTTGGATGATGTGCGCCAGTTGAAGCGAAAATACTCGCTTCCGGTTCTTGAGGAGGTTTTTTTGGATCATCCGATGAAGGTGTATACGCCTCAAGCGTTTTCGTTTGCGTATCGAGTCTTCTTTCGATTGAATGAACCTGTTGATGCACGACGCTATCTCAAAACTTCACCTCGACATTCTTGATTCGAAGCGACAAGAAGTATTCGGACAACTACGGAATATGCCGCCGTCTTTTGTGTTGGGTGGCGGCACGGCTATCGCTCTCCAAATACGACATCGTCAGTCGTACGATTTTGATTTCTTTTCTCCAGTATCAATTGTTTCCACGCTTCTCCCTTCTTTTAAGGAAATATTTCCCGGGTTTGATATTCGTCCGGTTATAGATAATGGAGATGAGCTCACTGTTCTTTTGGACGAAGAGGTGAAAATATCTTGCATCGCCTATCCGTTTTCACCGCTCCACCCAATTGTGGAAGCGGATGGAGTTAGATTGTTTGATCTTCGCGATCTTGCTTCGAACAAAGCATACACCATAGGGCGCCGGGGTGTATGGCGAGACTATGTTGACCTTTTCTTTCTTTTGAAGAATGCCCATTTGAATCTGCGAGATATTGTTTCAGAAGCCGAGCGGCGTTTTTCCGGATCTTTCGATGCGAAGCTCTTCTTGGGACAGCTTGTGTACTTTGACGATATTACGGATTTCTCTGTTGAGTATCTCGGCGAACTGGTCTCCGCGGAAGTCATCCAAAATTTTTTTCTCGAAGCATCGAGACATCTGCTGGATGAAGATTTGAACGTTTGATTTAAGACCACTTATTCATTTTTCATTTTCCCCTCCTCATGCCCGCGCGCTTTTTCACCTGGATATTCATCCTCCTCGCTCTCACTCTGGGAGCGGTTTCGTGGTGGCGGCTTCAAGGGAAGAATGAGGGGAAGGCGGCGGAGACGGTGAATGTGACGGTTCCCGGTCCCACCTCTTCCATTCTTGTGGGGCACTGGACGCTCGACGGGAATGATGTCGTCTGGGGGGATACGAGTACCGAGATCAAAGACGTCTCGGGATACGCCAAGCACGGCAATTTCTCCAACAACCTCTCCACGGGGAGCACAACGGTGGGAAGAATCGGTCAGGGAATTGTTTTTAACGGGACGAGTGATTCCGTCTCATTGGGGAGTGTCTATAACGGCGTCAAAACGGTCGCCTTCTGGGTGAAGCCCAATACGACGACGCAACCCTTTATTGACCTCAATGGCACGGCAACAGTGGATGTCTCGTCGGGCACCGTGCGAGGGAATAACTTCACGAGCCCGACTTTTTACAAGGATGGCGATCCGGCAATGGCGATAGTAGCGCCCGTTGCCTATCGGAGTAGTAGCGCGACGACCTACGCATCTCGTACCAATACGATGCTCACCGCGCCTTCCGGCATCCAAAACGGCGACCTCTTAGTGATTGTCTTCGATATCGGCGCCGCCTCGCCACCAACGCCGACACCGCCATCGGGATTTACCGCGCTCCCCAACTTTTCCTCGCCAATGGCGATGACTGCCAGCGGTTTCACCGTCAATATGTACGCCTGGTACAAATTCGCGAGCAGTGAATCAGGTAACTACACCGTAACCCATGCCTCCGCTTCTTCGCAGGGATACATTGCCGCGATAACCGGCGCGAATACGACAACCCCCTTCTCTCCCAACCCGACCAAGAATACGGGAACCGGCACGACGACGACCGCGACGGGACTCACAACACCCTATGACACCAGTCTCGTGATGTTCATCTCCTCCGACTGGGGCAGTACCGCCAACAACCTGACCGCTCCCACGGGCTCGACCCCCACCTTCACCAAGCGAATGGGATCAACCACACAGTCCGGCATTCTCTATGTCGCCGACGGCGTCCTCGCGACGGCTGCTGCGACAGGCGACAAGACGATGACGAACAACTCTGCCGGAGGCGAACCCTTTGGAGGCGTCCTCGTGAGCATCCAGCCTGTGACGACGCCGGGCGCGATGATTGACACCGCCTGGCATCATATCGCGATCACGACCGCGACGGGCATCAACGCGAGTGCAGCGTATCTCGGGCTCATTTCGCCAAGCACCTATTTTGGCGGGATGCTCGACGATATCCGATTCTACTCGACCGAACTCTCCGCGACCCAGGTCGCCGACCTTTATCGGAGTAGCGGCGCCAAGCAAACGATCAATTTCGGTATGGAAGGCACCCTGACCAATGGCTTGGTGGGGCACTGGACCATGGACGGGAACGATGTCATTTGGGGCGATTCGAGTAGCGAGGTAAAAGATCGAAGCGGAAGCGGCAACCACGGCGACGCCGCCAATCTCACCGCCTCCTCCGCCGTGATTGGCAAATTGGGCCAGGCGTTGAGTTTTAATGGGGTAAACCAATGTATCGACATGCGTGGAAGCATTTTCCCAATCCAAGGTGATTCGAACACAAACTCCTTTGCTTTTTGGGTGAAAGCTACTGTTGATGGGAGAATATATTCTGAGGAAGAGGGGTCGGCTGCGAGTTTTGCAATTGGAGGTGATACCGGGCATGTTAGCGTGTATCTGAAAAATAGCGCGAGTACGGTACTCTCTTCTCAAGATTCGACCGGTATCGCATTCGACAACGCATGGCACCATGTTGTTTGGACGGATAGCAATGGCACCGCGAAACTCTATATCGACGGTGTGCAGGATGCGACAAACTTTAACTATACCCGAACCGGCACATTTTCAATGGTCTATAGCACAATAGCCAGTGTAAATCCCTCTTGCTCTTCGAACCAATTTACCGGTTCTCTTGATGATTTTCGTGTTTACAACAGAGTGCTCTCTTTGGCGGAAGTAGCTGATCTGTACAATATGGGGAAGTGAGCTTGAATTGAAAAAGATGCAAAAAAATGGTGGTATGCAACGAATGTTGAGAAAAATATAAACCAATAATTGATTGCGTATGAACCGATGGAAGTCTCTTGCAGGAATTCTCCTTCCTGTTTTTTTATTTTCACTTTTTTTGATTCCCGTCGGACATGCTTCCGCCGCCACTATCTATTACGTCTGCGGGAGCGCGGCCACTTGCAATTCAGGCTCGTCCGGGTGGTCGTCTGGTAGCGACGGTAATAACTGCACCTCGAAGACCACGCCGTGCGCGACGACAGCCGGCGTTACCGCAAAGATGGGTAGTGGCGACACGGCCATATTTGGTAATGGCAGTTACGGAACACCAAGTTGTAGCCTTGTTCACGGCTCTCCATCTAACGGCTACACCACAATCAAAGCCGAACAGATGGGCGGCGTAACGATCACGGGTGGAATAAATTGCGGATTTGGGAGTTCTGCGTATCTGGCATTTGATGGCTTGTTCTTCACGAGCGACACGCTGATTGAAAGTACTGACCACGTAAAATTCCTCCGGTGCGGGAATATGTCTGTCCACAATCCGATTAGCGCGAACTTCGCTGCTGGAGAGGGAGCTTCGTACATCCTATTTGAGCAGTGCTATGCGTATGGAAATGGGCGATACAAATTTGTTGCATGGCACGCCAATAACATCGTTATGCGTCAGAACGTCGTGAGGATGGACGCGGAACCTGCCGCAGGCCAGCAGATCGCCGGACTCGCCATGTACAGCATGTCCAATGGACTCATGGCCAACAACATCGTCATCGACTCGGATCATGACGAAGCATGGAGCGACCAAGACGAGAGAGGATGCTATTACTTTCCCGATACGTCTGCATCTACACTGAATATAGTCCTGGATACCAACCTGTGTCTTAACAGCAAAATGGGGGGTATCAATATTGATGGGAACGAAGGACTATACTACAGTGCGGTAACCGCCAACAATAATGTTGTATGGAAAGCGTCTTCGCATTCTGGCACATGGACTAACTATTCTCGCGGCGACTATGATTACTGGACGAACAACACATTCGGCGTCGATACAAGTAACGCTCTCGCATACCACAGCGCCTATTACGCCTCGTATGGCACGGCGTATAACAATCTGTTTTATTCCCTTACTCCACCGGCTACAGCGTATTGGAGCAACCTAGTACATGATTACAACTACTGGTATAGCACGCCAGGCGGTGGTCTCCCAACGCTGGCAGCACACGAAAAGACTAACATAAATCCGATATGGAATGCCTCGACGAATCCTTCTGGTGGGCTGAAGTACATCACCCGCATAGAGTCCGGTTCCAACCTAAGCGGCGTCGGGCAGAACGGTAAAGACATCGGCGCAACGCTTCAGTACATGATCGGCATCCCTGGCACCGTGTACGGCGATCCGGGCTACAACACCGTGCAGAGCACTCCGATGTGGCCATTTCCGAATGAAGACGTGATCAAGACAAAAATGGCATCGTACTCGAATGCATCTCCTCCGCTCAGCGGAGCCCGCGGCTTCGCAGCTCCAGGTAATGGCCTTTACGGCGGGCCGATTACCCTCACTTCATATATCTGGGAATATCTCGGCAATCCTTGCCCGACGGGCATCTGCACCTCCACCCCCGACACCGAACCCCCCATCCTTCCCGCGAACTTCAACTTCGCCGCCAACGCCACTAGCCAATCCAGCATCACCGTTACCTGGAATCCTGCAACCGACAACATCGGCGTCACGGGCTATATCGTCGAACGCTGCCAAGGCTCCGGCTGTTCCAACTTCACCCAAGTTGGCACGCCAACCGCTTCTCCCTTTATCGACACTGGTCTCACCGCCAATACCTTCTACAACTATCACGTCCGCGCCGTTGATGTCGCCGGCAATCTTTCCGGTTGGTCTAATGTTGTGGGCGCCACCACCCAACCTGTTGACTCTCAATCTCCCACCACTCCCTCAAACCTCACGGCGACCGCCGTGTCTTCCAGTGCTGTGAACCTCACTTGGACGGCCTCGACCGACAATGTTGCTGTCACCGGCTACAAAGTCGAACGCTGTACGGGAGCTGTCTGCACTACCTTCACCCAAGTGGGAACCCCAACTTCCAATAGCTACTCTGACACGGGGCTTTCGGCAAGTACCCTCTACCGCTATCAAGTCCGCGCGGTGGACGGAGCCGGAAACAATTCCGGTTACTCAAATATTTCCTCCGCAACAACGCCGGTCGCTCCCCCCACTCCCACCTTCGTCAGTGAATATGAAACGGCGTGGAATAGTGCCACTTCACCCAA
>Ga0268298_10002740_pt1 | contig 18871 bp, 23 predicted proteins | sample WWTPWeurt_MetaG_FD_194462 | JGI IMG/M metagenome (GOLD analysis project Ga0268298, IMG submission 194462) | Activated sludge microbial communities from WWTP in Nijmegen, Gelderland, Netherland - WWTP Weurt | ecosystem: Engineered > WWTP > Aerobic digester > Activated sludge | place...
TATGGCTTGCGCGACGTCGCCAAGGTTAAACCCGGCCACAAAGTCCTCATCAACGGTGCCGCCGGTGGTGTCGGAACCTACGCCGTGCAAATCGCTAAAGCGCTCGGCGCGGAAGTCACGGCCGTCTCCAGCACCCGCAACCTCGAACAATCGCGCGAACTCGGCGCGGATTACGTGATAGATTACACCAAAGAAAATTTCACGCAAGGCGATAATCGCTACGATGTCATCTTAAGCGTCAACGGCTACTATCCGATCCGTGATTTCAAACGCGTGCTCACGCCCAACGGCATCTACGCCATGCCCGGCGGCGGCAACAAGCTGCTCTTAGAAGTCATGTTCCTCGGCCCGTTCCATTCGCTCGGCAGCAAGAAATTCAAATTGGTCGCATCCAGTCCCAACCCCGACCGACTGACTGACATCAAAAACCTAATCGAGTCCAACAAACTCCGTCCCGTCATCGAAAAAACCTATCCCCTCGCCGAAACCGCCAACGCCATCCGCCACGTAGAAACCGGCCACGCCCGCGGCAAGGTTGTGATTCAGGTTTGTCAATAAACGAAGCACCACCCGCTTCTCAACGCACATGAGTTCACAAATTCTGTTTTCGCTCTTAATTGGCGTTATGCTGCTCGGCTGCGAAGTGGGCGGCAACGAGACGAACAAGGTGTCTGCAAAAGGCGTCCAACTGCCGCTCGTATCGCGCGCGTTCATCGACCTGACGAATTCCGGCGGTGATCCGACAGGCGAGGTCAAAAAGCGTTACAGGCAAGAATTGAACAAAGCGCTGCCGCTGCAGAAGTCTGCCTTGGACAGTGCGATATTTTACGCGGTGGCTCTCTACACCGATAGCGCCCGAATGGCCTTGTCGCGTGTGAACACACTGGAGTTCTCGGACAGCCTCAAAGTTGTTTACTACATGACATGGGCGCGCACAATCTGGTGGAAAGACAATTACCAGGCAGCCTCGTCGTATCTAGACTCTGTTCTTGCAATTGACCCCCGGCACCCGCAAGCAATCGCCTCCAAGGGCAGTATCCTGAACAATCAAGGTCGGCGCCAAGAAGCCATTGCTCTATTTGATTCCGCGCTTGCGATTGACCCAAGCTTTGCCCGAGCGCGCTGGAACAAGGCCGTCGCACTCGCCCACTTGGGCAAAGTAGAAGAAGGATTGGCAATCGTCGATTCAGAACTCCAGCGCTCGCCCAACGAGTATTACTTACTCAACCTCAAGGGTTGGATGCTCTGTTCTTTGGACCGCTGCGAGGAAGCTCTAACCTATCACGATCTGTGCTTGCGTTTGAATCCACGGTTTGTCGTCGCCTATGTGGACAAAGCCGCAACATTGATGGCACTCGGAAGGCACGAGCAAGCGCTCGCAAGCCTTGACAGCGCGACGAAAATCGAACCGGACTTTGCCCCCACAAAACTTCTTCGTGCAAGCGCTTATGCCCGATTGGGCCGCCGCGCCGACATGCTCGGCTGGCTGATGAACAGCATCGCAAGCGATTCCGGTATGCGCGAGTTAGCGAGAAACGACTCCTCATTCATCGTTTACAGAGACGATCCCGACTTTCGGAAAATCGTGGGGCTAGAGTAAATGCTCCTCACCATCATCCTAACCTCCGCGCTCGTCCTGCTGATTGCCTACAAAACCTACGGCAACCTGCTCGCGCGTCTGCTCAAGTTGGATGCATCCAAGAAAACTCCTGCAGTCGAGCTGGCCGATGGTGTGGACTACGACCCGATTGACTGGAAATTTCTGATGAGCCAGCACTTCTCGGCCATCGCCGCTGCCGGACCCATCGTTGGGCCGATTGTCGCGGGCATGATGTTCGGCTGGCTACCCACATTAATCTGGATATTGCTCGGCGCGATTTTCATCGGCGGCATTCACGACTTCGGTTCGCTCGTCGCCTCAATTCGCCACAAAGCGCGCTCCATCGCCGAAGTTGTCCGCGAGCACATGACGCGCCGCAGCTATCTGCTCTTCCTGACCTTCGTCTGGATTGCGCTCATCTATATTATTGTGGCCTTCACGGATATCGTGGCTGGTAGTTTTGTAGGAAGCATCACGCTCGAAAACGGCCAAACGGTCAGCGGCGCGGGCATCGCCACTTCATCCCTGCTCTATCTCGCGCTGCCCATCGTCATGGCCTTCGTCCTGCGTTGGACCAAGCTGTCGTTGTTAACGACCACGTTGATTTTCCTGCCATTGGTTGGCGCGGCCATCTGGTTCGGCCAATATCTCCCGCTCGATTTAGCCAATTGGTTCGGTGTCTCCGACCTCATCGCGCAGAAACTCTGGATCGTTGCTCTCCTTATATATTGTTTCATCGCGGCCATCGCCCCGATGTGGATTCTGCTCCAACCGCGCGGCCACCTGGGCGGCTTCTTTCTGTTCGCAGCCCTGATTGCCGGCGCGCTGGGCGTCCTGTTCAGCGGCAGCGACGTGCAATATCCCGCCTTCATCGGCTGGAACGTCCCGCAGGGCGCGGGCGTCGCCTCTCTCTTCCCGATTCTGTTTATCACCGTCGCTTGTGGCGCCTGCTCCGGTTTTCATTCCATCATCGCCAGCGGCACCAGCTCAAAACAACTCCGCACCGAACCCGACGCTAAGAAAGTCGGCTATGGCGCGATGCTTCTGGAAGCGATGGTCGCCGTCGTGTCGCTCTCCTGCGTGATGATCCTGTCCAAGGAAGCCATTGCCGATTTGGGCGGCAAACCCAATTTCATCTACGCGCTCGGCCTCGGAAGATTCATGGAAGTCTTCGGCATTCCCGCGAGCTTCGGTGTGCTGTTCGGCTTGATGGCCTTCACGACCTTCGTCTATGACACGCTCGATGTCTGCACAAGATTGGGCCGCTACATCCTGCAGGAACTGTTCGGCTGGCAAGGCAATCTCGGCCGCTACTTCGCCACAGCTTTAACCGCGTTCATTCCGCTCATCTTCGTTCTGCAAACGACAACCGACGCAAGCGGCAATGTGATTCCCGGTTGGCGCGTCTTCTGGCCACTCTTCGGTGCGAGCAATCAACTGCTCGCAGCCATCGGACTTCTCGGCATCACCGTCTGGCTCCATCGTACCTATCGCGCCAAGTGGGTTTGGCCCATCGCTGGTTTACCCACAGTCATCATGTACATCATGAGCGGTTGGGCACTCTTACAATATATTTCAAGAGGATTTGTCACAGCAAACGGCGTCATACTGCCCACCAGCTTCGTCCCCTGGGTCGCTCTAATCCTGATCATTCTCGCCGCACTATTATTGTGGGAAGCGGTAAAGGTCTTCAAGAAAAACGATCGCCTTGTGTAGTGGCGGCAGAGCCTGTCCTCGAACGAAGTGAAGGACGTGCCGCCCGCGTTTGCCGAATAACAAGCGTTCCACGTGGAGCAACATTCATGTAGGGGCGGCAGGCGTGCCGCCCTCGTAATGAACCCGATAAAGCAGAGTGCATTGTCATCCTGAAGCCGCTCCGGCTGAAGGATCTCTCCAAGCAAATCGAGCATTTCGAGCACATTGCAACGACCAAGACGCGCCCACTCCGCCTTTCCAATTTCTAATTTCACATTTCAAATTTTCCGCAAGGTGTAGGGGCGGCAGGCATCCGCCCGCGTCATGAACGCAACCACCAACACGGTTCACTCCGCCTTTCTAATTTCTCATTTCTCATTTCAAATTTTCCCCGTGCCCCTCAATCCCGACCTACTCAACTACCACACCGAACGTCTCTCGTTACTCGGCAAAGTGAGTATAAAGAGGATGTTCGGCGGCGCAGGTTTCTACATCAATGGCAAGATGTTCGCGCTCACGGATGGCGATGATGTCTATTTGAAAGGCGATGAGGAAACCCGCGCTCGCTTCGAGTCGCGCAAAATGCAGCAGTTCGCGCCCTTCGAGGACAAGCCGAACATGCGCATGCACTACTACTCTTTGTCTTCTGAGGATTTGGAAGACGACGACGCATTACGCGAACTCGGCCACCTCGCCATCGAAGCCAGCACCCGCGCCGCGCAGAATAAGAAAAGGCCCTCAACAAAGAGAGCATAAACAACATGATTCCGGTCTCCCCCCAAAGTTGTCTGCAACTTTGGGGGGACTAAGGGGGGCTTCTGAAATCCGAGCGTAGCGCCCAGCTCGCCGGGCAAAAACCCCCAAAACAAATCGAGCATTTAGAGCATATTGCAGAACTCGCTCCTTTGAGGACTTATGCTAAAGTACGTTTTGCTTTCACACATCCTGACCGCATCTCTCTTCGCTGCCCAGCCGGTTGCGCAATTCGGACGCGCAGGTATGAATGATGTCATCGGCAAGCCGCCATCTGCAATTTTGGTGGGTTCTGAGATCTTCGTGGAGGTCACTTTGATGCATGAGAGACCAAGCGAGCGGGATTCAATTCTCCAATTCGCGCAATCAACCGAAATTACTCTTCAGTTCAGCAAAGAAGATCCCGCCGCTCGAACCCCAGTACCGCTTACAATGGGCGATCTCGAAATGTATCCTGTCGTGCCGGGCCCGCTAGGCCGCGCGCGCGAGGGGAGCTTGCCAACTTGGTATTTTCGCGGGCGCGCTCCAGAAGAGCTTGCTGGAAGCTACGTGTCGCTAATTGCCGTCGCACGCTTTGCAGACGGATCTCTGTCCGCGTCATTGCGACACGGCATGCCGTTCAAGTCACCCGCAAATTTCGCCGACTCATCAAGCGTCGCCAGCAGCCGCGTCTGGGTGGCTTACAAGTTTGGCCCAGCTGAGCGTGTCGTCACGATCGTCGAGCGTCTGCTTGAGCGCGGCTGGAAAGATCGCGATCTCTTGTCTAAGGCCGCCGATGCAGCTAAAAGCATCGGTCGCTCTGATCAAGCCGCGACCTTCGAGTCTCTCGCGCGGGGCATGCCCGAAAAACGGCGCATGACGCCATGGTGTGGCCTGCCCTGAGGCAACCCCATGTAATCTAACGCTGTCTCCGCATTCCGATCGTAGCGCCCAGCATGCTGGGCAAAAACCCCCAAGACAAACCGAGCATTTCGAGCGCGTTACACAATATGTGTAGGGGCGGCAGGCGTGCCGCCCGCGTTGAGCGCAACAGACACTCGCCGAGCCGGGTTAAGGCCACCGCAACCCAAACCGGAATCCGCATTTGTTATATTGCGCCCAGCTTGCTGGGCAATAACCCTTAAGAAGTATGTACGGGCGGATGGTAATTCGCCCGCGCAATGAACACAGCCCCAAGACGCGCCCGCTCCGCCTTTCCAATTTCTAATTTCACATTTCAAATTTAACACTCATCTTCCCTCCAACTCCCTGTTAACTCACTCTCTGCACTCCACTTAACAGGCAGAATTGCTTCCCCGAGAGACTTGCTCAAATGTCTCCAAACTCATCGCAAACAACTCATTGTACTCGACATAGCAAGAAATAGATGGCCATAACACATATATATGATGTAGTCGTGATCGGCGGCGGCCACGCCGGAGTCGAGGCCGCTTTGGCCACGGCCCGGATGGGCTTGCGCACCTGTTTGGTGACACAAAATCTCCAGACCATCGGCCAAATGTCCTGCAATCCCGCCATCGGTGGGCTCGCTAAGGGCCAATTAGTCAAGGAGATAGACGCACTTGGCGGGGAGATGGGCCGACTCGCCGACCTGGCAACGGTCCAGTTCCGCATGCTGAATCGGTCGAAAGGGCCGGCCGTCTGGTCGCCACGTGCGCAGTGCGATAGAGTTCTCTATGCGCGTGAAGTCCGCAAGACACTGGACTCGCAACGCAATCTTGATCTCAAGCAGAATACAATCATAGACTTCGAAACCGCAGGCGGCCGCCTGACCGCCTGCATCGCCGCCAGCGGACAGCGCCTTGAGTGCCGTGCGGCGGTGCTTTGTGCGGGCACGTTTCTGAACGGTTTGCTGCACATGGGCGATTGGCAGCTCCCCGGCGGGCGGATAGGCGAAGCGCCCTCGCTCGGTTTGAGCGAAAGTCTGATGAAACATGGGTTTGAGGTCGGCCGCCTGAAGACTGGCACCCCTCCCCGCCTCGATGGCCGCACGATTGACTACTCCCGCTGCGAGATCCAACCCGGTGACGGCCGCATCGTCCCCTTCTCGGTGCGCTCGTCCAAAACCAGCGCCGACCAGCTTGCCTGCCATCTAACCTACACAAATACAAAGACTCACGACATCCTTCGCAGCGGACTGGATCGCTCACCGCTGTTCGGCGGCCGCATCACTGGCCGCGGCCCGCGCTATTGCCCTTCCATAGAGGACAAGATCGTCCGCTTCGCCGACAAGGATCGTCATCAGATATTCCTCGAACCCGAAGGCTGGGACACGTTCGAGGTGTACATGAACGGCTTCAGCTCCAGCCTGCCGGAAGATGTTCAATTTGAAGCACTTAGAACTGTCCCGGGCCTTGAGGACACCGAGATGATGCGCCCCGGTTACGCCGTAGAGTACGACTTTTTCCCTGCGCATCAGCTCCATTACTCCTTAGAAACCAAGGTGATAGAGGGTCTATTCTTCGCTGGGCAGATCAATGGAACGACTGGCTATGAGGAGGCCGCCGCGCAAGGACTGGTTGCTGGCGTGAACGCTGCTCAGAAAATGAACGGCGCGTCACCTCTTGTCCTGGGCCGAGACCAGGCCTACATCGGCGTCTTGATCGACGACCTGATCACCAAAACCCCCGAAGAACCCTATCGCATGTTCACCTCGCGCGCCGAGCACCGGCTGATCCTGCGGCAAGACAACGCGGACCTGCGCCTGACCGAGATTGGGCGAGAGCTGGGCCTGGTTATAGACCAGCAGCTGGAACTCTATTTGGAAAAGAAACAAAAGCTTGACGAGATCAATTCGCTCTTATACGAAACAAGACTCGACGAATTGGCCGAGTCCGGCTTACTGTCCGACCCCAAACTAAAGGGCAGCCGCTTCGCCGCTATCCTGAAACGCCCCGAAGCCGAACTCCAGCAGATGATCCAGGACAGCCCCCAGCTGTCGCGCAAACTCCCGGAAACAGATGACGATCTGCTTGCGGCGGTCGAAATGGATGTAAAATATGAAGGTTACATCAACCGCGAGCGCGTCCGCGCCGAGCAGGTGCGCCGCTGGGAAGAGGTCCGGCTCCCAGCCGATCTCGACCCGTGGGCGGTTCATTCCATGTCGCACGAAGCCAAAGAGAAGCTCAGCTTCCACCGCCCGTTGACGCTCGGACAGGCGGGGCGGATTTCCGGCGTGCGTCCCTCGGACACTTCAGCCCTTCTGATTCACCTCAAACGGCTCGGTCATTTGTAAGCTCTTGTTTTGGAGCGTTTCACGTGGAACAATCCACACTCGCTCGTGGATAACTCTCTGGATTTGCTCAGGATACAGTCCCACGTCCGGCTCCAAATCCTGAAATTTCATACTCAAACAGAATAGAATTGGATGAGCGGCAGGCGACGCCTGCTGTGAACAAACTGTGAATAGTACACAAGAACAGCACCTTGCGCACTACCTGAAACGAGTGGGCGAAGCGGGTATCCCGCTGGTCTCTCTGAACGATCGCTCAAGACTGGAAGAGCGCCACCTGACTCCCTCGCTGGCCGGTTTGGACTTGCTCCCGGCGGCCGGGAGAATCCTGGACATTGGCAGCGGCGGCGGCTTCCCGGCGATTCCCTTGGCCCTTCTAACTCCTCATCTGACATGGACTTTGGTCGAGTCAAATCAGCGCAAGGCGGCCTTTTTGACCCGTGTTTCACGTGAAACAGAGCTCTCTCAAAGGCTTACGGTGGTTTGTTCACGTGTCGAAGAACTTGTCCACTCTGTCCACTCGGGTTACGACTGCATCACAGCGCGCGCCTTGACCGAACTCCCCATTCTGGCCAAGTGGTGCCGCCCGCTTTTGGCGAAAGACGGCTTTCTTCTGTTTTGGAAAGGTCGCGACTGGCGCCACGAAGCCTGGCCCGAGGAATTGGGCCTTAAGTTACTCACCGAACTCAACTTACCCGACGGCGGGCGACTCCTAAAACTCGAATTCGACCGGTGAAAGAAGACGTTTTTCAAGAACTGGCGGGCCTGACGACCGAGGCCCGCAATCCGCGCACGCAAAACCTCGACAGCATGACCACGCGCGAGATCCTCGAGGCCATGAACGCCGAGGATCGCACCGTCCCGGATGTGGTCGCGGCGGCGATTCCCCAAATCGAGGTTCTGGTCGAGCGCATCGTGCAGAGCTTTCAAGTTGGCGGCCGTCTCCTCTATATAGGTGCGGGCACGTCGGGCCGGTTGGGGGTGCTGGACGCGTCCGAGTGTCCGCCGACATTCGGGACCGATCCGACACAGGTGCAGGGTTTCATTGCGGGCGGTTACGATTCTTTGCGCAAAGCCGCCGAAGGTGCGGAAGACAATCCCGACGGCGCGATTCACGATTTCGAGCTGTGCTGTCTGGGCCGGGATGATGTGGTAGTGGGCATTACGGCCTCGCGGCGCACACCCTATGTTTTGGGTGGTTTATCATACGCCAAGCAACGCGGATGCTTCACTTCGCTCCTCATTTGCAACGAGTTCGATGCCGAGAGTATGGGATATGAGACCAGCGCCAGCGTGAACACTGGACCCAGTGCGCTGGCGCGAGGGCTTGGGGCTTCTGTTCCCCCTCCGCAAGGTGCGGGGGGGTTAGGGGGGGTCTCTGCATTGCCGCCAGCGAACTCAGGCTGGCCCGGCGGCATCCCCGATGTCATTATGTCGCTCCCGGTCGGCCCAGAGGTGTTGACGGGTTCGACGCGGCTGAAGGCGGGGACGGCCACCAAGCTCGCATTGAACATGATCACGACGGCGGCTTGGGTGAGGATGGGGAAGTGTTACGGGAATTTGATGGTGGATTTGCGGATGGGGAGCCGCAAGCTGCAGGCGCGGGCGCGCCGGATTTTGATGGAGATCACCGGCTGCGACTACGAGTGGGCCGACGAACTCCTGACCATGGCGAACGGCGAACTAAAAACCGCGTTAGTGATGCACTTCCGCGGCGTCACCGCAGACCACGCGCGAGATTGGTTGGAAGAGAATGGGGGGAAGGTGGGGGGAGTGATGGGCGAAAAGGGAAATTTCTAACGAATTACCATTAGGTCATTCGCCTTACAATCCTTCACAAAACGGGCGGCACGCCTGCCGCCCCTACACAAATTTCGACCGCTCGTAAGATGACGAAAGGCTATACGCGCAAAAACTCCTTGCGATTGCATGGGTATGATTACCGACTTGTCGGTACATACTTCATCACGCTCTGTGTCGAACGGCGCGAGGCGCTGTTTGGAGTTGTCGAAAGCGGCGAGATGAAACTGAACCAGTTTGGCGAAATCGTCAAAGAAGAATGGTTGAAGACCGCCGTAATCAGACATGCCGTAGCCTTGGTCGAATTTGTCATCATGCCGAATCATCTTCATGCCATCATAATCTTGAATGATACCTTCGTCGGTCCATACGCATCACCACCCGATGTAGGGGCGGCAGGCGTGCCGCCCGCTCCAAGCAGCTGGAACAACCAAGGGTCACACGACAACAAATCGTACCCCAAAACGACGACCTTGGGGAATATCATCGGCGGCTTCAAACGCGCAACCACAAAGCGCATCAACGAAATCCGTGGAACGACAGGCGCAGAAGTCTGGCAACGCAGTTTCTACGACCGCATCATTCGCAACGAGCATGAATTGGGACTTGCGCGACAATACATCATGGACAATCCCTTGAACTGGGAATTGGACAAGGAAAACCCGGATCTTCAGGGCGTGTATTGGGAAGAATAGATTTACAGGTTTTGATCGTACCTGAAACGGGCGGCACGCCTGCCGCCCCTACAATGCGCTTACCATCATCACATACAACCAACCACCCCCCCCCACCCATGCCACACAACCAAAAACTCCCTGTATCGAAGTCCAAGTTGGGCTACACGACTTCGCACATTATGAAACAGCCGCTCAAGAAAGTTTGGGAAGCGGTGACCGAAGGCAAGCATGTCAAGAACTATTTCTGCGACAAGCAGATTGGCGAATGGGGTCCTGACCTCGCGCCGGTGCGTTGGGCGTGGAAAGAGTGGGGCGACATGACAATGGACATGTACCCGGTCGAATATAAGAAATACGAGAAGATCACCTTCGTCGGTCCGGCCTATGGCCCGAAGTATATGACGACGATGACCTTCGAATTTGTGAAGAAAGGTCCGCGCGAAACCATCTTCCGCATCCATGACCACGGCTACAAGCAGAAAGACCTGAAAGTCGCGTTCATGATGTGCGAAGGCTGGACGGAATTCCACACCTATCTGAAGGCCTACCTCAAGTTCGGCGTGGACGTGATGCGGGAGCGCAAACCCAAAATGGGAAATAAGAAATGAGAAATTAGAAAGCAGAATCGCGCTGCCTTCTTTTCCCATTTCTAATTTCCAATTTCAAATTTAGCAAAGGATCCTCTATGGTTCCCATTCCTGTAAATGCCGCACACTGGCATATTGTGCTGGCGCATTTTCCGGCGATTCTGTTGATGGTCAGCACGGCGATTCTGGTCTTGGCGACGCTGTGGAAAGATGGCCGCTGGCAGCGCGTGGCGCTGGGCTTCATCGTCGCGGCAACCATCAGTACGGGCGTCGTGTTCTCATTTGGCGAAGACGCCGAGCACATCATCGAAGCGCAGCCCGACGCGCAGAATATGGAAGGCTACATTCATCCGCATGAAGAGCTGGCCGAAACCGCGCGCAATATTATCATTCCCTTCGGTGTGTTGATCCTCGCGCTCTGGTGGTTCACGCGCAAGCACACGATTCTGCCCAGTTGGGCAGCGTGGGGTGCGGCGTTGGTGATGGTCGTGGCGATTATACTCTTAACCAACGTCGGTGCGGCCGGTGGTAAGATCAACCATCCGGAAGTGCGCGGCGGAGCAGTACCGGCCTTTGATGACAAGGGCGGCGAACGGGACGACGACTGAGCGGAAAATGTGAAATGAGAAATAAGAAATGAGAAAAGCCGGAGCGTTCGCGACTCCGCGTTTCTAATTTCCCATTTCTAATTTCAAATTTTGGATTACCCCACTATATAAGGAAGGGACTCGCCGATGGCGACCAAGAAAAAGACTGCGTCACCGAGCGCCGGAGTGAAGCTGGCCTCGGGCAAGATCGGGTTTACGGTGGCGACGACGATGCGCGCACCGCTCAAGAAGGTATGGGAAGCGGCGACGAAGGCCAAGCACCTCGAGAAGTTCTTCGTGCACAAAGTCAAGGGCGACTTCAACGAGAAATTTGAAACGGTGTTCTGGACTTGGCCAAGTCACGGCACGTTTCCGCTCTATCCCGTTGCATATGCACCGGAACAATTTATCGAGTTTCACTGGCCGCTGCACGGATCCAAGACGCAACTCTCGACCGTGCGCTTCGAGTTCACCGAGAAAAAGGGCGTAGTCACACTCTCCATCACCGAGTCCGGCTGGAGCGCGCGCGGTTTGAAATACGCCTTCGAAAACTGTCAGGGTTGGACAGAGTTCGGCAACTATTTGCAGGCGTATGTCATGTGGAAGAAGGATATGAGGGTAAAAAGTTAGCGAGCGGCTATGCGAGCACTATTTTTCGCGCTGTGCTGCCTTAGTGTGAACGCGCTTTGCCGCGCCGAGTCGTTCATGACCATCGGCCTTGCCCCGAACGAGGTGCATACAAAATATTCGATGCGCGTGCACGACGGCACATTCCCCGAGAATGACCTCACATTGCTGGGCTATCGCTGGCAGATTACGTTCGGCGGGAGCACCGAACGTTGGGAGATGTACGGCCAGTTTCGCGGCGGCGACACACGCTGGGCGCAATCGTCTCATGTGACCCAAAACGAGCAAGGCTACCAGACCGTCAGCATGAAACGCTGGCAGTGGGATCGCGCGCTCGCAGGCGGTTATCATTATTTTGTTGCGACGTCTCCCGGTGCAACGGTCTTGCTGGGCGGAGGCGTCTTGCTCGGCACGGCGCACGGCCACCAGCAAGAGAAACAAACCACCACGCTGGTCCACGAAGACCACAGCCGCGAAGTCACGACCGACTATATATATGAATATGAGTTGGGCGGACTCAAGGCCGGGCTGTTCACCGACTTTGGCTCACGCATCCGGCTCACGAACTATTTGTTCCTCGAGGCTTTGTTGGAATTGAGCACGAACGCATTCACAGGCGTGCCGGTTCCTTCATCGAACGGACGAGACAACCACCGCGACCTCGACAACGCCACGGAAGCGAGCTTCAATATCAATTTGCGCTGGGACATGGAGCGGGCTGTTGGCCCGTGAAAATTCAAAAGGAGTTAAACTTCAATAGTTGATACAGCGATACAAATTCAAATCTAAAATCCATTCCGGAGTGTATCATGTATCGTTTCATTTTATTGCTGGTCTTATGGCCGGTTTGCACACAGGCGGCGACGCCCTTCATTTCATTGGGGTTTGCGCCGTTGGTGACGGTTTTTGAATATCCAGGCGAGAGCGAGCCTGCGCAGTACGAGGAGAATTTCGTTGCGGTGGGTGGTGCGGCGACAATCGGACTCAGCTCACGGGTGCATGAGTGGTATGCGCGTTTCACGTGGAGCAATTCGGAGGAAGCGCGCCGACAGTTTACAAGCAGTACATATATCGAAGATGTGGCCGACATCTACCTTACGCAGAATGAAGCTGATCGCTGGCAAAATCAGCGGCTGACGTTGGGGTATCGCAGGCAACTCGTGCGCAGCGAAGGGAAGAGTCTGGTGGGGTTTGTGGGCGGAGGCTTGTCCGCGGGAACAGTGTTGTGGCGGCAGGAGCACGCTCGCACGTCGTGGACGTACTCCTGGGAAACCGGCCAGTACGAGTCCGAAGAATCAAAGTGGCAGGAAGCGCAGTATTCGTTATACAACTTCGGTGGCTCGGTTGAATTGGGTGGAAGAGCAGCAATTGCGGGGAACTTATCATTTGAGACGTCGGCAGTGCTCAATATTGACCGGCCAGTTTTCGATGCCAACGGAGAAAGTTGCATTTCCAACAACAAGGCCGGCGCAGTGATCGAACCCTCCCTACTGCTGGCCTTGCGCTGGGAGATGCGCTGACAAAATGAGTGGGAACAACTATTAGAATAAAGGGAGACCGAAAATGAAAGGCTACGTAGTACTATTCCTGCTGCCGCTGCCGAAGAAGAATTTGGCGGAGTACAAGAAGCTGGCGCGGAAGTTTGGCCGGGTGGCGGTGGATCATGGCGCGCTGCACTATCGCGAGTTCATCGGCGTCGAATTGAAGCCGAAATATGCGCCGTCATTTACGAAAGTGCTGCCCTTGAAGCGTGGCGAGGTGGCCATCACGTCGGTTTTGGAGTTCAAGTCTCGCAAGCACGGCGAAAAAACGATGCTCGCGATGTTCCACGACCCGCGCATGGAGAAGATGATGAAAGAAAAACCGCTCTTCGACATGAAGAAGATGTACTGGGCAGGCTTCGAAACGATTGTGGAAGCGAAGGGGAAGTAGGAGGGGAAATCGGGGAAGCGGGGCATGCGCCACGCATGCCGCCGCGGGGGGAAGTCTGTTTACAATTCGAGCAATTACAACAAGAAAACTATGCAAGCCCTAGTAATCTCACTCATCCTTGTATTGACCTGCGCGGCTCGAGCCGCCACGCCGTTTATTTCGGTCGGACTTTCTCCGACCTTGATTATGCCGGTGGAACGCTTCAATGAAAGTTTGCAAGTCGAAGACTGGAGTTTCACGCCATTGTTCGGTTACATCCCAGAAGTAGAAGCCGGTATCGCAAAGGGCAGCGCTGAGTATTTCGCGCGCTTCCATGGCGGCGGGTCTTTCCAGCATATTGAAGCGAATTCGGGTTACGAAGTTCAACAGTGGGGAAAGTCTCGGCTTGATATTGGCGTTCGGCGCAATTACACGTTGAATACAGTCAGATCAAGTTCTCTTCTGGGCGCGGGCATCTCGGTAGGAAAATCACACTACAAGTTGTATGATACCTTCACAGTATATAGCCAAAATGGAACAAGTTGCGAGATCGTAACAACCGACCGCAACGCAAGCTCAGGAGTGACACCCGGGCTGTTCGGCGAAATGGGATTCAGATTCAAAGCTCTTGGCCGAATGTTGTTCTCGCCGTCCTACAGAATGAACCTATACTACGCCACACTGCCGAAACAGCCAATAGCAGGCGAGCAGACCTACACAGTCATCGAATCTCTGCTATCGCTAAGTTTGCGTTGGGACTTTGAACGCCACAGATGACACCCCCTCTCTTCCTCCTCGACCTCGGCAACGTCCTCTTGAAGCTTGACTTTGAGCGGTTTGTCTCGCGGGCGGCGGAGCGTGGGGTGCGGTCGCGGGAAGAGATTCGCGAGCGGTACATATTAGGTGAGAGCAAAAAGCGCTTTGAACGGGGGCAGTGCACAGCCGCTGAGTTCATTGAAGAGCTGCGCCAGTTTCTCGGCTGGTCGGCAACCGAGGCGAACCGCGAGCGGCTGCGGATAATTTGGTGCGACATCTTTGACGAATTTCCCGGCGCGCGCGAAGCAATCACACAGCTAAAGCAATGGGGCCGCGTGTGGGTGCTGTCGGATACGGATCCGCTGCACATGCAATGGGTGTCGAAATACTTCTCGTGGGCACTCGAAGTGGAGCAGGTGCTGACCTCCTACGAGCGCGGCAAGATGAAATCCGATCCCGGTGTTTTTGAGGCAATTGTCCAAGAGGCGGGCATCGCGCCAGAGCAGATTACCTTCATAGATGATCTACCGAAAAACATCGAAGCCGCGCACAAAGCGAGCATAACCACGCATTTGTTCACGAAATGGGAGAATGCGTGGGCGGCAATCTTAATGCAAGCACGCTCCCAAATGGAGTAATTTGAGATGATTAAGTCGGTTTTTATCCTGGTGTTAGTGTGTTCCGGGCCATTGATGGCCCGCGACGAGAGACTCTATTACTCAGTGGACACTTGGAGTCTAAAGCGAAATGCAGTTAGTGTGCTGGAAGAAGCCACGCCATCTTATTGGTATTATGGATTGAGCGAGGCCGAGATTCATGAAGTCGTAGATTCGCTGGTTGTTGCCGTAAGACGCTTCGTGCCATTTCAAGAAGGCGAGTTTGAGGCGTGGCGCGAGGACTTATATGATATACGCCTGAGATATCGAAAGAACGGCAAGCTCATTTATGGCGCCAGGTATCAAAGTGCGACGGACGAATCAGTTCCAGGTATGTACGGAATCTACATTGAACCGCCGCACAGAGGCGGCACGCCAGAAGTTGCTGCCCTCACCGTCCATTCCGACTCAGCGAGCGCCGCAGACAGCGCTCTCAAATGCGGTTTCAATGTCATCGTAAAGGAACTGGAAGCAGGAATCTACGAAGCCCGTTTTGAGGAAGAGGACAGCCTCTTCTTTCAATGCGATGAAGCACTTGGACCACTTCGAAATCTCGCTGTAGCCACAGGTGTTATTCTGAACTTCAGCGATTGGTTGCATGAACCCCAAGCCGTAATCAAGCGTATCGCAAGCCAGTTCCTGCCAACGGGCGGCCCAAGCCTCATTGAAGACACCATCGATAAGGCGAGAAACCAACTCACTACAAAGCAAGATACCATTCCACCCAACCCGAAAGCGTATAGAGGGCCGCTTGTTGTCGTTCTCGGATATGGGGAAGTTGCGTATTTAGTTGGCGATCTCCTTGAGTGCCGACCCCAAACGAAAGTTCTCGTGAATCGCCGCCCCAACTATTTCTACAGCACCGCGCCGCGAATCTCCTATGGAGACCCTATTTTGCTGCCGTACGGCAGAGTTGCGCACGTGCCGTCCACGATATTCCGGAAGCCCTGCAGCCACGAGCTTTCTCGGGCACCAACGGGTATGCTTAGCATTGCGGAAATTCCCTTAACTGGTTGGGACAAGAGAGCCAGAGAACGATTCGCCGACTACAAAGCAAGACCACTCGAAGAACTCAAACGATTAATGAAGGTGAATCGAACTCCGTAATCTTCAGTCACGCACCCCACCACTTCGGCGTTTCCGAGTACTTCCAAGTAGCGAACTTCGCTTTGTGGGTGTGGTAGAAGTTGCGGTAGGCGGCCACGGCGTCGCCGGGGACTTTGCACTCGTCGGGCATGGCCTGGGGGAAGGGGGATTTACGGGAGGCAGGCGGAGCGGGAATGTCCTGGGCGCGAACCCAGTCCAAAATCGGGACGGCGGCGTGAACTTTCTGGTAACGCCGCGAGTATTCAGCACATAGTTCGTCCCCTAACGCGAGCGCCCAGAGGAAATTACGCGCGTTGGTGCGCACCCAGATGGTGCAGGGGTGGAGGTAATAGCCGATTCCCCATGGGTCGGGGGTGCCGTCGGGCTTGGTACGGGGAAATCCGCCAAACACGCGACCGAGAAATTTCTTATCTTGCGAGATTCGACGTTTTTCGGCCAGGGTCGCGACCCCATTCCAGACCCAGAAGGCCGAGACCAGCATTTGTGTGGTTTCCAGCGGCATCTTGACGATGTGCCGGTCGCAATGATCGCGGGCGGCGCGCGCGGGGTCTTTGTCGAGGATGAAGAGGTTCATACTGCCGATTGAACGCGCCGAGCGTGCCGGAGGTTCGCGTGAACGTGAGATATTCACAGCGGTTTTGCACGCAAACACGCGAATTGTGGACAAGCGCTGTGGATTTGTGGAGAATGTAGAAAACAGACCCACCGCACGAAAATTGTGAGAGCGCTCGGCGTAAGTCGAGTTTAATGCCCACCCGTTGAAGTCGTTGTTCTAACAATAGCCTCGAGAAGGAAGACCGATGAAGAGACTTTCGAACATTATCCTGTGGACAATCTGTGTGTCACTGTGGACAAGCGCTTTCGCCGCACAAACGGTCGCGTGGAGTTCCACCGGCGCGGAAACAGGCCAGATTACGATCGCACCTTATGCCGACAGCATCAAGATTGACAAAGAGCTGAAAGCTGCCGTAGATAGCCTCGCCAAGAAATCAGGAATTATTTTGGATTTGCGCCGCGTCAGCTCATCGGGACAAGTCTATTCGGATGGACTCGCCGCCGCGATCAATTCCGCGTTCGCGGGTTACGCCAAGCCGACTGTGGTGTTGTTCGGCGGCACTGTCAATTGGGAATCGGGTTTAGGCAAGTGGGCCAAGGATCGCGAGTGGACGCGTTTCGAGTCTTCGGGTGAGCTGAAGCAAGCTGAAGCAAAGCTCGACAATCTGCGCGGCCGGCATTTGCGTGAAGGCCAGGAGCGCATGGACTATATGATGCAGCAGCAGAAGAAGGAAGGCAACTAAGCTTGCTGACCGAAGTGGCCGATTGGCTGACGAGCGTCGGCCAGGGCCAAGTTTGGCTTCTGGCGCTGGGAATATTCTGCGCGCGCATTGCCGACCAGAGCTTTGGCGCGATGCGCACGATTTCGATTGTGCGCGGCTTCAAGGTTTTGGCCGCGCTGTTCGGATTTCTCGAAGTCCTGATCTGGATTAACGTCGTCGCGCAGGTCATCCGCAATCTCAACGAGTGGTATCTCGGTGTCGTCTATGCGGCGGGCTTTGCAGCGGGAAGTTTTGTCGGCATGTGGATTGAATCCCGCATCGCGATCGGTCACCAGATGGTGCGCGTCATCGCGCGGCGCGAGTCGTCGCTGGCCGAGAAGCTCTGGGAGAAGAACTACGCCGTTGTCGAGATGGATGGCAAGTCGAAATCCGGCGAAGTGGACATTCTGTTTATCGCCGAAAAGCGGCGCAATGTGCCGAAGCTCCTGCGCACGATCAACGAATTGGACGCTGAAGCGTTTTTCACGGTCGAGGATGTCAAACAGGTTGGATTAAAGTCGCGCGACCCCAGTGTAGTCTGGGGTGAGAAAGTTCTTAGTGACGTGGCCGAATGGGTCAACCTTCCGGCCCGCAAGCGCGGCTAACTACAAATAGAAAGACTATCCATGGAAGAGCGTCTTGCAGCGCTGGAGAAGCAGCTTCGCCTCTGGAAACTGCTCACTTTGTTGTGCCTGATTTTGTGGTTGGTGATCCCGTTGGGCTGGGCGAGTTTTGAAGGCGGTCGGCTGGAATCACAGCGGTTCATCTTGATGGACAAGCACGATCATCATCGCGCCGTGCTGTCCACGTCCGAAGACGGCGCACCGAGTCTGGTGCTCTACGACAAAGACGGCAAGATTGTCGCCTTGCTGAGCGAGAAACCTGACGGCAAGGCCGAGTTCGGCCTGTATGACAGCGACGGCACCGTCGTCTTCAAGGCTCCGGCGCCCGCTGCCGGACAGTAAGCTTGCTCCATCACGTCGAGATTTACGTCTCCGATTTGGCGAAGTCCCGCGCGTTCTGGCAGTGGCTGCTGTGCGAGGAATTGGGCTATAAAGTGTATCAGGAGTGGCCGAAAGGAATTGATTTCATTTTCGGCGACACCTACATCGTCTTTGTGCAAACTGAAGAGCGGCATTTAGAAGCCGGCTATCACCGCTGCCGGACAGGACTGAATCATCTGGCGTTTCATGGCCGCTCAAGATCGCATATTGACGAGCTGACCGCCAAGCTCCGCGAACGCGGCGTCACGATTTTGTACCCGGACAAACACCCGTATGCCGGTGGGCCGGACTACTACGCCGTGTTTTTTGAAGACCCGGACCGAATTAAGGTAGAAGTTGTTGCACCTTCAAGTCCATGAGGTGAGGCTTGATCAGATATCATAAAATTATTCGCGGCGGCATCACCGAGGCCACGTCCGATGAAGCGAACGTGGTGGTTTACTCGTGCCTGAACGAACTGGACAGGCAGGAAGCGATTGAGAAGCTCGGCCTCGACGCGCACGACTTGGAGTCGGCGCTCGACCCGGACGAGATTTCGCGTATCGAGTATTACGAGGACGGCC
>Ga0268298_10002741_pt1 | contig 18863 bp, 8 predicted proteins | sample WWTPWeurt_MetaG_FD_194462 | JGI IMG/M metagenome (GOLD analysis project Ga0268298, IMG submission 194462) | Activated sludge microbial communities from WWTP in Nijmegen, Gelderland, Netherland - WWTP Weurt | ecosystem: Engineered > WWTP > Aerobic digester > Activated sludge | place: Netherlands...
TCCTCTGCATCATGTTGAAGATCATCACCCGCCCGCCCGCGGGGAGGTAGGCCTGGGCTTTTTTCAACAATTCGAGATTTCGCTCCTTGGACCAGATCGTAAAAAAGTGGCAGAACAGGATGGCGTCGTAACCCGCCGGAAACGGGGTGGTGAAGCCATCGCCTTCGTGGGCCGTTAAGCGGTGGGCGAAGCCGTGCCGGCGTATGTTGTCGCGCGCCAGGGCGCACACGGTCGGGGAATCGAAGACGCCGGCCTGTAGACGGGGGTGCCGTGCGGCCAAACGGAGGATGTTCGAGCCGTTACCGCCCCCCACGTCCAACAAACTTTTCACATTTCGTAGGTCGGCGAAGCGGGCGAACAGGTCGTTCGCTTGTCCCGAAATTTGTCCCATGGCGTCTTGAAACACCATCTCCAGATCGGGCGCGTGCGCGAGGCGTTCGTACAGCGTCGTTTCCTTTCCTTCGAACAACTGAAGGCCGATGTTCTGGTTCAATTTCAAAGAATCAAAGAAGTGATACATGGCCCGGTAGTTGATGAAATGCTGCCAGAGGATGATTTTGGTGATGTTGGTGCGGCTCCGTTGGGAAAGATACCGTCTTGCCACCCAGCTGTTTCGATAACGTTCGCCGTGTTTTTTGAGCAGTTTCGCGGCCGCCAAGCTCAACAAAAGGATGCGGGCCGGCTGGGGTTCAATATGAAGCTCGGCGGCGATGTCCGTTTCGGTCAAATCCCCTCGGTCGTCCAGCAGCGTGAACAGATCGAAGCGCACCGCCGCGCTGAGAGCCTGAAAATGAATATGGCCGCCGATCAGGAGATAGAATTCCCGGGACAGTCTCCGCAGGAAAAGCCCTTCGACCACCCGGACGGTCAGGAACAAGCGCGCCCGCGTAAGGAGCCGCTTCCAAAAACCCCTTCCCCCGCGGGAACGGGGGGCCAGTTCTCGACCCTCGCGAGCCGTTTCATCCGACCCCCCAACGAAACCACTCACGCCGAGAGGGCTCGCCGCGGAATTCGGAAACACCGTCAGATCTTTGGCCATGGTATCCTCCTTCGTTTGGTTCGGGACGGGGACGCTGTCCCGTTCGATCGCCGATCGATACAAAGTTTCGATGATTTTCCGCCGCGGTTTTAGGGAGGCGGTCAGGGTGCCTTGAGAGATGTCCAAGTCCTTGCTGACCACCAAGAATTGACGGACCCGCTCGTGGGGTTCCAGAGCCTTGCCCCGACGCGCCAATTCCTCCGCGATCCGTTCTTTCGGCGGCGTCGCACCGTTGCCCCGCGTTTTCAACCACAGGAGGGCCACGGGGGCGGGACGCCCTTGCCCCACCACGAGCACCCGGTCGGAAAGGGGGCTGGCCCCGTAGACGGTTTCGACTCGTTCGGGTGACATTTTCCTTCCGGTGGATAATTTGATCATCCCGTCTTTGCGACCGGACAGGAACAAATACCCGTCCGCGTCAAAGCGTCCCAGGTCACCCGTCTGGAAGAATCCGTCCGTGGTAAAGAGGGGACGCGCGGGTTCGCTTCCCCAATAGCGGTCGATCACCCCAGGTCCCCGCACGAGGATTCCCCCGTCTTCGGCCAGGCGAATTTCGTTGGGCGCCAGGACCCGGCCCACGGAACCGACCCGCGCGGCCCCCAGCCGGTTGAGGGCCAGGGGCACGCTGTTTTCGCTCATGGCGTACCCCTCCAAGAGGGGGAGACCGGCCGCCTCATAAAAGGTCCCCGCCCAGGCGGGGAGAGGCGCGGACCCGGTAAAGAGGATGCGGATTCGGCCTCCCAACGCGTTCCGGAAGCGACGAAAAAAGACGGCGTCCCAGATCCGAGCCTCCAGTGTTTGAGAGAGGGATCTGTTCCCCAGGCTTTTTAAACGCAGGGCCCGGTCCAACGCGCGGGCGGCCCACCGACCCACCCCTGGCAGCCCCGACAGCCGCGACCGGAATCCCTCGGCGAGCTTCTCGTAAAATCGGGGCACCCCGATCAACACGCCGGGGCGAACCTCCCGAGCGCGTTCCACGACGGCTCGGGGGTCGTCCACGAAATGGATGACCGCTCCTACGCTCATGGCCACCCAGTTCGTCATCCGCTGAAATTGATGCGCCAGGGGAAGCCAACTGAGAAAACCTTCGCCCGCACGCAAGGGGGGAAGCGCCTCTCGTATGGCGCGAAGCCCGGCCATGATCTCTGTGGGAGGAGGACGTGCTCGTCACTGACAACACCCTCTCCGTGCACATCCGCCAGCTGCGTAACGCCCAAGGGCTCCGGGGCGAACGGATAGAAACTCACGTGGGCGAAGGCTATCGGTTTAATGACGCGTGACCGGCTCCCGTCGGTGACAGTGGCAGAGGGGAAAGGCTTTTGCGTTCCTGTTGGCCCGGCGCGGTCCGGACTATGCGCCGCGCGATTTCGCGCGCTCGTTGTTCGAGTCCCTGTGATACACTTCTCTTGGGTGTAATCCTCCTCATTGGAAAGAACAGCGGGTGAGTCTCGAGTATTTCTTTCGAGGAAAACCGACGGGTTGAAATGGACAAATCCTTAACACCGATCGTTTTGTTTACGGCGGTCCTCTTGTTAACCGCGCGCGCGGCGCCGCGGTGGGCCCTCCGACGGCCCGCTTTGATGGGGGTGTTGGTGGCGGCATTGACTGCCTGGGGGCTGATCGCTCTGCGGGGCCTGCCGGTCGAATTGATGCCCAACGCCGCGTCCGAAACCGTCACGGTGTCCGTGGCGGTGCGCGGGGGCATGGCCCCCACGGATGTGGAAACCTTGATCGTCCGCCCCCTGGAATCCGCCCTGGGGGACCTGCCCCGCCTCAAATCCCTTTTTTCCAACGCCAAGAAAGACCGGGGCGCGGTCACGCTGGATTTCCACCCCGGCGTGGACATGAAGCGCGTCACGGCCGAAGTGCACGAACGGGTGGACCGCGCCCTGGCCCGCCTGCCTTCCGAAATTGAAAAGCCCGTCATCGCCCACTTCGAGGAAAACGACGCCCCCGTTTACATCGCCGCCATCACCAGCGAGCGTTTGTCTTCGGAGGAAGTGCGGCGTTTGGTGGACGAACGGATAAAAGACGCGCTGTTGCGCGCCCCCGGGGTAGCCAACGTGGAGGTGGGTGGCGGACGGGAAGGGAAGATCCTGGTGGAGTTGGACCGGGCGCGCCTGGTGGCCTACAGGTTGTCTCCCCACAAGGTCACGGCTCTCCTGGGGCGCCGCAACGTGGCGGTGCAGGTGGGCAGCGTGGAGAGCGCCACCCGGGTCGCGCCGGTGCGGGTGGCCGGGCGGTTCAAGGGGGTGGGGGACATCGGCAAAGTCGTGGTGGGCCGCGACGCCGGCGGCGGCACGATCCTTTTGGAAAACATCGCCGTGGTGCGGGACAGTTATCTAGAGCCGGAAAGCCTGTCGCGGTTGAACGGCCAAGCCGCCGTGTCCCTTTACATTCAAAAGGAATCCGGGGCAAACACCCTGCGCACGGTCCGCGAGGTGGAAAAAGCCCTGGACGCCGCCTGGCGCGCCCTGCCCGTGGACCGGGGCGGCCTCCGCCGGGTGGTGGTGAGCAACCAAGCCCAGGGGATTACGACGGCGGTGGTGGCGGTGCGGGTGTCGTTGGTGTGCGGCGTGCTCTTGATTTTGTTGGCGTTGTGTTTGTTTGAAAGCGAGCGGCGTTCGACCCAACGCGTCGCCGGGGGGGCGTTGGGGTTCTTGTTGGTTTTGATGGTGGGGGGGGCGCTGTTCAAAGTCGGGGACGCGCCCTTGGAGCCCCTCTATCTGATTCTATTGGCCGTTTTTCTTTTCACCGCTTTTTTTGATCCGGACGTCCGGCCTGGGCTCATCGTCGCCGGGAGCATGCCCCTTTCGGCCCTGTTTTGTTTTCTGCTTTTCCAGGCCTGCGGCATCACGTTGAACGTCATGAGCCTGTTCGGCTTGGCGTTGGGGATGGGCATGCTTGTGGACAACGCCACGGTGGTCTACGAAAACTTGACCCACAAAAATCTCGGGCCACCGGGCCCCGCCGCGCGCGAAAGGGCCCTCGCCGGAACGGAGGAAATGGTCACCCCTCTCATCGGTGCCACCATCACCAACGCCATCGTGTTCGTGCCGTTCTTGTTCCTCTCCAAAGACATTCAAGACATGTTTACCGATGTGGCGGCGGCGGTGGGCGCGTCGTTGTTTGCCTCCCTGGGCGTTTCATTGACGGTGGTGCCCCTGCTGACGGCGGGGATCCCCTTGCGGGGCGCGCCGCGTTGGCCGGCGGTTTTAATTCGATGGGGTGAAAAAGCGGCGCGGGCCGGCGGTCGGCTGGCGGGCGGGTGGGATTATTGCAAGGGAAAAGGGGCGAGTCTTGTTGCGGCGGCGCGCGGCCGGATTGAAAAGTGGGGGGAATGGGTCGCGGCGATGTGGCGAAGGCGACGGTCGCCGGCTTTGGAGAATTTGTTGCCTTTGGAATTGGCGGGCCTGTTTCTTTTGCTGTTTGGCGGCCTGTGGTGGGCCGGCGGCCGCGGCGGGGCGAAGGCGGTGTTCCTTGCGGCGGCGGTGGCGACCACGGCGGCGGGTTTTATGGCCCTGCGAAACTACGCCCGCCATTGGCCGTCGGTGTTGCGTCACCGCGGGGCGGTGCTGTCGGCGGCTCTTTTGCTCGCCGCCACATCGACCTTGGTCCTTTTTAAAGCGACGGAGCGGGACTTTCAGACCTCCGGCGCCCTGGACGAGTTCGTGGTTTTTGTTGAGCTCTCCAGCGGGGCGAAGTTGGACGTGTCCAACGCCGTGGTGGCCGACATTGAGGGTGTGCTTGCCCGCGATCCGGAGGTGGCCCCGGCGGTCCTCACGGCGGTGAGCCGCATCGAGGGCTGGTCCTCCAAGGTGTATGTCACCTTGGTCCCCCGGGCGGAGCGTCGATGGACCACCGAGCAGGTGCGGGATCTGTTGCGGGAGAAATTGAAAAACGTCGGGCGGGACCGGGACGGAAACGCCTTCGTGCATTTTTCCAGCCCGCGGACCGGGCAGGAAATCGGCGTCCGGCTTTTGGGCCCCGACTACGCCGTCTTGGAAGAGTTGGCCCAGCGGGTGTCCTCGGAACTTGGGAAAATCAAAGGCCTGGCGGACGTGAAGATGCGCTACCGGCCCGGCCGGCCGGAGGTGTTGGCGGTGGTCGACCAGGAGCGGGCCGCCCGCGCCGGCCTTTCCACCGAGTCCGTCGCCGAAACGGCCCACGCCCTCATGCGCGGGTTGCGGGCCACCCTTTATCGATCGGGCGCGCGGCAGACGGAAACCATCGTGCGCCTGCGGCAGGAAGACCGGGCCAACCTGGACGCCCTGGCCGATCTGCCCGTTTTGACCCGCGGGGGCTCCGTTCGGCTCGGCGAGGTGGCCTCGCTTCGTATGTCCCAAATGCCCAACGAAATCTATCGGGAGAACAAAGAGCGGTTCATCGAGGTGACGGCCAACCGGGAGGGCCTGTCCCTGGGGCGGGCGGCGGAGGAGATTCAAAAGGCGCTGGATCGAATGGAGTTCCCGTTGGAATACCGGGCGGTGTTGGAGGGGGGCGTGCGCGACATGGCCCGGGCCCTGGCTCAACTCACGGGGGGCGTTCTGGTGATGGTGTTCTTGGTGTATTTGGTGTTGGTGGTGCTTTTTGAGTCCCTGCTGGAGCCCCTGGTGATCATGTCGACGGTGCCGTTGTGCCTGATCGGGGTGGCGGCGGGGTTGATCCTTTTTGGCATTCCGCTCACCACGGGGGTTTTGGTGGGGGTGATGATGCTGGCGGGGGTGGTGGTCAACAACGCGATCATGCTTTTGGACCACTTGAACGGCCGCACCGACTCCCGTCGCCCCCTGGGCGAGCGGTTGCTCGAGGCGGCCCGCTCGCGCATGCGCCCGATCTTTTTAACGGCGGGCAGCGCCGTCCTCGGCTTTTTGCCCATGATGCTCGACACCTCCGAGGCCGGCGCCCTCTGGCGGCCCCTGGCCGTGGCGATGGTCTTCGGTCTTTTGACGTCGACGGTGCTGACGCTGTTCGTGACCCCGGCCCTGACGTATTTTCTGTTGGAGGACCTGCCCCGCCGGTTGCGCGTTTTTTTTCCGGAGGCGAAAAAGCCGACGGCCCCCACCGAACCGGCGGTCGGATAAAAACGTTTTTGTTTTAAGTATTAACGTCTATTTACATCAAGTTTACAATTCCTTTCGTCCGCCTTCGGCTCCCTGTGGTATACTATCGCCCATCCATGAGATCCTCATTTAAAATACTTTCATTTATTTGCTTGTTGTCCACCGCGGGGACGGCCCGGGCGGGGTATCGCCTCAGCCCGAGCACGCCGCCTTTTATCATGACCGACCTTTTTGGGTACTCCGGCGCCACCGAACAGGCCGCCTCCACGGTGAGTTGGCGTTTTACTTATACGTCGGGCTACATCGGGTCGCCTCAAATTTTGGGCAACGCTTCCGGTTACGTGCTCTCTCCGGGTTTGTGGGGCGGTTCGTCCCTGCGGAGCGCGGGGGCCGAATTCCTTTACCGTTTGAGTGAAACACCCCCCGCGTGGGCCTTGATCCCCGCCGGGGCCATGCGGACGGACTATATACCGGCCGCCAGCACCAGCCCGCTCACCAGCCCGATCCACGCGTCCCCGGCCGTGATACAGGCGGCGAGCAACAATTTGTCCGCGGCCGCGGCGGGCTACACCTTCCCGGTCGGGGGGATGATTTGGGAAATCTTCTTGGTGGACGCCACTGGCGCGCATCAAAACGGTTTGTTGGCAAAACCCGCGACGCTGACCCTGCCTTATATAGACAGCGACAATGACGGGATAATCGACGGGTCGCCGGCGGCGTCGCCGGTTCGTGTCGACACCCTGTCCATATGGTGGCTCGATGAATCGCGCGGCAATTGGGTGCGTCTGCCCGACCCGATGATCGACACGAACGAGAAAACCGTGAGCGCCGGGGTGAGCCATTTTTCTGTTTTTGCCGTGATGGGCGCGCCGGCCTTCAGCCCGAGCGAAACTTACCCCTACCCGATTCCTTGGCGGCCCACGGGGGGCAACGCGGGAACCGGCGCCGGACAGACCGGCACGCCGGCCGGCGGCATTACCTTTAAGAACCTGCCGAGCCTGTGCACCATCCGGATTTACACGGTGGCCGGGTCTTTGGTCAAAGAAATCAACCACACCTCGGGCGCCGCCACCGAAACCTGGGACGTGACCAGCGACGCCGGCGAACCCCTGGCCACGGGGGTTTACCTTTGGGTCGTGGAATCAAACGGATCCCGAAAATCGGGAAAATTGGCGGTGGTTCGATGAAACGCGTTCTCTTGGCGGCGGCTTTGCTGGTTTCGCCGGTTCTCTGGGCCGGGGACGGCAACACCGGGGCCGAATTTTTAAAAATCGGCGCTGGGGCACGGCCCGTGGCCATGGGCGACGCCCAGGTCGCCCTGGCTGAAGGCGCCCTGGCCGCCCTCTGGAACCCGGCCGGATTGGGCGGGTTGACGGCGAACGAAGTCCTTTTTTCCCACAACAAATGGCTCGACGACATCACCGACCAACGGTTTATCGCCGCCTTCGCCTTAAAAAACGTGGGCGCTGTCGCCTTGGCCTACGAGCGTTTGGCCCTTGGCGATATGCCGGGGTTTGACGCCCAAAGCAACCTCACCGGGTCTCTGAAGTCAGGCGACGATGTGATTTCCTTAGCCTGGGGCCGCAATCTTGTGGCGGGCGCCAGCGGGGGAAGCGGCCTGTTCTTGGGCGCGGGGGCCAAATCCATTAATGAAAAAATCGCCGGGGTATCTGCCTCGGCCTTCGCGGCGGATTTCGGCGTCATCGCCCGGCCCTGGGGGGCGGCCGCCCAACGAGCGCCCTGGTTGCGCCGGTCGTCGTTGGGGTTGGCCATCCGCCACCTGGGCCCCGGTTTGAAATTTGATTCGGAAACCACGCCGTTGCCGACAGAATACGTGTTCGGCGTCGGGCACAGCGTGCCACTCTCCGGGGATATCCTCACGGTGGGACTCGACTTCCACCAGGTGACCGGCGAGGACCTGTCGGTCGGGGCGGGCGCGGAATATTGGTTAAAAGGTCTTATGGCCCTTCGGGCCGGGTACCGCACCACCGAAACGGCCGGCGCCGGCCTGCGCGCCGGCATGGGTTTCCGTCTCCGCCAAATCCAAGTGGATTACGCTTGGTCCGCGGGCGGCGACGACCTCGACGCCGCCCACCGGCTTACCCTGGCGTACCGCTTCGGACCGGCGCCCGCCGTCCCGGGGGTCACGTCCGAGGTGTTCCAGGACTTGGTTGAGCGGGGGCGACGGCACATGGACCTGAAACTTTACGACCGGGCCATCCTGGATTTCAACGAAGCGCTTCAAATCAACCCCAACGACACCGGCGTCCAACAACTTTTACAGGAATGCGGCCGTTTGATGGAAGGCACCGGCGGACCGCAATAGCCATGGGTTGGGGCCGGGCGTTGTGGGGGATGGGGTTGGCGGTGGCCGCCCACGCGGGGCCGGCGGACGTTTCGCACGTCTTGCGTCAAGGGGGCCAGGCCGAAAAAAAAGGGGAGTACCGCCAAGCGGTGCTCGTCTATTTGTCGGCCCTTCGGGCCACGCCGGGCCACGCCGATTTAAGCCGGGCCCTTGACCGGTCGGCGCGCAAACTCAAAAAACAAACCGACGCCCTGCGCGCCGCCGACACCGCCCGCGTCGTCCGCGACGCGCGGATGAGCGTGGAGCGGCGCTACACCATCCAGGCCGACCAGCGCGCGCGTGTGGACCATGTTGCCAAGTTGATTTCCCAAGAGAGACTGTTGGAAGCCGCCGACGCCTTGAACCGTATTCTGGAAGAAGCCCCCGGCCTGGATGAGGCCGAAACCCAGCGTGCGCGATTGGATCGACGTTTCGCCGCCCGGGCCAAACGGCGCTTCCCGACCATTCAACACCAGGCGGTTTACGAGGGGCTGGCTTTTTACAACCGGGGGCAATGGTCGGAGTCGGCCCGATCCCTCCGATTGGCCCAAAGCGCCGGCCCTTGGCCGTCGGAGTTGGCCGTGGCCCGCGCCGAGGACACCCTGGCCTTGGCGGAGAAAAAAGAAGCCGCGGAATGGTGGCGGCGGGAACGGGCGGAGCTCTTGTCTGCCGCGCGTCTCGCCGAAAACGACGGCGATTTGAGGGCCGCGCGGAAGCGACTCGAAAAGATCCTCGCGCGGGACCCGGCGGATGCCGAAGCCATGGGCGCCCTGAAAAATCTGGGAAAAGTGACCACCGTTGTTGAAAAAGCGGTGCGCGAGGAAGCCCGCCAAAAAGAAGTCCCCAAACTGTTGTCCCGTGGGGTTTTGTTGACCGTGGGGGAGCGTTACACCGAAGCTTTGGAAATTTTTGGGCAGGTTTTGGAAATCGACCCCGCCAATCCCGAGGCGACCGAGCAGATCAACGAGATCAAGAGGATTATGGAAGGGCGAAAGCTTTATGTGCCCCCGGTGGTGGTTAAAACCTCGGCGGAGGACAAGTACCGCGAGGGGTTGCAGCTTTACGGGGCGGAGAAATACGCCGCGGCCCAGGCGGCCTTCGAAGAAGCCCTGCGGTTGGACCCCAAGCACACCGAGGCCCGCTTAGCCCTTCGACGGCTGAAAGAGAAAATGGATTAACGGAGGATTCCCCATGAAAAAATCCACTTTGTTGTTGACGTTGTTACTCGGTGGGGCCTTGTCGGCCGCCGTCCCGAACCGCATCACGTACCAAGGGCGGCTGTTCAAGTCGGGGGTGGCGGTGAGCGGGTCGAAATCGATCCGGCTGGCGCTGGTGCACCCGTCGACCTTTGTGGAATTGGAGTCGGAAGTGTTCAATGTGACGTTGCCGGCGACGGGGGAGTTTACGATTGTGTGGGACGCGACGCTGGATCCGGGGTTTGACTGGCGGGGGGTGAACCCGCAGTTGAAGATTTCGGTGGATGGGGAGGCGCTGAGCCCGAACGAGTTGTTGGGGGTGAGCCCGTACAGTTTTGTGGCGCGGAAGGTGGACGTGGGGGGCGTGGACACGGCGGCTTTGGCGGACGGTGCGGTGACGAACACAAAAGTGGCGGTGGGGGTGGAGGCGGCGAAGATCTTGATATCGACGAGCCCGGGGAACACGTATTTGAGCGATTGGCGGCACCCGGTGAGCAAGGACAAGATCGACGCGTCGAAGATCGAAGGGACGATCCCGACGATTCCGAGCGCACACGGTGGAAGCCACGCGGCGGGGGGGAGCGACGCGCTGGCAAACTTGTCGCGGACGCAGGTGGCGGGGACGGCGTTGGTGGCGAACTCGACGTTTACGCAGGTGCTGCAGGCGGTGAGCGTGAGCACGGCGGCGTTGGCGTTGAAGGGGTTGGCGGGGAGCGGGAGCAAGATCCTGCAGGTTTACGATTCTGGAATCCTGGGGAACACAGGGAGCGTGCCCCAAGAGCAGGCGTGGTTTGATAAGGACGCGAACTTGCTGACGAACAAAGGGATCACGGCGGCGAGCGGTGGATTCACAAGCCTGACGGCGACGACAGGAACGGTGTCGTTGATGTCGGTGGCGACGATGACGGCGACGGGGACCTCGACATTTAATCGAATCACGGCCTCCAGCGTGACCGTGGCCGGACCCTTGAACGTCACGGGATCGACGGTGCTGGGGAATTTTACGGCGGCTTCGGGGACTATCACGAATTTGACGGTGGGCAGTGCCACCATAGCAGGTTCCGCCACGGCGGGATCGATAACAACCGCAAATCTAACGGTAACGAATACCATCACGGCCCCTATTTTGGCCGCCCCATACCCGATGATGATCGTGGCGGATGTTAAACCTTCCGGAACAGAGGGCGGCCAGTTTGCAAGCGGCGCCTGGAGGGTTCGGACTTTAAATACTGTTTCATTCAATTCGATAAGCGGGGCCTCCCTCTCTGCGGACACAGTCACATTGCCTGCCGGAACCTATAAGATTTCTTGGCGCGCTCCGGCATTTCGTGTGTATCGGCATCAGACGGTTTGGCGTAATATTACCGATTCTGTGGACGCCATAATTGGAAGTAGCGCTTACGCCGATAATGTAAATAACGGTGGCGATAATTCCGAAGGTGTCGGGATTTTTAATATTCCTTCAACAAAATCTTTCCAATTGTGGCACCAAAGTCAAGTCACCTACAATATTAACGGTCTTGGAGTGTCCTCCGCCTTTGGGCTTACATCGATTTATTCCCAGGTGTTTATTGAAAAATTGAATTAAGGATTGTATGGATTTGAAAAAAGTACTGCCATTAATTCTTTCATTGTTTTTGACGTCCGTTGGCGCCGAAGAGAAATCGACAACGGGTTTGTCGGTATTGATCGAAAAAGCCCTTACCGACAACGCCGCGTTGATGTTGGCTCAGGATGAATTGGGGATCGCTCGAGCCCGGCAGCGGGTGGCCACCATGGCTGTGTTGCCCGCTTTGACCGGAAAACTTGATGAAAGTCGCGGTAAAGCCGACAACAGCGGTGATGAAAACCAGGATTTTCTCGAGCGCTCCTACGGACTTCAAGCCACTCAAACCCTCTTTTCCGGGGGAAAAGTGTGGGGCACCCGCCGACAGTCGGTCTTCGCCACGGAAATCGCCAATCTGCAATTGGAAAAACAGCGGTTGGACGTCCGCCACGCGGTGACCGAGGCCTATTGGCGGGTGGCTGCTCTGCAGCGCGCGCTGGCTATCCACAAAGCCAATCACAAAACCCTTCAAGAGGATTTGGAAAAAGCGGTGAGGCACGAGTTGAGCGAAGCCCGCACGGCCCGCATTGAGCTGTTGTCCACCCGCGCGCAGAACCGGGAAAGCGAAACCGCCATCGCGGAGTTGGAGGAAGATCTGATGGAGGCGCGCGTGGCCTTGCTGGACGCCATGGGCCAAAGGGTTCCCATGGATTTCGCCGTGCCCGAGGAATTGCCGACCGGACAGGCCGCGGTGGATGAAGGCGATGCCCTGCGCGTGGCCAAGTCGAACCGCCCCGACATTCGAATCGCCGATCGGATGATCGAGTCCGCCCGGGTGGGGCGCGCCATCGGGCGTAGCGGTTTGTTCCCCAAAGTCGATCTCAACGGTTTTTACGGCCGGTCTGGGGCGGCTTTTGTGCAGAGCGAAAGTCTTTCCTACAAAAAAGATTGGAACGCCGGGGTTAGTGTGGGCTGGGCCCTGGGGGGGAACACGGCAAAATTCTCCGCCTACCAAGAACAGACCAGCCCCAAATTGGGCGAATCCAGCCGGACCAAAACCAACAGCAACAGCGCCAGCATTTCCTTGGGCGACGCGCTGGCGACGGGCGTGACCAACCGGGAAAGCCGAAAATCCTTTCACGAAGAGGAATGGCGCTATGAAAAAGCCCGCCGGGATTTGGAAACAGACGTGCGATTGGCTGTTCATCGGGTGACGGCCGCCTCCAGGCGGCGCGAGGCCGCCCGCGCGAAGGCCGAGGAGGCCCAGCAAGAATTGAAAGATTCCCGCGCACTCCTGCAGGACGATCGGGCGCACCTGGGCGACTACGCCGCCGCCAAAAACCGCGTGGCCTTCGCCCACGCGGCCCACGCCCAGGCCCAGGCGCAATATTTGATCGCCGTGTCGGCCCTGAACCGCGCCGTCGGCGTGGCCGATCAATACCGGGTGGGGCCGTAATCAGGTCCCGCCTGTTTGGGTCTCCAATTACTAAAATCTGACAATGCAACCGCCCACACCCACGACACATCAACTCAAACGCCGCTGGCCGCTCTTGGTCGGCGCGGCGCTGGTGATCGCCGGGGCCTGGGGAATGCGGCGCTTTCAAGAATACCGCATGTACCGCGCCCAGGCCATCGAGGCCGATCGCGCGGCCAAGGAAGCCATTCCCGTCAAGGCGTACCGGGTGCGCCCGCGCGACGTGGCCGGGGCCCTCAAACGCATCGGGACCATTCGGGCCAGGGCGGAAACCAATCTGCAGTTCGGCGCCCCCGGCCGGGTGGAGCGGTTTGAAGCCGAAAAGGGCCAATTCGTTAAAAAAGGCGCGCTCATCGCGGTCCTGGACCAGGCGGAAGCGCGCAACGCCCTCAACGTCGCCCAGCTGGAATACGAAAAAGCCAACGTCAAATATTTCCGTGACCGCACCATCGACCGCCTCACTTTCGAACAGGCCAAGGCCCGGTACAACCAGGCCCGGTTGGAGGCCGCCAAAACCGTCATCCGTGCCGGCCACGACGGCTACTTGGTGGAAAAATGGCTGAACGTGGGTGAACACGCCGACCCGGGCACGGTGATCGGGAAGCTGATGGACAAAAGCCGCGTCACCATCGAAATGGATCTTTCCGAAGACGACATTCAACACCTCAAAACGGGCCAAAAGGTGGCTATCACTGTGGACGCCGTACCGGACTATAAAGAAGAGGGGACGGTGTTGTCGATCACGCCCTACCTTAAGGGCGACACCCGGTCCTTCTCCGTCAAAGTGGACGTGCCCAAAAACCCCGATGAAAAACTGACCCCCGGCATGTTCGCCCGATGCACCATCCGCCGCTACGAAAAGGCGGGGGCCTTGACGGTGCCGATGGACGCCGGCGCCGAGGTGGACGAAAAGACCCTCCGCCTTTTCACCGTGGACTCGCAAAACCGCGCCCGCGAAAAAACCGTGGACATTTTGTTTATGGACGAAGGCCAGGTGGAAGTGGGCGGCCTGGCGGACAACGACCTCGTGGTGTTGACCCCCGGCGCCGAGATGCGCGACGGGGCTTTGCTCAACGTGATGGACGTTTTTGATCCCAGGGCCCACGTGGAAACCTCGACCGCCCCGGCCGCGGGGCTGTAGCTCCCCGGATCCCCGCGGATCCCGCCTTTGAAATCCCTCGTTAAATTCTGCGTCGACCGGCCGCTCGGCGTGTTGGCGGTTTACGCCGGCCTCGCCGTCATGGGGCTCTTCGCCTGGAAAAGCCTACCCCAGGAATTAATGCCCGATCTGAGGTTCCCCCAGCTGTCCGTCGTGACCCTATTGCCCAACGCCAGCCCCGAAGAAGTCGAAAACCTGGTCACCAAACCGGTGGAGCAAATCGTCGGCACCGTCAAGAACGTGCGCCGCGTCGAATCTGTTTCCAAAGAGCAGGCGTCGGTGGTGAACATCCAGTTCCGTTGGGACACCGACATGGACGCCGCCTTCCTGTGGGTTCAAGAAAAGTTGGGGCTCGTGCAGGACCTCCTTCCGTTGGAGGCCAAAAAGCCCGAGGTGACGCGCTACAACCCCTTCGACCGGCCGGTCCTGTTGTTGGCCGTGACCGGGGACCTGCCCGCTGTGGATTTGCAGCATCTGGTGGAAACCCGCCTGCGCCCCGCCTTGGAAAAAACCCTCGGCGTGTCCGGCGTCGATGTGAGCGGGGGCGTCGAAAGAGAAATCCAGGTACACGTGGACGCCCAACGCCTGGCGGGGCACCGCCTGTCGCTCGCCGAGGTCGCCGACGCCCTGCGGCGGCGCAACGTGTCACGCTCGGCCGGTTCGGCCACCGAGGGGATGTTCGATTACCCCGTCACGGTGACCGGGGTCTACGACGAAGTCAAAGCCATCGGCGACACCATCGTACGGGCCGAGGGCGCGGGGCCCGGCGGCCGGGGGGAGCCGGTGATGTTGCGGCTGTCTTCGATCGGCCAGGTTGAGGACGGTTTCCGGGAACGCGCGAGCCACGCGCGCTACGACGGCAAGGACAATATTTCCGTGGCCGTCTTCAAGCGTTCCGAGTCCTATCCCGTGGATGTGTCCCGGGACGTCCGCGCCACGTTAAACGAAGTGACACGGCAATTGCCCACGGGCATGGCCCTGAAAGTGATTTACGACCAGTCGGTGTTTATCCAGGAAGGGATTTCGGATGTCTTGGGCAACGTGGTGTTCGGCGGGCTGTTGGCCTACGTGGTACTCTGGGCCTTTTTGCGCAGCCACACCCGGTCCCTCATTGTGGGGTTCACCATTCCTCTGGCGCTCTTGTTGACTGTGAGCGTGTTTTGGCGTTGGGGAATGACCTTGAACCTCTTGACCCTCGGCGGCTTGGCCCTGGGCGTGGGCATGCTGGTCGACACGGCGGTGGTGATCATCGAAAACATTTCCCGCCACCGCGACGGCGGAAAGCCCTTGAAAGAAAGCCTGTTGGAGGGGACCGAGGAAGTCGGCGGGGCCGTGTTCTTTTCCGTGGCGACGACCCTGGCGGCCTTCGCCCCGATTCCCTTCGCGGCGGTGGGGGTCGCGCAAAAAGTTTTCACACCGATCGCCGTGGCCGTGATGGTGAGCCAGGTGGCCTCGCTTCTCGTTGGATTCACTTTTGTCCCTGCGCTCGCCGTCCTGCTGTTGGAAAACAAAACCCTGTCCGCGCTGCGGGAACGCCGCGGCGGCGGGGCGAAGGTTTTTTGGGAGCGCCTCGCCGGGACGGCCGCCAGCGTGAAGGCGAACATCGACCTTCGCGCTCCCTTCCTTCGCCGTTGGGGCGGGGGTCTGGCGGGAGCGCGGTGCCAACTGGAGTCGGGGTACGAGCGCGCCCTGGGTGTCGCCGTCCGCGATCCGCGCCGGGTGCTGAAGGTGGTGTTGATCGCCACGCTGATCAACGGGGTCGGTTTGTTCTTGATCCGCCGCGAGGCCATGCCGGACGTGGACCAGAGCCAGTTTATGATGAAAGTGACCTTGCCCACCGGGGCCCGGCTCGAAGTGACGGACGGGACGATGCGGCGCATTGAAAAAGTCCTGTCCGAAACGCCTGAGGTGGCGCACCGCAACGTGATCGTGGGTTCTTCGGGCGGGAGCGCTCTCGGCGCCCTGGGAGCCCACCAGGGCCAGGTGGTGGTCGATTTGGCCGACCGGTTGCCGACCGGGAAGCGCCGTCGTCGAACGGCGCGGAAAATCATGGAAGACACGGCCCAAAAGCTAAAGGCGCTCGACTTGGAAGGGGCGCGGGTGGATTTTGAGGCCCAGGGGGCCGACGTGTTTTCCCAGGTGTTCGGTCGGGCCGGAGCGGACCTGGTGCTGGAGGTCAAAGGGGCGGAATTGGGCGCCCTTCAGAAAACCACCGACGCGCTCAAAGAGAAACTGCGGGGCATCCCCGGCGTGGCCAAGATGGAAGACAGCCGGACCTTGCCGTCCCTTCAAATGCAGTACGAGTTGGACGAATCCCGTCTGGCGCGCGACGGCCTCACGGTGGCCGACGTGGCCGACGCGGTGCTCGTGGCCGTGCACGGCCAGAGCCCCACGGCATTTCGGGAAGAGGGCAAGGAAATCCCGGTGCGGGTGCGCCTGCGCGAGGAGGACCGCCGGGACGCCGCCGCGTTGGGGCGGATCGTGGTCCCGAGCCCCTTGGACCGCTCGGCCGCCCACCCTTTGGAAGAGTACGGGCGGTTGTCGGTGTCGCCGGGGCCCAGCGAAATTCGCCGGCGGGACCAGCAGCGGGTGGTTTTGGTGTCCGTCTTTTTGTCCGGCAAAAAGGTTGACGACGTTTTGCCCGCCGTGCGTGAAGGCCTGCGCGGGTTTCGCAACCGTCGCGACACCACGGTGGAACTGGGCGGCGAGTTGGAGGAAACCCGGGCCTCCATCAACAGCCTGTTTTACGGGTTTGTGGCGGCGGTGGCCCTCGTCTATATTGTGATGGTGGTGCAGTTTAACGTGCTGTGGGTGCCTTGTTTGGCCCTGGTGGCGGTGCCCCTGGCGATCAACGGGGTGACCCCGGCCCTCGTGTTGACGGGCAATACGCTCAATTTAATGTCCGGACAAGGGCTTATGATGCTGTCTGGGATCGTGGTCAACAACTCCCTCATGCTTTTGGAATTCATTCAACAACGTCGGGCCGAGGGGCACGATCCGGCCGCGGCGGCCCTGGAGTCCAGCCGCACGCGCGTTCGGCCGATTTTAATGACCGTCACCGGGAACATCGCCGGGCTGTTGCCTCTTGCTTTGGGCATCGGCCGGGGCGCCCAAATGCAGGCCCCCATGGCGATTGTGGTGATTTTTGGGTTGATCGTGTCCACCGTTTTGACGTTGGTTGTCCTCCCCGCGCTGTACCTCGAAGCCCGCCGTTTCTTCGAAAAAGCCTAAACCCGCAAGAATCCCGTTGCCGTCTGTCGAATTTATATCGACGGTAAAGTGTACTATTAGTACTTAATACGCATAGTATAAGTTACATAAAATTTACACAGTTTGGGTATTTAAATTACGGTGTTCATATATAATTTAAAGGCAAATGCCAGTGATCAGTATGGAGGAGTAGGTAAACTTCGATTTCGCCGCGCCTCCCTGGGGCCGGGGTGAAAACCCCGGCCCCGCCGCGGCGGATTTGTTGTGTTTTAATCGTTTAATTTGGATTGACGGAAGGGGGTTTCATTGATTAAAATGCCTAAGACACCCCGGCTGGAACACGACTCCTTGATATTAAAATCGCTTTGGAGGCGTCCGCATGGCGCGGATGTTTTTCTCCGTCGATAAAGCTGTCCATTCCCTGGCCCGCCGCGCGCGCCGCCGGGGTCTCGTCCTTTTGTCCTGGGCCCTGCGACCCGGGGTGGCGGGGGTTTTCCTCGTCACCACGCTTTTTGGCCCCGCCTCGGGGTGGGGGCAAAGCCGGGCCGCCCAGATGTTGGCCGGGGTGCAGCACGACGATTTTTCCACCGCCGCCGAAGACGGGGGGCATTTCAGCCCCGAACGCCTGCGGGCGCGCATCCTCTCCCTCGACATGATGGTGGCGGCCCACAACGCGCGGTTCGCGCGGTTGCAGGGGCGGCCCTTCGCGGGCGGCGCCGGCGACGACGTGGCCCCCCGGGTGTTCCAGGCCGCCCTGGAAAAATTCCAAACCGCCGCCCAAATGAACGCCGACGTGGAAATGCGGCGGGCGCGGTTCTCCCAAAAATTCGCGGCGGCGGGCGGCTTCCAATACCGCACCTTCGCCGACGGCAAACGGATGTGGTTCAAGGGCGGCCGCGTCAGCCGCATCGAGAACGAAAAGATTGTCGACGCCTTCGGCAATACCCACCGGCAAGACACCACCGACATGGTTTATGACAAGCGGGGGAACCTGCTGTCGTCCAAGACCGAAACCCGCGACGCCAACGGGCACATCACCGTCAAACGCTGGCAGGGAACCTACAGCAACGTCCCCGGCCGGGACCGCTTGGCGTCCTTTACCGAGAGCGCCTGGGACCCCCTCGGCAACGAAAGCCGCTTGGAGCGCTCCGGCCTGGTGTGGGACGCGGAGGGGAAAAACCTTTTGTCGTACTCCGAAAAAGCCACCGATCCCTACGGAGCCGTGTCCACCCGGCGGGTGTGGGATTCCACCCACGACAAAGACGGAAACCTCCTTTCCTTCAAGGAAGAGTCTGAAACCAAGGGCGTAAAAAGTTTCCGGGAATGGTTCGGGGCGAGCTACAAGAGCGCGGGTAAGAAAAAGGGCAAGGACGAGTGGCAACTGACTTCTTATCAAGAAAAAACCACCGACGCCCAGGGCCGTGAAACCGCCCGCGAATGGGGCGAGACGAAATACGACGATAAGGGCGCGCTCCGGGAATACACCGAAAAAACCACCGGTCCCGACGGGGAAACGGCCACAAAAACCTGGGGTGACGCGGAGTTCGACCGCCACGGCAACCTCACCTTTTTCCGGGAAACCATCAAAAGCGCCTCCGGGCGGGAGACAACCCGGGTATTCCGCAACGGGCGATATGACGACCACGGCCGGGTTCTCTCTTATGAAGAGTTGACCAGCGAAAAAGACGGTCCGAGCGCCTTGCGCGTGTGGTCCGGCGGGCGTTACAACGAACGCAATGAACTGTTGGCTTATCAAGAAGCGATCACGGACTCCCACGGGGTGGCCACCACCCGCGACTGGCGCGCCACCGCGTTTTTCGGGGGGCAGCCGT
>Ga0268298_10002742_pt1 | contig 18847 bp, 15 predicted proteins | sample WWTPWeurt_MetaG_FD_194462 | JGI IMG/M metagenome (GOLD analysis project Ga0268298, IMG submission 194462) | Activated sludge microbial communities from WWTP in Nijmegen, Gelderland, Netherland - WWTP Weurt | ecosystem: Engineered > WWTP > Aerobic digester > Activated sludge | place...
CTCTCGGGGGCCTTTTCCAGTGAATAGCCAGGCCCTCGAATTGGGATCCGAAATCCAAAAGTACTACCCACTGTCAATTTGCTTTCTACCCAAACCAATCCGCCGTGAGCCCCAATAATATATTTCACCAACCCTAATCCCAGCCCCAAACCCTCAACCCCCCGCTGCACTGCATCTGCCTTAAACTGATTAAAAGCCCCCCATACCCAATCTATTTTTTCTTCAGGAATACCGATCCCACTATCCTTAACATCAAAGCAGAGTGCATCCTCCGATGCCCAGCTTGTAACCCAAATGTCACCGCTTGGTGTGAATTTTATCGCATTTGATATAAGCTGTACAATGGCTTCACGGATAAGTTTTCGATCACCTAAAATACACAAGCGATCCCCCATTATCTTTATATGGACCCTCAAATTCTTTGCCTCAATTTGTGCTCGAGATTGCGTCAACGCCTCCCTCAATACTTCCCGAAACTCAAATTCGGTTAGATTTAATACGGTCTGTTGATTAAGGAATGAGGCAAAAGTGATCAAATTATCGATCATAGTACGCGCCTGTTTTATCGCCTTGTTCAAATCGTCAAATTGCGCCTTTTGCTCTTCGTTCATCTGAGTGCGATAATACATTTCAAGGACCTGAAGCGAAAACTGGATATTTGCCAAAGGGGTTCGCAGTTCGTGACTTACTACGCCAATAAATGCTGTTTTCGTTTCATCCAATTCTCGGAGTTTTAAGTTGGCGCGTACAAGCTCGGTTTGAGTTGCCTGCAAGTCGGAATTCAACCGCATAGTTCCTTCGTACAAAACTGCCCTGGCCAGGGCAGACGTTGTCTGATCAGCAACTGCCCCCAAAAGCTCAAGATCGCGAGGATAGAATCTTTCACCAGAAGATTTAGGACCAAGCGCATAAATGCCCAACCAATCATTTTCGGTTTTAATTGGTGCGTAAACCATATACGGCTGGTCCTCAAACCACTTTCGGTCAGATGAAACGATCGTTGGCAATCCAAAGAGCGAGAGTATCTCATCTTTGAGCAATGGATTCTGGCAGGATAAAAAAGACTTCGCAATGGGACTTGAACTTTGTAAAACAAAGGCTGGTGCATTGTTTGTCGAATTAACCAAATCATTATAAAAAACCAACAGAAAACTTCCCGTTTTTTCTTCTTTTCTGACGAGTAAAAAAGTGCAGAACTCTAAACCCAAAATATCTCGGATATAGCCCGTTGCGTATCGAGCGAGAAATTCAATAGACAACGTGCCGCTCACCTTATTGGTAAAAGTTCGGATTAGCGCTGTTTGGTCAAGTGAAAAGCCTAAAAACCACCTGCTGAAAGATTCTGCTGCCATCGACAATGTTGGAGTCACAACCATGAGCAACAAAAAGACCTTAGTCCCGATCTCGAACTGATCTCTTGAATTAATAATCACTGAGCCTTCCCCAATCGGAAGCCTCAGTACTAAGAAAAATATAACAAAGCCCAGTCCCCCTTGTAAAATAAAAGTCAAAATTCTCTTAACAGACCAGAGAAAGTCCTGATGGTTACTGATAAAAACAAGGTAGCCGCAGAGCCAGAAACCAACAAATCCTAGGATACTGCCAGTTATACTTTGATTCAAAATTATCGTTGCAAAGCCACCCAGAGCTATGATCAGATTCGCCGTTATCCAAATAAATACTCTTTGTCGTTGTATGTCGAGTTCAGAGCGAGTATAAACAACCACTGCGCTGTAAAGTGTAATTCCAACCAGCCCGACCCAATAAATTGCCAGCCCTAAATTGGTCCAGTTTATTGCGGCCGATGAAATTGTTTTATAAAAAATCACAAAACTTACGACAAAAACAGACCCGATAAAGCCAATCGCAGGAAACCAAAAATACTTTGATTTATTACCCAAAAATTCAGCATTGACAACTGAAAAGAATGCAAAAAACAAGAAAGCCCCTAAATTTTGTTCGATTTGCAGAAAGTTGGAACCTAAAAATCCCAATATATCAAAATATTTTAAGTATTGGATAACCTGCCACACGGCAGAAAATAAGCTCTGCCACAACAAAAATCGAGTAATCCGGCCAAAACCAACCCCGCGTTGGTTGGCCAACGTAGCAAACAAAATATATAAAGCCGCAAGGCACGCCGAAAATAGAGCAGAGAACCCTGATGAATCCATATAGAATTATTATATAGCGAAAATTGAAATCCCATAGGCTCTTTCAGTTTATTTTTCTCTCAACTTAGGGTAGAATATACACAAATATACATGGAAAACGAAAATGAACGAATTTAATCAAAATTACAGAACTGCGCTTGAGGACTTTTTCGAAGCCAGGCGTCGAGCAAACCTGAGGTCTTTTTTCGCCAAAATTCAGGGAAAAAACTACGATTTGCTCTCATTTGATGAAGTAAGAAAAAAGCTTAAGGCAGAAATTTCGAATAACCGTCAAACAATAAAAGAAATTCGCCTGGACAAAATTGTAGGCAGCGTAAACAGGTACGAGGATTTTACTCGCGATTTCTTTCCAAAAGACAGAGTTCAAGCCCAACGCTGGGTGATGGTAGAACTGGGCACATCTGGAACAACCGGCTTGCCGCCCATAGAAGTCTACGAACTTGGTGGTGTATATTTTGTCATCGACGGCAACCACAGGGTTTCTGTAGCCAATTCGTTAGGTTCAAAAACAATTCAGGCTTATGTTTATGAGATTAAGACACGTGTCGATCTTGATCCAAATGATTCCCCCGAGGATATCATTATCAAAGCCGAATTAACTGATTTTCTCCAAGAAACTCGCCTCGATATTCTTCGCCCTGGTTCTGATTTTTCAGTCACTGCACCCGAGGCTTATGTTCGATTAAAAGAGCACATCGCTGTTCATCAATACTTTCTAGGACTCGACGAATCAAGAGATGTCGAGCCTACAGAAGCCATTACGCATTGGTACGATACCTATTTTATGCCAACCATCGAAAGTATCGAGGCTTTTGGGCTTACGCATGATTTTCCTGGAAAAACCAAGACGGACATCTACCTTTGGATCTGTGATTACCAGGCAATTCTTGAGAAAGATTTAAGTCAACCACTTCATACTCTTGACGCGATTCGCCATTATTCAAGTCAGCACAGTCCTGCATCCACTGCACCATCCGATTCGTCTATTGGTGAATTGAGACGCCAGAAAAAACTAATTCGGCAGGAAAGCTGCCTTTTTAGCGACATTCTCATCCCCATCAATGGATCCGAAACGAGTTGGAATGCCTTGAATCTAGCCATTGAAATCAGCAAAAAAGAAAATTCGACCCTGAATGGATTACATGTTGTAGCTGATGAAGCACAAAAAGAAAGCCCATCCGCCCTCGATACACAACGCATATTCAACCAAACCTGTCAACAAGCAGGAGCTTATGGACAGCTCGTGATCGTCTCTGGTAATGTTACAGCAAGAATTTCCGAGCGTTCAGGAATCAGTGACTTGATCGTTGTAAATTTAGCCTACCCACCCGAGGCGAATGCTTTGAGTCGTTTAACAAATGGCTTTAGAAATCTTGTCCAGCGCAGTCCGCGACCTGTTTTTGCCTGTCCTGAGACATCCTCACGCCTTGAGCATGCCCTCCTCGCATACGATGGAAGTCCAACTTCTCAGGAAGCATTATATATTGCTGCTTATTTGGCTGGGAAATGGAATACCCGAATAACTGTCCTGACGATTAAGGATTCTGAAAAAAATAGGGAACAGGAAATTAACCCGGCAATTAAATATTTATTTGAGCATAATATTCAAGCCGAGTTAATAGAAGAAAAGGGATCTGTTGCTCCTTTGACGTTGCAGTATGTTCAAAGCACCCAGGCAGATTTTATTATTATGGGAGGATATGGCTCAACAACCATGTTCCATTTCTTGTTTGATACCGTGGCTGACCAAATTCTTCGCGAAAGCTCAGTTCCAATGCTTCTTTGCAGATAAACTAAAATTGTAAAAAACAAACCGGGAAATCAGCCCTTCCCGGTTTGTTTTTTATTCTACAATCCAGCCTTTATTTCCTCTGGTTTCATTTTCAACCGTCGTTGTTCTAACCCCATAAGTGTTTACAACATTCGTTGAGCCAAATTTCACCATATAAGGCTCATCCTGGCGATACAAATGAATATGTCCATGTAAGTGCAATACGGGTTTAAATACCAGGAGAAGCCAACGAAAAGCCTTAATTCCCCGATGCGGCAAATCCTCGCGGTCTTGAATTTTCCATGATGGAGAATGGGTAACAAAAACATCCAAAAATCGTTGGTATCGGACAAAATTAGCCAGCAGCCCCGGAACCAAAGCGAAAACATGCATCCACATCTCTCCCTGAGTGTACATAAAAGGTCCAGGCCGGTAGCGTACTCCACCCTCAATTCCAGCCATCAGCAGCCCTCCCTGATGCCGAATCACTTTTCTGTGCAGATCAAAAGCGCCGTGCGGGTAGGTTCGCTCGCCTCGATGTGAATACTCAACCACGTTGGCATGGTTCCCGCGTACAAAATAGGCGGGTTTATTAAGTGCATCCACGACAAATTCCAAATAATAATATGGCATGTCCCCGCATCCAACAATCATATCGATATCACTATATCGATGCCGGAGTGTTGGGGAATAAACCTTGTCTAATACGATATCGCTCAAGGAAAGGATTATCATGTAAATTCAATTAGCAATTATAATGGGTTGCTGTACATTTCAAAGCAGGATATTTTGAGATGATTTCTTGAATGAATGATTAAGAGACTGTAGGAGATCTTCATGGAGTATACCCATCTTAACATTTTTCGTGCCCAGGCGGAATTGGGCGAAGGGCCATTTTGGAACACCCCAACCCAAAAATTGGGTTGGGTGAACATTCTCAAAGGCGAACTTCACTTTTTAGCCTCAGAAATGGGTGTTGATCAAGTTTACAACTTCAATCAATACATCGGTTTCGCCGTACCAAGAGCCAGCGGTGAATATCTGATCGGGTTACAAAATGGCATCGCAAACATAAATCTAGAGAACACAAACCTAACCTGGATCGCTCAACCCGAATCGAATATTCCCGGCAACCGCTTCAATGACGGAAAGTGTTCGCCTGATGGTCGCTTGTTCGCAGGTACAATGGCTGTAGATGAAAGACCAGAAGCTGGATCTCTTTACCGTTTGGATAAAGATTCGTCGATTTGCACAGTTATTTCACCTGTATCAATTTCAAACGGACTTGCCTGGAGCCCTGACGGCAGAAAGTTATACTACATTGATACGCCCACCAGCAGCATTGTTGCTTATGATTACGATCTGCAAACCGGGTCGATCCAAAACCCCCATGTCGTAATTCGCATACCGGCTGAAACTGGATGGCCCGATGGGATGACGATTGATCATGAAGGTATGCTCTGGATTGCATTGTGGAATGGTGCGAAAGTGGTTCGTTACAATCCTGGAAACGGTCAAAAAATAGGGGAAATATCACTTCCAGCACTCAATGTTACATCATGCACTTTTGGCGGCCCAAATTATTCACGGTTATTTATAACAACTGCCTGGAAAGGTATGACCCCACAGCAGCGTGATCGTTACCCAGAATCGGGAGACATTTTCGCAGTTGACACGGATGTGCAAGGTAGACCCGTGGATCTTTTCCAAGGATGACGACTGGAGAAATTTTAATGACAGCATTACTTTACCAGAACGACAGCTACCTGAAATCTTTTCAGGCCACAATAACTCGCGTCGATCTTGAAAACAAGGCCATCATTTTAGACCAAACTGCCTTTTATCCCGGTGGTGGTGGCCAGCCATGCGATTTTGGTGTTCTGAACATTTCCGGAAATGCTTACATGATTATTCGCTGCAAAAAAATTGGAGACGAGGTATACCACTACGTCGATATAAATTCCAATTTGCCCGAAGTTGGGGCTCCTGTCATCGGAAGTATCGATTGGGACCGCAGATATAAATTGATGCGCACCCATACCGCCCTGCACATCCTCTGCGGAACAATTTTTCGCGATTTTGGTGCGCATGTAACAGGCGGGGACATGGACCCGCTTGAGGGCCGGATGGACTTTGAATTTGAAACCATGCAAAAAGAATTTGTTCAAGCTATCGAAAAATCGGTCAATGCCGAAGTCCAGGCAGATCGCCCTCTGAAAGTCAATATCCTCCCAAGAGATATAGCTTTTCAAATCCCAGACTTAATCCGCACAAAAATCAACCTGCTCCCAGAAAATATCCAATCAATCCGGACTGTAGAAATCGTTGGGCTAGATTTGCAGGCTGACGGCGGCACTCATGTTGCCAGAACAACCGAAGTAGGTCCAATTAAAGTTGTCGACTATAAGAGCAAGGGAAAAAGCAACAAACGGATTTACATTCAACTATCAATTTAACGTCAGTTCGGGCTAAGAGATTTTTGGGTGGTTTTTTTGTGGCTGCGCCACCAAAAAACCACCCAAAATAACCTCTTTTCGACCTAACCCGAACTGGGGAAATTTAGAGGATTTAACGATGAAAATTGCATTTCAAGGTGAACCAGGCGCATATTCAGAAGCAGCGTTATTTGAACATTTTGGCATCAACTCAGATTCCCTGCCATGCCCATCTTTTGAAGAGGTATTCGACTCAGTTAATTCGGGTCGCGCAGAATATGGCTTATTGCCAATTGAAAACTCTCTTGCTGGCAGTATCCATAAAAATTATGACCTACTTCTCCAAAATAATTTGCATGTGATTGGCGAACACTATTTGCCCGTTCATCACTGTCTGATCGGATTTCCGGGAACAGAAATCAAAAATCTCGCTAAAGTAATCAGCCACCCGCAAGCGCTGGCTCAGTGCGATGCAACACTCAAGAAATTAGGACTGGTAAGTGAGCCAGTGTATGATACTGCCGGAAGTGTAAAACTGCTCAAACAAAGTGGTGATCATACTGTGGCAGCTATTGCCTCGAGTAGGGCTGCAAAAATATATGAAATGAGCATTCTTCAAGAAAATATAGAGGATAATTCTGCAAATACTACCCGGTTTCTGATAATCCATTCGACACCTGCCGCCCTACAAGCCGAATCCAACGATTTCTATAAAACCTCTGTTGTTTTTGCTCTAAACAATGTACCCGGCGCCTTGTTTAAAGCCCTGAGTGTATTTGCCCTGCGTGACATCGATTTAACCAAAATTGAGTCTCGCCCGCTCGCAGGTAAGTCGTGGGACTATTTCTTTTATATTGATTTTGCTGGTTCGGTTGAAATGGAGCATTGCCGAAGAGCTCTGGATCATTTGAAGGAATACGCTACTTTTTTTCGTGTCTTGGGATCCTACCCTCGATTCCTTATCCAGTCACAAACAAGAAATTAAAGATTCGGAGCAAAACTCATTCCATTGATTTTTCCTAGTAATTCGTCCTTGACATTCCGGCAAACATGCATACAATTGTGCTAAATATGTCCCAGCCTACTCGTTACTTTAGCTTTTATTTTTATTACGGCAACGAAAATCGTCTGCCGTTTTTGGCGCTTAACGGGTAAGGAAATTGAATCGAAAAGAAATCCAAACCTGCGATGCCAAAAACGGCATCGCAGGTTTTTTTATTTGGAGGATCATGAGTACACGTGGCATTCGAGGCGCAAATGTTGTTGAAGCAAATACCAGCGAGGAAATCCTTTCCGCTACAAAAAAACTTTTGGAAGGTGTTTGCGAGAAAAACCCCTCACTCCAACCTGGTGACATCGCCAGTATCATATTTACCGTAACCAACGATTTGAACGCAGTCCATCCTGCTCTGGCAGCCCGCATGATGGGATGGGTCGAAGTGCCTATGCTTTGTGGTCAAGAAATTCCTGTTCCAGGAAGCATGCCACGCTGTATCCGGATCCTGATCCAATGGAATACTGACCTTGCCCAAAACCAGATTCAACATGTATACCTGGGCGCAGCCGCCGCCCTTCGTCCTGACCTTACCACCCCAATCCAGAACATTCAAAAATAAGTAACATCCGGAAAAAACACCAACACATCTCTTTATCGAGATCGTTCAAAACATTTTCTAGCAATAATCAAGGAGAGAAAAAATGATCATCATTATGAAACCCGAGTCTACAGAAGCAGAAGTAAAAACGGTCACAACCCGAATTGAGCAAATGAACCTTAAGGCGCATGTCGACATTGGCGAACAGAGAACAGTGATCGGTATTGTCGGCGATACTCGCTCGGTTGTTATGGAGAATTTCATGATTTGGGAGGGTGTCGAACGCGTTGCCCGTATCACCAAGCCCTACAAACTGGCATCTCACGAATTTATTACTGGCCATTCAAGCTTTCCTTTGGATGGTGTTTCAGTTGGCGGTAATGATCTTGTCATCATCGCGGGGCCTTGTTCTGTAGAAAGTCGAACCCAGATATTAGAAACAGCCCAAGCCGTGCGCGAAGCTGGTGCACACGCACTTCGTGGCGGCGCATTCAAGCCTCGAACTTCTCCATATGCATTCCAGGGGTTGGGAGAAAAAGGACTGGAATTATTAGCAGAAGCTCGCGAGTTGACTGGGCTTCCGATTGTCACCGAGGTGATGGCGCCGGAGGATGTTTCTCTAGTAGCAAAATATGCAGACGTACTTCAAATTGGAGCCAGAAACATGCAGAATTTTTCTTTGTTGCATGCCGCAGGTGCAAGCCAAAAAGCGGTTTTATTGAAACGTGGCATGGCGGCAACGATTGAAGAATTGCTCATGGCAGCAGAATATATTTTATCGCACGGAAATCGTCGAATTATGTTGTGCGAACGCGGCATTCGCACTTTCGAAACCGCTACCCGGAACACCACAGATATCAATGCTGTCCCTGTCCTAAAAGAATTGACCCATCTCCCAGTTTTCCTTGATCCTTCTCACAGCACAGGCAATTGGCAATATGTTGGTCCTATTGCTAAGGCTGCTGTCGCCGCAGGAGCAGATGGCATCATTGTTGAAGTACATCCAAGCCCTGAGGTTGCGCTTTCAGATGGCGCACAATCGCTAAAACCTGAAAGATTCGCCGAATTAGTCACACAACTCAAAATGATCGCACAGGCAATTGGAAGAGATATCGCCGTTAGTTCGCATGCTCACTAATTCGCACTTATGCTGAAACTTGCTGACCGAACAAATAATCTGCCAAATAATTTTTTCGCCCAGATTGAACGGCGGGTAGCCCAGCTCCAATCCGAACGAGCTGATGTTATCCGCCTGGATATTGGCTCTCCCGATCTGCCTCCCCACCCGGATGTAATTAATTGCCTGAAGGATTCTGTATCAAACCCGGGTAATCATGGCTATCAGACCCATCTAGGTCCACCTCCCCTTCGATCTGCCTGGTCAAACCATTACCTGAAGTGTTTTGATGTTTCACTGGATCCCGATACAGAAATTCTGCCTTTATTGGGCTCAAAAGAAGGCATCTTCCATCTCAGTATGGCCCTGCTAAACCCGGGTGATAAGGCCCTTATCCCAGATCCGGGCTACATGACCTACACGCGCGGCTCACTTTTTGCGGGTGCAGTCCCCACCTATTTCACACTCCGCGCCACAAAAGAGTTCCTTCCAGAGTGGGAGAGCATTGATTCAGAATCGCTGAAAAATGCACGCATCCTGTGGCTAAACTACCCAAACAATCCTACAGGTGCGACGGTTGAGCTTTCTCATTATAAGGAAGCCGTTGATTTTGCTATAAATAACAAGTTGATTTTGGTTTCCGATTGTGCCTATACGCAAGTCACGTATGACGACTATCGTGCTCCAAGTATTTTTGAAATTCCAGGCGCCAAAGAGGTGGCTGTGGAATTTAATTCGCTTTCAAAATCTCACAACATGCCTGGTTGGCGCTCTGGTGCAGTGGCCGGAAACTCACACATAATCAAGGCCCTCTTTAAAATAAAGACCAATATTGATAGCGGCGGTTTCAGACCAGTCCTTGACGCCTCGACAACCGCGCTCAACGTCGATACTACCTGGATCAAAGAGCGAAATGCGATCTACCAACACCGGCGCGATCTTGTTTTACAGGCCTTATCAAAAGTTGGTATATCCGCTTCTAAGCCAAAGGCAGCAATTTATATCTGGGCAGCGGTCCCTTCCAATTCAACTGACTTAGATTTTGTAAATGCGGTTCTGGAACAAACCCACGTCAGCCTCACGCCTGGTTCAGTTTTTGGATCAGGGGGCAAGGGCTTTTTCAGGATTGCACTCACGACTCCCACGGATCGTTTGGAAGAAGCAATGAACCGTCTATCAAAAATTTAGCTTAGGTTTATGTCAAATCTGTAAAACGGTCAGTAAAATCGCTTAGTAAAAATGCCCGTGCCTGATCAGTCGCAGACAATTCGATGTACCGTATTTGGCCCTGTCGGAGTTGAATGTCCCTTGTATCCAAATATCGCACCGAAAGGCGCCAAACCCGATCGCGCCAATTTGTAATAAACTGCACAGCCATCCATTCATTTAATGGACCAAGCAAATCGTCGGCAAGGCTGTACAGCGGTAAAAACGGTTTTAGAAGGCGATCTTCAGCCAAATCGAGGGTCCCAGCAATAATTTCATTCACCCTGCAAAAATCCTGATACCGCTCCATCTTCTTCTCGGGTGAGAGTGATCCCCATTCTGTATCCAGCATGTTGACCAAAGCTAATATCAAATCAAAATTTATATGCGCATTTATCCCCAAAAAAAGGTTTTGTAAGATAAAAGTATTTGGATCTCTGGTAGCATCAAATGCCATCTTCCAGGGCAGAGGCAGATTAGCCGCTTTACGCTCATAACCGTCCAGCGCAGCAAAATAAAAATCCGAAAAATGAACCAGCCAACGATGAACCCAGTCGCTGTCATGAAAACGGTTTTGCAGGATCGCTTCCAACATATTCTGCGTCATCAGGCTGTAACAGGACAAAAACACACTCCGCCTGTCACCAGACCTCTCCCAAATATGCAATTGGGTTTTCATTCGTCCAAGTTCAGGATGGTTTGACAGGGGATGCATCACACCACCTTGGAACCACACTCAGCACAAAATTTCGCATTTGGCTTAAGTTCTGCGCCGCACTGAGGACAAAAGACTTTAACATTTATTTTCGTACCGCATTCCTGGCAAAATTTTGCATTGTTTGGTAATGCGGCTCCACAGCTTGGGCAGCCCGCTGTCACTCCAGCCTTCCAGGTACTCTCATTGTTTACAGCTTTTCCTTCCGCGTCTGATACCTGTGCCGATTCCCAAATCTTCTCGCGTGTTTTTGACGCCTGGGCAGCAGCCATTTCAACAGCCAGGTCTGGCGCACAATTTTTACACAACCCTTTTGTTGCGTTCCAACAAGCCTTACGGCAGATCCAGGTCATACATCGAGGACATTGTATAAAATCTGGCCGCAGTTCTTCCATAGCCCCCTCAAAGGCCGCATCATGTGCCTTTTCCCAGGCAGCCGAACGTGCCCGCTCGGTCAGATCTGCCGCACGCCCAAAAATGCCGCCTAAAAGGCTGTTTGCAGCGTCCATCGCTGAGGATGCCATTCCGAGGGCATTCGTTTGAAATTTTGTTCGATATCCGGTGCCACAGCGGTCACAGTGAAATTCAAACTGAAACCCCTGATTCGTGCTCAAATCGTTATAATTTCTAGTAAATTGTATTCTCTCTGCCATTTTGTCCTCCAATGAAATCGGATTTATTATACAACAGGATTATGCTATACTCCGAATCATGGTTAACATACTTGCGCAACTAGAGATCGCCCTCAGATTTCGCCAGGAGAATCTGGGGGAGTTTTTCCAGGCCGCACACGAATCGGCTTTCAGGGTCTTTAATGGCTTCACTGAAGGTTGTCCAGATTTCAGTGTGGAAATTTTTGGTACAACCCTTGTTATTTATCCGGTCAATGCCGAAGCAAATCGTCAGGATATCCTGGATATTCATGATTTTTATTACAAAGCCTTACCTTGGCTTCAGACAACGATCATCAAACCGCGTACTCGAAATGGCAAAAGCTACATTCTTCATGGATCATCACCTGTCAAGCATGTAAAAGAAAATGGAATCTGGTATGCAGTTGATTTACTCCTTCACCAGGACAGCACGCTCTACCTCGATACAAGAATTCTTCGAAATTGGATCACGAGGAATCTGGTGCAGAAAACTGTCCTCAACACCTTTGCATACACCGGCAGTCTTGGAGCAGCCGCCAAAGCAAGTGGGGCTGCAGCAGTCATCCAGACTGATTTAGATAATTCGTTCCTCCAGGTAGCCAAGAGGACTTACAAACTCAACTCAATTCCAGTCACCGAGACAGAATTTCAATCCGGGGATTTTTTTTCAGTCACTGCCAGACTCAAATCCCAACAACTTCGTTTCGATTGCGTTATTCTAGATCCTCCCTTTTTTTCCAAAACCGACCATGGAGGGTTTAATCTAAATAGTGACTTCAGCCGCCTTGTCAACAAAGTACGTCCGCTAATCGCCCACCTGGGTTATCTTATCGCAGTCCAAAACGCAGTCTATGTTTCTGGACAGGCATTTATGAACGAATTGAACTCCATTTGCGCTAGTGGCTATGCGCAAGTTGCTGATATTATTCCCGTCTCCCCTGATTTTACAGGGTCAGTAAAGCCGGATTTTGATTACTTCCCAGCCAATCCGGCCCCCTTTAATCACCCTACAAAAATTGCAATTCTAAGATTTGAGCGTAAAGACCAACTACAGGCGAATATGCCTAAATTACCAGTTTTCCCTGCCAAATAATCGTCATTATTTAGGCATATTTTGCCGCAGCACGACCCAGTTCCCAGGATCCTCGCCCCCTAAAACCCATATTGATACGCCTTTTATTTTAGGGTGAACTGAATAGATCGACAGAATTTTGGTCTCAGTTGCCAACGCATCGTTGTAAAAAACCGTATGCATTCCACCAAGTTCGTAGGTAAAAAAAGGCTCATTGTTTTCGTCTCGCTGAACTACTGCCGAGTACTTCTGCAGCAGAGACTGTACTCCAGTCCATGTAACCCCCTGGTTCTTCAAGCTTCCATAATCGTAACCATAAAACGGTATCCCCAGGTATGTTTTTTCGGGCGGGACTCGTGTTTCTGCATAGGATAATACATCATTCGCCCAGGCAATCGGCGCCACCGGACCAGAATTCCCAACCCCGCTGGTATAGTCGTAGACCATAATCTTAAACAGATCAGCCGCACCACCCAGCCTTCTCCAATCCTGGGCATTTGGCCCTTCCCAACTGGCTTCATCAGACGTTTTCGCGTGAACAGTTACCGAAAGAAGTTTATTCTTTTCATGCAAAGCCTGGGCAAGCCCCTCGATAAACAAACTGAAATTATCCCTGTCTGCTGCATGTAAACTCTCATAATCGATATCAATCCCGTCGAATCCTTCCTTTTCGACTATCGCCACAAGATCGGCAATATGCTGACGCCGCGCCGATTCATCAATTATCACAGCAGATACATAATCGGGGTTGAATCCGCTGTTTTGAATGGCCGGTACAACCCGGACATTCATTGCCTGTAATTCTTTTACGAATCCTGGTGAAGTGTTCGTGCCAGTAATTCTGCCATTTCCAACCAGTTTATACCAGACGTAATTTACCTCGCTAATCACTTCAGCCTGTTGGCGCAAAATACCTTGTTCTGGAAATAAAGCCCAAACTGTAATTTCTCGCTTGGGCTGTGGCTCAATTGTTTCTGTGGGCGGAACGACGGTTGGTAACTCAATCGTCGCTGTTGCTGCGAGTGTTGATGTCGGTTGACTGGTGGAAACCGCGCTTCTATCGCTGCTGCATCCAAATAAACTTATCCCAACGACGATTATTATCCAAAACAAATATTTCATTTGCTTCCTATCTCAAATTTAAGGTTCAAACACCCAAAGCGTGACCGATTCAGCTGGAAGAACGATTGAATTACCATTTTTAAACTCAGTCAAAGGTAATTCTTCAAAATTGTTGCTTACATCAAGGATTCGATTTTCTACCAGCTTGAAATTGTCACCATCGCTCAAATTGAGCGGTTTCGTTACAGACGATTCTCCGCGATTTACAAATATCAAAGTCAAGGTCCCGTCGGAACGTTTCGCAGCAAAGAGAGAAACATATTTTTCTGGTGAAGACGCACCCAAAAGCTGATCCCCGAATTGCTGGTAAATCTGATAAACATAATACGACGGTCGAATTTCATAAGACGTCATCAATCCGTGGCCTGCAGTATTCGACTTCAGCATCCAATAAGTCAAAATTTCTGGGCGTTGTCGGATTAACCTGCCCAAAATATCTGCCAACCAGATTGATTGATAGAAGCTATCCGGGCTGGTATTTGTTCCTACGATATTTGTATAATCAGAATTAAATTCGGTAATACCGACCGGCTTGTCAAATCCGATCGTATCGATAATTAATTGGTGCAGATTTGGAAGTATCCGGTCCCACTCAGGAGTATTCTCGCGTAAATCTTCTTTCGTTACCCCTGGACAACTTGCACAATTAAATTTTAATGGGAATGGGTATCGATGAACTGTAACGATATCGACAAGGTCACCGTTGACTTTCAAAAACTCAACCAGATACTCTCGTCCAGTTCCTTCTTGAGGATTGCCTGCTGCATCACCGACAAATTGGTTTATATCCGGACCGTAAAGCAGGATCGTCGGATCTACACCTTTCATAGCCAGAGCAAACTCACGCCATTCCTTTGCGTAACGCTGCGCAGTCCATCCAGAAAATTCACCATTGAATAGATTGGGCTCATTTCCGATACTCCAATAACGAACCCCGTATTTCATATCGATATTGGTATACTGCACGAGTTGAGCTGCCTGGCCGGGTGTACTTCCTGGCAGTCTCACCGCTATGCTTGGTTCAGCTTTCACCAGATTCCTGGCCATCGGAATGAAATTATCTATCAAATTGGGCCGCAGCTCGTTGATGTCGCCCCAATGTCCACCTGGCCAGCGTAAAAACGTTATTCCGGATTCTTTTGCTGGTTCAATATTCCCTGCCCCCAATTCAGACCATGGCCCGTGATTTGCACCAAGAACATACCTGCTAATCTCTCCAAGTGAAACTGATGGATCAACCCAAAACTCATCTGCAAATGGTGTCGCGGTTGGCTCTGGTATTTTAGTAGGCTCAATCGTTTCGGTTGAAATGGTTTCTGAACTTGCTTCCTCAGGAGCAGAAGTTTTACTGGGAACAACAAAATCAGCCTGGCAAGACGCCAGGCTGAAGCAAACCAATACACAAAAACTTAAAACCTTCGCGGAAATCCCAGCCATTATTTATCAACACCCGTGATAACAATACCCTGGATGAAAAAGCGCTGAGCAGCGAAAAACAAAATCAGCGGGAAGATAATCGCCATCATTGCGCCTGCCTGAATTAATTGCGGTTCGGACCCATACAGCCCGTTGAAGATAGGCAGAGCAACTGAAATTGGCCATTCCTGCCGATTCGTGGACAGGTAGATCAATGGCCCAAAATAATCATTCCAGGCATACACAATATGGAACACAGTGATCGCAACCAGCACGGGAAACGACTGCGGGATAATGATCGACCACAAAATCCGGAATGGTCCAGCCCCATCCATCATTGCAGCCTCATCAAGTTCACGCGGCAGTGTCATAAAGAACTGGCGCAGCAAAAATACATCATATGCGTTTGCAAAAAAGGTGGGCACGATTAATGGCAGCCACGTTCCAACCCAGCCCAATTTTTGAAAAACCGCATAGGTCGGGATCAAGGTCACAAATCCCGGCAAAAAGATCGTAGAGATCAAGAGTGTAAACAGAAAATCTCTACCCGGAAAACGAAAGCGGGAAAAGCCATAAGCAACCAGGGTACAGGAGATCAAAACACCAAGTTCTGACCACATCGCATACTTGAATGTATTCCACAACAGCCGCGGATAGTCCAGAACATCAATCACTTCGGCGTAGTTTTCCCATTGAGGCGACAAAGACCAGGGTCTTTCAAGATTTCGCCAGGAGACCTTGCAAACAAATTCGCCCTGAGAAACATTTGCCGGATCAACAAATGTGGTTTGCTGACGTCCTTTTTTGACAGCAGCAAGTTCCCGCAGGGTTTGATCATTCGGATCAGTGGCAGTGCTGCAGGTTCCATTCGGGACTTTGTACACCTCTAACTGGTCGCCATTATACTCAAACATGGTAGGCTTCGCAGGCCAAAGCGGTGCGCCAAGCTGCGAAATTTGAACCTGTGTTTTCAAAGAGGTAAAAATCATGAAAACAAAAGGAGTAAGAAATACTGCCAGGACTGCCGTAGTGAAACCGGTTACTAGCAGTACCTTGAGAGGCCGAGATATGTTTTTGAAAGCTTTTATATTCATTTCTGGCTCCTTATTTAGCTTCACCTGCGTAATAAACCCAATATTTTGCTGTGCTGAATAAGATAATTGTCACCAGCAAAATAGTCAGGAACAAAAACCAGGCTAAAGTTGCTCCATAAGACATACTCTGATAGGTGAAAAATGTTTTATAAAGGTAAAGATTATAGAACATTGTCCACCCACCTGGGCGCCCAGTACCGTTATTGACCACAAGCGGTGTTTGGAAGTATTGGAACAACCCAACCAATCCGAGAACAAGATTATAAAAAATGACCGGAGAAATCATTGGGAAAGTTACATTCCAAAAGGTTTGCCAGGTATTGGCCCCATCAACTTTAGCTGCATCATACAGTTCAGTTGGCACACCCTGCAAACCCGAAAGGAAGATCAACATGGCGTTTCCGATACCCCAGATACCCAGGATCACGTAAGCGGGATATACACCAGTCAGCAAACTTGTCCCGTTCGCCCACAAGGGTAAGTTTTGATCCGGTACACCCATCGCACTCAGCGCCCGATTAATCCATCCCGATTCGGTGTTCAGCATCCCGCCCCACAAATAGGTTGCAGCAACGAAAGGGACGATATAAGGCATATAAAACAAAGACCTGAAAAGCCATTGGCCTTTAAGGTTTGGGTTATTCATAAGTAAAGCGATGCCCAATGGCAAGAAAATACCTACCGGAAGCGACACAAGAGCAAACCGGATAGTGACCCAAATAGAGCCAGGCGTAGACCCCAGACTCCAGATTTGTGGGTCGTTTAGCAATTGAACATAATTATCGAGTCCTGCAAATTTAGGCGCACTCGCAATCCCATCGGTAATATTCAAATTCAAGAAAGTGAAGAAAAAGGTGGCAATTGTTGGGAGCAGGGTGAATAAGATAAAGCCCACTATCCAGGGGGAAATGAAAAACATTCCATATTTCAATTCCCGTTTCGACAAAGGCGATAAATTTTTAAGGGTTGCCAGAGTTGGAAGCTTTGGAAGACTACTCAGTTGCTCAAACATAATTCTCTCCTCTTTAAAAATTCACCTGATTAGCTATTTGTAGTTCTCGGCCGCTGGTTACCCGTAGTAGCCGAGAACTACAAACACCCAATACCGATAAAAGGGAGTGTCTCAAAAGGATTTGAGACACTCCCGACTATCAAATTGCTTTATTTCTCGTTGTAAATTGTAGTCAAATCTTCGACAAGGGTATTGAATTCTTTTTCGAAATCAAAGTTGTCGGGAGGTGTATTCTGCAGGAGATCTGCGAAGGTGGTCAGGCGGCTGTTGGCCTTGATCGAATTGGGCTGGTACTGCTCAGCGCTTGGTGCATCGGGGTAAGCGAGACCCTGAACGAAGACATCCCAGCTTTCAGCGGTGATGAAAGGATACTGCGCCGACTTGGCAGCGAAGAACGCTTCGGTCTTGGAAGGAACAGCGGGCATAGCACCATAGACGGGCAGAAGTTTGTCAGCGCCAGTGGTCACCAGATAAGCCAAAACCGCAAATGCTTCGGCGGGATGTTTGGTACCCTTCCAAACGCGGAAGGTATCAGCGTCAACACGACCGTGAACATTGCCATCAGCGCCGATCGGCTGAATACCAATCTGGAATTCAACACCAGAAGCAGCGAGATCGCCCAAGCAGCAGGTGTACCAGGTCTGGGTCAGGCCCATTGCAGCCTTACCAGAATTGAAGGTGTTGCCGCTGCCAAATTCAGGAGAACCAGCCAGAGGGCCGCTGGCGATGTAAGGCTGCTCGCCCCACATACCGTCATACCACCACTTGAAGGCATCTTTCCAACCATCAATGGTCGCTTTATATTCGCCAAGATTTTCGCCAGAATAAACCTTCATGGCGCCGCCATAGAAGGTACCGACGGACTGGATCGACTGCCACTGGGGAGTATAACCAACCTGAACAATCTTGGTTGCGTCGAAACCTTCCTGGGTTGCATCAACGCCATTGACATCCACGGTCAGGCGCTTGGCAACTTCGGTCAGAACATCCCAGGTCCAATCAACTTCTACACCATCGAGAACATACTTTTCGCCGTACTTCTGGGGGGGATATGCCAGGCCAGCTTCGTCAAACATAGCGGGCACAAAGAAGATACCACCGGGGAACACTGCGAAAGGCAGGCCAATCTGACCTTCTTCGGTCTGATAGAATTTCATCAGAGCGGGGTCAAAGATCGAGGTGTCGAACTTGGCTTCTTCCATGTACTGGGTAATATCCAGCCACTGGCCATAGAAGTCATTCGAACCAGCCCAACCCACAGGTCCGACGATATCGGGACCATTACCAGAAGCGATCTCGGTAGAAAGGGTATCGCGGCCGCTGGCATGGGGGATGAGTTCCAGGATCAATTGAATTTTATCCTGGGAAGCATTGAAGTCGTTCACAACTTCTTCCTGGGCGGCAATCTGAGGTGCATCGGTTCCGGTGCCAAGACCCACGAACCAGCGGATACAAACCTTGCCAG
>Ga0268298_10002743_pt1 | contig 18837 bp, 16 predicted proteins | sample WWTPWeurt_MetaG_FD_194462 | JGI IMG/M metagenome (GOLD analysis project Ga0268298, IMG submission 194462) | Activated sludge microbial communities from WWTP in Nijmegen, Gelderland, Netherland - WWTP Weurt | ecosystem: Engineered > WWTP > Aerobic digester > Activated sludge | place...
GCTGTGTTTAGATAAATACCATCAGGGCACACTAATCTATACCGGGACTGCAGGATATAAACAATGGACAACACACAGCTTGGTTTTAAACAGCCCCGTTAAAAGCGGCCATATTACCTTGGGCAACCAAGGGGCAGAGAATGCCTTAACTCCCTATATGCCCCAACCTTCGGGTCCGGGTACAGGATGGGTACAGTTATCCTCCTTAAACTTTTTCGACAACCTCCGTCTTTTCCGGGTCTTAGGCACAAGCAGCAGAGACACGCTGTTGTGTGGCCCCGGGCCGTTTATATTGCCGGGCAAGGCAGGCAAAGAGTGGGCGTGGAACGATAGCCTGTTTACCAAAAACATCAGTATAAATTTAAGCGACAGCGGTTGGTACATAAACAAAACCTTTACCGATGGGTATGTACAAATAGATAGTTTGCATGTGCGTTTTGATAAAGCCTATAGCCCTCAACCACCAACCGACACCATTGGCTGCACCGGGCAAACGGTAACGCTCACCTCTCCGCGCACAACCGGTTTTACCTACTTGTGGAGCGATAACAGCACCAACTCAAACACCAGCGTAAACAGCCCCGGCAGCTATTGGGTGCAAAGCAAAAAAGGCGCCTGCACTTTGATAGATACGTTTCATGTACAGTTTGCGCCAAAACCTTTGGTTTACCTGGGAGCCGATACCGCTTTTTGTGGCAGCTTTGTACATTTACTCAATGCCGGCCCCAATAAAAAAGAATACACCTGGAACACGGGCGCCAAAACCAGTACGCTCAACGTAAACACACCCGGGCAATACAACGTAACCATTAAAGACAGCCTTAACTGCCCCAATGCCGATGCCATACAATTAGAGCAAATAACCCTTAACCCCATTACCATAACCGAGGATACCCTTACCTGCACGTATGTAACGCTTACCGGCAGCCCTCAGCAAAATAATGTAACTTATACATGGAGCACGGGGCAAACAGGCCTGCAAATACAGGTAACCCAAACGGGTAATTACACCCTCACGGCACAGCACGCTTATTGCAGCCTGCAACAAAGTGTAACGGTAACTACACTACCTCAACCACCACAGGTAAACTTAGGAACCGATACCACGCTGTGTGGTTACAACAGCATTATTTTAGAAAACAAAAACAACAATTTGCCCAACTACAGCTACTATTGGAGCACGGGCGAGCGCAGCGAAAAAATCCTCATCAGCGACTCTGGAATTTACACCCTCAGCATACAGCGCAACCAATGTACAAACAGCGATACTATAGAAGTGGCACCCAACTGCGAGGGCACTTATTATGTACCCACGGCCTTTAGCCCCAATGGCGATGGATTAAACGAAACGTTTGGTGTAACGGGCATAAACATACAACATGTACGCATGCGTATTTACAACCGCTGGGGCGAAGAAGTTTACCATGCAGAAGGGAAAGAGGTGAGCTGGGATGGTACATTTAAACAGCAACCTGTACCCGGAGATGTGTATGCCTACAGCATAGTGGTAACGGCCAAGAACAAGCAAGGTCTGCGGCATCAGTTAGCAGGAACTGTAACCTTGATGAGGTGATATTCTGCTACCATATTTTCACTCGTACACTATCGGCTCTCCACATATAATCTCCCTGCTTAATACCAAAGGTGGTATAAAACTCCGGCATATTGGCGAGCGGACCTATTACACGAAATTTACAAGGTGCATGTTCGTTGCTTCTTACCTGATCGGCTATGGATTCGGGGCGTTCGTTTACCATCCAGGCAAGGGCATAGCCTAAAAAGAATCGCTGGTCGGGATTTAACCCCGCTATGATTTCCTTTCCGGTGTACTGTTTGGTTTTCTTAAACGCTTCGTATCCCATTACTATACCTCCCAGGTCGGCAATATTTTCTCCCTGTGTATTAGCTCCGTTTATGTGCAGGCTGTCAACCGCCACGTAATTGTTAAACTGCTCTACAATCATTTTGGTTTTAGCATAAAACTTTGCGCTGTCTTCACCGGTCCACCAGTTATTGAGGTTGCCCTGTCCGTCATATTTGCTTCCCTGGTCGTCAAAACCGTGGGTTATTTCGTGTCCAAAGGTAGAGCCGCCAATAATGGAATACAAGATGGCATCATCAGCCAATTTGCGCTCATATCCCGGAACAATGATATTGCAACCCGGTACCACAATTTCATTATTGCTTGGATTGTAATAGGCATTATACGTTTGCGGATACATGCTCCATTCGGTACGGTCAACGGGCTGCCCGTATTTATGAGTCATGTACTGAAAGTCCCAAATGTTTGCATTCATCACATTGCGCACATAGCTGCTGCGATCTACCTGCAGGGTGCTCAAATCTTTCCATTTATCAGGGTAACCTACTTTCATTACCATTGCATTTAGTTTGGCCAATGCTTTTTCTTTGGTAACACTGCTCATCCAGTCAAGGGATTTAATGCGCTCAGCATATACTGAACGTATGGCATTTCCTATTTCAAGCAGTTTTTCTTTGGTTCCTTTGGGTAAATATTCTTCTACATATACCTGTCCTATCAATTCTCCCAGCGAGGCATTGGTTTGTTCCGTTACGCGTTTCCATCGTGGTTTAGGTTCTTCAATACCCCGAATCACTTTGCCGTAAAAGCTGAAGCTTTCGGCATAGGTTTTATCATCAAGGTAAGCAGCCAACCCGCGTACCAAATGAAAACGCAGGTAATTTTTCCAGTCATCAAGCGGGTATTTTTTTATGTAGTTGTTCAGTGCTGTTAAGAATTCAGGTTGTCCTACAATCACCGAATCAGGTTTTAGCCCGCATGCCTCCATAAAACTGTTCCAGTCAATATCAGGAGTTGATTTAACCAGTTCGGCAAAAGTTATTTTATGGTAATTGAGCAGCGGGTCGCGGGTATCTTCTCTCTTGCGCGAGGTTTGTGCAATGGAAGTTTCCAGTTTCATGAGTTTGTCGGCAGCCTTTGTTGCATCGGTTTCGTTTTGCCCCATCAGCATAAACATATTTTGCAGGTGAATAAAAAATTTCTGGCGTATTTCTTTAGCACGGGGATCATTGTCGAAATAATAGCTGCGGTCGGGCAAACTCAACCCTCCCTGGTAAATAAATACCGCATGTTTGCTGCTTATCTTATCATCTTGCCCCACATACATACCAAACATAGGCGAGCCCGATACTTTTTGGATATGGGCCACGGTTTTCATCAGCGAGGCACCGTCATGTATGGCATCAATCATATCCAGCTCGGCTTGTAGTGGCGACAACCCGTTTTTGTTAATCGCATTGCTGTCCATTCCGGTGAAATAAAAATCACCTATTTTTTGTTTGTTGCTTCCCTTTTCCGCCTTGGTTTCGGCAGCCGATGAAATACAAATCTGCTGTATCTGCGCATTGATGGTGTCGCGTATTAATTGCCACAATCCGTTGCTTGGCTCGCTGGCCGGAATAGGATTTTTCTTAAACCATCCGTTGTTGGCGTATAAAAAGAAATCGTCACCGGGTTTAATGGTGCTGTCAATATTGGCTGCGAGAAAATCGGGGCCGTTGTTTTGAGTGGCGCTTTGTTTTTGTGTGCACGAAGTAATGATTGCCGCTGCAAGGTATAGGGAAATAAAATTTATTTTAGTAAGCATACGCTTGGAATTTGAAGGTGAAAAGATACGTTTTTTATCGATAGCAAGCCAGGTTATGTGTAGCGGCCATGTCAGATGTAGCATCTGACACCACGAACGGGGAGGTGCCGTCAGATGCTGCATCTGAAGGATTAAATGTTGAGGTAATGCTTTATGGGCACATCAGTACTTTCGGTGTTTAGGTAATACCTCGCACTCGACCATTGATATTGTTCGGGTAGGGTACAAAAATTTTTCTTCACCGGATTCTCGTGAATGTAATTCAGCTTAGTTCTAAGAAGCTCACAATCCCTTAGCCAAACGTCATCAAATCTATCCATCCACAGCTTGTACTTTTGAGTTCTTTGCTCGTGAATGAATTGGTTGATCCATTCGGGTTTTTCTCTTTCAATAAGCCTTCTCAGTTGAGCGGAGGTGTATTTTTTAAAATCACGCATGTAATCCGATAGCCGGGATTGTTCGATGAACCAAATGATGAAGTGTATATGGTTTGGCATAAACACGTATCCCATGGTTTCGGCCGAGTATTTTTTGTTGTAGTGAATGATATTATCTGATATAATCCCGAATGCAGTATCAGAATTCAGCATAGGAAACCAGTTAACAAAAGTGCTTGTTACAAAAAAACATTGCTCCTCTGTTAAATTTTTGCGGTTACGGGTTCCCATACAAGAGATTGGGTTTTGGCTGTGTCAGATGTAGCATCTGACACCACAGAAACTGATACCACAAAATATTTTTTTCCATTAGAATATTCGAAAAGTAAAGATACAAAAAAGCCCCGCAGGGTTGCGGGGCTTTATATAAAAAACTTTTTTCAATGGTTTAACCCAGGGCTGCGGCACCACCCACGATCTCGGAGATCTCGTTGGTAATTGCTGCCTGGCGGGCACGGTTGTATTGCAGGCGAAGCGCCTTAAGCAATTCTCCGGCATTATCTGTTGCTTTATCCATAGCCACCATTCGGGCACCGTGTTCACTCGCGTGTGAGTCGAGCAGTGTGCGGTAAAGAGTGGTTTTTAAAATACGCGGAATTAATTCTTCCAGAATTTCGGTTTTGCCCGGTTCAAAAATATAATCGCTTTTGGTTTTACTGCTTTTGCCGGCAAAGGAGTTTATGTCAATAGGCAAAAAAGGTTCGGCAGTGAGAATTTGTGTACCTGCATTTTTAAATTTATTGTACACAATTTCTACCGCATCAAATTGTTTTTTGCGAAATGCATCAAGCACCCACTCGGCAATGGCAAAACCATTTTCGGCATTCAGGTTTTGAAATGTTTCACGAAAATCGGTTACCATTTTTGCATTCATACGGCCAAAAAATTCGAATCCTTTTTTACCTACAGGCAAAATAGTTACGTTTCCTTTAGTTGCCTGCTCGGCATACTTCTCTCTGAGCAGGGCATTGGTTTGTTTTACCACATTGGCATTAAAACCACCACATAAACCGCGGTCGCTGGTTACTACCACTACCAGTACATTGGTGGCAGGGCGTGCATTAAAATATGAAGCCAGCGAATCGCCTTCAATGGAGTCGGCCAGGTTTAGCAATAAGTCCTGCAGCATTTGAGCATACGGACGCATTTGCACAATGGCATTTTGAGCTTTGCGCAGCTTGGTAGCACTCACCAGCTTCATGGCCTTGGTGATTTGCTGCGTAGAGCTTACTGATGTAATGCGTACCCGTACTTCTTTTAAATTAGCCACGTTAAATTTAGTTTAGTTAGCGTATTTTGAACTCAGATCTTTAGCTACTGACTCCAGTACATTTGTAACCTCATCTGTCAGGTTTCCTTTTCGCAACTCTGCAAGAATATTGCTGTGTTTGCTTTCAAGAAATCCTATGTATTCAGTTTCAAATTCACGCACTTTATTTACCGGAACTTTAGACAACAATCCTTTGGTGCCGCAATAAATAATAGCCACTTGTTTTTCAACGGCAATAGGAGCGTATTGTCCCTGTTTCAGAATTTCCACGTTGCGTGCTCCTTTTTCCAATACAGCTTTGGTGGCCGCATCCAAATCAGAACCGAATTTAGAGAAGGCCTCCAGCTCGCGGTATTGCGCCTGGTCGAGTTTTAAGGTACCTGCAATTTTTTTCATGGATTTAATCTGTGCATTACCACCCACACGCGATACCGAAATACCTACGTTAATAGCAGGGCGCACACCTGAGTTAAACAGGTTCGATTCAAGGAATATTTGTCCGTCAGTAATGGAGATTACGTTGGTAGGGATATAAGCCGATACGTCACCGGCCTGTGTTTCGATGATAGGAAGAGCCGTTAATGAACCGCCACCTTTTACCAAAGGCTTAAGTGATTCAGGCAGGTCGTTCATGTTTTTGGCAACCTCATCGTTGGCATTAATCTTTGCGGCACGTTCAAGCAAGCGGCTGTGCAGGTAAAACACGTCACCCGGATAAGCCTCACGTCCCGGAGGTCTGCGCAACAGCAGAGATACCTCACGGTAAGCTACCGCTTGTTTTGATAAATCGTCATATACAATTAAAGCCGGACGACCGGTGTCGCGGAAAAACTCACCGATAGCAGCACCTGCCATAGGAGCATAAAACTGCAATGGTGCAGGGAAAGATGCGGTAGCAGCCACAATAATGGTATATGGCATGGCTCCGTATTTCTCCAGGGTATTTACAACCTGCGCAACAGTAGAAGCTTTTTGCCCAACGGCTACATAGATACAATATACAGGTTTTCCTGCATCGTAAAATTCTTTCTGGTTGATGATGGTATCAATACATACAGCTGTTTTACCTGTTTGACGATCACCAATTACCAACTCACGCTGACCACGTCCAATAGGAATCATGGCATCAATTGCTTTAATACCTGTTTGCAGGGGTTCTTTTACCGGCTCGCGGAAAATAACACCGGGAGCTTTGCGCTCCAATGGCATTTCGTATAAATCTCCCGTGATGGGACCTTTGCCGTCAATAGGCTCGCCAAGCGTGTTTACCACACGTCCAAGCATGCCTTCGCCTACTTTAATGGAAGCGATTTTTCCGGTACGTTTTACTACGTCACCTTCTTTAATTTTTTCAGAATTACCCAACAATACCGCACCGATATTGTCTTCTTCCAGATTCAACACAACAGCTTGAGTTCCGTTGCTGAATTCAATCAGCTCACCTGACTGAACTTTTGTCAAACCGTAAACGCGGGCAATACCGTCACCAATCTGGAGCACGGTTCCCACTTCTTCCAGTTCAGTCTCGGAGCGGAAGTTCGAAATCTGCTCACGTATAATCGCTGAAACCTCATCGGGTCTGATTTGTACCATAATATTAGTTGCTTAAATGCGGGTTAATTAAATTCTTTTTAATTGCTGCCAGTTTGCTGGCAATACTTGCGTCAAACAATTTATCGTCCATGCGAATAACCAAACCACCAATAATATCGGGGTTGGTACTTGCACTCAGTTCAACTTGTTTTTTCGTTTGCTGCTCAATGAAAACACGAATTTCGTTTTTCAGTTTATCATCAATTGTCACGGCCGTTGTAACGGAAGCCGATAAAATTCCTTTCATCAGGTTGTAGGCTTTACGAAACTCACCGGCTATATCGGTTATAAAAAATTCCCTGTTCTTTTTAATAACTGTTTCAAGAAACAACAAGGTGAGGGGATTAATACTACTGCTGAAAATCTTTTTTACAATAGAGAGTTTAGAGGCAGGATCAATAACCGGATTGCGAAATAACTTTACTAAATCCTGACTTTGACGGCATACATCAATAAATAATACCATGTCTTTATTCACCTCTTCGAGCTTGTTTTGCTCAAGGGAAAGGTCAATTAACGACTTGGCATACCTGGATGATACTCTTGATTCGGCCATATGACTTAGTTAATTTGTAAACGCTTCAGGTTATCATTAATCAGTGCTTCCTGTTCAGCATTCCTCTCAATGTTTTTGCGAAGAATTTTTTCGGCAATATCTACCGAAAGGCTGGCCACCTGAGCTTTTAACTCAATCAATGCAGCTGATTTTTCCTTGTTAATAGCTTCTGCAGCATCGGCAACCAATTTCTTCTTTACTTCTTCGCCCTCTTTCTGAGCTTTCGAAATAATCGAGTCTTTCAGTTCCCGCGCTTCTTTCAGAATGGTGTCTCTTTCCTTGCGGGCTTCGCGCAGCAAATTCTCATTGTCTGCTTTTAAAGCATCCATTTGCTGACGGGCTTTTTCGGCAGATTGCAAAGCCTCATGAATTGAGTCTTCCCGCTCTTTTAATGCCTGTGTAATTGGTTTCCAGGCAAACTTGGTGAGAATGAAAAAGAGGATGGCAAACGATGCTGTTGACCATACCACTAATCCGATACTCGGGGTTAGTAAATCCATTTTTTTACTTTTTTAATTGTTCAGAACTTAAGTGATCGGGGAACGCAAAAAGAAAAAGCCCGATTAACAAACGTTAATCTGCCACCGGGCTTTTTCAATAAATTATGCGCCCAATCCTAACAGAGCAATAACCACCGCGAAAAGCGCAACAGCCTCAACGAAGGCAGCAGCGATAAGCATGGTAGTTTGGAGTTTGTTGGCGAACTCAGGTTGGCGAGCCATACCTTCTAATGCAGATCCACCAATTCTTCCGATACCGATTCCGGCTCCGATAGCAGCTAATCCAGCTCCGATTGCAGCAATACTTCCAGTCATTTTAATTTTAATTTAAAGGGTTAAACGATTATTCTATTTTAATTTATTTTAGTGATGTGCTTCTTCGTGATGATCTTCAATGGCAATTCCAATATACAAAGCCGACAATACCGTAAAGATAAAGGCCTGAATAAAGGCTACAATCAATTCGATGATGCTGATGGCTGCCACAAACGGAACAGCTACACCGGCAACAGCATACGATTTGAAAATAAATATTAAACAGGTTAAGCTAAGTACCAGAATATGCCCTGCGGTAATGTTTGCAAACAAACGAATCATTAACGCGATGGCTTTGGTAAAAATTCCCACTACCTCAATAGGAGTAAGTAAAAGTTTTACCGGAAGCGGAATTCCCGGCATCCAGAAAATATGCTGCCAGTAGTGTTTGTTTCCGTTTACGTTTGTTAAAATAAGTGTAATTAATGCCAGCACCATGGTTAAGGAAATGTTTCCGGTAAGGTTAGCTCCTCCCGGAAAAAATGGAACCAACCCCAGCATATTACAAAACCAGATAAAGAAAAATACCGTTAAAAGGTAAGGCATAAATTTCTCGTACCTGTTGCCCAGATTTGGCTTGGCAATTTCATCGCGCACAAAAAGAATAATAGGCTCTAAGGCCGATTGAAGGCCTTTTGGTGCCTGACCTTTTCGCTGAGCATATCCTTTGGCAACAGTTGTGAATACCCATATTAAAAGAATTACGGTGAGCAACATGGTTGCTACGTTTTTTGTAATTGATAAATCGGTAACATGGGCGGTAGCTGCCTCATCAATAGCACCCGATGCATCTACTACTTTTATTTTTTCGTGAATGTTTTTATAGGTGTAGTGATTACCGGTATAGGCATCATGTCCGTGGTTAAAACGTCCTGATGAAAATAATTCGATTCCTTTATCTGTATATAAAATAACAGGAAGGTGAATAGCGGTATGTCCCCACAAATGCCAGTCATGCGCATCTTTAATATGCTCCATGATGGTTTCGGTTGGATTAAATTTTCCGCTGTTTTTGTGTTCTCCTGCTTCGGCATGGGTAGCCTCAGTATGCACCGAGTCATTTATTGCCGCGTGAGCATCATGTTCCTGACCATACGCTACGGAAGAAGCGCGTGAAACGAGAAAAATCACGAGAAAAATAATCAGTCTGAAAGCTGTATAAGTTGCTGAATATCTGTTACTCATTAGTGGGCTTATCCTTGTTAAAATCGGGGTGCAATTTAGTGGTTAGGTAATAAATTTCAAACACTGTGTAAAAAATGTATAGCCCAAACATAAGAAGTAGGAAACTTTTGCTGTAAGGCCTTTGCCCCCAAAGGAATAAAAGTATAAACCCTATGGTTCCAAACATGCGCAGGGCCATCACCAAATAAGCGGTATTTACAAAGGTAAAACGGTCTTTACCATAGCTATAGGCTGTTAACAGAAACGAGATGATGGTAAGAAACGCAAAGAAAAATAAAGTTAAATCGGTTGCCGGCTGAGGTAGGGTAATGGAGGTGTTGGGTATGAGGTAATGTATTACTGCCCAGAGAAATGATGTAAAAAGTGACAGCCAAACAATAAAGTAAAAAAAATTTGTTCGCATAAATTAATCCTGATTGCGGATAAGTTTAAAGATAAAGTAAAAAACAGAAATCAATGCGAGCAATACCCCGGCTAAAGTAAATGCAGGAAAATGCATGGAGAAATGTTTATCTAACCAGTTTCCTCCCAACGACAGCGCTACAAAAACACCTATCATTTGGAAACCAAAAGCCGAATACTTCAGGTAATTATTTAGCGGTGTTGACTTTTTCGGTTGATTGGGCAACTTGTCCGTTGGCTCGGGCATCTTTAGTAGAGGCTATGGCTTCGTTTTTATCTGATTTCATATGGCAGCGGCCATTAAACTCGGCTCCTGCTTCAATGATAATTTTTTTAGTTACCACATCACCGTAAACTTTACTGGTACTTTTTAAAGTAAGTAATTCATTTACGAAAATATTTCCTTTCACTATTCCCGAAATATCGGCATTCTGAGCATTGATATCTCCTTCAACCGATCCGGTTTGTCCAAGAACCATTTTTGATTTGGAAGTAATGGTTCCCGAAAGTGTTCCGTCAATACGTATATCTCCGTTAGAAACAATATCGCCATTGATATTGGTTCCGTTATTAATAATATTCACTGTTGCCGGGTTAAATTCCGGTCCTTTTTCTGATTTTCCGTTAGATCCAAACATATTTTCTAACAATTAAAATTTAAAACACCATGTATTCTTCGGGATTCACCGGATTGCCTTTATACCAGAGTTCAAAATGTAGGTGTGCACCGGTTGTTAATTCACCCGAATTACCCACAATGGCAATGGCATCTCCCGCGTTCACAAAAGTACCTACTTTTTTTAATAATACCGAATTGTGTTTATATATGGAAATCAAATCATTGGGGTGCTGAATTCCGATAACATGTCCGGTTTCGGGCGTCCAGGACGCAAAAATGACTGTTCCGTTAAGGGTGGCTTTTACTGCTTCACTTGGCTTAGCCACCACATCAACAGCATAATGCTCATCGGGGAAATTGAATTTTTCGGTAATCAGCCCCTTAAGCGGAGACATAAATGTGTAGGTACTGATATTATCGGGGCGAACCGATTTTTCTTCCAGCGCATAGGGATTGTCTTTTTCCATTTCAAGTTTAAAAAGAGAGTCGTTTTCATAAATTTTTTGCAAATCAATGCTTCCTGATACCGAGTCGCTTAGCGGGGGAGCATCTCGGTCCGATTTCGGCTCTTTTCCTCTCATAATATCATTTTGGTTTTCGATATAATCATTTAACTGCCTTACTACATTTTGCAGCGAATCGGCTTTTAAAATAAGGTAGGCTACATTCCTTTTCGAGTCGGGGTCGGCATATCCCGGTACATACTCCTTAAGCGGAGTAAAGAAAAACAGGGAGAGAATTAATCCGGTAAATGTTAAAATACCACTGCTGAGAGCGATAAACAGATTCATCGGGGTGAGTTTCAGAGAGAATTTCTCCTCAAAAGTCTGGTCGTTCATTATTACCAGCCTGTATTTGTTTTTGAGCTTATGAATAAGCTTTTTTCGGGTAGTACTCATTTCAGAAGAAAAAAATAAATTTGACGCAGATTAAAATAATTTTGCCAGTTCAAAGTTAATACAAGTGTTAAAACAATCGGTAAAGCGCGCAATTAGTTGTTTTATTTAAATAAACCCCTTCGTTTTCTACTCATTATAGTGGTTGTATCGGCATGCAGCCCTACTAAAGATAATTTTTTTAACCGTTCGTATCAAAATCTGGTAGCGCGCGACAACCCCTATTTTAATGCGCGCGAAAAACTTAAAGAGTCAGTAAAGGCACTTAATGCCTCGCATTTAGACGATCATACTAAAGTGTTGGATGTATATGCCTACGGAACTGAAAAAGATTCAAAAGGCATGTTGCCTCAAATGGATGAAATTTATAAAAAATGTTCTAATGTCATTCAGCGAAGGCCGCTGTCAAAATGGATTGACGATACCTACATGCTCATTGGTAAATCGCATTTTTTTAAACGTGATTATTTTGCAGCATTAGAGGTTTTTCAATACGTAAGTTCCAAGTACAAGGATAAAAATCCGGTGATTGCCAAAGAGGCAGAAATTTGGATTGCCAAGTGTTACCTTTATATGGACAAACCGGGAGAGGCCGAAGCGGTAATCAGTTTACTGATGGCCGAGAAAAATTTTCCGAAAGAATTAACCGGATTTTTAAATGCTACGGCAGCTGCAGTATATATCCGTCAGGAAAAATACATAAGCGCGCTGCCTAAAATGAAAATTGCCGTGGCCGAGGCTAAAGGAAGAAAAGATAAAATAAGGTACAATTATATTTTGGCGCAACTGTATGAAGAGGCCGGGCAAAACGGAGCAGCTATTGCTCATTATCGTCAGGTAATAAAACGCACACCTGCCTATGAGTTTGAGTTTAATTCAAAATTGAGCATTGCCAGACTTTATAATCCGGCAAATAAAAATGCGGCCAAACAGGTGCGCAGAGATTTTAAAAAATTGCTTCGTGACGATAAGAATATTGATTACTTTGACCAGATATATTATGAGATGGGAAATATTGAGTATCGCGAGAAAAAAATTCCGGAAGCCATCAAATTTTATAAGCAATCGGTATTAACAAGTAAGAGCAACCAAAAACAAAAATCACTATCGTACTATGCATTAGCCAGGCTCTATTTTGCGCAGCCCGAATACCCGCTTGCGCAGGCTTATTACGATTCATTAAGCACCACCATGCCTCCCGATTTTCCGGATTACAAAAAAATCATGGATACCCGCAACGTGCTTTCTGAACTAATAAAGAACATGACCGTGATACGCACGGAGGATAGTTTACAGAGTATGGCTAAACTTTCGCCCGATGCGCTCGAAAAAAAAATAAATTACCTGATAGAAAAGGAAAAACAACGCAAGGCCGAAGAAGCGAAGAGTAAAAAGCTGAAAGATCAGCAGGCAAAAAATCAGGCTGAAAATACCAATGCGATGCAGCAAAATGTAATCACCGCATCGACAGGTGTGGGGTCATGGTACTTTTATAATCCGGTAAGTGTAAATCAGGGGAAAACTGATTTTATAAAAAAATGGGGGGACAGAAAACTCGAGGATAACTGGCGAATAAGCAGCAAGGAAAAAGAACTTGCACTGGATGATCCGAATGCCGCAGATACCAGTACCACAAAGCAAGTTGAGAAGAAGGATGAACAAACCGAGGAAAAGGAACAGGATTTAATTTCTAATGTTCCGGCCGACAAGAAAAAGTTTTATGAGAACCTGCCCACTACCTCAAAGGCATTAAAGGAATCGGATAGTCGCATTATGGAGGCCTATTATAACCTTGGAATCATTTATCAGGAGAAGCTGGATGATGACAGGGAGGCCACCAAAACTTTTGATACCTTGCTGAAGCGTTATCCGTCAAATAAATTTGAGCCGGAGGTATTATACCGGTTGTATAAAATGCATGTGGATGCCCGCAATCAGGAGCTGGCAGATAAATATAAAAAGCAGTTAATAGATAAATATCCCATGTCGGAGTACGCGTTGATTTTATCGGGTAAATCAAACAGAGATAATAATACTGACAGGGAATTGGAAGCGTATTACCAAACCACTTACGAACATTATAAAAAATTTGAATGCGAGCAGGTATTAAGCAAAGTCAGTGAATCCGATCGTTTATTTCCGGGAAGTGTATTAAAACCCAAATTTGATTTGCTCAGGAGTTTTTGCATCGGGAGAACCGTAGCTCAGGATAGTTTTAGAGTGGTATTGCAAAACGTAGCAGAATCGTATCCAGGAACCGATGTGGCCGAAAAAGCTAAACAGGTAATTGCTGCTATGAAAGAGATGGCCGAAAGAAGAAAACGGGATTCTTTACAAGCCTTAATGCCGAAAGACTCGTTGGCTGCAGCAGCAAAAAAATCGAAGAACTATGATTTTAGCGGAAATGATGAAAAGCATTTTTACATCATTGTATTGCCGCTTCACGGAATTGCCATTGGCGACTTAAAAGCCCGTGTGGCCGACTACAACTCGGAGTTTCATCAGCTGGAGAGTTTACAGATTAGTGCCCTTGTGCTGAGCGATGATAAACAATTATTCGTGGTAAAGGAGTTTCCTAATGATAAGAAGGCGATGGGGTACCTCAAAGAATTTGAAGAGACAAACAAAATTCTTCAAACTTTTGGTATTACCGACTATGAGCATTTTATTATTTCATCCACTAACTTTGTTAAATTGTTAAGAGGAAAAAATCTTCCGGAATACCTTGAAATGTATAAACAGAAATTTAAATAGTGAATATTAAAAACTGGTTTTATAATAAAGATTACAAAGCACTCCTCATTGTGTTTTGGTCACTGTTTATTTGTTTTATTATTTCTATATGGTTGCTGTTTTATGGAGTTACCAAAGAGTGGTTTGGTGCTTTACCTAAACTGGAGCAACTGGAAAATCCAAAAAGTGCTCTTGCATCCGAGGTGATTTCGGGCGATGGGGTTTTACTTGGAAAATATTATTTGCAAAACAGGTCGAATGCCACGTTTAAAGAATTAAGTCCGAATCTTATTCATGCACTTATAGCCACCGAGGATATTCGGTTTTACAAACACTCGGGTATTGACCTGACCGGTACGTTTGCCATTATGTTTTACACTGCTATTGGTAAAAACAGGGGCTCAAGTACTATTACCCAGCAACTGGCAAAAAATCTTTACGGACGACCTAAACATCCAAGTTTTCTGGATAAAGTTGCTACCAAGTTTAAAGAGTGGGTAGTTGCCGTGAGACTGGAAGAACGATACACCAAGGAAGAATTGCTTACACTGTATTTTAACACAGTTGCTTTCTCGGGAAATGCCTATGGTATAAAGGCTGGTTCAAAATATTTTTTTGATAAAACACCGGATAAACTATCTCAGCCCGAAGCGGCCATGCTTATCGGTATTCTTAAAGGAGTTACTTACTACAGCCCTATTAAAAACCCCGATCGTTGCCTTGACCGAAGGAATACTGTACTGCGGCAAATGAACAAATACGGATACCTGGGTGATGATGAATTTGCAAAATTTAAAGCCGAACCAATTGCTTTGAGCCTGACCGAAGAAGATCACAACGAAGGACTCGCTACGTATTTCAGGGAGTGGCTGCGCTTGCAAATGGTTGACTGGTGTAAGGAAAACGGATACGATTTATACCGTGACGGATTAAAAATTTATACCACCATTGACAGCCGCATGCAGCAGTATGCCGAGGAAGCCGTAACTCAGCGTTTATCCGAATTACAAAAAGTGTTTTACGGACACTGGAAGGGAAGAGAACCCTGGGGAAAATTCACCGAGTTAATTGATCAGGGCATAAGACGTTCGGAGCGTTACATGCAAATGAAACGATTACGGTACTCTGACGAAGAAATTAAACGGTTATTTAATATTCCTGTAAAAATGAAAGTATTCAGCTGGCAGGGAGAGAAGGATACAGTTATGACCCCGCTGGATTCTATTAAGTATTATAAGTATTTTTTATTAGCCGGATTTATGTCAATGGATCCTGCCAGCGGACAAATAAAAGCGTGGGTAGGCGGCCCTAATTACAAATATTTCAAATACGATCACGTAAATACCGAAAGTAAACGGCAGGTGGGTTCTACTTTTAAACCGCTTGTATATACGCTGGCAGTTGATAACGGGTATTCTCCGTGTCAGAAAGTGCCTAACCTGCCTGTTACGTTTGAAGATTATGATAATTACACCCCGACTAATGCCGATGGAAAAGAGGGAGGAGAACTCACCCTGTACAAAGGTTTGCAAATGTCGGTGAATAATATTGTGATGTATCTTATGAAAAAGCTAGGTCCCGATGGGCCTAAATCGGTCATTGATCTGGCGCATAAAATGGGTGTGAGCAGCAATATGGAGCCTTATCCGTCCATCGCACTGGGAGCTCCCGATATTTCGGTTTATGAAATGGTAGGAGCCTTTGCCACTTATGCCAATAAAGGAGTGTGGACCGAACCGGTTTATATTACCCGTATTGAGGACAAAGAGGGCAATGTGATTAAAGAATTTGTGCCGCGTACCGTTGAGGCTATGAGTGAACAAACGGCTTATGTGATGTGTAAAATGATGGAGCGGGTGGTGTTGCATGGAACGGCTGCCAAACTCAGGTATTTTTATCAGGTTATAGCGCCCACTGCAGGTAAAACCGGAACTACACAAAACAATTCCGATGGCTGGTTTATGAGTATTACCCCTAATCTTGTTTCAGGTGTATGGGTGGGTTGTGAAGATCGTGCTGTACATTTCAGGTCACTTGATTTAGGTTCGGGAGCAAATATGGCAATGCCGGTATATGCTTATTACGCAAAAAAGGTATATGCCGATTCTTCTCTGGCTATTCCTCCAATTCCGTTTATACCACCCAAAGAAGATTTAACTATCGAAATCAATTGTGATAATTACGAAAACGACAACGAAACTAAAATTGATTTTATAGAGTAAGTGCCGCTTTAGTAACAAGGCATATTTTTTCGGTTAATAGTGAGGGATACCCCATTTTTACTTACAGAGGCTTTTCCCTTTTTGTCAAAATAAATTTCCCCGTCATATTCTGTTGGAATAATTACTTCTCCCTTGTTGTTGAGTAAACCGAATTTGCCATTTTTTACAACGGTAATATCACTTGAAGTGCTGGAACCAGATACCCGTTCATAAATACAAGGAACAATTATTTTTCCATTGATATCCGCTACCCCATAGGTTGATGCTGAATTATCTTTCAGGCTTAACCATTTTTGTTGGGCAGACAATAATGTTATATCCGAATAATGCGGAGAGATAAGCACTTCACCGGTCAAACTAAGTAAGCCTGTTTTATTTTTATTTTTACAAATAATTACCTGCATATTTTTCCCTTCACCATAGGAAATGGTGTACAGTAACTGATAGACCACAGGGGCAATAAGACGTCCGTCTTTGTGTAATATTCCTGACGTGTTGGCAGAATCGGTCACCAGCATCAGTTCATCAGTAAGGAATGTGCAGCTTTTCCATTTGCCTGCTTTCCCAACAATTTTCCCGCTTTTATCAAGTATAAACCATTGTCCGTTTTTAGCAGCAGTGGTGAGCTGAAAATCGCGGGAATTAACTTCATCAAAAGAGTCCTTTAACCAAGTTCCGGTTTCGTAGTTGTACAAAATATATTTGTCAGTTCTTGAAATAGCGATGATGGGGTCATTATCATTAGCGATGATAGCGTTATAGGATGTGTCGCCCAGAAAAAATCCCTTTTTTACCATGAAAGCCAAACATGCATTCTCATTCACCCAGGCTGCAAATACGTTTTCTGAAATAGCATCAATTAAAGTAAATTCTGCAGGTATCACCCATCCGTTTGCATCAATGAGGCCTTTCGTCATTACTCCATTTTCTTTTTGACCCACTGAAACCAAATCATTGCCTATTGATTGCCAGCTGCTGAATATGCATGGAAAAAGTATTGAATCATTGCCGGCATTAACAAAACCATATTTGTTATCCTTTGCTACTGAAATCAGTTTATCCCCACCGCAAAACGATTCTGCGTAGTCAAACTGAGGTTCAATTTTTTTACCTGTTTTGGAATTATAAAGAGTTACTTTATTTAAAGTGTCATAAAGGAGCAGGTATTGCCACTTTTCCCTTTTATTTTCAGAACTTAACTCTTCAATACTGGTGTAAATTGCAGGGAAAATTGTATTTCCGTTCGCAGAAACTAATCCGACCCTGCTCCCGAAAGCCTCCACTTTAAACCATCCGTTTTCCATTTCCTCAATTGAATGATACCTTTTATCATCAATAGGCTTTTTGTTTTTTTTCTGCACAAGGTAATACGGCAAACCATCGGTAACGGTATCATTAGCGGCCACTTCAAAAAGTTTGTTCTGTGCCATACAGGGAATCATAAACAAGAGTCCCGGCAATAAGAAATAGAACGATTTTAACTTCATTGTCTACAGGTATCCGTTTTTTGCAAGCCAGCTTATTCCTTTTTTGAATAGATTAGTTGCGTTTGTATCCGAATAGGTATGAATTACTTTCCCTGTTGCATCAGTAATGGTTACGTTAATAGTGTAATACCTGTCAGGGACAGCCACATTAATTTTTGCAACGAGCTTTTTCGATAAATTGAACACATGCACGCTATAATTTTGCTCATTCGGCATTCTGAAATTTTCGTAGGAGCCAATGGGAACACCCCCTTGCAGGATTTGGGTTTCAATATAGGAAACGGGAGCACTGCGGTCGCGCTCACTTCCTGCTCCCGGTGTTAGTGTTGCTGACGCATTGTAGCCCCGGTGTTTTTTTATGAATGCATCCCGGTAAGCCGTGTTATAACCCTGCGGGGTAAGAATAGAATCCATTCCGAAAAATTGAGCCAGTTCTTTGGAATAAGCATCACACACACGGGGCAGGTATGATTTTTTATCGTCCAAAAACATAATTTTTCCTTCCATTCCTTCAAACAGAAAACGGGGCGTGCCTGTTACATCATAAACAGTAAACTCGGCAATGGTGCCGGCTATAATGCTGGCTTTTTTTGTTTTTAGTACGGTGCAAATTTTTTGTCCGTTTACTTTTACAATGCTGTCTTCTTCAAAAGTCCATGATTGCGCCTGAACATGCAAAACAAGTATGAGCATGATTACAGTAAATGTAGTGAGATGTTTCATGAGGTTTTATTTATTAGGTTATTTTAAAACAAACTGTACGGTAGCTCTAGTTCGCTGCTCCAGTAAAATTTCTTTCCCTTTCAATAAGGAGTTAAGCGAAGCATCATCATAATGCATTACCGTAAGCAGTTCAACTCCGGTATTTGCTTTTACATTATAGTCCTTGCTGAGTTCTTTCTTGAGGGCAGCTACTTTGTTTTCGTTGTTGTCGGCACACACACTAAAACTGATGGCAGAATTTTGCATCAGGTTAATGGGAAGTTTTTGATG
>Ga0268298_10002745_pt1 | contig 18814 bp, 7 predicted proteins | sample WWTPWeurt_MetaG_FD_194462 | JGI IMG/M metagenome (GOLD analysis project Ga0268298, IMG submission 194462) | Activated sludge microbial communities from WWTP in Nijmegen, Gelderland, Netherland - WWTP Weurt | ecosystem: Engineered > WWTP > Aerobic digester > Activated sludge | place: Netherlands...
TGGCGTCGCTTTCCTTATTGCTTTCAACCGTTTCGGAAAATTCGATCGGTCCCATCGTGGCTACCGTGTGCATCATCATCGTGTGCACGCTCATCAGCGAGATGCAGATACCGCTCTACGATAAATACCTGAAGCCTTACCTGTTCACCACGTACATGCTGGGCTGGAAAGGATTTTTCTACATCGGGGTGGATGACGACGGGCAAACGATACGGGGTTCGGTGCAGAATGCATCGGCCATATTCAAATGCATCGGCGTGCTGGTTGCCTATGTGATCGGCTTCGTGACCGCTTCGGTGCTGTTATTCCGGAAAAAAGATATACTCTCCTGATATGAAACGATCTTTCCTTTGGTGCCTGGCAGCGCTTACCGTTTCGCCGCTTATTCCGCGGGCGCAAACAGTTCAGCAACTTGTTGAAAAAGTAAAAGCGAAGATCGACCAGGTGAAGGATTATACGGCCACGGGGCGGATGAAGACCAACGTGTCTTTTTTAAAAGTTCCGGTGGCCAATGTGGTGATCTATTTCCGGAAACCGGATCAGCTGAAGATCAAAAACGAGAAGGGGATATCCTTTGTGCCGCGTGGCGCTGTGAGTATCAACCTGAACAATGTGCTCAGTAACGGCGCTTATACGGTACTGGATGCGGGAAAGGACAAGGTGAACGGGATCGCTGTGCAGGTGGTGAAACTGTTGCCGGTGGATGATAACGCGGAGGTGGTCTTGTCTACCCTGTACATCGATGAGGCACGACTTGTTATTCTCAAAAGCAGAACCACCACCCGCGACAACGGAAGTTATGAACTGGAGATGAGTTACGGGAACTACGTGAACTACGGCCTGCCGGATAAGATACTCTTCTCCTTCAATACCAAGGAATACAAATTACCCAAGGGAATAACGTTCGATTTTGATGATGGCGCCCCACCGCCGAAAGAAACAGCGGGCGGGAAAGGGAAAAAAGGCCGTGCAGAGATCAGCATCCGTTCCTATACGATCAATAAAGGATTATCCGGCGATGTGTTCAAGTGAGTGAATGAAACTTACTCAGGGATATCGCTTACTTTTTCATCCACCGCGTTGCGCAGCACCGAAGCGCTCATTTTTTTCAGGGGGTTACTGTATTGCTCATCGTACTCCCTCCGGCCCAGGATGATATCCACGCATTGAAAGATGGCCGCCCGGAAAGAAGATTCGTCGGCCTTTCCCTGCCCGGCGATGTCGAATGCGACGCCGTGATCGGGTGAAGTGCGTACACCCGGCAAACCCGCGGTATAATTTACGCCTTCGCCGATGGCGAGCGATTTGAATGGAATCAGGCCCTGGTCGTGATACATGGCCAGTACCGCGTCGAATTTTTCGTGTTGGCCCCGGGCAAAGAACGCGTCGGCCGAATAAGGGCCGAAGCAGAACACATCCCGGTGTTTGGCTTCCTTGATGGCGGGTTTGATGATCTCTTCCTCTTCTTTACCGATCAGTCCTTCATCCCCGGCGTGGGGGTTCAGTCCGAGTACAGCGATACGGGGTTTGTTGATATTGAAATCGCGTTTCAGCGAATTGTTGATCACCTGCAGTTTACTGATGATGGCTTCCTTGCTGATCTTCTGCGCAACTTCCTTTACCGGCAGGTGCTCGGTTAATAGAGCGACCCGCATGTTTTCAGCCACCATCATCATGGCTACTTCATTCACCCCGTACAGGTTTTTGAGGTAAGGGGTGTGGCCGGTGAAGTTGAATTTTTCGGATTGGGTATTGTTCTTATGGATCGGGGCGGTAACCAGGCCGTCGATCTTGTTTTCCTTCAGCGCCTGTGCGGCCGCGGTCAGGCTTTTAATGGCATACTCGCCGCCGATGGCATTGAGAATGCCCGGGTTCATGTTCACTTCTTCTTCCCAGCAACTGAACAGGTTCAGTTGTTTATGATTGACCCGGTTGAGTTCCCGGATGCTGATGAAATTGAGGTTGTATCCCGATAATCCTTTCCGGTAGAAATTCAGCACTTTGTTGTTGGCAAAGATGACGGGGGTGCAGGTATCCAGGATGCGGTTGTCGCCCAGCGTTTTGATGATCAGCTCGATCCCGATTCCGTTCACATCGCCGCAGGTAAGGCCGATAACGGGTTTGTGTTCTGTAATTGCACTCATGCAGTTGATGGTTGAAGGGTAAAAATACAATTTATTGTTGGATGCAGGGCTGGGGCAGGCTTCAAAAAACAGAGGGCAGTCAGCAGACCGCCCTCGTTCTATATTTATGGGGTTAGTACATTATTGTTTCAGCATGCGGGTGGTTTTCACCGGCTGGCCGGGTATATACAATGTAACATGGTAAGTACCTTTTGCCAGCTGGAAAGTACGCAGGCTGACCTGGTTCAGCCCGGGAGCCAATTGTATCGTTTGGGTGATCAGGGCCCGGCCCGTGAAGTCGGACACCACGATGGTGCCCTGTGTTTTTTCGAAGGCCTGCAACTTCAGTGTGGCGTTATCGTTCGTAACAGGATTCGGGAATATGCCCAGCACATCGGCGCCCTTGGTCTTCAGCACCAGGGTAACGATATTGCTCAGGCTGAACTTTCCATCGGCATCAATCATGCGGATGCGGTAATAGTTATTGCCATTCTCCGGCTTTTCATCGGTATAGCTGAATGGTTCACTGCACCGGGCCTGGCTGGCGGTGATGCTGCCGATAGCGCTGTAGTGCTGTCCGTCGGTACTGCGTTCAATCTCAAATACAACGCTTGATGAGGTACAGTTGGCTTTCCAGCTGAGAATGTGTTTCCCGTTTTGCTGTACGCCTTTGAAATATTCCATCGATACAGCCAGTACGCTTACCGGGGCGCTGGTGAGATAAAATCCAGAGAAGCCATTGACCGGTACAACCACTTCCCACCAGTTACGGGTGGCATTCCAGCTAACCAAGAAACCGGGAGAGGAAGTATTGAAATCAACCGAAGCGCCGCTGTAATTGGTAGGGTTTGTACCCGTTCCGTGGAACTGGCGCAATACGAGGTTATTGATGCCGGTTACATCGGATGGTCCGGTGGGTAATAATTTGAATCCGCTATCGGTCGCTTTTGTATTATAATTGTTGAATTCGCTTTGCAGGTAATACAAGGTGATGTTCGCGGTAGAAGTGGCAGGGTTAACGATGGGTTCCATGTCGTACTTCCTCGCAAGGTAAAGGGTGGATGTTCCCCGCTTGGTGGAGCCATTATCTACCTGTACGCAGGTATTGATGGAATTGGTTACCGGCGAAGCGCCTGCGGGTGTGATCCTGGCGATCAGGTTGCAGTTACCATCCCGGTAATTGGTTCCAGATCCGGAAACGCTGATGTTCTGGCAGATCTGCGGTCCGCCGGGTGAACCCGCTAAGGTATTCGATGCCGGGTCGACGGTTACAGTTACCGTTGTATTCCCCGTTTGCCCATTTGACGGATTAAGCGCACTCACAGTATACGTGGTGGTGCTGGCAGGAGAAGCGATCACTGTTGCGCCCGTGGTGGTGTTGAGGCCCGTACCCGGCGACCAGGTAAAACTGATTACATCGGGGGTAAAGCGGTATGCATTCGGCATGCCTGCCCAGTTGGCTGTATTGTTTCGGCCGGTAGCTACTGAAGCGATGGTACCCGTGCTGTTTTCAATACCCTGCGCCTTGTTAACGGTTGTATTGGTACAATTGGTAGTGTGGATCTCAATCACATTGGTTGTTTCATACAAAATTACCTGTACGTCGGCTGTACCCGTAGCCGACAAAAATTTAAGGGCGCTGAAGTCAATCACGAAACGCCGGTTGGGGCTGCTTCCTACGGTAAAGTATTGCAATACGGCGGCATTCGTTGCACCCGCGAAAGTAAGGTCGCTGGTGATGGCATGAATGACGTTGTTGGGCGCCAGGGCATTGGGCAGAGTCATATTCAGGCCGGTGGCCGTGGTATTGGAACTGCCGAGTCCCACCCATCCATTGGTGCTGATGTTTACCGCGTTGAATGTATTTCCATAAAAACGAAAAGTAAAGGGGAGCGTGATATTATCCCATCGTCCATCGTCGAGGTTCCCGAAACTCAGGGGCTCAATATACGGAGTGCTGCCATTGTAGGTACCCAATTGGTCTACCAGCAAATTTGTGGCAAACAAGGTGGGGTCGTACGGATTGTTGGTAATGGCTGCGGTAGTATATCCTACAGGAGTTGCCGAAGCAGTGATGCTTACCGAATTGCCGGCACATATTGTTGCACTTGACGGGTTGGTAGTAACAGTGAGCTGGGCAGTAGTGAGTTGATAAAGGCAAAGTACAGCCAGCAGGATGCAGAGTTTTTTCATGCGGATTTGGATTTCTCTATCAGCGTAAAACGGTATGAGCCTGAAAATATTGTAGTAAAAATCTTACCGGTTGTAACAGAAATCGTACGGGCATTAGCGATCCGGGTTGCGATTAAGCACCCATAGAATAGATAACGAAGATTTTTTATACTGGTCGGTCGTAACAAAAAACAGGAATAGCATCTTTGTAAATCTGTGAAATATAGATTAAAACACAGGGTAGGAAAAAGATATAAAGATGCGTCGACATCTTTCCCGGCACTATCGAATAATAATTACACATTAGTAGAAAAAAAGCACAATTAAGCAATGTCATTGTACGTTATCTGTGTTAGATATAAGTCCCTAAATCAGCAAATCCAAAATCCAAATGAAAGGCAAAATCTACTTTTTCAGTGCATTGATGTGCTTCGCCCAGCTAGTGACAGCGCAGCATTTTCACAATCCAACGGAACAGAACAGTACAGGAAACAGTGGTACCGGCGCCAATATCGATGTGGTGTACACCCGGTGCGACTGGAACATGAATCCAACCGCTTCCAAAGTTGTTGCGGGAACGATCACCATTTATTTCAAAACCATCACGGCCAATGTATCGTCATTAAGTTTTGATCTCAATAAGGCGTCGTTCAATGGGTCGGTGTCCGTTACCTACCATGGAGCCAGCAGAACCGCAACATTTCCTGCATCCGGCAATGTCAATATTCTCAATATCTCTTTGGCGCCGAGCAATATCCCGGTAACCGGAACACTTGATTCGGTTAGCATCACCTATTCGGGCACACCTCCAGCGGTGAGCGGCCAGGCCGAGGGGTACCAGCGTAAACAGGATGCAAACGGCAACTGGTATCATTATTCTCTGTCGGAATCGTATGAAGACAAAGACTGGTGGCCATGTAAAGCCGACATGCAGGATAAGATCGATTCCATGGACATTAATGTTACGGTTCCCTGGACGGGAACGGATACATTTTGGGTAGCGGCCCCCGGTAAGCTGGTCGACTCTGCCATTAACGCCGGAACACGCACATTCAAATTCAAACACCGGTATCCCATCGCTTCTTACCTGGTAGCACTTGGCATCGCTAAATATAGAAGGTACCATCGTGGTACGGTCAATATCAATGGTACCAATGTGCCGGTTGTATATTATATATTCCCCGATATGGCCGCCGGTACTGTTACCACGGCACTCAGCCGGATGGATGTTTCCAAAACGGAGCTGGTGGAATTCAGCAACAAGTACGGCCCTTATCCATTTGCCAATGAAAAGCATGGGTATTACCAGTTTGGCTGGGGGGGTGGTATGGAACACCAGACCTTCTCGGCCATGAGCGCTGGCAGTATGACAAGCTGGTCGGTAATCGCTCACGAACTGGGTCACCAATGGTTCGGTGATAAGGTTACGTTCGCTACGTGGAATCATCTCTGGCTTGCCGAAGGTTTTGCCAAATATTCCGAAGCGCTGGCGGCTGAACTGGTACCCGCTATCGGTGTAACGCCAGCCTCTCATCTGTCTGGTGTAAAAACTACGGCCCGCGCTACCAATACCACACCGGTGTTATTGAGTGCGGCCAGTATTGCAACGTCTAACACAATCTGGACCACCAATAACGACAACGCTGTTTACCAGCGGGGATGCATGATTGTTTCGATGCTTCGTGCCATGCTGGGAGATGCCAAATTCTTCCAAGGCTGCAAAGACTATCTGAACGACCCGCTGCTGGCTTATAAGTCAGCTACCACGGCCGACCTGCAGCGTAATATGGAGAACCAGATGATCGGCGTGAACCTGACACCTTTCTTCAATGCCTGGGTAAATGGTTCGGGAACACCCAGCTATACCGGTAGTTATTATATAACCGGCAAGCGGATACAGTTCCGGCTTACCCAATCAAGAAACCCGGTAGCCACCCCTTTTATGCCGATGCCGGTGGTGATCAAGATCGCCAATGCAGCGGGTACCGTGGATACCAGTGTGGTGGTTTTTCATCACTCCGCAACACAGCTTGGCTATGCCGGCCTTCCCGGAGAGGGAATGGGTACCATCGGTGACGATTTTATAACCTATGACCTTTCATTCACACCGGCTACGGTTACCATCGACCCGGATAACAAAACCATGGCAACCGGTACGTTGACATTGGTAGGCGCTCCGCTGAATGCCGATATACTCGACTTCACCGGTAATAAATCAGCCGGAGGTAATGTGCTCAACCTTTTGCTGAACCCGAACGAGCAGCCGGATAGAGTAGTGCTTCTGAAAGGAGGCAACGGGGTCGATTTTACGGAGATCGGGGTAATGAATAAGGTAAGTACCATCGAAAATAAATACCAGCTTACGGATGTGTTGCCATTCAGTGGCGCTACTTTTTACCGGGCGAAGATCTACAGCAGGGGTAACGTATACTATTCTGCCGTAATCAAAATGCAGGATGGGGCCGGACAGGATCTGCAGATCAGCCCGAACCCAGCCAGGGATATGGTGAAGATCAACCTGCCGGGAACCGGTACAGGTAAAACAACCATCCGTATCATAAGTGCCGAAGGAAAAGCGGTGATCGAATCATCAACCAATAACAATTTCATTCATTATGATATAAGCAACCTGAAGCCGGGTGTTTACATGGTTCAAACTGTACAGAATGGGCAGGTAACCGCTACGGGAAAATTGCTTGTAAACAAATGATGTATGATATCCAATACCTCTGAAAAAAAATACCACCATGAGAAAAATTTTATTCTCAGTCATTGGTTTCCTCTGCTTTGCGCAGTTTGCCAAGGCACAGCCGGCCTCGTACAGTAATCCACTTGCTATCGGCCGTAATAATTGCGCCGGTTCCGGTGGGGTCGATTCACTGTACTACCTGAATTACCTTTCTCCGAACCTGAGTAATTCAACCACGCCCATCACGGCCTGTAAGCCTTTGTTGCGTACGAACTTCGCCCCCTTGTCGGGATACAGTGCGGCCAACAAACCATTCACAATATTCAATGCCAGTATTGCCTTTAACCAGGCAGACCAGATGATTTACTATGTGTGGACCGATTACAACGTTCCCTCACCCTATAAATCATATATCTGGCGCTGGAGTCCTACCACCTGCCCGATGCCTGCCGCGCCGGGACTGGATACCTTCCGAACATTCAATACGGATATCGGTGGTATTACCTTCGATGCAAACGGCCTGGGCTGGCAACTCGAATTCATCGGGCCGGCTCCGTTCAAAGCCATGCTTCGCCAGGTGAATTTTACCACGGGTACCATTGGTATTCCCGATACACTGGATCTTACAGGCGGCAAACAACTCTGGAACGTCGGCACAGGGGATATCACCCTTACCCCGAGCGGCCAGATGTATTTCATCTTCAACAATAAATTGTTTACGCCCGACTACGGAAGTGCGGGCGGACCAACCCGTCATATTAAGTGCACGTATATAGATACGGTCCGGTTACCTGCTGGTAAAACAGGATTACCCGGACTTGCCTTCGGCTCCGGTGATCTGATCGCTTCGTATACCCCGGGTACAGGTTGTGTATTCAAACGGATCGACCCGGTGACGGGCGACACCGCTTCCATTACATATACCTATCCGGCCAATAAGGGTATTTATGCGACCGATATGACCCAGATCAACTCGGGTGTGGGCGCTTCCAAAAAACTGATCTCCGTTACGCCTACCGGAACACCGAACCAGTACGATGTTATCTATGATATTTATGTGCGCAATTATGGTAACGTAGCCATTACCAACCTGCAGCTTACCGACGACCTGAAAACAATAAACGGGGTTGGTAACTTATCGAATGTATCGGCCACGCTTACCAGTAACCCGGCCGGTGTAGCATTGAATCCTGGCTATAACGGCAATACCAATATTAACCTGCTGGCCGCAGGGCAAACCCTGCCTGTGTTTCCGGTGGCCAATAATAATTTTACCGTACGTATACAATGCCGGCTGTCGAGCATCCTTTCCGGTGTGGTTTATAATAACAGCGCAATTGTTACCGGGAACGGATTCAAGAACATCGCCCTGCGAGACTCATCAACCAATGGATCCAACCCCGATCTGAACCAGAACGATAAACCCGATGATCTGGGTGAAGGACAGCCTACGCCTTTTGTGATCATTATAACACCCATCACACCACCTTGTGCCACCCTGGATACCACGTTGTATAACCAGGACTTTGGCGCAGGAGTCGGCCTGGTGAACAATATTCCTCCATCTGTTGCTGTGCCTTCAGCCAGCAGCACGTACATCGGAACAGCGGCAGCACCCCTTCCGGTGAACCGGTTCACCGTAACCAATAATGCTGCACTGGGCGACGCTTCCAACTGGATCAGCCTTGCGGATCATACCGGGAACCTGAACGGGCGCATGCTTGTTGTGAATGCTGACGCGGCAGCCAATGTCGTGTACAGGGATACATTGCCGGTTTCATGTCCCGGACAACAGTATTCTGTCTCATTCTGGGCGGCCTTTATTGGAAATGCTTCTTACCAAACAGTCTGTGATGGATTGGGTGGTTTCAAATTCCCGCAACTGCTTGTTCGGATACGCGATCGGGTAACCGGACTCGTGATCACGCAATACACCACCGATACCATCAAACTCACCAGCTGGCAATTACACGGTATGAAATGGGTGATGCCTGCTGGTTACAGTAATGTGATCCTCGAACTTTTGAATGCCGGCCCGGGTGGTTGCGGAAACGACCTGGCCATCGATGATATCCGCTATGGAATCTGCGACCCGCTTCCTTCTGTGAGCCTGAATAACCCGGGCGGAACCTGCCTGGGCTCAACGGTAACATTCACCGCGAATGTGTCGGATGCCAGTGTTATTCCGGGCCCGAAAGATTACCAGTGGCAGTGGTCACCGGCTCCCGGCACCGGCCCATGGACCAATATCGGAACCAATTCTGCGAACCTAACCATTAACCCGGTTAACCCCTCCGATACCGGAAGATACTATCGTGTGATCATGGCAGCCCAGGGTAACCTGGGTGTTGTTACCTGCCAGTATATTTCTACCGGTATCCGGCTCGCTGGCCTTGTTCCATCTCTTGCACCTGCGTCTGCAAGCCGGAACAAAAACAATATTTGTCCGGGTATATCCGTGAATCTTTCCGTAGTGGGTGGTACATTGGGTACCAACGCCAGCTGGCAATGGTACAGTGGCTCCTGCGGCGCTACCCTGGTAGGCAGCGGAACAACCATATCCGTAACGCCTTCGGTGACAACAACCTATTATGTGCGTGCAGAAGGCGATTGCAATGCCACGACTTGCCAGGCTGTCACCATTACGGTTTCCTGTGATATCGATAAAGACAAAGATGGTATCCCCGACTGGGTGGAAAGCAATATAGCCGCAGCCTTCCAGGATGCGAACAGCAATGGACTTATCAATGCATACGATCCTACCTATGCCGGATTTGTAGATAACAACAACGATTACATCAACGATAATTTCCAGGCGGATGGCGATTCGGACAACGACGGCATTCCGAATTATCTCGATGCGACCTTCCCCGGTCGGATCGACAGTAATAGTGATGGCGTGGATGATCGTTTTGATACTGATCTTGATGGTCGTATCAATATGATCGACCTCGACAGTGATAACGACGGTATTCCCGACGTCGTGGAAGCGTATGGTGTAGATACCAACGGGGATGGCAGGATCGACAACTTTACAGACTCCGATGGCGACGGACTTACCGATCAGGTAGACTCTAATGGCCTCAATGCCTATAACTCGGGCCTTGGTCTCAGTCGCCCGGATATTGATAACGACGGCGTTCCGAACTACATCGATCTCGACAGTGATAACGACGGTATTCCCGATGTGATCGAAGCGGCTGGTCCTGATGCCAACAACAACGGTATCATCGACGGCTTCGTGGATGTGAATGGCGATGGCCTGCACGATGGATACATCAATGGAACGGCCCTGCTGATGACAGGTGTGGATGGTAATGCCGACGGACGTGCCGATAGCTGGCCGAATAAGAACCTCGACCGCGACCTGCGACCCAACGCCTATGATATGGACAGCGATGGCGATGGTATCGTGGATGTTATTGAAGCAGGACTGCCCGATGCAAACCTGAATGGTATTGTGGATGGCGTGATTGCTGCCAACGGTTGGTCGACTTCTGTTTCCGGACTGGCGGCACTTAACCTGCCCAATACCGACAGCAACGGCAACCCCAATTACCTCGATATTGATTCAGACGATGATGGTATCCCCGATAATATAGAAGGTATGTCAACCGCCGGCTACCTGATCCCATCCACGACCGATACGGATGGCGACGGGCTGGTAAATACGTACGACAATATTGTAGGATTCGGCGGTGCCGGCATCTTCGTGTACGATCACGATGGCGACGGAACACCCGATTACCGCGACCTGGATACCGATGGCGACGGACAACCCGATGCCGTGGAAGGAAACGACTTCAACCTTAATGGCCTGGCCGACGATAATGTAACACTCACGGGTGTGGATACCGATGGCGATGGCCTGGATAACCGCTTTGATTCATTGAACTCGGTGATCAACGTCAAAGGCACATCCTACATGATGGGCAACGGCGGCAGCCTTGCCGGCGACGCAACGCCCGGCGCAAGATGCCCGGTTCAGAAAAAGACCGTGGCCCAGATCAACCGCGACTGGAGGTTTGTAGGCACCGTGCTGCCGGTTGAGTTCCTGCAACTGACAGGCGTATTGCAATCGGGTATTGTTAAACTCAACTGGAACGTGATTGCCAGCAAGGAGGTGGAACGCTTTGAAGTGGAACGCAGCACGGATAACAGTAATTACAACAAAACAGGCACCGTGAACGGGCCTGTACTGCTCAACCAGCAACAGGGCTTCTCGTTCAACGACGATGTGTCGGCGATCAGCAAAGAGATCGTTTATTACCGCATCAAAGTGATCGGCAAAGCCGGAGAAATACAGTACAGCAATGTATTGGTGATCCGGATGAAACAGACGAAAACAAAACTGTCGATCGTTCCGAACCCGGCCAAAGACCATGTGATGATCTCTTTCGTAGCGGAAAAAGATGCCGAAATAACCATTCGCCTGATCGACAACGCGGGTAAAACCATGCAGCTCCGCAAACAAAAAATACTACGCGGCGCCAATACCCTGCAGTTCTCAGGTCTGGAGAAATACAGTACGGGTGTATATATGATACAGGTACTCATCAACGACGAGGTGGTTACCGAGAAACTTGTACTGGCGAAATAGGTTCAGCATACTAATATGATTGGTTGCTGCCCCTCTTCGGAGGGGCAGCTTTTTTTGGTAAATTTGAACCGCGTACAAACCCAGTAACCGTTATGGCCAGAAAAATATCCGTTCTTGGATTGCTTTTCCTTTCTGTAATGCTGTTTTCTTTTTTCACGAACAGGAAAAACGACCCCGCTGCGTCGGTAAAAGGCTATTACCTGTCGGAAGCGACAAGGTTCAGGCAGGAAGTACTTGTATTCCGGGATATGATCCCGGCGGGCGATTCTCAAAAGCTGCAGGCGCAATTTCTGAAAATACGATCCGCGTACAAGCGCATGGAAGTGATCGTTGAATATTACTTCAACTATTTCGCGGCAAAACTTAACGGCCCCCCCATTCCGTTTTTTGAAGAAGATGAACCCGATGTAGGGCAGCAGGAACCTGCCGGCATGCAGGTGATCGAAGGTTTGATCTTTCCCGGGTACGATCCGGCCAGCCGCCAGGCCCTGCTGGCGGCAACGGAAAGACTTTATTCGGATGCGGGTTTTATGATTGAAACCAATGAATCGAATGCCTTTTCCGAGGAACTTATTTTTGATGCACTCACCGAAGAACTCTACAGGATAACAGCGATGGGCCTGGCGGGATTCGATGCCCAGGCATCGGGTAACGGCCTGCCGGAATGCAGGGCTGCGCTGGAGGGAGTGCAGAAAATCCTGTCGCTGTACCACGACAACCTGGAAAAGCAGATCGGCGACAAGGCAAACCGGTTGGATCGCCTCCTGGTTTCCGCGTTCAATTTCCTGGACCGGTACAGGGATTTCAATGCCTTTCCCCGCATGCGCTTTATACAGGAGTATCTCAACCCGGTAACCGGTCTCATCGGGGAATACAAGGAGTACCGTGAATTCGGGCCCAACCGCTCACCGATGTTTTACAGCACCATCCGGAAAAACAACACCCTGTTTGCCCCGGGGATTTTCAATCCCGATCTCTATCTGGACGACAATACCAGTTCTGCGCAAAAAATAGCGCTCGGGCGAAAATTGTTTTTCGATAAGAAGTTGTCTTCCGACAACAAACACAGTTGCGCTTCCTGCCACGACCCCAAAAAAGCGTTCACCGATGGATTAACAACCAGTGTGGCAATCGACGGTCATTCCCCGCTTCGCCGCAACGCTCCTACAATCTGGAATGCGGCCCTGCAGCGAAATCTTTTCCTCGACAGCAGGAGCCCGTCGCTCGAAGAACAGGTGATGCAGGTGCTTAACAACGCCAGCGAAATGCATGGCTCGGCGCAAAAAGCGGCGGAGAAGATCCTGCTCGACCCGGAATACAGCACTCTTTACGCCCAGGCCTACCCGCGGTCTGATCCCGGAAAAGCGGCACAGAATGTCTGCAACGCGATCGCCTGTTACGAGCGTACGCTTATTGCGCTCAATGCCAGGTTCGACAAACACATGCGGGGCATTCCTTCACTCAGCCAACAAGAGATCAACGGCTTTAATCTTTTCATGGGTAAGGCAAAATGCGGCACCTGTCATTTTATGCCTTTATTCAGCGGAGCCAAGCCTCCCCGTTATTATTATACAGAAACAGAGGTGATCGGCGTACCCGACCGGAACCTGAAGAATGGTGCCCGGCTCGACGAGGATGAAGGAAGGTTTGCTGCGACAGGTCTTCCCATGCATAAGTATGCGTTTAAAACAGCCACCCTGCGCAATATTGCGTTGACGGCTCCCTATATGCACAATGGTGTTTTCAAAACCCTGGAAGAAGTGATGGATTTCTACAACAACGGAGGCGGAAAAGGACTCCATATTGCACCCGCCAATCAAACACTGCCCTTTGAGAAACTGGGTCTCACCCGGCAGGAGCGCCTAAACATCATTGCTTTCATGAAAAGCCTTACCGACACACAGCAGGTGCATCTTCAAAAGCCCGGTCGCTAACACCGGGGCATACGTATTAATACGAACGTAATTTCCCCGGTAACCTCTTCCGGCTTACGTAATTTTTCGTGTCATTGACTGCACTACACCGGTTTCTTGCGTTTTTCTACATTATTACAGACCCCTTTCTATAATAATTATGCGAAAAATTCGTATTCTATTGTAGCGATATTTCTAAAAAGCCTTAATGACCCAATAAACCTATGCGCATGAGACTACGTTACCCGTTTTTTCTATTCTTTTTTTCGCTCATCCTATTTCAGCACACGGTTTTTGCCGATGATGTTCTGATACCGTTTGGCCAGAATACCGGCGGCGCTCCTCTTTGGAAATACAAAGGCGGTGGTACCAACCTGAACGCCATCGCCTGGAAAGACCTGGCTTATGGAGAACCAGGCTGGCTTAGCAGCGCATCAGCATTTGGATTCGGTGGTTCTCCCGTACGGAATACAAATATTCCGGAAGACGCTTCGGCGGGAGGCGGCGGTGTTGCCGGCGCCCGGTATCCTACCTTATATTTCAGGAAAGTACTCAACATTCCTTCTTTGGCAGCCTATACCGGCTTTCAGTTGCGGACACAATTCGACGATGCCATTGTGGTATGGATCAACGGGGTGGAGGCATACAGGAACAATATCGCGGCTAACCCCGCATACGCCACACTGGCTACGGCCGCTATCCCGAATAATGGTAACGATATTTACACAGCCACCTTAAGCAGTTCCCTGTTCGTTAACGGCGATAACATCATCGCCGTTGAGATACATCAAAGTGCGCTCACCAGCAGTGATTTGTTTTTTGATCTCGAACTCACCGGTACCACACCGCCGGTCGGAGAGGTGAATATATTTCCCTTCGGTGAAAACTTAGCCGGTGCGCCTGCCTGGCGATACAAAGGAGGTGGTACAAACCTCGACGCTATTGCCTGGAAGGACCTGGCCTATGGCGAACCCGGTTGGCTTACCGGCAATGCCGCTTTGGGATTTGGCGCCAGTCCGCCGGTGCGCAATACAGCCATACCGGAAAATAATACCGCGGGCGGTGGCGGTGTTGCCGGAGCCCGGTATCCCACCCTGTATTTCCGCAAAGTGGTGAATATTGCAGATCCGGGGATTTATGCCGGTTTCAGGATACGGTCGAAATTCGATGATGCCATTGTGATATGGATCAACGGTACGGAAGCATACCGCAATAATATCACAGCCAACCCGGCCTATGCAACCCTGGCTACCACGGCTATTGCAAACAATGGAGGCGATATATACACAACGGTTGTTTCTTCCTCGTTGTTTGTTCCGGGCAATAATATCATTGCTGTTGAGATACACCAGAACACACTCACCAGCAGCGACCTGTTCTTTGATATGGAACTCACAGCCCTCACAACCATCACGGGCACTTTGACCCGCGGGCCTTACCTGCAGATGGGAAATCAAACCAGCATGACCCTTCGCTGGAGAACGGATGCCCCTACCAATTCGAGGGTAACCTGGGGTACTTCCTTTGGTACCTACCCGAACACCGTAGACGACGCGGCGCTGACAACAGAGCACATTGTAACGGTTACCGGCCTGGCGCCGGATACAAAATACTGGTACACGATCGGGAGCAGTACCCAAACACTGCAGGCAACCAATACCAACTATTTTACCACATTACCCCCGAGCAACACGACACGGAAACTCCGGTTCCTGGCCATTGGGGATTGTGGAAATAATTCAACCAACCAGGTCAATGTAAAGAATACATTCCTGAACTATATCGGAGCGAACGATGTGGATGCCATGATTCTGCTGGGCGACAATGCCTACAATACCGGAACAGACGCAGAATACCAGACAAACTTTTTCGATGTCTATAAAAACGACCTGCTGCGGAATATCAAATTATACCCCGCACCCGGTAACCACGACTACGGAAACAACTCGGCCAATACCGGCCTGCGGGACATGCCTTACCACCAGAATTTCACCGTGCCCATGGCCGGGGAGATCGGGGGTGAACCTTCCGGGGTTACGAATTATTATTCGTTCAACATCGGCGATGTGCATTTCATTTCACTCGACTCGTATGGTAAGGACGATGGCAACACCACGAACATGTACGATACCAGCGGTGCACAGGCAAACTGGCTTAAGGCAGACCTGGCGGCCAATACGAAAAAATGGACCGTGGCGTATTTCCACCACCCACCGTATACCAAAACAAGTCATACGTCGGATACCGAAATGGACCTGGTGGCAATCCGTGAACGATTCATCCGGATACTCGAAAGGCACGGCGTTGACCTCGTTCTCTGCGGTCATTCGCATGGTTACGAAAGAAGCTACCTGCTGAAGAACTTTTATAATACCTATGCGAGTCCCTTGCTGGATGCCAATTTCAGTGCGGCCAGTCATACCGCGACGGGTAATACCCAGAACGGTAAGTACGACGGAACAGCCAGTTCCTGTGCCTATACCTATAATTCGGGGCAATACAACCACGGAAGCGTTTACATTGTTTCGGGATCTGCCGGCCAGGTTGGCGGTACAACAGCCGGGTATCCCCAGGATTGTATGTACTACTCCAATGCAACCAACGGAGGCTGCCTCTATTTTGAAGTAGACAGTAACAGGCTGGACGTGAAATTTGTTTCCTATGCGACGGCGCCCACACCATTGATACGCGACCAGTTCACCATTTTCAAAGATGTGAACCGGGTGCATAATTACAGTGTGGCCACCAATGCGCCACTCACGCTTACGGCATCCTGGAGAGGAAATTACTACTGGCCCACAAACGGCGGGGCCACCACGCAAAGCGTTACGATCAACAACGCGACCAACGGTTCTTTTGTATACCGGGTACGCGACGCCAGCAGCGGTAATTGCATCGAAGATGTATTCAATGTAACGGTTTCGGGAACCTTGCCGGTTTCGGTTACTTCCTTTACCGCCAAACTCAACGACGACAAAGTACTGCTCGACTGGACGACCTCACAGGAGCAGAACAATAAATACTTCACCATTGAACGGTCTGACGACGGAATGAACTTCCATTTCCTTGGTAAAGTGAACGGCGCGGGCAATTCTTCATCACCCCGTTCCTATAGCCTGGTGGATCATACGCCGGTTGACGGAATGAATTACTATCGCCTGTCGCAAACCGACTTCGACGGCAACCAGCGGTTCCACGAGATCCGGAAAGTGAACTATACCAATACCCGGAATTTTTCGGCCGAGATACTCAACAACGGTACCGGCCAGGCAAGATTGGTGGTGCGAAGCGCCCGTTCGGCCATTGTGAACATGAAGGTGATTGATCTGCTCGGTAAGGAAATCGCGAACGAATCTTTCGCGGTGAGTAACGGTGGCATGGTCAAAGACCTTAAACTGCGCAGCGGCGTATATGTACTGGTGCTGATGAATGATAGCGGACAACAGATCAGCAAAAAAGTAATTATTCAATAGATACTGAGCGATTGTTTTAATGAAGATGAAAATACATGCTTCATTGAAAACCCGAGAATCCATTTTTATGAAAAAACAAATTCGGCTGACACTGGCCTTCGTGCTGCTCGGTTTCACTGCCACCACACAGGTGCTGAGGAACTTCACCCCGCGGTATAACAACCCCTCGGTGCGTGGCAACATCGTTTTTGTTGCCAACAATATCATAAGCGCCTCGGCCGGCGGCACGGGCGAAGCCCCTCCGGGTGGTACATCCACGAATAATGGTTCGGCCTGCATTAACCTGGATATCGACGGCACGCCACCCGATACGATTGTACGGATAGGAAGTAACTGGAAGTACCTGGCTAACAATACCAGGCCTGCCAACTGGCAAACAACCGCATTCAACGATGCGGCCTGGCCCGCCGGAAACGGGCAATTCGGTTACGGGGATGGCGACGAAACCACCTGTGTGCCCTCCGGTGGTGGCGGAACACTTTGTAACCCGACCGGTAATAAATGGATCACCACCTATTTCAGAAAAGCCATCAACATTCCAAATCCTGCCTTGTACGGCAGTTTCTCGCTGGGTGTACACCGCGATGACGGTATCGTAGTGTATGTGAACGGTACAGAAGTATACCGCGACAACATGCCCGCCGGGGCCGTGGCACACGGTACCCTGGCAACCGCGGCTGCCGGCGACGATGGCGCCACCCTGCAAACCACCACCCTGGTTCCGGCCACATTTGTTCCGGGAAATAATGTGATCGCCGTGGAAGTGCATCAGAACAATGCAACCAGTACCGACCTTTCGTTCGACCTGCAGCTGATTGGCATTCCATCCACCACCACTACTTTTTTCCCGCTTCACAGCAACTGGAAATACCTGGCTAATAATACACGTCCCGCCAACTGGGAAACAACCGCATTCAACGACGCGGCCTGGCCGGCCGGGAATGGGCAGTTTGGTTACGGCGATGGCGATGAAACTACCTGCGTACCTTCTGGCGGCGGTGGTGCCGTTTGTACCCCAACCGGTAATAAATGGATCACTACCTATTTCAGAAAAACGGTCAATATTCCCAACCCTTCACTTTTTTATACATTCCCGTTGGGCGTTCACCGCGACGACGGTATTGTAGTATATATAAACGGCACCGAAGTGTACCGCGATAATATGCCCGCCGGGCCGGTAGCGCATGGTACCCTCGCAACAGCCGCTGCTTCCGACGACGGCGCAACACTGCATGTGGTCAATATACCGCCATCCGCTTTCATTGCCGGAAACAATGTGATCGCTGTAGAAGTGCACCAGAATGATATTACGAGTTCCGACCTGTCGTTCGACATGCAGTTACTGGGCTCAACCGATTCCACGTTCAACTCTTCTTCCGCCGACCTGAATTTACCCGCCTGTTCGAATATTCTGTTTGCCGGCCTGTACTGGGGCGCTACACAGGGTACCGATGGCGGCAATATTTCCTGGCGAACAGGCGAAACAATGATCAAATTGAAAGTGCCGGGAGCAACGAACTATGTAAACGTTACATCCACGCAAACGGATTATCACGACAGCACCCTGGTAAGCGGCCTTCCGCATACTGGCTATCGCTGCTTTGCCGATATCACGGGTTTGCTTAACGCAACAAGCCCGAACGGCACGTACACACTTGCCAACCTGGTAGCACCAATAGGTATCAATAACGGCGCAGGCGGTTGGACAATCGTTATTGTTTATGGTAACCCGGCCCTGCAACCAAGAAACCTTACCGTATTTGATGGTTCCGCCATCATGAACGGCGGCGACCCGGCGCTGTATATACCTGTGAGCGGCTTTCTTACCCCGCCAACCGGCCCGG
>Ga0268298_10002747_pt1 | contig 18785 bp, 12 predicted proteins | sample WWTPWeurt_MetaG_FD_194462 | JGI IMG/M metagenome (GOLD analysis project Ga0268298, IMG submission 194462) | Activated sludge microbial communities from WWTP in Nijmegen, Gelderland, Netherland - WWTP Weurt | ecosystem: Engineered > WWTP > Aerobic digester > Activated sludge | place...
CAATCGCACGTACCGCAACCTGTGCCGAAAGGCCGAACTGCTCCCGCACCGCCTGATAGCACTTGTGGTGCAAATCGTACTGTCGAAAGGTTTTGGTTTCCCAAGCGCTATCGCTCACAAACCGACAGGCAGCATTGGCTTGTTCCATCGTGTGCCTGAGTGCGTCAGCTTGTTCTGGCGTGGGGAGAAGTTTGACTTGGGCAATTAACTTCATACTCAACATTATAGCACGAATGTTCTGATGTTTCGAGACTTGGCTTTCTTTGATATACCACTTGATGGTTTCCGCACTAACGTGTCCAGCCGTACCAACGTAATACACCTCCGCCCACAATGTCGCGTTTTTACCCCAATACTGGCGGCCAAGGCTTTCAAACTCTTTCTTCAGCTTGCGGGATGTTATCCCCTTGAACAATCGGACAATTTCAGCAGGAGCAAATTTTGGAGGTGCGCTCACAAACAAGTGTACATGGTCGGGCATGACCTCAACTGCCAATATCTCAAAACCGTATTGCATGGCTACTTCCGCCAACAACTCTTTCAATCTTGCCTCGACAGGCCTAACCAAAACTTTTTTTCGATAGCGTGGTATCAGACCAGATGGTAATTGATTACATACGCGCTGTGTGGGCTGTGGTTCACCTCTTGTGGCATAGACCAATTTTAACAAAGGAGCGCGGCTTTCTCCACCCGCTAAAGCGGGGTGGTTTCCGCCGCTAGGAACTATGAATATTGATTAACTCAGACCCATATTTTCAGGAGATTGGTGTTTTGATTATACGTTCATTTGGCCTGGCGCACAATTATTCTATCAGCCTGGTTTCTATGGGCGCAGACCTGCAAGTCTTTGGAGGGCCTGGGCCTGAGCCTTCAGATTGGCCTGCGGGGTGCTGCGCGGAATTTCGCAGCCGCCCCCCGAGATCCAGCGCGGGGCGCTGGCGGCGGCGTTGGCAGCAATCCCGGCCTGCACCTGTTCCGGCGTGCCCTGCAGGAAGACTGCGACCGGGTCCAGGTTGCCGCACACCACGCCAGGCAGGATCCCGCTGGCCCGGCGCATATCCACCATCCAATCGAGGTCAAAAATAGCTGCGCCGCTCTTTGCCATGTCGGGCAGGAGGCGGGTGGTGTTGCCGCAGATGTGCAGGCGCGGGATGGCGCCCATCTCTTTGACTGCTGCAAAGATCCGCAGCTCGTAGGGCAGGGCAAACTTGCGGTACATACCGGGGGAGATTTGGGATGCGATGGCATCCCCCAGGCCGATGATGTCTGCGCCGGCTTCCACCTGGGCGCGCGCAAAGGCGATCTCAGTTTCGGCGCAGATTTCCAAAAGTTCCAGCACCCAGTCTGGCCGTTCGACCAGATCCATCATCATGGTCGAGATGCCGCGCAGGTCGGCCGCTTCGGCCAGGGCGCCTTCCACCCAGCCCATGATCGGAACCTCGCCGCCAACCTGGTGGCGAAAATGGCGGATCGCCTCCAGCCGGTCGGCCATGCGCCGGCCCATGGCTGGGGCGGGAAACTTCAGTCTGCCCAGGTCCTCGGGCACGGCCAGCAAAGGCTTTTTGTTCAACGGCAAGCCGTCTTCCGGGAATTCCACTTCAAGGCCGGCATCGGCTGCCTCGCGGTAAGGGTCGGAGATGGCCTGGACAATATCCAGCTGGAAATCAGCCTGAACCGCCAGGTTCGCTGCGCACAGCACCCGGTAATCCTGGAAATAGCTCGCCATCGGCTGGCGAATGTGGTCGGCGGCGTAGCCCATCATGATGTCAAAATTAGGCGTACGGTCCAGCGTTTCATTGTTCAAGACGGCGTGCAATCGTTCAATTGATTTCATAGCTGACTCCCGAATAAGGTTGGTAAATAAATTTTTTGACCGCCAATCTGGCGGCGATGGGCCTGGGTTCGGTCAAACCCAGGCGCCGGATGCGTTTTTCTGGGCTCCACCGCAGTTTTTTTTCCAGCCCGCACAGGGTTTGGGCGGGGCTCAGGGTGCGGATTTCGGCTGCTTCCTCTGGCAGCGGGGCGCCGTAGATGCTCCGCTGACCGGCCAACAAATCACGCAACCCGGCCGGGGAGAGGGGCGTCACGCCAGGCCTGCCCTGGGGAATGTGACCTGGCGCAGGATGGTCGCCCCCATGGGAACCAGGCGGGCCGGACTGCCGGCAAGCTGGGCGCTCAGAGCCAGGGTGTCCCAGGGGCGCTGGGGGTCGAAAGGCTCCTGTTCCAGGCTGAAATCCGGCACACAATCCAGGCTGATGGGGGCAGCGCTGTCGGCGGCTGGGTCCAGGTATTCATCCTGAAACCCAGGCAGGGGATAGCTGCGCCCGGGTCTGGGTTCTCCAGCCAACGGCAGGGCAAACAGCAGCGGGCCGCGGCTGAAGTAGACTTCGCTTTCCCGCCAGGAGTGGGTTTCCACCCTGGCGTTGAAGCGCAGCGAGAAATGGTCTGCGCTGTGCCAGGTGCGCTGGATGTGGATAAATCCATCCCGGACTTCCGCCGCACCGGCGCCGCTCAGCTCAAATCCCTCTGCCCAGGCCGGCAGGCGCAGGGCAAGGGCAAAGGCGGTTGGGCGTTCCAGCTCCAGGGAGAAATGAACGGCCAGGTCGAAGGGATAGCGGGTTTCCTCCCGGATAGTCACCTGGGACCCGTTGATGGTGGTATGCAGCTCGCAGTCGCCGTACAGGCCTGCCGCCAACCCCTGGGGGGAGCGCAGCCACATGGCGCGCACATAATAGGGATAGATCCGCCCGGCATTGGGCACGCAGCACACGGCAGCATCCTGGTGAACGGGTGAATACTTGTAGCGAATTTGTGGGTTTTGGGCGTCCTGCGGGTCATCCGGGTGCAGCGGGCCGGTCATTGAGAAAGAGTTGTCGGTTTTCAGGTAGGCGACGGCAGGCTTGTGCGGGTGGCGCGCCCCCTGCCCGGCATTGAAAAGCAGCCATTCAATCCGGTCGCCCCACTGGGCTGCGCCTGTTTTTTGAAGGAGATGCGTATAGGTATCGAGAAGCTCGTGAATGGAGCAGTATTCATACCCTGTTTCAGAGGCATCGGCCGGGCGGCCCTGGATAAACTCATCACCGATTGGGCCGCCCGAGGGGGTGAGGCAGGTTTCGAGTTTGGCCAGGGCGGCAGACAAGGCCGCCTCCATCCGGACGTCTTCATCCGCAAAGGCGGCAGTCAGCAGGGAACGAATATGCTCGTAGGTGTGAACGCCGTGGGCCTGAAAGCGGTATTCAGGGTCGAGTAAATGCGAAAGCTGGATATCGTCCTGGCTGAGCGGCTGGCGGCTGTATTCGGCAAACAGCCAGCGGGCGTAGGCAAGGTAGCGCTGCTCTCCCGTGATTTGGTGCAGGCGATCGAGGATGTCGGTGAATACCAGCCCGTGCCCAACCCCGGCAAAGTCATTTTTGACATCGAATGGGTGACTGTTGGCAAGCGGGTAGGCCTGCATGGTCGCATCCACCGCCCGGCGAACGGCAGCCAGAGCGCGTTCATCGTTTGTAGCTTCATACCAGCCCAGCAAGACCCGAAAGAGGGAGGCCTGAGCCCACAATTCGCCGTTTTCGCTGTCGAAGTTGAAGCGCAGGTCAGGGGCATAGATGCCCAGATAGCCATCTTCATCCTGGGTGGCGAGCAGGCTTTCAATCCGCCGGCGGGTTTTCTCCAGATACTGGGGGTGTTCCAGCAGTAAGGCGGTGCGGGTCAGCCCATCCAGCCAGTTGGACTGGGTTTCACTGTTCCACCACAGGAACTGTACTTCCCACTGGGTTTCTTTGGATGCCACGCCCAGGTTTTTGGTCTTGACCGCTTTGGTCAGACGGTCTGCGCCGTAAATATCATCGGCCTGGATCAACTCGGGAACCAGCTGGTCGAGGTGCCCAACGAAGCCGTGCTCCAGGTCGTTTAGCATCTGGATCCGCATCCAGCCGCCCGGGCGAATCTCTCCCAGGCGTAAAAATTCAAAGGCCGGTGACCGGGGTTTTAGCGGTTGTGAATGAGGCTCTGAGCGCATGAAAATCATTTTCCTGGGCATAAGAATATAGTTGATATGTAAACTAAACCGGATTCTACAGCCAAATAGTTTATGTGTCAACTATCTAGCTTGACAGGTGCAGATCATTTTGTATTCTTGGAATGACCGGCCTGTCTTCCTACCGTCAGAAGCGAAGAAATTTCGGTCCATGCCCGTTTACAAAAAAGGCATGTTAACCTGTCTTATGGATAAAATTGCAGAGCTTTTGAAATCTCCCATTCTCCATCCTTGGGGAAAATTGTTAATCGCTTGTCTCCTGTACAAGCCAGCCGTGAGCAGCCCGGATTTGTTCTTTTTCGCCAATTAATCCCACTTGATCACCGATTTCAAAGACAGTGGCGGATTTAGGGTTGGCAATGAGTTCGTTCTCACGGATGATTGCCACCACCGAAGCCCCGGTTTCTGTACGCAAATTGGCTGCTTGCAAGGTTCGTCCGATAGCCGGGCTGTCCGAATGCAACTTCACCCATGTAATCTCAATGCTGTCTGTGGCGACCAAGAGATCACGCAATGAACGGTGTTCATCGCTGGAGTTGATTTCAATGTTGTAGCGATCTCGACGAACGGCTTCGGCGTAGGCATGTACTTCTCGAAGAGGGAAACCCAATTCAAGCAAAGTATGATACACCAGTTCCAGGCCGCCTTCCAGTTCTGGATGAACGACATGCTCAGCCCCAATACCTGCCAGATGCCGGACCCCCTCTTCTGTTGCAGAGCGCACTATAATCGGGAGATCCGGATTCAAACGATGGGCTGCCATGACAATCAGCGTTGCTGAACTTTCTTCAGGCACGGTTACAACCAGGGTGCGGGCTTCCTCCAGGTGAGCGTGGGTAATAACTTCTGAATTGGCAGCATCGCCATATAAAGTGGAGATGGATTCTGCATTCAGTTTGGCAACACGCTCTGCGTCCGATTCAATCACCAATAAAGGAATATGGAGTGAGGAAAGCACACTTACCAGATGCTTTCCAACCCGACCATAACCAACGATCACAACATGATCTACCAGTGAGGTTTTTGGAATTTCAAGTAAAGGCTGTGCCGCCTCCAGTTTTTGCCACAGGCCCGGGAGTTTACGTAACCATTTTTCCAGAGATGGTAGCAACCTGTACATGAAGGGATTCAATGTGATAGACAGGATTGCGGCCGCCAGGATCAAAGAGTACTGGTCGGCTCTCAATAACCCCAGTGAGACGCCAGCCTTGCCCAGGATGAATGAGAATTCGCCGATCTGGCTTAAGCCTACAGAAATAATCAAAAAAGTGCGCGCAGGTCTGGGAAAGAAGAGACCGAGAAAAATCACGATCAACAACTTGCCAACAACCACCAAAGTGGTCAGAGCAATCACATGACTTGCGTTTTGCCATAGAAAAACTGGGTTTACCAGCATTCCAACTGAGACAAAGAAAAGCACTGAAAAGGACTCCCGAAACGAGAAAACATCGGCGCCAACTTGATGACTGAGATGCGATTGGCTAATAATGGCCCCGGCCATAAATGCACCCAGAGCGAGAGACACGCCAAACAACTCGGAAGCTCCCAGGGCAGTGCCCAAAATAATTGCCAGGATTGCCAGTATCCAGAGTTCTCTGGAACGTAAGTGTGCAATGCGCTCCAGCAGCCAGGGGATGCCCCTCACGCCGGCAAAGAAGATGATCACGCCGAATAATGTGACTTTCCCCAGGGTGACCAACAATGCCCACCAGTTAAAACCAGCCGGATCTTGTACCAGGGCAGGCATGAGCACCAAAATCAATACAGAGAGAATATCCTCCATCACCAACCAACCAACAGCAGCCTGCCCATGATCCGTGTTAAGAAGCGAATGATCCATCAGTCCGCGCAAGAGAACAACGGTGCTGGCGACAGAAACGGCAAGTCCCAGAACAATTCCAGCAGGGAGCGACCAGCCCCAGATTTGAGTCATCCCAATTCCAAGCAGAGTTGCCAGAGTGGTTTGTATCAAAGCTCCAGGAATGGCAATGTCTCGTACCCGCCATAAATCATGAAAAGAAAAGTGAAGCCCGACTCCGAACATCAGGAAAATCACACCAAGTTCGGCCAACTGTTGGATGATCTCTATCTCTCCAACGAAACCAGGTGTGAATGGACCGATGGCAATACCAGCAAGCAAATAACCAACAACGGTTGGCAACCCAGCCCGGCGTGCGATAATCCCACCTAGAAAAGCTACTAGCAGAGCTACCGTAATATTGATCAGGATGGGTAATTCATGCACTTCGATTCTCTCCTTTTATGTAAAGAACTTCCAGTTGCCAACATAAAGAACAGGATTTATTTTTCGTTTACCGCCAATGGGTATTCACCCTTGTCCGGTTTCTGAAACCGCATCAGGTTTTCATTATTATACCTAATGCCAGATCCCCTCTACGTTTGATTACAGGATAAGACCTTTGGCTCTTGCTGCCAGCTAAAAAATTCAGGTGCGTTTGCCCTGGAATGCATCTGGCGCAGAATGGCCGCCCCATGGGAATCGGGCGGGCCGGTCTGACGGCAGGCTGGCCGCTCAGCGCCAGTGTATGTAAGGGATGCTGTGGGCTAAATGGCCTCTGTTCCAGACTGAAATCTGTGACACTATTCAGGCGATGAGCGCAGAACCGCCGCAGCTGGGTTCAGGAGAAGCACTACCCGGGGTGCAAACTGGCCAGGCAGTGTCTGGTAATCGTTTCCAGGTTTTCGATCAGGGCCTTGGCGGCTTCCGGTTCCAGACAGGCAAAGAGGGTCTGTTTGTAGTTCTGGTAGGCAAACCGTGCATTCTCGAACAGCTTTTGGCCCTGCTCGCTCAACACCAGGCGCTGTGCCCGGTTATCCTGGGGGTCCGGCTGGCGGATGATGTGCCCATCCTGTTCGAGCCCTCGGACAATCCGGGTTGTATTGCCTTTGGTGCACAACAGGCGTTTGCTCAATTCACTCAGGGAAATACCAGGCTGCTGGTCAATATGAAGCAAGGCATAATAGCGCGTTTTGCCAAGATGGTAGCGCTCAAAAAAAAGGTCGTCGCTCTCGCTCAGCAGCATGTGAGAACTGACCAGGGCGCTGTAGATCTTATCTGCCTGACTCATCGTTTGCTCCTTGAATCCAGTATGGTTGATGTGTAAACTATAGGGTATAAGTTCACGCCTGTCAATGGCAGATTGAAGACAGGGCGGGGCTTTATCAAGAATACACTGGGCATTGTAAATCCATGGCGGTGTGCTACCAAACCAAGGGAACCTCAGGTATCTGGGGCAGGGTTGATCCTGTCACTGTGTACTCACCGCCAGGGTCGCCCTAACCAAAGCAGACTCGCCTTCCAATAAAAGCAGCACATTAAAAATGTCCCTTTACCTTTTTTTAACATCGTATAATACATCATTATTGCAACTTTCTTCTTGGAAAAAGTCAACGATAACAATTATACGGGGTGTAATTCTGGGCTTGCCCCAGAGTTTAGTGGATACAATGGATCGGGATGTAAACGTAGCGCGTAATGCTCTGCATCGGACGGGACACGCCTTGGGGCCAACGTACGTACAATTGGGTTAGGGCTGCCCCAAGAACCGCAGCTTTAGCTGCTGGCAGTGTCACATTTGTGATACTTGACTCTTTATGAAAAATTTGTTATTATAGTTGTACAGTATTGTACATACACCTATAAACAATTCGAGAGAGCAATGATGACTGAGCTAAACAAAGAGAGCGCCACTTCGATCTACCACCAAATCGCCGGCCTTTTGCGGGACCAAATTTTGAGAGGTGAATTAGAACCCGGCAGCAAACTGTCCCCAGAACTGGATCTGGCTGAAATGCATCAAATCAGCCGGGGGACAGTAAGGCAGGCTATTCTACTTCTTGTCGCCGAAGGATTGGTCGAGCGCGTCCAGGGTAAAGGCACCTTCGTCCGCCGGATCGAGACAGACATCCCAGCCGGTGGCGTGATCGGCCTGACGCTCCCTTATGCACGCGATTCTCTCACGATCGATATCCTCCTTGGGGCAGAAAACGCAGCCAAATCACGGGGATACTCATTATTGTTTTCCTATACAGACGAAGATATTCAACAGGAAGCAATTGATATTAAACGGATGCGGGCAGAAAACGCCAAAGGCTTCATTATCTTTCCAAGTACGAATGTCACTTATGATGAAACGATCTGGCAATTAAAGAAAGAAGACTTTCCTTTCGTCCTTGTTGATCGTTATTTTGCAAACTTGCACAGCGAATATGTTGGGGTAGACAACCTGGGCGGTGCATACCATGCCACCGAACACCTGCTCAACCTCGGACACCGCCGCATTGGCTTTGTGGGAGCATCCGACACACAAACAACCTCGGTAAACGATCGTTTTCATGGCTATCAGCGAGCGCTGTCCGATCATGGAATCAATTTTCGAGATCATTGGCGCTGCTCTTATTCTGTTGCTCATCATGACGAGGAAAGCGAGATCAACGAGATTAGAAAATTCCTGCGCCAGGAAACTCGCCCAACCGCCATCATTGCAATCAACGACTACACCGCAATCAAAATTGTTCGGGCTGCCCGAGCCGAGGGGTTATCCATCCCCGACGATCTGGCCGTGATCGGTTTTGATGATATCCAGCAGGCCTCTCAGCTTGAGATACCCTTAACTACAGTAGCACAGCCCCGCTATGAAATTGGTGTTCGGGCTGCCCATATTTTGATCGACCGCTTGAAAGGGGTCAAATCAGTACTTACCCAGGTCATTTTGCCCACATCTCTGGTTATTCGGGAGTCGTGTGGAGCTCGAAAGAGATTTAAAAAATAACCTGAGCTAATTCAATTCAGCAAGCGGGATTTCAGTTTTTTGTGACTGTACCCGCATAAAAGTCTCCCGATAGATGGAAGCACACGAGGAGGTGTACTACGGTATTGATATTTTTCAACAATTACAATCGTTTTCATTCAACCACTATTTTCAACATCAAGGAAAGAAGATCATGAAAAAAAGTTTGTATAATCTGGCTCTGGCCTTAGTCGCGATCACAATGCTTATCAGTGCTTGTGGTTCAGCCGCAACCTTGACCCCTCAAGTTATCAAGGAAACTGTTGTTGTCAACTCACCAGCTGTCAAAGAAACAGTTGTTGTCCAATCTGATCCGATCACGGTCAAAGAAACGATTGTTGTTACCCAGGAACCGGTCAAGGAAGTTCTCATTCGGACCACAAATGCAGCCATGGCGAACGATAAAGTTCAACTGGCCCGCCAGACCTACCTGACTGAAGCATTCCGTGCCCTGCGGCCTGATGTTCTGGTCAATCCGAGCCCCTACCAGTATGACCCACAAACCTTTGCTGCCCGTCTGGCAGCCGGCACGATGGAAGACACCTTCCTTGTAGCCTGGACTGAGCCCAAAACTCTGATTGCCAATGGCTATGTGGCCCCCATTACTTCTTATGTCAAAGATTGGGCGCCCCTGGCAGACATCAAGCCAGAGTATTTGAGCCTGGTGCAGGATGACAAAGGCGAAATCTATGGCATCCCCGTGTATGCCAATGTGTTGGGGTTGTTATACCGGCGTGACCTGTTTACCAAGGCAGGCCTGGATCCCAATAAGCCTCCTCAAACCTGGGATGAACTTAAAGCAGATTGCGAAATTATCAAGGCCGCTCTGCCGGATGTAGCTTGCTTCGGCATCCGCAATGAAGGTGGTCTCGCAGGCTGGATGTCCTTTGCTGTTCAGGCTTCCTTTGGTCAGGATGCAAACCTGACAACCGCTGATGGCATAAATACGGCTGCGTTCAATAACAAGAGTATGGTTGCCGCTTTCACACTGTGGAAAGAACTGTATGACGCTGGATACATGCCCACAAGCCTGGCCTGGGGCAATGTTCCTCAGGTTCAAGATTTCTCGGCTGGTAAAGTCGTCATGACAATCGCCGATGGCGGTACTTTGTCCTGGATGAAGGACAATATGGGTTCTTTCCCGGGTGTTGAGAAATTTGACCTTTCAGATGTCGGCATGGGACGTCTCCCAGATGGCGGCGGTAACGGCAGCCTCGGCGGCGGCAATATGTGGATGTACAACATCAACTCCACCCCGGAAGCGGTCGAAGCTTCGGTAGCATGGAACCTGTGGCGCGACTTCGACCTGACTGCCTATGAACAGGATCTGAAGACCCGCGCTGAGGCTGGTGCTGTAATTGGCTACCCCGAGGTCCAGATCTTCGGTGGTGAATATGGTGCCAAGCGTGCTGAAATCCTCGCCAAGTATGCCAACGCTCCAACGGCCAACTATGAAAATTACAACGCAAGCCCTGTGACCGTGATGGGCGAACCGGCTGTCAAGGCAAACGAAATGAAGGATGCTCTTGGTCTGGCTCTTCAGACGATCCTCACCACCGACAATGCTGATGTCCAGGCTATCCTGGATGCAGCAGTTGCCACTTTCCAGCAAACCGTTTTGGATGTGGCCAAATAATTCGCTGGTAAAATTTGATATCGGGCAGGGGACTTCAGTCTCCTGCCCGACCCTGGTGGAGTGACCTCCACTGGAAATTTCTCAATCCAAGATTACTTGTTTCTGATGCACCTACGCCGAGAAAACTATGGCCCCAAACAACAAATCCAGCGCTCAATTGCACAAACCCGGTGGGCAGTTATTTCTCCATTGGTGGCAAATATTTCAACGAAATCTTATTGCTTATCTTTTTCTTCTTCCGGCACTGCTTGTTTTCTCCCTTTTCGCCTGGTACCCAATCGTTCGGGGGCTGATCTCCAGTTTTCAGCGAATAAACCTGATCGATCCGCCTGTTTGGGTTGGGTTCGAAAATTTCCGACTGCTGTTCATTGATCCCAATTTTGCTGTGGCCTGGCGGAATGCCGGCTACTATACCCTGCTTGGGCTGCTTATCGGGTATTTCATACCAATCATTTTGGCTATTCTGGTAAACGAAATGCGGCACGGCAAGAGCTATTTCCGATTAGCCTTTTACTTGCCAGTGATCCTGCCGCCCATGGCCGCCCTCATTCTTTGGAAAATGGGGTTATACAATTCGGATTGGGGCTTGCTGAATATGGGTCTGAAGTCGCTGGGACTGGAGCGCATTCTTTGGCTCGATTCAAAACAGTGGGCAATGTTTTCGCTGGTGGTTTTCTCCACCTGGGCCAATGCAGGCGGCACATTACTGCTTTACCTTGCAGCACTGCAGGGAGTACCCGCTCATCTGTACGATGCAGCCGAAATCGATGGAGCCAATCTGGTTCAAAGACTGCTTCATATTACACTGCCCCAGATCCGCGAAGTTATGCTGATCATGTTCGTTTTGCAAATTATTGGCACCATGCAGGTCTTTACCGAACCTTTCGTGATGACGGGTGGTGGCCCCGCCAACGCCACGCTGAGTATCATCATGTTGATCTACCGTCAGGCCTTCAGCTATGGTAACTATGGTGTGGCGAGCGCATCGGGCTTTTTGCTCTTTGTTGTCCTGGTAATTTTTTCCGGGTTTTACTTATGGTTGACGCGCAAGTTTTCAAAGTGAGGCCAGTATGCTGTCGAAGATAAAGTTGTTCCTCCGCGGATCCAAAGAGACCAATCGCTCTGAGTTTGATTCGGCTACTCGCGGCTTGATCTCGCCTATGGAGATGCGTTCAACCAAAGCACGCCTGAGTTACTGGGTGGTGTTTATTGTTCTGCTGCTCATCACGTTCACCTGTGTCTTTCCGGTTTACTGGATGTACACGGGCGGCTTGAAAACTCCGGTTGGAATGCTAAAATTTCCCCCTGAATTGTTTCCGGCACAGCCGTTATGGGATAATTATCTCCGATCCTGGAACGATTTGAACTTTCCACTCTATTTTGGTAATACGGTTGCTCTGGCGGCTGGGTCCTGGGTTTTGCAGATCCTGATCTCCACGTCTGCGGCCTATGCTCTTTCAAAATTAAAACCTTTTCTTGGAAATGTTATCCTGTTTCTATTCCTCTCAACTTTGATGGTACCTGCAATGGCATACCTGATCCCGCAGTATCTGACGATCGTCAATGTGCCCTTGATCAATCTCTCCGGTATCCCCCGTTGGTTATACGACTGGCTGCCAGGTGGTTTGGCTTTTCATGTCCTGCCGGATGGACGGGTGACCCTGCTGGATTCGTGGTGGGGAGTCTGGCTTCCTCAAGCTGCCTCTGCTTTCAATATTTTTGTAATGAAAAGCTTCTTCGATGAGATTCCTCAAGATCTGGTAGATGCTGCCCGGGTCGATGGCGCCAGCACATTTCAGGTTCTCTCGAAAATTATTCTCCCGCTTTCCACACCCGTCATGGCTGTTATCACAATTTTTACAGTCATTGGCTCTTGGAAGGACTTTTTTTGGCCCTATTTGGTTCTGATGGGCCGGGAAGACCTGACGCCAATTATGGTTGCTCTCTTTCGTCTGACCAATGTTCAATCTTTTCCCCAACCGATTAACATTGTCATGGCCGGGCTGGCAATTGCCAGCACCCCACCGATCATCATTTTCCTGATCTTCCAAAAACAGATCATCCGGGGAATAGTCCTAACGGGTCTTAAAGGATAAAATAAAGACCGCCGACCTGGATCTGGGCTTTGCTCGCAAATGATTGTACGGTCGCTAAATTCGAATAATATGCAAGGAGTCCATCCGTAATGAAGACCGACCATGTAAATCCAGACCGTTTTATCGTTCATGTAATCCCTCACACACACTGGGATCGAGAGTGGTATGCTCCTTTTCAATTATTTCGCATGCGGCTGGTTCGTCTGATCGACAAACTGCTCGATTTGCTGGAACGGGATCCGGATTATTTGCACTTCAACCTGGATGGTCAGACCATAGTGCTGCAAGATTATCTTGAAATTCGGCCTGAAAAGCGCACTCAGCTAAAAAAGTTTGTCCAGGACCTGCGGCTTGGGGTTGGCCCCTGGTATGTGCTGCCGGACGAATTCCTGGTTAGCGGCGAGTCACTGATTCGCAACTTGCTGCTCGGTCATCGGATTGCTTCTGATTTCGGGCATGTGCAAAAAGTCGGTTATATCCCGGATACATTTGGCCATATTTCACAGCTGCCGCAAATTTTGCGCGGCTTTGATATCCCTTTCGCAATGCACTTCCGTGGTTTAGACGAAGGGGAGCTCAAATCGGAACTGTGGTGGCAATCCCCGGATGGCAGCCGCGTTTTGCTGCGGCATTTACCTACAGACATGGGCTACGTCAATGCGTCAGCGCTGCCAGTTGATGTTTCCGCCGCGGCAGGTGACCTGCAGTCTATTGCCCGTTACGAGATTCCACGCGCCACTACTTCTGTTCTGCTTGGGCTGAATGGGGTCGATCACACCGCTGCGAATGAGGATCTCCCAGAGATTCTGCGCCGAGCTAATGCCCACCCCAGCCATAAATTCGTATTTTATCAATCGTCGCTCGAGGAATACTTTGCAATGCTGGTGACTGCCATCGGTGATTCTACGCTGCAAACCATTTACGGGGAACTGCGAGACACCAACCGGACGCCAGGGCGCGGGATGCGCGTCTTGCCGAATATCCTTTCAGCTCGGATTTACAATAAAATTCAAAATGAACGCGCCCAAAATCTGCTCGAACACTGGGCTGAACCCTGGTCGGCCCTGGTTTGGACGCAGGGGAAAGAATATCCAAAAGCTTTTCTGTGGAAGGCCTGGGAGTGGCTGCTGCAAAATCATCCCCACGATTCGATCGGCGGGTGCAGCGTGGATGCCGTCCACGAGCAGATGGAAACCCGCTTTGCCTGGGCGGCTGAGATTGGCGGGGAAATTACGGCAGAAAGTTTCCATCATCTGGCCCAACAGGTTGACACATCAAACTTACAGCCCGACGAAGCTGCTTTGATTGTTTTCAATGGACTGCCCTGGGCTTTTGAAGGGGTTGTTACCATCGACATTGACCTGTGGGAGTTCTATTTGAACCAGGTTGCAGTTCAACGCACCGAGTCCATTTTAATGGAAGAAGAAATTGATTCTGAGATGGATGCTCCCAAGGTGTTCCGCTGGCGTACTCATCACATGTGGGCTGAAAACCCCCCTTTGATGCCTTCAACTGCGTTCCGCAGCCTGCGTTTACGTCCGTTGGGTCAAAACGAAAAACTGCCTGTGCAAATCGAGTCCATTTCTCGCTCAGCCGTTTTACGACCGGGGGTAAGCGGACCAGCCAGTTTCAGAGATGTGCAGCGAGTGCGCACTTCATTTAAATGCGACGTGCCAGCCTTTGGCTATCAGGTATATGCTGTTCGCCCAGAGCCGCTGCCAATTCGTCCCGCCGTCATCAGCCATCCCCATAATGTTCTTGAAAACGAATTCCTACATGTTCAGATTCAACCAAATGGCGCATTTACCATCACCGATAAAATGACTGGTCATGTGTACCGGGACCTGGGCTATTTCGAGGATGGCGGCGACTGTGGCGACGGCTACAACTATTCATTTCCCCTCCAGGACCGATTGGAGAATACATTGGGACAGGCCCCCAACATTCTGCGGCTGGCGGAAGGCCCAGCAGTTCAGCGCTACCGGATTGACTTTGATTGGCGTCTGCCTGTAAGCCTGGATGATTTGCGCCGTAAACGGAGTGAAACCCGCCGGCACTGCCCATTGAGCATTACACTAAGCCTCTCCCAAAATACGCCGCGATTGGATATTGAAGTGAATTTTGATAATCAAATCCGGGATCACCGGCTGCGAATGATTTTTCCAAGTGATATTCAAACGGATGTATCTTACGCGGATGCACAATTTGATGTTGTGGAACATCCCATCCATGTAAAACCAGTACCGGAAGCGGCCTGGGCTGAAGATGCGCCGCAGACTTTTCCCCAGCAGGCGTGGGTCGATCTTTCGGATGGTCTGCGCGGGTTATGTGTTATTAACCGGGGGATCCCAGAGTATGAAGTGCTGGATACCCGGCGGCGAGAGATTGCGCTTACCCTGCTGCGCGCAGTTGCCTATCTGGGCGCTGGCACCGAAATGCAAACCGCAGCGATTGGCGCCGGTCCCAACATCCCCACGCCAGGTGGACAAATCCAGCGCCAGTTGACGTATTCATTATCCATCTTGCCCCATCCGGGTTTGTGGGACCAGGCAGAAGTTTGGAAACAGGCTCAAGAATACAATAATGCCCCCCGGGCGGTTACCTTTGGCATGGTCAAAAACCAGCCTGTGTCTGTGCCTGGCAAGCGTCCGGCACGCCATTCATTCCTCGCAGTCAATGGACATAATGTGGTCCTCAGCACGCTAAAAAAAGCAGAGGATGGCGAGGCGCTCGTTTTGCGTCTCTATAATCCATCCAGGTCGGCTAATCCGGTCGAAATAAACCTGCCGTTTTCCACCGCACAAATCCAGGCGGTAAGGCTTGACGAAAGCCCACTTACCCTACAGGTAGATCCCATAGTGGTGAGTAGTACGTCGAGCCTGATACAGACCGTTATTCCTGCCGGAAAAATCCTTACCCTGAGGATAGATCCGTCATGACCTCTGGGATCGATGTAATCGTCGCAGGACATATCTGCCTCGATATTTATCCGGATCTGGGCGGGATCGAGCGGGAGGCCTTCGAGAAGACTTTTCTACCAGGCCGCCTCATCTCCGCCGGGCCAGTCAGCATGTATACCGGCGGGTCAGTCTCCAACACCGGGTTGGCGCTTCACTGCCTTGGCATTTCTACCCGCCTGGCAGGCAAGGTCGGAAATGATCTGTTTGGTCAGGCGATCCTGGGAATTGTACAATCCTATCATCGGGAACTGATTGAGGGGATGATTATTGATCCTTGCACCAATACATCTTATTCTGTGATTATTAACTACCCAGGAGCAGACCGGATATTTCTGCACTGTTCAGGCGCCAATGATGCTTTTGGGGCAGCAGATATCCAATATCAGGCTCTTCAAAAAGCCCGCCTGTTCCATTTTGGTTACCCGCCCCTGATGCGCTGCATATATCAGAATGGTGGGCGGCAGATGCTGGAAATTTTTCAGCAGGCGAAAGAAGCAGGTGTAACAACATCGCTCGATATGGCTTTCCCAGACCCGGCCTCCCCTGCCGGGCATATTGATTGGCGTTGTATTCTTGAGAAAACCCTCCCCTGGGTGGATATTTTTCTCCCCAGTGTTGAAGAGATTCTGTTCATGCTCCGGCGCGAGCAGTATTTCCAATTGTGTCTGGCAGCGGGGAACGCAGGAGTCGTGTCACAGCTTACTCCCGAGCTTCTCTCCAGTCTTGGCAGCGAACTGCTTGGAATGGGCGCGAAAATTATCGTATTAAAACTGGGCGATCGCGGGCTTTATTTGCGGACAGCGCCATCTTCTGCACTAACAAGTCTTGGAAGAGCGCAGCCTTCCGACCTGCCAGCCTGGGTTGATTGTGAATTATGGGCTCCCTGTTTCTCTGTTCAGGTCGCTGGGACTACTGGCTCGGGGGATGCGACAATTGCGGGTTTTCTGGCGGCATTTCTGCGCGGTTTTGCGCCCGGGCCCACCCTGACCATGGCGGTTGCCGTGGGCGCCTGCAACGTTGAGGCAGCCGATGCGTTATCGGGGATCCAATCCTGGGAAGCAACCCAGGAAAGGATCCGTGGCGGGTGGCTGCGGCGCCAACTTCAGATAGAAACTGAAGGGTGGGCACTGGATCCAATATCCGGGCATTGGGGCGGCCCTGGCAATAAATCTACTTTTTAGGAAGAAAAAATGATTGGCTCAAATTATCGTTTGACAGAATTTCTTGCAAGTGCTGCAGGACCTTCGCTGCTCGTGGACACCAGCGCCGGTCTTTCACTGGGAACCTTGCCTGGTTTGGAAAATTTCCCTGCTGCGGTCCGTGCAGTTTTGCCCGATGTGGATGGTGTCGTTTGCAGCCCAGGCCAAATTGGCAAATTGGGTCAACTGCAAAAAACGGACGCGTCCCTCCTGGTGCGCATGGATTGGAACAATACCCTGCGCGGGCCAGACTTTGTCTTACAAGTAACGCTGGCCCAGCGGATCCCGATCCTGACCGCCCGGGATGCCCTGGATTCGGGCGCAGTTGGTATGGTTACGACATTTCTGCTGGGTTATGAAGAAGAAATCGAAGCTGCCTGCCTGAAATCCACCGTCCAACTGGCACTGGATGGCAAGGCACTCGGGATACCGCTGGTGGTCGAAATCCAGGCCACTGGAAACCGGGTCTCGCAGCCGGGTAAAGCGGTGGAACTGGGCGCGTCTTATGCCCTGGAAGGCGGCGCAGATGCGGTTGTCATCCCTTACCCTGGAAAAAAGTCACTGGGGACGATCGGACAGTTTGTCAGCATCCCCTGGCTGCTGAAACCAACCAGTCTGGAGCAGGCCCAGGGCGAACTTCAAGAGGCCCTGGCGTGTGGCTCGGCCGGGTTATGGCTGGACCACACCCTATTTGCAGATGGAAATGCCGCTGCCAGGCTGCAGACTTTGCGCCAGCTGCTCATTCCCAGCCAGGCAAAGGGGTGAAAAGACCATGCAAACTGGTATAAACTCTCGCATGGATCGTTTATTTAACCGTCACGGCGATGGCAGGGCAGTCTGTGTGGCTGCCGATCATGGCTACATGAGCGACGTAACCGAAAATGTGGTTAAACTGCGCCCAATCACCGAAGCGATTATTCGAGGTGGCGTGGACGGCATCCTGGTCAGTCCGGGTCAGGCCATCCGGCTTGCCCCACATTTTCAGAGCCGTGAAGCCCCAGCCTTGATCGTGCGCTCCGATTGGATGAACATGCCGCGCCTGGGCAGTTCCAACGTGACCAATGCCGTGCCACAGCGCCGTTTACTGCACCAAAAGGTACTGACCGCCGAGCAGGCGCTGGGGCTTGGGGCCACAGCCATCACGATTTACCTGTTTGTCGGGTACGATGATGAAGTCGAAGCACAGGGCATTGACTCGTGTGCTCGCTTTGCCAGTGAATGCCGCAAGGTCGGGCTGCCCTGCATTATGGAGCCGCTGGCCGTTGGTGGCAATGTTACCGGCGCCAACATGGTCGAGCTGCTGACGCTTGGCGCGCGCATGTGCGTGGAGCTGGGCGCAGATGCCCTCAAGATCCCCTACACCGGCGATGTGGACAGCTTTGCCAACCTGGTGAAGGTTTCCCAGGTGCCCGTACTGGTTCTGGGCGGGGCACGCTCGCCCAGCGATCGGGATGCGCTGGAGCTGTTTGCCGAAGGTCTGGAAGCTGGCTGCCACGGCTGCCTGATGGGTCGCAATGTGACCAAAGCGCCCGACCCCGAGCAGTTGATCCGCCAGTTTGGGCAGATCGCTCATCAGGGTTACACCGTCGACGAAGCCCTGCGCGGCGAACAGTGGGACAAAGTCCGTTTACGCGTGGTCACCTCCAAATGCACTGGCTGTGAACTGTGCGTCAACGCCTGCGTGGGCGCACATGGTGAGGGTGATTTCAGCACCCACCTGGCGCGGCTGAGTATCGATACCCTGGCTTTGGGACAGCATAAGGTCTATTACTGTACTCTGTGCAAGAAATGCATCGACATCTGCCCGACCGGCGCGCTGCGCTGGCATGCGCTGGATGGGTCGGTGGAACTGCTCGCCGAGCAGTGTACGGCCTGCGGCAAGTGCGTGGAAATTTGCCCGACGGATGTGGTGTTGAAAAGTGACGAGAAGGTCATCCTCAACGGCGCTGAACTGCCCTGGCTGCCGGTGATTTGCGACCTGTGCGCTGGTCAACCGGCCTGTGCCAAAATCTGTCCAACCGGGGCGATTACGATCGACGAGAGGAAGAGC
>Ga0268298_10002749_pt1 | contig 18772 bp, 11 predicted proteins | sample WWTPWeurt_MetaG_FD_194462 | JGI IMG/M metagenome (GOLD analysis project Ga0268298, IMG submission 194462) | Activated sludge microbial communities from WWTP in Nijmegen, Gelderland, Netherland - WWTP Weurt | ecosystem: Engineered > WWTP > Aerobic digester > Activated sludge | place...
GGCCTTTTTCATTTTAGCTAAAACTGATTTAAAAAGCGTTAAGCACAAAATACTGTTTGAGCTCGCTTGAAGTTCAGCTAATATATTTGTGACAGTAAGGCCTAGCGCTATTATTTCTGCTTAAGGTGACTGACCGATTTCCACAGTGCGGAATGAAGCACGACAGTGCTTCAAGGGAAGGAACCGCGAAAGCGGCATGAGGAAATACTTGTATTTAACGAAACCACGGAAACTGAAATTCTTTGACTTGGAATAGAAATTCTAATGCATAGAATGGGTTTTTCAAGACAATAAAGAACAATGATAATAGGATGGAATTTAAGACAACTTTAGTGAATAACGGTTCCGCAAAACTGGTTTCTCCCCAAACTTTTTACTTGACCCATTTAATATTAACACAGCTCATTAGATAAATTCCATAACCAATAATGTCATATTCATTTATATTCCAAAATGAATTTTTACAACTTAGAAATTTTTTGAATCAGGTTGCACTTATAAACCCAAATCTAGATAGTTTCTATTTCTACATTTTGAGATCCTTGAGCTTTAATTTTGCTCAGAAATAGTAAAAAAAATACATTTCTCTTTTACCTGAATTTTAGTGCATTGACAGGTTTTATTTTGGCTACCAAATACGATGGAATCAGTAAGCTTGCACTAATGACTACAAAGAATATTAGATTTACAACCAGCCAAGTCCATGGATTCAGGCTAACCGGAGCATGATCGAGATAGTAATCTGCTTCACTGAGCTTGATCAACTTCCATTTCCATTGGATCAGACAAAGTCCAATACCTATAATATTACCAAAAAGCATTCCCTTCGTGAGAATCTTAATGCCATAACGCACAAAAACTTTGCGTTGGTCCCAGCTTCTCATCCCTAATGCACTTAGCAATCCAATCATGTGGGTTCGCTCCAAAATTAAAATCAATAAAGTAGTGGACATGTTGATGATGCAGACCAGTAAAATCAGGCCAATGATGAAACGCTTGTTGATATCTTGCAAAGAAAGCCACTCAAAAATATTTGGAAATTTTTCCCGAATAGTTTCTGAATACAGATTTGAAGGTAAAATTTCTTCATAAAGAAACATATTCAATGCTGAAACTTCTTGAATGTCTTGCGCAAAAACCTCAATGGCAGTAACTTCATCCGGTGACCATTGCAATACCTGTTGCAGCATCCGAATGTCTACCAATGCAAATTTTCGATCATATTCCTCTAATCCGGTGCGATAGGTTCCACAGACTTTCAGCTTTCTTTTGATTTGCTTTCCGTCTATGACAAAATTTGCGAGGATGCTTTGATCCGGTTTTAGGGACAACTTGAGCGCTGTTTGCTCAGATATCAGAATATCTCTGGAAAACAAACTATCTGATAATTCAGGTAGCCTGCCGGATTTAAGAAACTGACCTAAAAATGCCCAATCAAAATCCGCTTCTATCCCCTTTAAAAATAACCCGTCATATTGTGCATCTATACCTACTATAGCAGGCAGTACCACAAAAGATTCAAGTTTTCTGATGACATCAGAAGAAAGATCAGCTGAACTAAAATCAGCATTTTTTATAAGCGCCTTAATGCTGTCGCTGTGTTTAATTGCATACGGCTCAATGCTGCGGTTAACCTGCATATCCGTGATGTGGATGTGCCCCCAGAACCCAAATACCTTTTGTGCAATTAATTTTTGAAAACCTTCAAAAACAGATGATGATACAATGACCACCGACAGACTTAATGCTGTAGAGATCATGGCAATTCGGATGATGTTTCGAATCAGAGATTGATTGAAAGCTGAGTAGGTCCTGGTGGCTAAAAATCTGCTCAGATTCATCTAGGCAACCGGATTAAAGTTACATCAATTGCCAGAATGTGGCGGTCGGCTATAAGTCTGATTTCGATCAAAACAAGGTTGTATCTTTGCTGCTTAACACAAGTTTAGCAGAGATTATATGCAAAGGAAAGATTTTTTAGAGGAATTACGATGGAGAAATATGTTGCAGGACCACACGCCGGGATTGGAAGAATACCTCTCTTCAGGAATGGCTACGGCTTATATTGGGTTTGATCCAACAGCTGCGTCTCTCGGACTTGGGAATTATGTCCAGATTATGTTGTTAAGTCTTTTCCAACAAGCTGGGCATCAACCTATTGTTGTCATGGGTGGCGCCACTGGCCGGATTGGTGACCCATCGGGCAAAGATAAAGAACGTGAACTCAAGACAGAGGATGAGCTGGATCGCAACATTGCCACTCAGAAAGAGCAGTTTATGAAAATGTTGAATTTTACTGATGGTCCAAACAAAGCCATTATGGTCAACAATTATGATTTTTATAAAAACATGAATGTTTTGGAATTTCTGAGAAAAGTAGGCAAGAATTCCACCATAAACTATATGCTCGCAAAGGAATCCGTAAAACGACGCCTGGAAACCGGTATTTCCTATACTGAATTTACCTACCAGTTGCTCCAGGCGTATGACTACCATTGCTTGTATAAAGACTATAATTGCCGGCTCCAAATGGGTGGCTCCGATCAATGGGGTAACATCACCGCTGGAACAGATTACATACACAAAACCATCAAAGACGCTAAGGCTTATGCGGTAACCACTCCTTTACTGACCAAATCCGATGGTAAAAAATTTGGCAAATCGGAAGAAGGCAATATTTGGCTCGATGCCAACATGACCAGCCCTTATAAGTTTTATCAATTCTGGCTTAATTCTGATGATGCGGACATTTCAAAACTACTTAGGTATTTTAGTTTTAAAACCAAAGAAGAAATCGAAAATCTTGAATCCAAGAATAGCCAGGATCCGAGAATATTAAAACAAAGTCTTGCGGAAGAAATCACCATCCGAATCCATGGAAATGACAGTTTTCAACGTGTACTCCGTGTATCCGAATTATTGTTTGGAAGAGAAAGTAATGCTGAATTTTTACAATCCATGACGACAGAAGAATTGAATGATGTAAGTCGGGAAATTCCAAAATTTGAATTGAATCGGGAATCTTTGAATGGAGGCATAAACATTGTTAATCTGCTTACTGAATCATGCCCCGTTTTCTCCTCTAAGAGTGAAGCAAGAAGAGCTATCCAAAACAATGCTTTGAATTTAAATAAAGAAAAAATTACAGATCCGGAAACGATGGTCCAGAAACATCAATTGCTGAAGGATAAATTCCTGATGATCGAAAACGGTAAAAAAAATAAATTCATCATTGACTGCATCTAGAATGAATTTCTTATCCGGTGCATCGAGACAAAAAGACATTTATGTTAAAGGTACTGAAGGTATAAAACCTTTAATTCCTGTGGACTTCAGAACCCTGGAACAACTTGCTGAAAAAAAACTAAACCCAAAAGCTTTTGGTTACATCGCAACAGGAGCAGGATCGGAAAAAGGGATAAAAAATAATGCAGAGGCTTTTTCAAAATACACCATCATTCCCCGAATGGCGCATGGTGGAATCCTGCCTGATCTGAGCTCCGAACTATTTGGAAGAAAGCTTGAATCTCCTTTACTTTTTGCGCCAATTGGTGTGTTGGGCTTGGCTCATCCAAAGGGAGATCTTGAATTGGCCGCCGCAGCTTCAGCCAGTGGAATTCCAATGATTTTTTCTAACCAGGCATCTTATTCTATGGAATCCTGTGCTTCCCTACTCGCAGGCAATAATTATTGGTTCCAGCTTTATTTCAGCAAATCCAATGAACTGGTAGAAAGCTTCGTATCCCGCGCAGAGAATTGCGGATGTAAAGCACTTGTATTGACTTTAGATACCACCACTTTAGGATGGCGACAAAGGGACTTGAATCAAGCCTATCTTCCATTCATTCGTGGATTGGGCATTGCGCAATACACCTCAGATCCGGTGTTTAAAAAACTCATGCAGAAGGCAGATGTAACCGCAAATACAGGGACGCCCTTTAATCTGACCAAAATAATTCTGGCCCACCGACTGATGACCCATTATCCGGAACCCTATTTTAGAAATTGGAAAACCAAAGACCCCATAAAAGCGGTAAGAACTTTTATCGATATTTACTCCAGACCCAATCTCAATTGGGAGGACATCCGTTGGTTGCGCTCTATTACTAAATTACCCATCCTACTCAAAGGTATTCTTCATCCGGAAGACGCAAGAATGGCAATAGACTCAGGAATAGATGGCCTGATTATTTCCAACCATGGCGGCAGACAAATAGATCAGGTTATTTCTTCATTGGACGCATTGAAAGAAATTAAGAAAACTGTCCCAATGGAATATCCTTTATTACTGGACAGTGGGATTCGTACCGGAACAGATATTTTTATAGCTATGGCACTGGGCGCAAAAGCCGTTCTTCTAGGCCGGCCTTATGTGTATGCACTGGCACTACATGGGAAAGCAGGTGTCCTGGAATATTGTCAGAACATTCTGGCAGAATTTGAAATCACGATGAGTCTGGTCGGCAGCAAAAGTCTCAAAGAAATAAATATTGATTTTTTAAGAGACAATTAGTTAAAGTCCTTCCATGTTATTTCGAAATCTGTAATTCATATTCACGATTTTACTATATTTGGTCTTTGTTGATTAGCATAAACATTTTTTATAATATATTGATATTGAGAGGGTCAGCAAAATTCAATTGTTAAAGTTCAGAATCCAGAAACGATTTGGCATAATATTCATGGTACAATTTGCATCTCAAAGTCTTAAAACTCTTATGAAGTCAGTAATTTCCATTTTTCTTCTACTTGGTTTGCTCCAATTTTCTGCACAGGCCCAGATTTGTGCCGACGCAGGCAGGGATAGTGTTGTTTGTGGATATACCTATGACCTTTTTGGGGCGCCAGCCGGAGGTTATTGGACTGCATTATGTAATCAAGCTGGTCAGCTTGTCAAAATGGACAGCATTTTTCCAGGCACTTCCAGGGTAACAGTAACCGGTTGCGGAGCATATCAATTCGTGTATCATGTAGATTTTCCCCCGTGTATATCCACGGATACTGTAGACCTGAAGTTTGAAAACCGATCTTTCAAATTACAGGAAGTAGAATACAACATTAGTCTTCAATATCCAAACATGGCCTGCCACCCCAGTCCGGATGATTCATGTGGTAACATTCGTATATTAAATGGGTTAATTGCACCATCGCCAATCTGGAAAATCAACATGACCGGCAGATGTGAATTATTTGAAGTCAGACAAACTCTGAGCGGAGTGGACTCAAGTAATTGTACTGTACAAAATATAAATCAGGATGTCAAAATAACCAGGGACACTTCCAAACTAAACTGGTCTACCAACCAACAAGCATTTCTAACACTGGATGCCAATGGCAAGGTGACCAGCAACAGATTTAATGCTTTTCTAAGTTTGATTACCCAAGCTCTTGTGGACGACATGAATCAAAAATGCAAACTGGAAAAATGTTTTGTAGACAATAGTTTCTGTAAAGACACTTTCACCATAGATACGGTAAGAACTTTAATTCCGGTGCACACCGGTGGAAACTGGTATTACAAAAATGGCAATACGTTTATCCGATTAGGGAATTCAAATTTGATCACCTTAAATCAAAAAGAATTTTATCTGAACATCACTCCGGACTCAAAATATTATGGCACTGAAAAAATTTCATTTGAGTTATTGAGTGTGAATGGCAATGGCGATCCGATTGATTTGCAGACCCGTGAAAGAATAAACTTCCAATGGAGGGAGGAATGGACTTATGACACCATAGATGTTTATGTTTATCGGGAAATCAGTGAAGACAATTGTTCCTGCAATGGCACCACAACTTATTCGGGGGACATCATCCTGCCACTTGCCCCAACTTATACCTGTCCTGAAATTAAAATGGTATTTGCGCCACCTGTTAAAGTTAAAATTCAGGGAAAAGACTATTTCTGTCAGGGCGACATTACAGATTTGGACGGCGGTCTGGGATTTAAAACCTACCAGTGGAACAACGGTATTACGGATCATGCGACCAGTTATCAACGTGCAGGACAGGCTATCTTAACCGTAAGTGATTCTTTTAATTGTTTTGCTTCAGACACTCTGAACCTAAGAGAAATTCCGGCACCTGTCCTCAACATCACGGCTGCAAGAAATATTCTTTGCAGAGGAGAATGTACTGAGTTGAGTCTGACCGTTGATTCTGTTTATGTAGTGGTATGGAATCAGCAAGACACCACAAGAGATCTGGTTGTTTGTCCCAATGTAACCAAAAAATATTCCGCAACCATCATATCACCAGAGGGCTGTAGAACCGATACATCTATAACCATTCAAGTCTTCAATGCTCCTGACCCCAGATTGGGATTAGACCAAAAGTTGACCTGCAGTATGAACAGCATCACATTGGATCCCGCCCGACCAGACACCGCGGACAAGCGCAGTTTTTATTGGGAAGGTCCAGGTATTACTTTTCTGAACAAAACCATTTTAAATCCGGTAATTTCTTTTCCGGGCACCTATGTTTTTACTGTTTTTGATTCACTGAGTGGTTGTCTTGGAAGAGATACCATGGAAGTATTGGATGATCGGATGGCGCCAATTGCAAAGGCAGGAAATGATAAAATTCTGGATTGCCTCAATACCTCTGTCCAATTGAATGGCGATTCCTCTCAGACCGGGGTAGGATTTAATTTTGAATGGTCCGGACCAAGCATCACACCGTTAAAAAAATTTCAGATCAATCCGGTGGTGGATTTACCGGGTAGCTATGTAATAAAAATAACAAACATTCTCAACGATTGCTTCTCCCTGGACACTGTTGTGGTTACTCAAAATATCTTATATCCGGTAGCAGATGCCGGGCTTGACAGAGTGATTCCCTGTGATTCTTTAGGTCTCACTTTAGGTGGAAGAACAACCTCAGTCGGTACCGTAATTGATTTGGTTTGGACTGGACCCGGAATCGATTCTCTGAATAAGAATTCAAGATCTCCTTTTGTCAAGTTGCCAGGTAAATATCAAATCATTGTCACCAATAATGTTTCACATTGTCAGGATACCGATGAAGTCATCATTAGCCTTCCGGACAGTTTGCCAAAATTGAGTTTAATCAAATCGTCGGATTTAGATTGTGACCACGATACGGTCCTCATTGATGCCGGTAAATCCACGGGGAAAAACCTAAAATATTTCTGGTCTGGTCCTGGTGTTAATAATGACAATAGAAATAAAAAATCCATCACGACGGATCTGGAAGGAAAGTATTATGTTTTGATCCGGGATACGGTGTACAATTGTGAAGCTTTTGACTCGATTGAAGTATTCAACAATGGCGGCAGACCTTTGGTAAATGCAGGCTTAAACAAAAACATCACTTGTGATTTTACAACCGTTACGCTGGACGGAAGCTATGCATTGGCGGACTCTGTTTCCAGTTTCACCTGGCGTGGTCCGGGTATCAATGCATCGAATGAAAATAATAAAAAACCGACGGTATCCATCGATGGCGTTTATATCCTTAAAGTAAAAGATCTGCGTACAGGTTGTGTTGCAGAAGATTCTGTTTTGGTAAATAAATTGTTTGTAAAACCTGTCCCGATTCTTGGCCCGGACAGAATATTGAATTGCAGAAAAGATACTTTGGACATCACTGCACAACTGCTTAACATGAAGACCGCCTATTCTTTTGTTTGGACAGGTCCAAACATCAATGCAAGCAATGAACGTAATGTAAGACAGATCATCAGAACTCCGGGTGTATACAATGGATTTATTACAACGCCTAATCCGGAATGCAATACTGCAGACACCATGGTGGTTACTATCGATACCATGCGCTATAACATAAATGCACCGGACACAGCATACTTCAGTTGCAACAACAGGGTATTCAATTTTTCAGTGACTGACTTTAGTCCATTTGATTCTATCGTTTGGGCGGATGTATTTAACAGAAGGGTTCCTTCATCGGATCTTGGACGTTCAGTGAGTTTTCTTTTTGAAGGAGAGTACCGCTATCTGACTTATCAAAAGAATGGTTGCTTTACCAGTGGCAAGGTTATCGTAAAACCCTACACCACCATTGTCGTAGATAAAATCGAAGTTAAAGCTTCCTGTCCTTCAGACCCTACAGGCAGTATAAGGGTTTTTATTAAACAAGGGGATAAACCGGTTACCTTCAGTATAGAAGGCAGTGCAAGGGATACCACATCCTTTTTCAGTCCGCTTCCACCGGCACCTTATATGATAAGAATTTATGACCGGTACAATTGCTTCCTCGACACTGTGGTAGGTGTTCCCGAACTTCAAGGATTACCAACTTTTCTGAATAATGGAATGGAGGAATTTTTAATCTGCAAAGACACGACGATAGACATCAGGGATACTTTGATTGCCAATAAATTTCCACCGGATCAGGCATCCTATCAGTGGCGGCGAGGAAATGTTAAAATAAATGATCTCCCAACAATTACCATTGATGCTCCAGACATTTATTCTGTCCTGATCGTCAATAAAAATGGTTGTGATTCCATTTTAATCCGTTACGATGTAAAACAGGATGAAAGTCTGGCAGAAAAGAAGGTTCAACTTCCCAACGTATTTACCCCAAATGGCGATAATGAAAATGATACTTACCGCCCTGTTTTTGATCCAAAGACGGAGTTTGAAATGGATGGATATTCCTTGAAAATATTTAACCGTTGGGGGCATATCATTTTTGAATCTGCTGACCCAAAGGAAAGCTGGGACGGTACCTACAAAGGGGATCAGGCTCCTGTGGAGACCTATATCGTGGTTTTTTCCGGAAGGTTAGACCTTTGCGGATCCATGAGGGAGGTAAGTCTTAAGTCAACCTTAAATCTTATCCGGTAACCAAATTTATATTTTTTGCGTTATATGTCTTAAAACCAGGTATGTTAAGTGAATCGGGCATGATTATTGCTTTATCATATCTTGATTTTATAATATATGTAACATATTTATGATCAGACAAGTAATAATTCTCATTCTTTGTACTGCGGCAGTTACTGCCTTCCTTACTTTAGGTGTTCATCACTTGATGTACCACAGACAAGATGATGCCCTGCTCAAGGAATGGAAATCTCAAAAGGTTAACCAAAGTCAATTGGAAAAACTGATCAAGTCGGATAGACTGCATACCAATCTGTTGTCCAGTGTTCCGACAGATTTCATTACTGCGGCTAAAGTCAGTACTCCTGCTGTTGTTTTTATCGAAAGCATTCAGGAAGATGGGGATCGCATGAGCATTACCAACAAAGGACTTGCTACCGGTTCGGGTGTGATCATTTCTCCGGATGGTTACATCGTAACTAATAATCACGTGGTCGAACATGCTGAAAAAATTCAGGTATTGCTGAACGACAACCGAGAATATGAAGCTACAGTAATCGGAACAGATCCTACCACTGACATTGCCCTGATAAAGATTGAAGATGCAGGTTTGCCCTACCTCTTGTTTGGCAACTCAGATTCCACAGCAATAGGCGAATGGGTTTTGGCAGTGGGAAATCCGTTTAAATTGCAATCTACCGTTACCGCCGGTATTGTTTCGGCTAAAGCCAGAAATATCAACATCCTCAACAATCAGCAATATCGTATTGAGTCGTTTATTCAGACTGATGCTGCCGTAAATCCTGGTAATTCGGGCGGTGCTCTAGTCAATACTGCCGGTGAACTCATCGGCATCAACACAGCCATCATGACCTATACAGGAAGATATGAGGGTTATTCATTTTCGATTCCATCCAATCTCGTCAGAAAAGTCATCGGAGATCTTCAGGAATTTGGTGTGGTGCAAAGAGGACTCCTTGGTGTGACCATTGAGAATGTGGATAATGCAAAAGCCAAACAATATGGATTGGACCGCGTGGCAGGTATTTTTATCTCCAATACTACTAAATCAGGTGCGGCAGAAGAGGCCGGACTCAGAGCGGAGGACATCATTTTGGAAGTCAATGGTTATAAAGTAGCCACGGTCTCCGAACTCCAGGAAATCATAGGAAGATTCAGACCGGGTACAGAAGTATCTCTATCCTTCTGGCGAAATAAATCAATGTTTACGGCCAAAGCCATCCTTAAAAATCAAATCAATTCCACAGAACTCATAGCCACCCGTAGAGATCCTGTATTGGTAAAACTGGGTTTTGAAGTACGCGATCTGAGTGAGGCAGAAATCACCGAACTTAAAACAGATGGCGTCAAGGTGCTCAACATTTACAGAGATGGCATTATTTATGGAACCAACATGGCTCCAAGTTATATCATCACTTCGGTGAATGGAAAGAAAATTCAATCTGTAGATGATCTTGTAGATTTGATCAACGGTTCTTCTTCTAAAGTAAGTTTCGATGGTTTTTATCAAAATTATAAAGGTCGCTATCCGTATAGTTTTTATAAAGAATAAACACCATCAAAACAAAATTTACTTCTCCTCCGTTTCGAAAAAAGTCTGAATGAATTTAAGTGAAAAGTCACTACCAAATAGACTAGCTCACGGTCGTTATTTTTTAAAAGTTTATACTTTTGTCCATCTCCTGAATGTGTTATAAATTATTTAAAACATGGGAGACACTTTTAACCTAAGCCAAACTTTATCCTCTAAGATCAATAAATTCGATAACACAATACTTTAAGACATGACAAAAATTCAATTACACCTGCTTGGATTCATCAGTATCCTGATTCTGTGGACTAGTTGTGCCTCTGTAACTGGTTTTCAGGATGGAAGAACCCTTGGAAAAGAAAAGATAGAGCTCAGCAGTTCGCTCAATTTTTCCAGAAGTCCAAAACTTGCAAACACAGACGATGGGGATTGGGATGATCTTGAAAATATTTTTTGGCCTAACGTTGAAGTAGGCGGGAGATATGGTGTTTTGGAGGATCTTGACATTAATTTTAGGTTTAATACTTCTGCCAATATTAGTGCCGGTGTAAAATATCAATTGTATGGAGGCAAAGATTCGCCGATTGCTTTTTCATTAGGTGGAGAAGTAGGTTCCATAGGATTTCTTGCGTTGTGGAATCTTCAGTTACCTGCATATTTTTCCTATCACCCATCAGAAAAAATTGCCTTGTATTTGAGCCCAAGATACATTTACCAATTCAGTTCCTATGTAGGCTCGGGGTATGGTATTAATTATCTTGGATTCAATACCGGTTTTTTGGTAGGCAAACGGAATAAATTTGGTTTAGATATTGGCTACTACAGTCTTGGTAATCGCTCTGCGTCCACCTGGATCGACCTCCTTCAAATCGGATTCGGCGGTCGTTTTATGCTGTTTGATAAAAAAAATTAATCCAACATTTCTTTGATAATCTTGCAAACGAATTTCTATTTTTCTTAGAAATGCATGCTATTGCTTTTTCAATTTATAAAATATAAAAATTGATCAAGCCACTCTCTTGCTGCGCATATACTAAATAGAAAAGCTGCGTTGTTTTTAAAAAATTGCGCAATGGTTTATCTTACTAAATGAAGAATTTGATCTCAAAAAATATACACCCTTATTTAATACCTTTGTCCCTGAAAGAAATCCTACGGGCATTTGCTTTAAATATCAAAAAACATGGATCCAAATTTCTATATCAACGAAGACGAAATGAAGATGAGCATCTCCAGGATGAACAAAGATCTGGAGAAAATATACCTCGGCGGCGGAGTGAAAAAACTGGAGGCACAGCGTGCTCAGGGTAAGATGACGGCACGAGAGCGAATCGCTTACTTAGTGGATAAAGAAACTGAAGTCCTTGAGATCGGTGCCTTTACCGGATATGAGATGTATGAAGAGCATGGTGGTTGTCCCGCAGGCGGGGTAATTGTAGTCCTAGGATATGTGCAAAAGAGATTGTGTGTGATTATCGCCAACGATGCTTCGGTGAAAGCCGGGGCATGGTTTCCCATAACTGGCAAAAAAAACCTTCGGGCTCAGGAGATAGCCATGGAAAACCGTCTACCGCTGATATATCTGGTGGACAGCGCGGGGGTCTATCTTCCCATGCAGGACGAAATCTTCCCGGATAAGGAGCATTTCGGTCGGATCTTTAGGAACAATGCTATAATCTCCAGTAGAGGCATACCACAGATTGCTGCAGTAATGGGCAGTTGTGTCGCTGGCGGAGCTTACTTACCCATCATGTCTGATGAATGCCTGATCGTGGAAAATACCGGGTCAATATTTTTGGCCGGGCCATATTTGGTAAAGGCGGCTATAGGGGAGGAAACAGATAATGAAACCCTCGGTGGTGCTAAAACGCACAACGAAATATCCGGCGTGACAGATTATAAAATGAAGGACGATACCGAATGTCTCGACACCATCAAAAAATTGGTGGACAAGATGGGGCATTTTCCCAGAACCGGATTTGACCGCAAAGAGGCGATTGCCCCTGTAAAGGACCCAACGGAAATCTTAGGATACTATCCTGTAGGTGGTCTAAAGCCATATGACATGCGTAAGGTGCTAGAATGCATCGTAGACGGTTCTGAACTGACAGAATACAAAGAACATTACGGCAAGACGATCATTTGTGCGTATGCAAGGATAAATGGTTGGGCGGTAGGTATCGTAGCTAACGACCGACAAGTATTCAAATCCGGAAAAGGAGAGATGCAAATGGGAGGTGTGATTTATTCTGACTCTGCGGACAAAGCAGCCAGATTTGTCATGAATTGCAACCAAAAAAGAATTCCGTTGGTATTCGTTCAGGATGTTACCGGGTTCATGGTAGGCACCCGATCAGAGCATGGCGGCATCATAAAGGATGGCGCTAAAATGGTGAATGCCGTTTCCAACAGTACAGTACCAAAATTTACAGTAATCATAGGAAATTCTTATGGAGCCGGCAATTATGCCATGTGTGGAAAAGCCTACGACCCAAGACTCATTGTTGCCTGGCCTAGTGCCAAAATCGCAGTTATGGGTGGCGGACAAGCAGCCAAGGTACTTACGCAAATTCAGGTGTCTGCTTTAAAGAGTAAAGGCCATCCTCCTGATGCGGAAGAAGAGAAAGAACTTTTTGAAACCACCAGTAAACGATACGAAAAACAAACTACTGCTTATTATGCTGCTGCCCGTTTATGGGTGGATGCCATCATCGATCCCAGAAAAACCCGTGAATGGATTGCTATGGGCATTGAGGCTGCCGACCATGCTCCGGTGGAGAAATATAACGTAGGCGTGATCCAGACCTGATTGGATTTAATTTTAAGTTTGTCATGAACAAAAACCTATGATATTCATTAGTTATCGACAATTGTTTATCGATGAATGAGAAATACAAGTCGATGTTAAAAAAATTCGGACTAGCAGGTTTCCTGTTTTTTCTTCTGAAAGGACTTGCGTGGCTTTTTCTTGGCGGAAGTTTGGTCAATTGGATGTGCAATAATACCGGACAATGAAAACGCCACTTGGAATCCTGGTAATTTTATTGCTTTTATGCCAAGCAGATCATGCAAATGCCCAATTCCAAAGTTCTCTGAAGTTTCCATCAAATAAAAAACCTTTTTTAAATTCTTCCTCCTTTTCTTCGGACCACTTTTTTTTAGCTCTTACACCTGCGAGTTGTGTGCTACAGAAAAACACCATGCCTTTCTTCTGTAGGCTGGAACATCAATTTTTTACCCGCACCAATGTCAAGTTAAGCTTCAGACTGGGTAGTCTGGATTACAGCAATCAGCTGGAATATGGTGCAGATAGATTTAGATCATTCAGGTAAAAGCACACTTTAATAGAGGCTTTTTGATACCTTGTCGAAAAAATATTTTATAATTCTTCCCCGACTTTAAATTCGTTGCTGCATGTTAAGTATAGTCCATCGCTTTGTTAAAAAGTGGCTCAATTTTCTGAGTCTGATTTTGTGCTTTCACATTGTAAACGCACAAGTCCCTGATCTTCATCCCAGACTAAAGGCTCTTGAGCATCGTCAAAAAATCTCCAAATCTTCCCTTGCCCACGCAATACCCATTCGCAACATTGGACCTACCGTTTTTGGTGGCAGAGTGGTCGATATTGAAGGAAATCCAAATCGTCCGGAAGAGTTCTATGTGGCTTTTGCATCAGGTGGACTATGGCATACTGACAACAATGGCGCAAGCTTCAATCCCCTCTTTGACCACGAAGCAGTAATGACAATTGGGGACCTGGCTATTGATTGGGCCAGAAAAATAATTTATCTGGGCACTGGTGAAAACAATTCCAGTCGTTCATCTTATTCTGGATGCGGAGTCTACAAATCATGGGATTTGGGTAAAAGCTGGACGCATCTGGGCCTGGAGGAAACGCAACATATTGGCAAAATTATTTTAGACCCCGGAGATACCAACAGAGTGTATGTGGCTGCACTTGGTCATCTCTATTCGGAAAATCGCGAGCGCGGGGTGTATTGCAGTTCGGATGGTGGAAAGACTTGGCAGAAAAATCTTTACATTAACGACAGCACAGGCATCGTCGACATGGTTATGGACCCTATGAATGCTTCTGTGTTATATGCAGCGAGTTGGACACGCACCAGAAGAGCCTGGAACCTGAACGAATCCGGGTCGGGTTCCGGCATTTATAAAACCATAGATTATGGACAACATTGGAAATTACTTACGGACTCTTTATCCGGATTTCCTAAGGGAGAATTTGTGGGAAGAATAGGTTTAAGTATTTATCATGCGGGTTCACTGGAGCTGATGTATGCTTTATTGGACAATCATGAACGAAGACCTGTGGAGGCTAAAAAAAGAACCGGTTTACATAAGGATGATTTTAAAAAAATGTCCAAAGATGAATTTCTAAAGATCAAAGATGATTCATTGGAAATTTTTCTGAGGGATAAAAATTTTGATGCAGAATACACTGCAGGCTCAGTAAAAAAAATGATCCGTCAGGACAAAATACTTCCTGCTCATCTTGCTGAATATCTGGAAGATGGTAATTCGCGATTGTTTGAAACACCAATAAAAGGTGGTGAATTATATTCGTCTGTGGATGGAGGGAAAACCTGGCACAAGACCCATGAAGGATTCCTGGATGGAATTTATTTTACTTATGGATATTATTTTGGTCAGGTAAGATTAAATCCAAAAAATCCCCAACAAGTTATTTTACTAGGTTATCCTTTGATCAGTTCTGCGGATGGTGGAAAAACTTTTCAATCGATTGAGAATGATAATCAGCATGTGGACCACCATGCACTCTGGATAAATCCCGCCAATCCTTTTCACATGATCAATGGAAATGATGGTGGAATAAACATTACTTATGATGGTGGAAAAAATTGGTTGCGATGCACCCACCCTCCAGTAGGACAATTCTATTCGATAAATTTTGACCTGGAAGAAGATTATCATGTTTATGGTGGCGCACAGGATAATGGGGTTTGGAAAAGTCCATCGCAATATCAAATGTCCAACAGTTGGCAACTTTATGGAAAGTATCCACATGAAGTAATCCTCGGTGGTGACGGTATGCAAACAGAAGTAGATCCTACTGATAGTAAAATAATTTACACGGGTTTTCAATTTGGTAATTATTTCAGAATAGACAAAAATTTGGGCACAAATACCCGAATTACACCTAAACACAAACTTGGTGAAAAGCCCTATCGGTGGAACTGGCAGACACCAATTCTTTTGTCCTCCCATAACAGTGATATTTTTTATATGGGATCAAATTTTCTTCACCGCTCTATGAATCAAGGTAGAAAATTTGAAATCGTCTCCCCTGACCTCACCAAAGGAATTACAACAGGCGATGTCCCTTTTGGTACACTCACCACCATCTCGGAATCCAAATTAAAATTTGGTTTATTGTATACCGGCAGTGACGATGGTGAAGTTTATGTGAGTAAAGATGGAGGGGATAATTGGAATAAAATAAATGATGGAATTCCACAAGATAAATACGTGTCCAAAATTCTTGCCTCCGTACACGTCAAACAAAGAGTTTATCTGTGTCTAAACAATTACCGCAACGATGATTTTTCATCCTTACTTTATGTATCTGAGAATTTTGGTGTGGATTGGAAACGCATAGGACTTAATCTTCCATCTGAGCCACTAAATGTTATATGTGAAGATCCTGAGAATCCAAATTTGCTTTTTGTGGGTAGCGATCATGGTGTTTATTATTCATTGGACAATGGAATTAATTTTTCCTTATTGAGTGATCAGATTCCATTTGTTCCTATCCATGATCTTAAAGTCCATCCAAAAGCAAAGGAGTTGATCATTGGGACACACGGACGCTCGATATTTATTGCAGACATTAGCAATGTCCAACAATTGGTGGATAGTAATTTACAGAAAGAAATTTTAGTGTTTGAAACAAAGGATATAAAATATAATAATGAATGGGGAAAAAAGCAAAATGTGTACAGCCCAATCGATAGTCTCCTGATACCACTCTCTGTATATTCAAAATCAACAGGGGAAGCAGAATTACAATTGTTCTATCAAAATACACTCCTTCATAAAAATAAAGTCAAGCTCAACATTGGAATAAATTCATTAGGAATTGAAGGGAACATTGATGCAGCATCCGCTGCATCGTTTCTAAAAGAATATAAAAAAGAATACAAGGAATATCATTTCCCGGAGACAGATGACAAGAAAAATTACTTACCAAAAGCTACTTACAAAATTAAAGTGAGCAAAGCAGGTATAACAGAAGAGACAAATTTTAAAATAAAATAAATGGAGGATAGTTTACTACATATTGAGAACCTCACCAAATCCTACGGAAAAATTAAAGCCTTAAAAGGATTGGATATTGAAATTAGACCAGGAAAGGTTTATGGATTACTGGGACCCAATGGTAGTGGAAAATCTACCACCCTGGGAATTGTACTGGACATCATAGAATCCGATCAGGGACAATTCAATTGGTTTAAAAACAAATATGGACAGGAATACCGAAAACACATCGGTGCCACTCTGGAAACGCCCAATTTTTTTCCCTACCTGGATGCTATGGACAATCTTGAAATAGTTGCACACATCAAACAAATTGAAAGTCCTGATTATACTTCTGCCTTGAAACTCGTGAATCTTTACGAACGAAGAAATTCTCCTTTCAAGACTTACTCCTTTGGAATGAGACAACGACTTGCCATTGCGGCTGCACTACTGGGAGATCCTGAAGTAGTTATTTTTGATGAACCCACCAATGGTCTTGACCCACAGGGCATCGCTGAGATCCGTGAAATCCTCATTAAAATAAGCATGACCGGTAAAACCATTTTTATGGCCAGTCATATTTTGGATGAGGTAGAAAAAATTTGTTCCGATGTCATTATACTCAACAAAGGAAAATTACTGGCTCAGGGAACTGTTGGCTCTGTGATGGATACCAATTTGATCATTGAAATTTCCTGTGACGAACTTGAAAAAGCGCAATCCATCCTGCTGCACATGCCCGGAATAAAATCTGCGGAAATAGCCGGTCAGCATTTAATACTGAGTTGCGAACAGGACATCAAAACTTCCATGATTAATAAATACGCCTTTGAACAGGGAATTTTACTCAGCAGCCTGAACATTAAAAAGACCAGGCTGGAAGATGAATTTCTGGAAATTGTAAAAGAGCACAACAGCTAAAATTTCAGTTTTATCCAAAACATCATAAAGCAAATTAAAAATGGAATATCTGTTAAAACTGGAATGGTTAAAAAATCGTAAGAATACTGTTTTCATCCTGATTTGTATCAGTTATCTTGTAATGTTGCCAGGCACTATGATGATCGGCAAAAGTGTAAACCCTATGCCGCCTGTATTGCCGGGAAATTTTATCTTCTTTGAGTTTCCAACCAACTGGGATTTCTTTGCCTATGCAGGATCCTGGCTTGCTTTCTTTATGTTTGGATTTTTTGCAGTGTATACGGTGACTGCTGAGTACAGTTTCAAAACACTGCGGCAATCCATCATCAACGGTCTCCAACGGAATCAGTTTGTGTCAGCAAAATTGCTCTTCATACTCATGATGTGTGTAGGTGCTACACTGTATTATGTCCTATGTGTACTTGCCTGCGGCTACATCCATGAACCACACACCAAACTGGATTTCGCATTTGATCAGCCACTGATCATCCTGAAATTTTTCCTGATGAATATTTCATACGGAGTTTTTGGTTTGCTGTTGGGATTTTTACTGCGACGTTCAGGCCTGGCACTTTTCACCTACATGATTTACATCATGATGTTGGAACCATTCATTAGATGGGTTCTGGTACAAAAATACATACATAAGTCTGCGCATATTTATTTTCCCATGAATGTTTTTGAAGATCTCACCCCCCTGCCCTTTTACAGAATGATGCCGGAACAGTTTAAGACTGCCGGTGGAGCCATGGCCCTTGTGCCGGATCATATTTCAATACCCTTGAGCATTGGGTATATTTTTGTTTTTATTTGGGGCATGTATTATCTAATCAATAAACGAGATCTATAGTAGCAAATTGCCAACCAACAGCATCACTTGAAATAATATCAAAATTGCTCTATTTCATTAAAGTTCTATTGGTTTATATTTAGATGTCTAAAAAGTAACCTGGTTGAAATATCGTAGTTGCGGATGGTAATCTAGTACAAATTTTATTCTGGCCAAGCCAATAATTTGGAGAAAAAGCTGTTTTGAGGACCTAGTTATTCACTAAAGTTGTACTAAATTCCATCTGATTATCCTTGTTCTTTTTTGTCTCTTAAGTAACTACATTTCAACTATCTGTAAACCAAGGTTTTTAGCTTGTCGTTTTAACTTCTTAATTTGATTTTCTTTAAACCCATCCATATATTTTTCGATTGGTATTGG
>Ga0268298_10002751_pt1 | contig 18762 bp, 15 predicted proteins | sample WWTPWeurt_MetaG_FD_194462 | JGI IMG/M metagenome (GOLD analysis project Ga0268298, IMG submission 194462) | Activated sludge microbial communities from WWTP in Nijmegen, Gelderland, Netherland - WWTP Weurt | ecosystem: Engineered > WWTP > Aerobic digester > Activated sludge | place...
GGTTGGAAAAGGTCAGGAGCAGATCCACCGACTCCGGCCGCAGGGTTTCGGCAAGGCCAGGGCTGTGGGCGATCGCCACCTTGCCGTACAAGGCCGGCGCCTTCGCGATCAGCCCCTCCACCACCTCGTGCTCGGCGCGCCCCGCCGCCGGATTGTGAGCGCCCGCATGCAGGGCGGCGATGTAGCGGCCCTTGTCGCGCAAATAGGGAGCCAGGATTTCCAACCACCACACGCCCACGCTGGGCCAGATCTCCACCACCGTCTGGTCGGCCTTGAGGCCGAAAAAGGCCAGCGTGTCCAGGGGTTTGCGGGCCTCATCGCGCTGGCGGTTGCGTTCGCTGCGCTGGGGGCCGTCTATCCATTGCTGCAGGTCGGCAGCGCCGGCCGCCGGGGCTGCCGTCATGTGCAGAGCTGCCACGAGCGGCAGCAGGATTCGCAGGATTGTGCGCATTTTTTCACCGTTTTTCCATCAAAGGGGGCGCGATTATCCCCTGAGTGCACGCCTTGAGGCACACTGATACTCCATGCGCGCAGAGTGCGCAGACTCAGCAGCGAAGCTCAACGAGACTCGAATGCAGCCGGCAAATCTCTTTTCACGTATTTTTTCCCGGCTTACGGAACGACCGCTGCAAACCATCCGGCTGCTGATCGTCGGCACCACCGTTCCGGCGCTGGCGATCGCCTGGTACGACACCCTGTCGGACATGCAGCTTAGCGAACGCGATGCCGTGGAGCGGATTCGCACCCAGGCGCTGATCCAGGCGCGGGCCGCCGGAGAAACAGTGCAGGCATCTCTCGAGCGTTTCGATTTTGCACTGAAAACCGCCCGTCTCGCCGCGCTGGAAAGCCCCGAGGCGATGGCCAGACAAGGCCAGCTCGCCATCGGGGCCATGCCCGCCGATCTGGTTCTGCAGCAGTTCCGCATCGACGCCGACGGCTACCTGGGTTACTCCTCCCTCGGGCCGGCGCCGCGCAACTTTCTTGGCGACCGGGATTACTTCCGCGAACTGGCCGCCGACACCAGCGACACCCTGGTCATCACGCCCCCCGTGCTGGGCCGGCTGACCGGCAGGTGGAGCATCCAGATCGCCCGCGCAGTGCGGCGCAACGGACGCTTCGAAGGCGTGATGTCGATCGCCGTGTCGCCGGAAGCGTGGACGGCGCAGTTGTCGCGCTTCGACAGCGGCCCCCACGACACCCTGACGCTGGTCACCGCCAAAGGCCAAGTGCTGCTGCGCACCCTCAATCCGGGTGCCAACTTCGGCAAGCAGGCGCCCCAGCAGCGCGAATACATCACCCACCCCGAGCTGAGCGAAGGGCACTACGTGGCCCATGCCTCGGTGGACGGCATCCTGCGCCTGTATGGCTGGACCCGCCTGCCCTCCGGGCTGGTGATGATGTCGGGCATCGCCCTCGACGACGCGCTGGCGCCGGTACGCAAGCAGAACGCCTGGACCCTGCAGCGTGCCACCGCCTCCAGCCTGATCCTGGCGCTCCTGATCGCCGGCCTGCTGGTCGCGCTGCGGCGCTACGAAGGCGTGGTCGGCAAGCTTGCCGAGCGCGAGGCGCACCTGCGCAAGATTCTCGACAACATGGCCGAAGGCATCGTGATCATCGATGCGAACAACTGCATCGTGGGCGCAAACCCGGCCTTCAGCCTCATCAGCGGTTACGCGGAGGATGAGCTGCGCGGCCGCCCTGTCTCCACGCTGCCGGCCGGGAACCCCGGCGAGCTGAGCCTGGGCGATCTTCTCGGACCACCGGAAGCACGCCATCAGCAAGGCGATTTCGAAGGCCTGCGCCGGAACGGAGAGCCCTACACCGGCCACGCGGAGATCTCCGCCGTGCTCGACGGCAACGGCCAGGTCGCCCACCGGGTGGTGCTGATTTCCGACGTCACCGAGCGACGCCGCCAGGAGGGCGCGATCTGGCACCAGGCCAACTTCGACCGCCTGACCGGCCTGCCCAACCGGGGGCTGATCAACGACCGCCTCGAGAACATGCTCCACCACGCCAAGCGCCACCGCAGCGAAGTCGTCGTGCTGTTCATCGACCTCGACCGCTTCAAGCCGGTGAACGACACCTACGGGCACGATGTCGGCGATCTGCTGCTGCAGCAGGTTGCCGCGCGCCTGCAGAAGCTCTTTCGCGAAGAAGACACCGTGGCCCGCCTCGGTGGCGACGAGTTCGTCGTGGCCATGCCCAGCCCGGCAGGCGCCTCGGCCGTGGAACCCGCCGCGGCCAAGGTCGTGGACAGCCTCGCCCAGCCCTTCGAGGTGGCCGGGCACGTCCTGGAAATCGGCAGCAGCGTCGGCGTGGCGCGCTTTCCGGCCGATGGCGACAGCGCCGAACAGCTCATCAACGCCGCCGACCACGCCATGTACCGGGCCAAGAACGAAGGCCGCGGGCGCTGGAGCACTTAGGCCGGACTCGCCCGCCCCGCCAGCCGTAAATGGCGTCGGTCTATGCCATAAGTCAAAGGAAAGCCTGCTCCGGCATCCGGCCCGGGGCGTAGCATTTCCTCATCGCTATCGTTCCGCGAGGATTAGGTTATGTTCCGACTTGCCCGCAGCACACCGCTGATTGCCCTTGCGCCCCTCGCCGCTCTCCTGCTGACAGCCTGCGGTGGAGGCGGAGACAGCGGCTCCGGGGCGCCGGCAAGCGCATCGTCCACGGCAAAGGCCGCGGCATTTTCCCCTGCCACCGCATGCTCGCCCTTCCAGACGCCCCCCGTGTTCTCGGGCCGCGCACAAACTCCCGAAGCGGTGCTTGGCTTCGCCCTCGGCAGCCGTGAAGTCAGCACCGACGAAGCCAACACCTACCTCGATGCCCTCGACGCCTCCAGCCCCCGCGTCGTCACCGGCGTCGCGGCCAGCTCGGTACAGGGCCGGGTGCTGAAATACGCGATCGTCGGCCGCGAAGACAACGTGTCGCCCGCCGGCCTCGACCGCCTGCGCCGGGCCGCCCGGCAGTTGATGGACCCGAACACCAGCCCCGCCACCGCAGCCGCGCTGGCCGCCAGCACGCCGGCGATCCTGTGGGTTGCCGGCAACGTGCACGGCAACGAGGAAAGCGGCGCGGACGCCGCCCTGCGCGTGCTCTACGAACTGGCCGATCGCGACGATTGCGCCGCGGCGCGCATCCTCGACAACGCGGTCGTGGTCGTCCTGCCGATCCAGAACCCCGACGGCCGCGAAGCCGACACCCGGAGCAACGCCTACGGCTTCGACATGAACCGCGACTGGTTCGCCCGCACCCAGCCCGAAACCGACGGCAAGCTCGAACTGCTGCGCCAGTACCCGCCGGTGCTGTTCATCGATGCCCACGAGATGGGCAGCGGCAAGTTCTTCTTCCCGCCCTACGCCGACCCGATTTACCACGAGGTGCCCGGGCAGGCCTTCACGTGGATAAACAGCATCTACGCCGCAGCCGTCGCCACCGAATTCGACCGCCAGAAAATCGCCTACTTCCACGGCGCGCCCTACGATCTGTTCGCCGCCGAATACGGCGACAGCGTGCCCACCATCGGCTTTCACGCCGCCGGCATGACCTTCGAAAAATACAACGGCGCCAGCATCGCCACCCGCAGCCGCGAACACTACGTCGCCATGTGGTCGTCGCTGTTCGCCGGCGCCAGCGACAAGCTGCGCATCCTCACCGACTGGCACCTCTCCCACGTCGAGGCCAAGGCCCAGGGCCAGAGCGGCCAGCTCCAGCCCAATGGCATCTACTACGACGCCAAGGCGCTCTACCAGCAAGTACCAAGCCTTTCCGTAAAGCACTACTTCTTCCCCGACGACCCTGGCCGCGCGCGCGAACTGGCACAACTGGTGCGGCGCCTGCAGCGCATGGACGTGCAGGTATGGAAGCTGACCGCTCCCGTTACCGTGCCGGACTACCGCGCCTACGGCAGCCCGCCCGCCAGCGTCACGCTGCCGGTCGGCACCTGGTGGATACCGATGGCCCAGGGCCGCAAGCACTGGATCCAGGCCATGCTCAATGAAGACGCCTACACCCCCGTCGGCGTCAGCTACGACGTCACCGCCTGGAGCAATCCGCTGCTGATGAACGTCGCCGGCGGCTCATCGGGCGCCAGCCTGAATCCGCAGGCCAGCCTCGTCGCCCCCGTCGCCGCCCCGGCCTTGCCGGGCGCCCCGGACGGCGCGCCGAGAATCGGCCTGTTTGCCATTCCCGGCACGGCCGGCTTCGAATCCGCCGGCTCGATGCGCTACCTCTTCGAGCGCGTCTGGGGCGTGCCCTACGCCGAAGTCAGCGCCGAGCAGATCAAGGCCGGCCTGAGCGGCATCGACGTGCTGCTGGTTCCCGACGGCTACGCCAAGGGCGGCCTGCAGGCGCTAGGCGCGAAAGGGCAAAAGGCTCTGCTGGCATGGGTCGAAGGCGGCGGACGCTACGTCGGCTACCGCGGCGGCACCGAACTCGCCGTGGGCGCCGGCCTGTCGACGGCCGTGCTACAGGCCACCCACACCGCTGCGCCGGGCACGCTGATCCGCGTCGTGCTGGATCCGGCCAGCCCGCTCGCGGCCGGCATCCCCAAGGCCACGGAAAGCACGCCCACCGCCTGGCTGATGTACGACAACGACGACCGCATGAGCCTTGGTCTCGGCAGCACCGTTGCCCGCTTCCCGGCCCAGGGCGAGCCCGCCTTCCACACCTCGGGCCTGGCCATCGGCGTCGACGAACTGGCCGGCAGCGCGGCCATCGTGGACGAGCCTGTAGGCAACGGACGCAGCGTGGTGTTCTCCTTCGACCCGAACTTCCGCGCCTGGCCCGAAGGCACCCAGCGCATCCTCTGGAATGCGCTGTACGGCGCCAACCCCGTCGCCGCGGCCGCTGCGGCCAAAGCGCGGGCTGCCGCCATCGACACCTCCGGCCGGGCCGCCAAGGCGCTGCCCGACACCGGCAAGGCGATCCGCATCGTCGTGCAGGCGGCCGACGCCGACACCACCCGCGCGCTGCTGCAAAGCTACGGCGCCGAGTTCAAGGAGCTGCGCAAGGCCGAACGCACGGTATTCGTGATCGCCAACCGCGAAGCCCTGTCGCGGGAAGAACACCCCTACGTGCTGGATCTGGCCCGCGACCTGACCCAACTGATCACGCCGATTTCATTCAGCATGCCCTGAATACCGTTAGAAACGATGTTGATGGCTCCGCTCGGGTGACCGGGGCAGACCTCCATACACAAGGGCCCGGACTCAGCTCCGGGCCCTTTGCTTGGCCGGCACCCCAACGCCACGCGGGGGTGCCGGGAGTCAGTGCGGCGCGTCCAAACTCGTCAGAACGCCCGGAATCGGCCAGGGGATCCTGTAGAAGCTCGTCAACGCCACGGTGGGCTTCGAGGCCTTGGCCGAGGCCATGCAAAAACTGGCTGCAGTTGTGCCACATTGATAAAATGAAAAGTCTATGCCAATCCGATCAGGACATCCGAAATGAAGCGCTGCGTTGTCGGTATTCGTCGCCCTGGTGAGCCTGCGGGGGCAGCCACATCCGAAGAGGTGCCGACGGTTTGGTTTCCGTCGATGGCCACCATGGCGGCGGTGCTGTCGGAAGACAACCAGTCTTTGCTGCGCCTTATTCGTGACAAACAACCCAAGTCGTTGACGGAGTTGGCGGAGCTCACCGGGCGCCAGGTGCCGAATCTGTCGCGCACCTTGCGGATGATGGAAGGCTACGGCCTGGTGGCACTGAAGAAGAACGTACGCGAAATCGAGCCGATGGCGCTGGCGACCAGTTTCAAGATCCTGATTGACTGAGGGGCGAAGATGAAAGGGGAGGCAATGCGAGATGGCGTAATCACCGAAGCAGACACCTGCCGCGAGTTCGTGACGCCCCGATTGGTCAAGGCGGGCTGGGGCGCTGCACCACACGCCATTGGCGAGCAGCGCAGTTTCACCAACGGACGCATCATCGTGGCTGGTGGCAAGGTGCGGCGCGGCAAACAGAAGCGTGCCGACTACCTGCTGTACCACCGCCGTGACTATCCCCTGGCCGTGGTGGAGGCCAAGGAAATTGGTCTACCCGCCGAAACCGGTGTGCAGCAGGCGCGCGAGTACGCTGAGATCCTCGGCCTCAAATTCGCATACGCGACCAATGGCCACCGCATCATCGAGATCGACTACACCACCGGCACCGAGCGCGAGGTGGATCGCTATGCCACCCCAGATGAACTGTTTGCCCGCCTCGCAGCCGCCACGCATTTGCCGCAGGACGCCACTGCGCATGTGCTGGAGCCGTTCAATCTGATCTCCGGCAAGGTGCCGCGCTACTACCAGCAAATCGCAATCAACCGGGTGATCGAGGCGATCTTGCTGGGGCAAAAGCGGATTCTCGCCACGCTGGCCACCGGTACGGGTAAAACCTGCGTCGCCTTCCAGATTTGCTGGAAGTTGTGGCACAGCCGCTGGAACCGCACGGGCGAGTATCGCCGTCCGAAGATTTTGTTTCTGGCCGATCGCAACATCCTGGTCGACGACCCGATGGCCAGGATGTTCGCGCCCTTTGGCGATGCGCGGCACAAGATCGCTGGCGGAGACACCAGCCAAAGCCGGGACATGTATTTCGGCATCTACCAGGCGCTGACCACCGCCAGCGCAGACGTGTTCCGTCAGTACCGCCCGGACTTTTTCGACCTCATCATCATCGATGAGTGTCACCGGGGCTCCAGCCGCGACGAAAGTGCCTGGCGCGCGGTGCTCGACTATTTCGAGCCTGCAGTCCAGTTCGGCATGACAGCCACGCCGCGGCGCGAAGAGTCTCGCGACAGCTACGAATACTTCGGTAACCCGGTATACACCTACAGCCTGCGCCAAGGCATCGAAGACGGTTTTCTGGCTCCGTACCGCGTGCACCGCGTCATCACCACTGTCGATGCCGCAGGCTGGCGGCCCGGCAAGGATGAGTTGGACCGTTATGGCCGCGAAGTGCCCGACGACGAGTACCAGACCAAGGATTTCGAACGTGTCGTGGCGCTGCGCTCCCGCACTCGGGCGATGGCCAGGCATCTGACCGACCTGCTCAAAGGTACCGACCGCTTCGCCAAGACCCTGATTTTCTGCGTCGATCAGGAACACGCTGCCGAAATGCGGCAGGAGTTGCTCAACCTGAACAGCGATCTCGTCAAGCAGTATCCCGATTACGTTTGCCGTGTGACAGCCGATGAAGGCGCTATCGGCCTCACCCATCTGTCGCACTTCCAGGACGTCGACAAGCCCACGCCCGTCATCCTCACCACCTCCCAACTGCTCACCACCGGCGTTGATGCCGAGATGGTCAAGAACGTGGTGCTGGCGCGCGTCGTAGGCTCCCGATCCGAGTTCAAGCAGATCGTCGGTCGTGGCACACGGCTGAAGGTCGATTACGGCAAGGAATACTTCAACATCATCGACTTCACCGGCACGGCCACGCATCACTTTGCCGACCCGGACTTCGATGGCGATCCGGCGCGCATTGAGGAAGTGACGGTCGATGAAGCTGGCCTTGTGATCGAAACCAGCGCTGAAGAGGTGTCCGGCATCGCGGAGCACGAAGCGGAGTACGTAGTCGAGCCTGAGCAGGACGGTGAATCGGCCGGCGATGGCGAAATCATCACCGAGCCACCTGCCGAACCGCGCAAGTTCTACATTGACGGCGGCGAAGTCGAAGTCATCGGCCACCTGGTCTATGACCTCGACACCGATGGCAAGAAGCTGCAGGTAGTCAAGTACACCGAATATTCCGGCCGCGCTGTGCGCACGCTTTACCCCACCCGCGAGGCACTGCAATCGGCCTGGGCCAACCCCGATACCCGAGCAGAAGTGCTGCGCGAGCTGACCGAGCGCGGCATCAGCTTCGCGGAGCTGGCCAGCACCAGTGAGCAGCCCGACGCCGATCCGTTCGACCTGCTGTGCCATCTGGCCTGGAATGCCCCACTGCTGACCCGCCGCCAGCGTGCCGAAGCCGCCAAGCGCCAGACACAAGACCTGTTCGCCCAACACGGTGACACAGCCCGCGAAATCCTCACGTTGCTGCTCGAGCGTTACATCGAGCGCGGCATCCTGCAATTCAATGCGCTGTCCGAGCTGATGAAGGTCCAGCCCTTCGACCGCTATGGCAGTCCTTCCGAGATCGCCACCCGTCACTTCGGCGGCGTGCGCGGCATGAAGGATGCCGTCTCCCGGCTGCAGTCAGCGCTCTACCCATAACGAGAACCCCATCCGATGGCCAAATCCACTGCCAGCACAACCGGCGACAAGAAGACCCGTACACCGCGCAAACCCAAGACGCCGCTCACCACGCGTGAAAACCTGTCGGCCCTGATCGGCACCGCCCGCAAGATTCTGCGCAAGGACAAGGGCCTCAACGGCGACGTGGATCGCCTGCCCTTGCTCACCTGGGTGATGTTCCTCAAGTTCCTCGATGATCTTGAAGCGGTCCATGAGGAAGAAGCCGAACTCGACGGCAAGCCTTACCAGCCCATCATCGAATCCCCCTACCGCTGGCGCGACTGGGCCGCCCGCGATGACGGCATCACCGGCGACGAACTGCTGTCGTTCATCGGCCAGGAAGCGGCCATCCGTGTCGATGGCAAGGTTGGCAAGGGGCTGTTTGCCTACCTGCGCGGCCTGGCCGGGGACGGGGAAAAAGGCAGCCAGCGCGAAGTCATCGCCAACGTCTTCAAAGGCGTGCAGAACCGCATGGTGAGTGGCTACCTGCTGCGTGACATCATCAACAAGATCAATGGCATCCACTTCAGCGCCAGCGAGGAAATCCACACCCTCTCGCACCTGTACGAGTCGATGCTGCGCGAAATGCGCGATGCGGCTGGCGATTCGGGCGAGTTCTACACGCCGCGCCCGGTCGTGCGCTTCATGGTGCAGGTCACCGACCCGCGCCTCGGTGAGACGGTGCTCGACCCGGCCTGCGGCACCGGCGGTTTTCTGGTCGAGGCTTATGACCACATCGCGCCGCAGGTCAGCACGCCCGACCAGCGCCGGGTGCTGCAGCAGGGTTCCCTTTTCGGCCAGGAAGCCAAGCCACTGCCCTATATGCTGGTGCAGATGAATCTGCTGCTGCACGGTCTGGAAGCCCCGCAGATTGCCTATGGCAACACCCTCGAGCGCAGAGTCAATGAGATCGGCCACAGCGAGCGGGTGGACGTCATCCTCACCAACCCGCCCTTCGGCGGCGAAGAGGAGGCCGGCATCAAGGCCAACTTTCCTCCCAATATGCAAACGGCGGAAACCGCGCTGCTGTTCCTGCAGTACATCATGCGCAAGCTGCGCGTGGCAGGTAGCGCAGTGCCAGGTGGCAAGCCGGCTGATCGTGGTGGCCGCGCGGCCGTGGTCGTGCCCAACGGCACCCTGTTTGGCGACGGCATCAGCGCCGTCATCAAGGAGGAAATGCTCAAGGAGTTCAAGCTCCACACCATCGTGCGCCTGCCGCAGGGGGTGTTCGCGCCTTACACCGACATCCCGGCCAACCTGCTGTTCTTTGAGCGCGGCGGCCCCACCGACACCATCTGGTACTACGAACTGCCACTGCCCGAAGGCCGCAAGAAGTACAGCAAGACTGCGCCGCTGCAGTTCGAGGAGTTCGCCCCGGCCCTGGCGTGGTGGAACGCCCGCGAGGAAGGTCCGCAGGCCTGGAAGTTGGACTTTGCCGCCAAACGTGCCGCCGCCGTCGATGCCGCCACGCCGCAGTGGCAGCGGGCCGAGAGCGAACGCAATGCCGCCATCGCGCTGGGCAAGCCCATTCGTGAGCTGGAACAGGCCATCCAGGCCGCAGCCAATGGCCAGAAGGCTGAGCGGCAAGACCGCTTGAAGTCGCTCAAGAGCGAGCAAGCAGCACACGAGCAGGCCGCCAAATCCGCGCAGCTTGAGGGCGATTCACTGTACTGGCCCATCTACAACCTCGATATCAAGAACCCCCAGGCCAAGGTCGGCCTGGAACACGCCGACCCGAAAGATCTGATTGCCGCCATGCGCAGTCACGAGCTCGAAGTGATGCGCCTCTTGGGCGAGATCGAGGCCTTGGTGGCCGAGGTGCAGGCATGACAAAACCCACTTCACACCTGGCCCAGGCCGACTACGCTGTTATCCACGGCGACATCGTCGCGCTGCTTGAAGCCGCCCGCCGCGCTGCCGCGCGTAGTGTCAATGCGGTGATGACGGCGACTTACTGGGCGGTCGGCCAGTGCATCGTGATATTCGAGCAAGGCGGGCAGGAGCGAGCCGCCTACGGCGAGGCATTGATCGAACGCCTGTCTGTTGACCTGGCAGCCCGGTTTGGTCGTGGCTTCAGCAAACAGAATCTGTGGCAGATGCGTGCCTTTCACCTCGCGTGGCCTGCCGGTCAGATTTTGCAGACGCCATCTGCAAAATTTCCCGCCCCAATTGTCCAGACGCTATCTGGAGAATCTTCTCCACCCCAAACTCTCCAGACGACATCTGGACAATCTCTGGACCTGTCCGCCCTGGCCCAAGCCTTCCCGCTACCCTGGTCGGCCTACGTGCGCCTGCTCTCGGTCAAAAACCCGCAGGCCCGCGCCTTCTACGAAACCGAAGCCCTGCACGGCGGCTGGACCATTGCCCAACTGAACCGCCAGATCGGCAGCCAGTTCTACGAGCGCACCGCACTGTCCACCAACAAGGCGGCAATGCTCGAAAAGGGCGAGGTGGCCGAACCCGGCGACGCCATCACGCCCGAGCAGGCCATCAAAGACCCCTTCGTGCTGGAGTTCCTCAATCTCAAGGACGAGTATTCCGAATCAGACCTCGAAGAGGCGCTGATCCATCACCTGGCCGACTTCCTGCTGGAACTGGGCGACGATTTCGCCTTCGTCGGCCGTCAGCGCCGTCTGCGCATCGACGACAGCTGGTTCCGCGTCGATCTGCTGTTCTTCCACCGCCGCCTCAAGTGCCTGCTGGTAATCGACCTCAAGGTCGGCAAGTTCGGCTACGCAGATGCCGGCCAGATGCACCTGTACCTCAACTATGCCCGCGAGCACTGGATGAAGCCCGGCGAAAACCCGCCCGTGGGCCTGATCCTGTGTGCCGAAAAGGGTGCGGCCGAAGCCCACTACGCGCTGGAAGGCCTGCCCAACAAGGTGCTGGCCGCCGAATACCAGACCGTGCTGCCCGATGAAAAGCTTCTGGCTGATGAACTGGACAAGACACGGCGCGAGCTGGAGGCGCGGCGGATTGCGCGCGGCGGCGATGTGGAGGGCGGCATATGAAGGCGTGGCCTAGAGTCGCCCTTAGCGATCTGTTTGATGTCGAAAAGGGAAAAATCGGAATCATGGCGGCGACGCCGGGTGATTTTCCATTGGTCACCACAGGCGAGGATTTCGCCTCGCACTTCGAACCGCACTTTTCGGGAGATGCCGTCTGCATCCCTCTAATATCTGCAACGGGTCATGGTCACGCGAGTCTCAAACGTTTGCACCACATCCAAGGTGAGTTTGCAGTCGGTTCTATTCTGTGTGCGTGCATCAATCGTTCGCCGGAGCGTGTGATGGCACGTTACGCCTACTACTATCTGAGCGCCTGTAAGGACACAGTGCTGATACCACTGATGCAGGGCACTGCCAACATGTCCATGAAAGTGGCCGACATCGTTGGAGTTGAAATCCCACTGCCGCAGCTGGCCGAACAGCAAGCCCTCGTCGCCCGCCTGGACGCGCTGGCCGAGAAAACCCGGCAGGTCGAAGCGCATCTGGATGCCGTCGAGCGCGACGCAGAGCGCCTGCTGGCCCTGCGTTTCCGCGATGCGATTGCCGATGCACCACTGCGGCCAATGGCAGAGGTGGCCCCGTTCGTTCGCCGCCCGGTGGAAATCGACATCAAGACCCGTTACCGGGAGGTCGGTGCACGCTCTTTCGGTAAAGGTTTGTTTATCAAGCCCGATTTCGACGGAGCCGAAGCAACGTGGCAAAAGCCAGTCTGGATCAAGTCCGGTGACTTGGTTCTCAGCAACATCAAAGCATGGGAAGGTGCCATCGCCATTGCGGGCGATGAGCACGATGGCTGCATCGCCTCACATCGTTACATCAGCTGCGTACCTGACCTGGAGAGTGCGACTGCTGGTTTCCTTGCCTATTACCTGCTGAGCGAAGATGGCCTGGAAAAGGTAGGACTCGCATCACCTGGCACGGCTGACCGCAACCGCACACTGAGCCTTGGCAATCTTGGCAAGATCGAAGTACCCATGCCCCCGCTGGCTGTACAGCAAACCTTTGACCGCCTGCAAGCCGAAGTCGCCGCACTCAAGGCCAAACACACCGCCATTCGCCAAGCCAACGCCGCCCTTATCCCGGCGACGCTGGAGCGGGTGTTTGCGACAGGAACACGGGTTCGGACCGCGCCGCCAGCGTGAGATGGATCAGGCCGCTCAGGGCAAAACGCCGGTGGCTGAGGTGGTCAATCGCCTTCGGCGCGTCACGTAGGCCGCAACGTGTTTTCAAGATGGTTTTTATAACCGGGCCCTCTCCCTGTACGCAGACTCCCGGGTGACGGATGTACTAACGACGTATACACTTAATCAGTACATAAAATGCCGGGGGGTTGTGCCATGTCGAAAGAAGCCGTTTTCACGATGAAGCTGGAGCCGGAGCTGCGTGCCGAGTTCATGGCCGAGGCAGAGGCCACCCATCGACCTGCCTCACAGATCCTGCGTGAATTGATGCGCGAGTTCATTCAGCGCCAGCGTGAGGCGCGCGAGTACGATGAGTTCCTCCGCAGCAAGCTTGCTAATGCTCGGGAACAGATCCGTACCGGCGAGTACGCCAGCGCTGACGATGTAGAAGCCCGGTTCGCTACTCGACGCGCGCAGTTGTTGGCCAAGGCGGGCAGTGCTGGCGCATGAGGGTCTTTTGGGCCTCAGCTGCGGAGCAAGACCGCGCCGACATCATCGACTACATCAGCCGGGACAACCCACTCGCAGCCATCCGGATGGATGAGCTTTTTGCTGAAGCGGCTGGCCGCTTGACCAAGCACCCGCAGCTTGGAAAGGCAGGCCGGATTCCTGGCACGCGCGAGCTGATCCCGCACGAAAGCTACAGGCTGGTGTATGAGGTGCAGGGCGACACCGTGTGGATTCTGGCGCTGGTGCACACCGCACGACGGTGGCCCGGACGTCTGCCATAGCGATGCGCCAGGCAAAACACCCGTACGCACGCAGCCCCCCCGCCAGTACCCATAAACTCGGAAGGCCCGTCAGCACGCGGCCAGGCGTCCGCCACTACAATTCGGGGTTTGCACCCCGCCCCGCGTCATGTCCACATCCCTGTCGCCCGCTTCCCGCCCTCCCCGCGTCGCCATTGTCGGCGGTGGTCCGGCTGGCCTGATGGCCGCCGAAACCCTGGCTCTCGCCGGCGTGGCGGTGGATCTCTACGACGCCATGCCCTCGGTCGGACGCAAGTTTCTGCTGGCAGGCCGCGGCGGGCTCAACATCACCCACTCGGAGTCCTTCGAGGCCTTCGCCAGCCGCTACGGCAGCCGTCGAGCGCAGATCGAACCGATGATCCAGAGCTTCGGCCCCCAGGCCCTGCGTGACTGGGTCGAGGCGCTGGGCGTCAGCACCTTTGTGGGCAGCTCCGGCCGGGTTTTTCCGGACGGGATGAAAGCCGCGCCGCTGCTGCGCGCCTGGCTGCAACGCCTGCGCGAAGCCGGCGTGCGCTTTCACGTGCGCCACCGCTGGACTGGCTGGGCGCAGGACGGCGGCCTGCGCTTTGCCACGCCCGCCGGCCCGGTGGAATGCCACGCGGAGGCCACCATCCTCGCCCTGGGCGGCGCCAGCTGGGCCCGGCTCGGCTCCGACGGCGCCTGGGTGCCGCTGCTCGAAGGGCGCGACCTCAGCGTGGCCCCGCTGCAGCCGGCCAACTGCGGCTTTCTGGTCGCCTCGCCGCGCACCGGGGCGGGCGGCTGGAGCGAACACCTGCGCAGCCGTTTCGCCGGCCAGCCCCTCAAATCGGTGGCGATGCGCCTCGACGGCGAGCCCGGCGACCCGGACACAGCACCCCGGCCAGGCGAAGCCATGATCACCGCCGACGGCATCGAAGGCAGCCTGATCTACGCCCTGTCGGCGGCCATCCGCGAACGCATCAACTCCACTGGCAGCGCCACGCTCCTGATCGACCTCGCCCCCGCCCGCTCGTTCGAGCGGGTGCTCGCCGAAGTCTCCCATCCCCGCGGCGCCCGCTCGCTGGCCAGTCACCTGCAAAGCCGGGTCGGCATCGCCGGCATCAAGATGGCCCTGCTGCGTGAATGCCTCACGCCCGCTGAACTGGCCGACCCGGCCCGCCTTGCCACCGGCATCAAGGCGCTGCGGCTGCGCCTCACCGCCGCGCGTCCGCTGGACGAAGCGATCAGCAGCGCCGGCGGGGTGTGCTTCGAGAACCTCGACGAAGGCCTGATGGTGCGCCGCCAGCCCGGCCTGTTCATGGCCGGCGAAATGCTCGACTGGGAAGCGCCAACCGGCGGCTACCTGCTCACCGCCTGCCTCGCCAGCGGCCGCCGGGCCGGCGAAGGCGCGCTGGCCTGGCTTGCCACGCTCAAGCGCTGAGCCGCGCCCGCAACATCTTTTAACGTCTCCGCAACAACCCGCGGTTTAGAGTGAAAGCCCACCCCTTCTGACAGGACACGCATCATGGGCATCATCTCGACCATCGTCATCGGCCTGCTCGTCGGACTTGTTGCCCGTTTCGTGAAACCCGGCGACGACAGCATGGGCTGGATCAAGACCATCCTGTTCGGCATCGGCGGCTCCCTCGCCGCCACCTACGGCGGCCAGGCACTCGGCCTCTACCAGGCTGGCCAGGGCGCCGGCTTCATCGGCTCGGTGATCGGGGCGGTGATTCTGCTGCTCGTGGCCGGCAAGCTCGGAGCCAAGTAACGGCACAAGGCGCGCGAGGTAAAACCTGGCGCGCCTTGTGCTGTACAAACTACCGGATCAGGCCGCGTAGGCGGTCAGCACCACGTCGGCCGCCTCGTCCCGCAGGGCAATGAGCGCCTGATAGGCCGGGGAGGCGAACCAGCCTTCGACGGCGGCGGCGCTCGGAAATCGCAGCACGACGATGTCCGCGTGGGGGCAAGAGCCCGCCAGCGCGGCAAACTGCGTGCCCCTGAAAACCGGCTCAACACCCCAGGGCCCAAAGGTTTCGGGCACCTTGCTGCGGTACTCGGACCATTTGTCGGGGTTCTTCACCGTAACCTGCCCAACTACGTACGCGTTGCTCATTGAGGCGTCCTCCTTGATGTCATGGGCTGAACGAGCCGCAATGGCTCGCTGAAGTCTTCACTCACTCTTCTGCCTTGCGCGGCCGGCGGCTGCGGGCAGCGGGCTTGCGGGCGGGTTTGGCGGGTGCGTCGGGCTGCGCCGCGACTTCCGGCGCAGAAGCCTCGGCCGGTGGCGCTTCCGGCTCGGCGGCCGCCACCTTGCGCGGGCTGCGGCTCTTGCGGCGGGTGTCCTTGACCGGCTTGGCTTCGGGCTCGGCCGGCGCTGCTTCGGCAGCAAGCGGCTCCGGCGGCGCACTCTCGGCCGGAGCCGCCTCGACCGGGGCTTCCACCTGGGCTTCGGCAGCCACCTGACGACCGCCCCGCCCCTTGCGACGATTTTCCGGCTTGGCGGCGCCCTGCTCGGACGTCGCCCCCTCGGCGGCCTTGCGACCACCACGCCCGCTACGACGACCTTCAGGCTTGGCCACGGGCGGCTCGACCAGCGGCGCTTCCGCCGTCAGATCCAGCACCTGCATTTCGGCCAGCGGCTCACTACGCGCTGCGCTGCTGGCGCTGCGATAGACGTAAGCACCCGATTTCTCGTCCCGGCCAAACTCCAGCAGCCCGCGGGATTGCGCCTCTTCGAGCAGGTTGCCGAAAGCCCGGAAGCCGTAGCGGGTTTCGCTGAAATCGGGCTTGCGGCGCTTGATGGCTTCCTTGAGCACCGAAGCCCAGATCTTGCCGCTGTCGCCGCGCTCGGCCACCAGCGCATCGAAGGTTTGCACCGCGATCTCGATGCCCCGCGTCTTGCGCGCCTCGATTTCCTCCTTGCGGCGGCTGTCGTCCTCGGGCGCACGCCGGGCCGGCTGGGCTTCCCTGGGCTCGCGCCGGGCCACCACGCGCTGGGTTTCGCGCACCAGATCGTCGTAGAAGATGAATTCATCGCAGTTGGCGATCAGCAGGTCGGAAGTCGACTGCTTCACCCCCACGCCGATCACCTGCTTGGCGTTTTCACGCAGCTTGGACACCAGCGGCGAAAAGTCGGAATCACCGCTGATGATCACGAAAGTATTGACGTGGCTTTTGGTGTAGCACAGGTCGAGGGCATCGACGACCAGCCGGATGTCGGCCGAATTCTTGCCCGACTGGCGCACGTGGGGAATCTCGATCAGCTCGAAGTTGGCCTCGTGCATCGTGGCCTTGAAACCCTTGTAGCGATCCCAGTCGCAATAGGCCTTCTTGACGACGATGCTGCCCTTGAGCAGCAGACGCTCAAGAACAAGCTTGATGTCGAATTTTTCGAACTTCGCGTCGCGCACGCCGAGGGCGACGTTCTCGAAGTCACAGAACAAAGCCATGCTGACGTTTTCGGGCGATGCGGCCATGCGGGTCTCCAGGTCTTGGGGCAGATCAGGCAGCTTACCCGCAAACCGGAGCCGGGGGCCATTGGCACGGGCATCGTGATAGGGTTCGCGTCCCCCACCCGCAGGAAGCCTCCGGCCATGAACCGGCAAACCGCCACACCCCCGCCCGCCAGCGCCCGCGGAACGCGCATCGCGCTGATCTTCGCCCTCGTCGCCGAGCGCCTGTCGGCCTTTTACGAGCACGGCCAGTGGCTCACCGACGCGCAGGGCGCCAGCCTCTGCGCCGACTGGCTGGCACGCACCCAACGCAGCCTGCCCCAGTCCGAGCGCAAGCAACTTTCGGCCATCAGCGACCGGCTGGCGCGGCATGTTGCCGGCAGCCTGTCCCGCGAGGCGGGGTTGTATACCGTTCACGAAATGATGGAATCCCTCGATCCGAACCACGAATCCGAAGTCGGCCGGACACTGATGGAAGAATGCGAGCGCATGCTGGACGAAGACTCCGCCTGAACCCGCGGCGGCATCCATGCATGTCGGATTTTCTTACAAATGTAAATGAGATTCATAAAATCTGATCAGCATAGCCATTAAGAATCAGCACATTAAAAAACCCGGCCTGATTAGTGCTTTGCGTCGCGCCGGGACACAACACATCAAGGACAGTGCCATGATCAGAACCAACGCCATGAAAACGCTCGTCATTTCGCTCATGGCCCTGGGTACGCTGGCGGCCACGCCGGCTCAGGCCGATACGCTCGAAATTCAGGGCTCGGCCACCGCCGGCGCCACCAGCAACACATTCGGCCCAAGCACTGACACCGCCTACGTTGGTGACGGCACCTCGTCCGTCGACCTCGCAGGCAACTACGCCTCGGCCGACGCCTGGGGCAACAGCCATGGCACCTACCGCTCCTCGTCCTACGGCGAAGGCTACTTCGACAGCACGGCAACATTCCATCGCACCCTGTCGATCATCAACAGCAACGCCTACGCCACCCAGTACACGATGAATTTCTTCATCTACTACGGCGCATTGAACATCAATGGCTACACCACCGGCACGGCCAGCTACGACCTGAACATCAACAAGGTAAGCGGCGCCACGACCAGCCTGTTTGCCAGCGGCGCCACCCTCGACGCCAGCGGCAGCGTCGTACAAACCGGCCAGACGCTCGACGGAGCAGGCACCGGAGGTCCGGGCGCGGACCATTCGTATGCCTGGAACGGCACCAACATCAGCCGCGACCTCGGCATTCTCGACGCCGGCGGCATGATGACCATCAACTTCGACCTGGTCACCACCGCCCGCGGCATCCTGCCCTCAGGTTCAGGCCTGTGCGGCGTTGCCGCGGCGCCCGCCGCAGCGGCGCTCACGGTGGTCGATCCGGCGTTCCAGTGCGCCAGCATCTACGCCAGCCTGGGCGACCCGGGTGACATCGAGCCCGACACCCTGATGCCGCTGAACGCCGTTTTCGGCATCACCGGCACCCCGGCCAACCCGATTCCGCTGCCCGGCACCCTGTCGCTGGTCGGCGTAGGCCTGGCCGCGCTCGGCCTGGCGCGCCGCCGGCACTGATCCGCTCGCGGCTGAATGAGCAAGGGCGCCCCGGGGCGCCCTTTTTCGTTGCCGGGTCGGAGTGCCCCGATCAAGCCTCACTCAAGGCTTGATGACGGCGGCCTTGCGGTCTTTCTCGACCTTTTTTTCCGCCGCCTTGCGTGCCCGCTCTTCGTAGTCTTCGCGGTCGCTCCGGGCCTGCTCGGCGCGCTGGGCGGCCGCGCTGGCTTCGTCGGCACGACGCTGTGCCTCGGCGGCCTCGTGACGGTGACGCTCTTCCGCTTCGATCAGCCCACGGGACTTCGCATCCTGCTCGCGCTTGACACGATCCGCGTCCTTTTCCGACAGGTTGCGCAGGCGCGTCTCGCTGTCGGCCCGGTTGCGGGCTTCCTGCTCGGAGCGCTCGATGGCTTTTTGCGGCGCCACCTCGGCCTGTTCGGCCTGACGTTCGGCAAAGCGGCGGTTCTTGTCGGCAAGCTCGATGCGACCGGCCTCGAGATCCAGCTGACGGGCCTTGCGAATCTCCACGACGCGCCGCTCGCGGGCCTTGTCGAGGCAGCGATTGACGAGAAAACGTGCGTAACAGCCGATTTCCTCGTCCGAAAAACGGGCCTCCGCCGCGCTCCGCAAGGCC
>Ga0268298_10002752_pt1 | contig 18761 bp, 16 predicted proteins | sample WWTPWeurt_MetaG_FD_194462 | JGI IMG/M metagenome (GOLD analysis project Ga0268298, IMG submission 194462) | Activated sludge microbial communities from WWTP in Nijmegen, Gelderland, Netherland - WWTP Weurt | ecosystem: Engineered > WWTP > Aerobic digester > Activated sludge | place...
GTGTTCGGCGCCGGCGGCGAGCGCGACTCGGGCAAGCGTCCGATGATGGGCCTGGTCGCCGAGCGCAACGCCGACGTGCTCGTGATCACGAGCGACAACCCGCGCGGCGAGTCGCCGTTTCGCATCGTCTCCGACATCCGCGCCGGGCTCTCGCGCGAGCCGTCGCTCACCGAGCTCGACCGCGGCGCCGCGATCCGCGCGGCGATCGCGCGCGCCGAGCCGGGCGACGTCGTGCTGGTCGCGGGCAAGGGGCACGAGCCCTACCAGGAGGTGGGCGGCGTGCGGCTGCCGTTCTCGGACGCCGACTCGGCGATCGCCGCGCTCGAAGCGCGCCCTCGCGGCGCCGACCGCTTCGCGGTCGGCGAGCCGCCGGAGGCCGGCGATGCTTAGCCTGCGCGACGCGTTCGACTCGCTGTCGGCGGCCCGTCTCGTCGGCGACGGCGCGGCGCGCGTGTCCGACGTGTGCACCGACTCGCGCGCGATCCGCCCGGGGTGCCTGTTCGTCGCGCTGCGCGGCGAGCGCTTCGACGCGCACGAGTTCGCCGCGCAGGCGCTCGCGCAGGGCGCCGCGGCGGTGCTCGCCGAGCGCTGGATGCCGGGCATGCGCGCACCCGCGCTGCTCGTGCCCGACACCCGGGTCGCGCTCGGCGAGCTCGCCGCCGGCTGGCGGCGCCGCTTCACGCTGCCGGTGATCGCGGTCACCGGCAGCAACGGAAAGACCACCGTCAAGGAGATGGTCTCGGCGATCCTCGCGCAGCGCTTCGGCGACGCGGCGCGCCTGGCGACCGCGGGCAACCTGAACAACGACGTCGGCGTGCCGCTCACCGTGTTCCGGCTGCGCGACAGCCACCAGGCCGCGGTGTTCGAGCTCGGAATGAACCGGCCCGGCGAGATCGCGTGGCTCGCCGCGGTCGCGCGGCCGACGGTCGCGCTGGTGAACAACGCGCAGCGCGAGCACCAGGAGTTCATGGGCACGGTCGAGGCGACCGCGCGCGAGAACGGCGCGGCGATCGCGGCGCTGGCCGCCGACGGCGTCGCGGTCTACCCCGGCGACGACGCGCACACGCCGATCTGGCGCGGGCTCGCAGGCGCGCGCCGGCGCGTCGAATTCGGGCTCTCCGAGGGCTGCGCGGTGCGCGCCGCGCCCGACGCCGCGCCCGGCGGCTTCGAGATGGCGGTCGGCGCGGCGCGCGCGCGCGTGGCGCTGGCGATCGACGGCGCTCACAGCGTTCGCAACGCGCTCGCCGCCGCCGCGTGCGCGCACGCGATCGGCATCGACGCGGACACGATCGCGCAGGGTCTCGCGCAGTTCCGCCCGGTGCGCGGGCGGCTCGCCCGGCTGCGCGGCGCGTCGGGCGCCGCGGTGATCGACGACAGCTACAACGCGAACCCCGACTCGGTGCGCGCCGCGATCGACGTGCTCGCGGCGTGCGCGACGCCGCGCGTGCTCGTGCTCGGCGACATGGGCGAGGTCGGCGAGCACGGCGCGCAGTACCACGAGGAGGTCGGCGCGTACGCGGCGCAGCGCGGCGTCGGGCACCTGCTCGCGCTGGGCGACGCGACGCGCGCGAGCGTCGCGGCGTTCGGCGCCGGGGCGGAGCACTTCGACGACGTCGCCGCGCTCGCGGCGCGCGCGCAGGCGCTCGCGGTCGCGGACGCGACGGTGCTGGTCAAGGGCTCGCGCTTCATGCGCATGGAGCGCGTCGTCGCGGCGCTGGTGCGCCCCGGCGAGCCCGCGCAGGGAGCGCACTGATGCTGCTGGAACTGTTCCAGTGGCTCGCGCGCGACGTGCGCGCGTTCTCGGTCTTCAACTACATCACGCTGCGCGCCGTGATGGCCACGCTCACGGCGCTGGCGATCGGGCTGGTCGCGGGGCCGGCGCTGATCCGCAAGCTCTCGGCGCTCAAGATCGGCCAGGCGGTGCGCCTGGACGGCCCGCAGACGCACCTGACGAAGTCCGGCACGCCGACGATGGGCGGCGCGCTGATCCTGATCGCGATCGGCGCGGCGACGCTGCTGTGGAGCGACCTCGAGAACCGTTTCGTGTGGGTCGTGCTGATCGTCACGCTCGGATTCGGCTGGATCGGCTGGGTCGACGACTACCGCAAGGTCGTCCACAAGGACCCGCGCGGGATGCCCGCGCGCGAGAAGTACTTCTGGCAGTCGCTGGTCGGACTGATCGCCGCGGTCTACCTCGCGTTCGCGGTGCCGGCGCAGTCGAACGCGCAGGCGGTCGACCTCTTCTTCCAGTGGATCTCGAGCGGCTTCGCGTCGAACCTGCCGCCGAAGGCCGACCTGATCGTGCCGTTCTTCAAGAACGTCGCGTACCCGCTGGGCGTGTTCGGCTTCATCGCGATGTCGTACTTCGTGATCGTCGGCACCAGCAACGCGGTGAACCTGACCGACGGCGCCGACGGGCTGGCGATCATGCCGTCGGTGCTGGTCGGCGCCGCGCTCGGCGTGTTCGCCTACGTGACCGGCAACGCGGTCTTCTCGCGCTACCTGCTGATCCCGCACATCCCCGGCGCGGGCGAACTCACCGTGTTCTGCGGCGCGATCGGCGGCGCCGGCCTCGCGTTCCTCTGGTACAACGCCTACCCGGCGCAGGTCTTCATGGGCGACGTCGGCGCGCTGTCGCTGGGCGGCGCGCTCGGCACGATCGCGATCATCGTGCGCCAGGAGATCGTGCTCTTCATCATGGGCGGGGTCTTCGTCGCCGAGACCGTGTCGGTGATGATGCAGGTCGGCTACTTCAAGTACACGAAGCGCCGCTACGGCGAGGGCCGGCGCATCTTCCGCATGGCCCCGCTGCACCACCACTTCGAGGTGGGCGGCGTCAAGGAGAGCCAGGTCGTCGTCCGGTTCTGGATCGTGACGATGATGCTGGTGCTGTTCGGCCTGTCGTCGCTGAAGCTGCGCTGAGGCCGGGGAGCGACGACACCGTGGCCCAGCGCAAGCCCACTCCCGCGGCGATGCCGGAACCCGCTCGCCAGCTGCCGCTGTTCGACCTCGCCGGGCGCCACGCGCTGGTGGTCGGGTTGGGCGAGTCGGGGCTCGCGATGGCGCGCTGGGCGGCGTTCCGCGGCGCGCGCGTGCGCGTGGCGGACACGCGCGCGGCGCCACCGCGGCTGGCGGCGCTGCGCGACGCGGTGCCCGGCGTCGAGTTCGCCGGCGGCGCGTTCGACGAGCGCCTGCTCGACGGCGTCGACGTGCTCGCGTGGAGCCCGGGGCTGTCGATCGAGCTCGGCGACTCGGCGGCGTTCTTCGCCGCGGCGCGCGCGCGCGGGCTGCCGGTGCTCGGAGAGATCGAGCTCTTCGCGCAGGCGCTCGCGCTGCTGCGCGACGAGGGCTACCAGCCGGCGCTGGTCGCGGTGACCGGCACCAACGGCAAGACGACGACGACGCGGCTCGTCGGCCACCTGTGCGAGCACGCGGGCCGCAGCGTCGCGGTCGCCGGCAACATCGCTCCGGCCGCGCTGGACGCGCTGCGCGACGCGATGCAGGCGGGCGCGCTGCCGCAGGTGTGGGTGCTCGAGCTCTCGAGCTTCCAGCTCGCGCTCACCGACAGCCTCGCCCCGGACGCCGCGGTCGTGCTCAACATCAGCCAGGACCACCTCGACTGGCACGCGTCGATGGACACGTACATCGCGGCCAAGCAGCGCGTCTACGACGCCGCGCGCGTGTGCGTGTTCAACCGCGACGATCCGGCGACGCTGCCGCGCCGCGCGCCGCGCGCGCAGGCGAGCTTCGGCCAGGGCCTGCCCGGCGCGCCGGGCGAGTACGGCGTCGCGCACGACGCCGGCCTGCGCTGGCTCGCCGCTGCGCAGCCCGACGAGGACCCGCCGCCGGCGCGCCGCCGCGGCGAGCCGGCGGCGGTGCCGGTGAGCGTCAGGCGCCTGATGCCGGCCGACGCGCTGAAGATCCGCGGCACGCACAACCAGATGAACGCGCTCGCCGCGATCGCGCTGGCGCGCGCGATCGGCGTGCCGATGGCGGCCATGCTGCACGCCCTGCGAGCGTTCGAGGGCGAGCCCCACCGCTGCGAGCGCGTCGCGGTGATCCGCGACGTCGAGTACTACGACGACAGCAAGGGGACGAACGTCGGCGCGACCGCCGCGGCGCTCGCCGGCCTGGGCCGGCGCTGCGTGCTGATCGCCGGCGGCGAGGGCAAGGGCCAGGACTTCTCGCCGCTCGCGCAGCCGGTGCGCGGCCACGCGCGCGCGGTGCTGCTGATCGGGCGCGACGCGCCGCTGATCGAGCGCGCGATCGCGGGCAGCGGCGTCGACGTCGAGCGCTGCGCGAGCCTCGAGGACGCGGTGCGGCGGGCGGCGTCGGTCGCGCAGCCCGGCGACGCGGTGCTGCTGTCGCCGGCGTGCGCGAGCTTCGACATGTTCCGCGATTACGGCCACCGCTCCGAGGTCTTCGTCGCGGCGGTGCGCGAACTGGCGCTGGACGCGGGGACGCCGTGCTGAGCCTGCGCATGACCCGGCCCGGCGCGCGGCGCGGCGAACGCACCGTCGTTCGCGACGCGCTCGCCGGCGGCGTGCAGACCGTCGACGTCGCGATGATCTGGTCGGTCGCGTCGCTGCTGCTCTTCGGCCTGGTGATGGTGTACTCGGCGTCGATCGCGCTGCCGGACTCGCCGCGCTTCGCCAACTACGCGTCGACCCACTTCCTCGTGCGCCACGCGGTCTCGATCGTGCTCGGCGCGGCGCTCGGCACGGTCGCGTTCGCGGTGCCGGTGCGCCACTGGCAGCGCTGGGCGGGGCCGCTGTTCCTCTTCGGGCTGGTGCTGCTGGTGCTGGTGCTGATCCCGGGCGTCGGCAAGGTGGTCTACGGCGCGCGCCGATGGCTGTCGCTGTACGTGCTGAACCTGCAGCCCTCCGAGCTCATGAAGCTGTTCGTCGTGCTCTACGCGGCCGACTACACGGTGCGCAAGCAGGACTACATGCAGCAGCTCAAGAAGGGCTTCCTGCCGATGGGCGCCGCGGTGATCGCGGTCGGCGAGCTGCTGCTGCTCGAGCCGGACCTCGGCGCGTTCATCGTGATCGCTGCGATCGCGATGGGCGTGCTGTTCCTGGGCGGCGTCAACGGCAAGCTGTTCGCGGGGCTGGTCGTCACCGCGGTCGCGGCGTTCGGCCTGCTGATCGCGATCTCGCCGTGGCGGCGCGAGCGCATCTTCGCCTACCTCGACCCGTTCGCCGACCCGCTCGGCAAGGGCTACCAGCTGACGCACTCGCTGATCGCGTTCGGCCGCGGCGAGCTCACCGGCGTCGGCCTCGGCGGCTCGATCGAGAAGCTTCACTACCTGCCCGAGGCGCACACCGACTTCCTGCTCGCGGTGATCGGCGAGGAGCTCGGCCTGGCCGGCGTCATGGTCGTGATCGTGCTGTTCTACTGGCTCGTCAAGCGCGCGTTCGAGATCGGCCGCCAGGCGGTCGCGCTCGACCGCGTGTTCGCAGGGCTGGCCGCCAAGGGCATCGGCCTGTGGGTCGGCTTCCAGGCGTTCATCAACATGGGCGTGAACCTCGGCCTGCTGCCGACCAAGGGCCTGACGCTGCCGCTGATGAGCTACGGCGGCTCGGGCATCCTGGTGAACTGCGTCGCGGTCGGCATCCTGCTGCGGATCGACTTCGAGAACCGCAAGATGATGCGGGGGGCCGTCACGTGAGCGACCCCACCCTCGTGATCATGGCGGGCGGCACCGGCGGACACGTGATGCCCGGCCTCGCGGTCGCGCAGGCGATGCGCGCGCGGCGCTGGAACGTCGTCTGGCTCGGCAACCCCGACGGCATGGAGGCCGGGCTCGTGCCGCGGCACGGCATCCCGATGCGCCCGGTGCGCTTCGGCGGGCTGCGCGGCAAGGGGCTCGCGGCGAAGCTGCGGCTGCCGTTCACGCTCGCGCGCGCGCTCGCGCAGTCGCTCGCGGCGCTGCGCGCCGAGCGCCCGGCGGTCGTGCTCGGGATGGGCGGCTACATCGCGTTCCCCGGCGGGCTCGGGGCGGCGCTGCTGCGCATCCCGCTGGTCGTGCACGAGCAGAACTCGATCGCCGGGCTGACCAACAAGGTGCTCGCGCGCCTGGCCGCGCGCGTGCTGGTCGCGTTCCCGGACGCGCTGCCGGGCGCGCGCTGGTGCGGCAACCCGGTGCGCGAGGCGATCGCCGCCGCGCCGGCGCCGGCCGAGCGCTTCGCCGGCCGCGCGGGGCCGCTGCGCGTGCTCGTCGTCGGCGGCAGCCTGGGCGCGCAGGCGCTCAACGACGTCGTGCCGCAGGCGCTCGCGCTGATCCCGCCGTCCGAGCGCCCGCGCGTCACGCACCAGAGCGGGCGCGCACAGCTCGAGCGGCTGCGCGAGAACTACGCGCGCGCCGGCGTCGACGCCGACGTCGTCGACTTCATCGACGACATGGCGCGCGCGTACGGCGACGCCGACCTGGTCGTGTGCCGGGCGGGCGCGATGACGGTCGCCGAGCTCGCGGCGGTCGGCGCCGCGGCGGTGCTGGTGCCGTTCCCGTTCGCGGTCGACGACCACCAGACGACCAACGCACGCTTCCTGTCCGAGCGCGGCGCCGCGGTGCTGATGCCGCAGCCGGAGCTCACGCCGCAGCGGCTCGCGCAGTGGATCGCGCAGGCCGACCGCGCGCGCCTGCTCGAGATGGCCGGGCGCGCGCGCGCCGCCGCGCGCCCCGACGCCGCCGACCGCGTCGCCGACGCGTGCGAGGAGGTCGCCCGGCGATGAAGCACAAGGTCAGGCACATCCACTTCGTCGGCATCGGCGGCTCGGGCATGAGCGGCATCGCCGAGGTGCTGCTGAACCTCGGCTACAAGGTCAGCGGCTCGGACGTCGCCGACAACGCCGCGACGCGCCGGCTCGTCGGCCTGGGCGCCGCGGTCGCGCTCGGCCACGCGAGCGCGAACATCGACGGCGCCGACTGCGTGGTGACGTCGACCGCGGTGCGCGGCGACAACCCGGAGGTGATCGCGGCGCGCGCGCGGCGCGTGCCGGTGGTGCCGCGCGCGCTGATGCTCGCCGAGCTGATGAAGCTCAAGCAGGGGATCGCGATCGCGGGCACGCACGGCAAGACGACGACGACCAGCCTGGTGTCGTCGGTGCTCGCGCGCGGCGGCCTGGATCCCACGTTCGTGATCGGCGGGCGGCTGAACAGCGCCGGCGCGAACGCGCGGCTCGGCGGCGGCGACTACATCGTCGTCGAGGCCGACGAGTCGGACGCGTCGTTCCTGAACCTCTCGCCGATGATCGCCGTGATCACGAACATCGACGCCGACCACATGGAGACGTACGGCCACGACTTCGCGCGCCTGAAGCAGGCGTTCGTCGAGTTCACGCAGCGCCTGCCGTTCTACGGCGCCGCGGTGCTGTGCGTCGACGACCGCAACGTGCGCGAGATCATGCCCTTCGTCTCCAAGCCGATCCTCACGTACGGGTTCGCCGCCGAGGCCCAGTTCCGCGCGGTGGGCGCGCGCGCAGACGGCGCGTGCATGCGCTTCAAGCTGCTGCGCGAGGCGGGCGAGCCGCTCGACGTCGTGCTCAACGCGCCGGGGATGCACAACGTGCAGAACGCGCTGGCGGCGATCGCGGTCGCCGACGAGCTCGGCGTGCCCGACGACGCGATCCTCGCGGCGCTCGCCGAGTTCACCGGCGTGGGCCGGCGCTTCCAGCGCTACGGCGAGGTCCCGGCGAACGGCGGCGGGCACTTCACGCTGATCGACGACTACGGCCACCACCCGGCGGAGATGGAGGCGACCCTCGCCGCGGCGCGCGGCGCGTTCCCCGGCCGCAGGCTCGTGCTCGCGTTCCAGCCGCACCGCTTCACGCGCACGCGCGACCTCTTCGAGGACTTCGTGCGCGTGCTCTCGACGCCGGACGCACTGCTGCTCGCCGACGTGTACCCGGCCGGGGAGCCGCCGATCGTCGCCGCCGACGGGCGCTCGCTCGCGCGCGCGGTGCGCGTCGCCGGCCGCGTCGAGCCGGTGTTCGTCGAGGCGATCGCGTCGATGCCCACGACGATCCTCGACGTCGCGCGCGACGGCGACGTCGTGCTGTGCATGGGCGCGGGCTCGATCGGCGGCGTCGCCGCGCAGGTGCGCGAGCTCGCCGCGCCCCGGGAGGACGGTCATGGCCGCTGACACGCCGCGCACGCGCTTCGGGAAGGTCGCCGTGCTCTTCGGCGGGCGCTCGGCCGAGCGCGAGATCTCGCTGCGCTCGGGCGGCGGTGTGCTCGCGGCGCTCGTTCGCCAGGGGGTCGACGCGCACGCGTTCGACCCGGCACAGCGCCCGATGGACGACCTCGCGCGCGAGGGCTTCGAGCGCGCGTTCATCGCGCTGCACGGGCGCTACGGCGAGGACGGCACCGTGCAGGGCGCGCTCGAGCTGCTCGGCATCCCGTACACAGGCTCCGGCGTGATGGCGAGCGCGGTGGCGATGGACAAGGTGTTCACCAAGCGCGTCTGGGTCACGCACGGGCTGCCGACGCCGAAGTTCGAGGTCGTGCGCCGCGGCGACGTGCTGCGCGAGCTGCCCGACCGGCTCGGCCTGCCGCTGATCCTCAAGCCCCCGCACGAGGGCTCGACCATCGGCGTGAGCAAGGTCGCCGGCTACTCGCAGGTCAAGGACGCGTTCGAGCTCGCCGCGCGCTACGACGACGAGGTGCTCGCCGAGCAGTTCATCGAGGGCCGCGAGCTCACGGTCGCGCTGCTCGGCCGCGGCGCGGGCACGCGCGCGCTGCCTGTGATCGAGATCGTCGCGCCCGGCGGCAACTACGACTACCAGAACAAGTACTTCGGCGACCAGACGAAGTACCTGTGCCCGGCGCCGCTGCCCGACGCGGTCGCGGCGCGCGTCCGGGAGGTCTCGGTGCTGGCGTACCGGGCGCTCGACTGCGAGGGCTGGGCGCGCGCCGACCTGATGCTCGACCGCGAAGACCGGCCGTGGCTGCTCGAGATCAACACCTCGCCGGGGATGACCGACCACTCGCTGGTGCCGATGGCGGCGCGCGCGGTCGGGATGTCGTACGACGCGCTCGTGCTCGAGATCCTCGCCGGCGCTCGGCTGAAGGTGGAGTCGCACGCGTGACGACGAGCGCCGTCCGAAGGGGGCCGCCCCGATGAACCCGCTGCTCGCCGTCTGGCACGACGTCCGCGTGCTCGACGCGATCGCCAACACGCTGCTCGCGCTGGCGCTCGCGGCGGTCATCGGCGCGCTCGGCGTGTGGGTCGTCGAGCGCCCGGCGTTCACGCTGCGCGCGGTGCGCATCGAGGCGGCGGAGGGCACCGAGCTGCGCCACGTCTCGACGCCGCTGCTGCGCAGCTCGGCGCTGCACCGGCTCAACGGCAACTTCTTCACGGTCGACCTCGCCGCGGTGCGCGTCGCGTTCGACCGCGTGCCCTGGGTGCGCCGCGCGACCGTGCGGCGCGTGTGGCCGAACCGGCTGCTGGTCGGCATCGAGGAGCACCGCCCGCTCGCGCTGTGGGGCGACGGGCGCGTGGTCAACACGTACGGCGAGCTGTACTCGGCGAACCTGGCGGAGGCCGAGGAGTACGGGCCGCTGCCCGAGTTCTCCGGCCCGCCGGGCAGCGAGGCCTCGGTGCAGGCGCGCTACGAGGAGCTCACGCGCTGGCTGGCGCCGCTCGGTCGCAAGCCCGAGGCGGTGCACCTGTCGGCGCGCTACGCGTGGTCGGCGCGGCTGGACGACGGCACGACGCTGCTGCTCGGGCGCGACCAGGGGCTGCCGATCGAGGAGCGCGTCACGCGCTGGGTGTCGGTCTACCCGCGCGTGAAGGCGCGCCTGGACCGGCGCGCCGAGGTGATCGACCTGCGCTACCCGAACGGGTTCGCGGTGCGCTCGGTCGCGCTGCTCGGCGACGGGACGAAGAAGCGCGAGCCGCTGCCCGAGGGGCTGCTCGACGCGGCGCACGAGCAGTGATCGCGGGGCGCACGGGAACGAACAGGACCGGGAAACGGACGGAAAGCGAGAAATGGCCAGGGACACCACCGATCTGATCGTCGGTCTCGACATCGGGACCTCGAAGATCGTCGCGATCGTCGCGCAGATCCTGCCCGACGGGCGCTACGAGATCGTCGGCCTCGGCCAGCACGAGTCGCGCGGCCTGAAGAAAGGCGTCGTCGTCAACATCGAGTCGACGGTCGCGTCGATCCAGCGCGCGCTCGAGGAAGCCGAGCTGATGGCCGACTGCAAGATCCGGACGGTCTACACCGGCATCGCGGGCAGCCACATCCGCAGCTTCAACTCCAGCGGGATGGTCGCGATCAAGGACAAGGAGGTCACCGAGGCCGACATGGCCCGCGTGATCGAGACCGCGAAGGCGGTCAACATCCCGACCGACCAGCAGATCCTGCACGTGCTCGCGCAGGAATTCATCATCGACGGCCAGGAGGACATCCGCGAGCCGATCGGCATGAGCGGCGTGCGCCTGGAGGTCAAGGTGCACATCGTCACCGGCGCGGTGTCGGCGGCGCAGAACATCGTCAAGTGCGTGCGCCGCTGCGGGCTCGAGGTGCAGGACCTGATCCTGCAGCCGCTCGCGTCCAGCCTGTCGGTGCTCACGCAGGACGAGAAGGAGCTCGGCGTGGCGCTGGTCGACATCGGCGGCGGCACCACCGACATCGCGATCTTCACCGGCGGCGCGATCCGCCACACCGCGGTGATCCCGATCGCGGGCGACCAGATCACCAACGACATCGCGATGGCGCTGCGCACGCCCACGCCCGAGGCCGAGGAGATCAAGCTGCGCCACGGCATCGCCAAGCAGGTGCTCGCCGACCCGAACGAGCGCATCGAGGTGCCCGGGCTCGGAGACCGCGGCCCGCGCCAGCTCTCGCGCCAGGCGCTCTCCGCGGTGATCGAGCCGCGCGTCGAGGAGCTGTACTCGCTGGTGCACCAGGTGATCCGCGAGTCCGGCTACGAGGAGCTGCTGTCCTCCGGGATCGTCGTCACCGGCGGCACCGGGCTCATGGCCGGAATGGTCGAGCTCGCCGAGGACATCTTCCTGAAGCCGGTGCGCCTGGGCCTGCCGCAGTACGCCGGCGGCCTCGCCGACGTCGTGCGCAACCCCCGCTTCGCGACCGCGGTGGGCCTGCTCGAGGAGGCGCGCCAGCAGCGCCTGCGCGGGCGCAAGGCCGCGGAGCAGTCCGGCTCCTTCAAGGAGACGATGCGCCGGATGAAGGACTGGTTCCTCGGGAACTTCTGAACACGCAACACGAACGACTTCCCCTTTCCCCCGCAGTACGAACAAGGAGGCCACAAAGATGACGTTCCAGCTGATCGAGACCGAAGTCGAAGGCGCTGTGATCAAGGTCGTGGGCATCGGCGGTGCCGGCGGCAACGCGGTCAACCACATGATCGGTCGCGGCGTCCAGGGCGTGGAGTTCATCGCCCTGAACACCGACCGCCAGGCGCTTTCGCGCTCGCAGGCCGAGCGCATCATCCAGCTCGGCGACCAGGGCCTGGGCGCCGGCGCCAACCCGGGCGCCGGCCGTGCCGCGGCCGACGCCGCGCGCGACCGCATCCGCGACGCGCTCGCCGGCGCGAACATGGTGTTCCTCACCGCCGGCATGGGCAAGGGCACCGGCACCGGTGCCTCGCCCGTGGTCGCCGAGATCGCCAAGGAGCTCGGCGTGCTCACCGTGGGCGTCGTCACCAAGCCGTTCCACTTCGAGGGCGCGCGCAAGATGCAGATCGCCGAAGCCGGCATCGACGCGCTCGTCGAGCACGTCGACTCGCTGATCGTCGTGCTCAACCAGAACCTGTTCGACGTGATGGACGAGGACGCGAGCCTGGAAGACGCGTTCAAGCGCGCCGACGACGTGCTGCACAACGCGGTCGCCGGCATCGCCGAGATCATCAACGTGCCGGGCCTGGTCAACGTCGACTTCGCCGACGTGCGCACCGTGATGGGCGAGCAGGGCAAGGCGATGATGGGGATCGGCGAGTCCGCCGGCCTCGACCGCGCGCGGCTCGCGGCCGAGCAGGCGGTGGCGTCCCCGCTGCTGGACGGCGTGGACCTCTCGGGCGCGCGCGGCGTGATCGTCAACATCACCGCGAACCGCAGCCTGAAGCTGCGCGAGACCAACGAGGTGATCAACACGATCAAGGCGTTCTGCGCCGAGGACGCGACGATCATCCACGGCACGGTCTTCGACGAGGACATGGGCGACAAGCTGCGCGTGACGGTGGTCGCCACCGGCATCGGCCGCAAGGCGAGCCCGGCCAAGCCGGTGCTGGTCACCGCGCCGCCGGTCCTCAAGCGCACCGGCACCGACGACGCGACCGGCGCGCCGGCGGCCGGCGCGGGCAGCGGGCCGAACTTCGGGGAGCTCGACCAGCCGGCGATCTGGCGCAACCCGCGCAGCACCGCGGCCGCGCAGATCGCGGCGCTCGAGGAGAGCGGCGTCGAGCGCTTCGACATTCCCGCGTTCCTGCGGCGGCAGGCGGACTGAGGCGTCGGGCGGCGCGCGGCGTCGGGCCGCGCGCCGGCGGGGGCACCCGCGGGCGGGCCTTGGGGAAGGGCCGCCCGCGAGGGGGCGGGCGACGGCCGTATGTGGCCCGGTCGTCGCCCCGTCCCCGCCCGGCGCAAGCTCCCGGCTTTCGCACTACAATCGCCGCTCTCACTGACACCCCTCACTCCCAGGAGCTCCCCCCATGACGATCAAGGTCGGCGACACGCTTCCCGATGCCACGCTGCGCGAATTCATCGAAGTCGAAGGCAACGGCTGCTCGATCGGCCCGAACGCGTTCAAGGTCTCCGACATGGTCAAGGGCCGCAAGATCGCGATCTTCGGCCTGCCCGGCGCGTTCACGCCGACCTGCTCGGCCAAGCACGTGCCCGGCTACGTGAAGAATTTCGAGGCCCTCAAGGCGAAGGGCATCGACGAGATCTGGTGCGTGTCGGTCAACGACGCGTTCGTGATGGGCGCGTGGGCGCGCGACCAGAAGACCGCCGGCAAGGTGCGCATGCTCGGCGACGGCGCCGCGGAATTCGCGCGCGCGCTCGGCCTGGAAGCCGACCTGTCGGCCGCCGGCATGGGCATTCGCGTGCGCCGCTTCTCGATGCTCGTCGACAACGGCGTCGTCAAGACGCTCAACGTCGAGGCGCCGGGCAAGTTCGAGGTGTCGGACGCCGACACCATGCTCGCGCAGGCCTGAGGCGCAACTGCCGCGCAGCCCGACGCGCCGACCATGATGCGCCAGCGCACGATCAGGGCACGGGTGTCGACCACCGGGGTCGGGCTGCACTCGGGCCAGCGCGTCGAGCTCACGCTGCGGCCCGCGGCGGCCGACACCGGCATCGTCTTCCGGCGCGTCGACCTCGACCCGCCGGTCGACATCGCCGCGTGCGCGGATCGCGTCACCGACACTCGCATGGCGTCGACGCTGACCGCCGCCGACGAGGGCCCGGGTCGCGACGTGCGCGTCGCCACGGTCGAGCACCTGATGTCGGCGCTCGCCGGCCTGGGCATCGACAACCTCCACGTCGACGTGACCGCGCCCGAGATCCCGATCCTCGACGGTTCGGCGGGCTCGTTCGTGTTCCTGATCCAGTCGGTCGGCGTCGTCGAGCAGGCGGCGCCCAAGCGCTTCATCCGCGTGAAGCGCCGCGTCGAGGTCCGCGACGGCGACAAGTGGGCGCGCCTCGACCCGCACTTCGGCTTCAAGCTCGGCTTCTCGATCGAGTTCGGCCACCCGGCGATCGACGCCACCGGCCAGGCGTACGAGATCGACTTCGCCGAGACCTCGTACGTGCGCGAGATCGCGCGCGCGCGCACCTTCGGATTCATGCACGAGGTCGAGGCGCTGCGCTCGGCCGGCCTCGCGCAGGGCGGCAGCTTCGAGAACGCGATCGTGATGGACGAGTACCGCGTGCTCAACGCCGAGGGGCTTCGCTACGACGACGAATTCGTCAAGCACAAGATCCTCGACGCCATCGGCGACCTGTACCTGGTCGGCCACCCGATGCTCGCCGCGTACGGCGCGTACAAGTCCGGCCACGCGCTGAACAACCGGCTGCTGCGGGCGCTGCTCAGCGAGGCCGACGCCTACGACATCGTCACGTTCGCCGAGCGCCGGCAGGCGCCGCGGCTGTTCGCCCTCGACTGGAGCCCGGCCTGAGCGCGCGGGCGCGCCCGGCCCCGGCACCGTGCTCGCACTCCGGCTCCTCGTCCTGCTCACCGCGGTCGCGGTCGCGGTCTGCGCCGCCGGCTACCTGCTCAGCGGCGAGCGTCGCTACCTCGGCTGGGCGGTGCGCGTGATCAAGTACGCGGGCGCGGCGGCGCTGATCTTCTTCGCGATCCTGCTGCTCGAACGCATCGCCTGACGGGCGGGGCCGGCCCGCGCCGGGCTCAACGGCGCGCGCGCGCGCCGGTGCGCGAACGCACGAGATGAGTGAGCGCTTCCTTCAGCCGGGGGCTCGATGCCTGCTCGCTCAGCACCGACAGTTCGGCCAGCGCTCGGGCGGGGATGTCGGCACGCGGACGCACCGGCGGCGGCGGCGGCGCCGAGCCGCGCGGTTGCGGGCGGAACCGGATTCGCTTAACCTGCCAGCCCCGGCCGTTCAAGCCGGCGAGGATCGTCGGCGCCTGTTGCCGCAGCTTCGCCGCCACCGCCGCGCCGGGGGTGCCCACCGTCAGGGTCTCCTGCTCGACGCCCATCGCCACGAGGTCGAGCGCGGGCGCGATCCGGCGGAGGTCCGCCTGCAATGCGAGCAGGCGCTCGGCACGGTCGGTCAGCGCGCGAAACGCCGCTTCCCGTTCGAGCCAGCCGAGTGCGTGATCGGTTGCCGCGGGCTTCATGGGGCCGGAGAGCTTGGTCGGGCCGGGTCGCAAGCCGGAAGAAGAAGAGCGCGCCTCGCGGCGCGGGAGAACCGCGTGCAGATTATCATCGTCCACCCGCGACTGCGGCAGGCGCGCACGCTCACGCTGCGCCCGTCGTGGCTCGCCGCGACCGCGCTCGCGGGCATGCTCGTCGTCGCCGCCGCGTCGGGGCTGCTGTCGTACGTCACCCTTCGGCTGGGCCTGGAGGCCCGGCTGCCGGTCGTGCAGAACTGGATCGCGTCGTTCGCCGCGCAGCCGGGCGAGCGCGACCCCTTCGTGCGCCAGAACATCGACGCGCTCGCGGTCCGGCTCGGCGAGCTGCAGGCGCAGCTCACGCGGCTCGACGCCGTCGGCGAACGCGTCGCCGGCATGGCCGGCATCAAGCCGGCCGAGCTCGTGCGCACGCCGCCCGGGCGCGGCGGCCCCGAGCCCGCCGAGTCGCGTCCGCTGTCGCTCGACGAGCTCTCGGCCGCGATCGACCAGGTCTCGAAGGCGGCGGAGCGGCGCGGCGACGCCCTGTCGCTGCTCGAGTCCGAGCTCGTGCTGCGCCAGGTGATGGCGCGCCTGCTGCCGAGCGGCCAGCCGCTGGAAGACGGCATGCTCGGCTCGCGCTTCGGCTGGCGCATCGACCCGATCACCGGCCGCTCGGCGCTGCACGAGGGCATCGACTTCAACGCGCCCGCGGGCACGCCGATCTTCGCCGCGGGCTCGGGCGTGGTCGTCGTCGCCGGGCCGCACCCGGCGTACGGCAACCACGTCGACGTCGACCACGGCAAGGGGCTCGTCACGCGCTACGCCCACGCGTCGCGGCTGCTGGTCAAGGAGGGCGACATCGTCAAGCAGGGCCAGCGGATCGCGGAGGTCGGCTCGACCGGCCGCTCGACCGGCACCCACGTCCACTTCGAGGTGCGCATCGACGACCAGCCTCAGGATCCCCTCAAGTTCCTGCGTCAGGGCATGGGCGCCCCCGCGACCGACGCGCTGGCGGGCTTCGGCTGGGGCGGGCCGCCGCGCCGCTGAACGGTGCGGGGGCGCGCGGCGCCCCCGTGCTACCATTTTCGATTTACCAGGGTCGGGGCGCAGCACCCGGCGCACTCCCGATGATCCAGGGATTCCTCACCAAGATCTTCGGCAGCCGCAACCAGCGGCTGCTGAAGGGCTACCGCCGGACGGTGGCCGCGATCAACGCGCTCGAGCCGAAGTTCCAGGCGCTGTCCGACGACGATCTCGTCGCGTGGACGCCGCTGCTCAAGGAACGGGCCGCCGCCGGCGAGACGCTCGACGAGCTGCTGCCGGAGGCGTTCGCGGTCTGCCGCGAGGCCTCCAAGCGCGCGCTCGGCATGCGCCACTTCGACGTCCAGCTCGTCGGCGGCATGGTGCTGCACTCGGGCAAGATCGCCGAGATGCGCACCGGCGAAGGCAAGACGCTGGTCGCGACGCTCGCCGTGTACCTGAACGCGCTCGCGGGCAAGGGCGTGCACGTGGTCACGGTCAACGACTACCTCGCCGCGCGCGACGCCGAGTGGATGGGCCGGCTCTACCGCTTCCTCGGGATGTCGGTCGGCGTGATCCTGTCGCAGCAGTCGACCGAGGACAAGAAGGTCGCGTACGCGGCCGACATCACCTACGGCACGAACAACGAGTTCGGCTTCGACTACCTTCGCGACAACATGGAGTACGCGGTCGGCGACCGCCGCCAGCGCGGCCTGTCGTACGCGATCGTCGACGAGGTCGACTCCATCCTGATCGACGAGGCGCGCACGCCGCTGATCATCTCGGGGCAGGCGGAAGACCACACCGAGCTGTACATGCGCATCAACGCGCTGCCGCCGCTGCTCACGCCGCAGACCGAGGAGCCGAAGTCCGGCGAGGCCGAGCCCCCCGGCGACTACTGGGTCGACCGCAAGGGCCACCAGGTCCACCTGTCGGAGGCCGGCCACGAGAAGGCCGAGCGCATCCTGACGGAGTTCGGCCTGCTGCCGCCGGGCGTGAGCCTCTACGACCCGTCGAACATCGGCCTGATGCACCACACGATGGCGGCGCTGCGGGCGCACACGCTGTACTTCCGCGACCAGCAGTACGTCGTGCAGAACGGCGAAGTGATCATCGTCGACGAGTTCACCGGCCGCCTGATGCCCGGGCGGCGCTGGTCCGACGGCCTGCACCAGGCGGTCGAGGCCAAGGAGAACGCGAACATCCAGGCCGAGAACCAGACGCTCGCGTCGATCACGTTCCAGAACTACTTCCGCATGTACGGCAAGCTCGCCGGCATGACCGGGACGGCCGACACCGAGGCGTACGAGTTCCAGGAGATCTACGGCCTCGAGACCGTGGTGATCCCGACGCACCGGCCGATGATCCGCGACGACCGCCAGGACCAGGTCTTCCGCACGCTGCGCGAGAAGAACGAGGCGATCATCGCCGACATCCGCGACTGCTACGCGCGCAGCCAGCCGGTGCTGGTGGGCACGACCTCGATCGAGAGCTCCGAGCTGCTGTCGGGCCTGCTGACGAAGGAGAAGCTGCCGCACCAGGTGCTCAACGCCAAGCAGCACGCGCGCGAGGCCGAGATCGTCGCGCAGGCCGGCCGGCCGAAGATGATCACGATCGCGACGAACATGGCCGGCCGCGGCACCGACATCGTGCTCGGCGGCAACGTCGCCAAGCAGGTCGACCTGCTGCGCGCCGACGAGTCCGTGCCCGAGGAAGACAAGCAGGCGCGCATCGACAAGCTGCACGGCGAGTGGCAGTCGCTGCACGACCTCGTCATCACCGCGGGCGGGCTGCACATCATCGGCACCGAGCGGCACGAGTCGCGGCGCATCGACAACCAGCTGCGCGGGCGCTCCGGGCGCCAGGGCGACCCCGGCTCGTCGCGCTTCTACCTGTCGATGGACGACCCGCTGCTGAAGATCTTCGCCGGAGACCGCCTGAAGGCGATCATGGACCGCCTGAAGCTGCCCGACGGCGAGGCGATCGAGGCGGGCATCGTCACGCGCTCGATCGAGAGCGCGCAGCGCAAGGTCGAGGCGCGCAACTTCGACATCCGCAAGCAGCTGCTCGAGTACGACGACGTCGCCAACGACCAGCGCAAGATCGTCTACGCCGACCGCAACTCGCTGCTCGAGTCCACCGACTTCTCCGAGCGCGTGCGCGACCTTCGCCACCGCGTCTTCACCGACCTGTTCCGCCAGCACGTGCCGGCCGACACGGTCGAGGAGCAGTGGGACCTCCCCGGCCTGGAGAAAGTGCTCGCCGCCGAGTGGCAGCTCGAGGTCCCGCTCGCCGCGATGATGAAGGAGATGCCGAACGCGGACGACGAAGACCTCCTCGAGACGCTGCTGAAGGCGGCCGACGACCACTACGCGGCGAAGGTCGAGCAGGTCGGCGCCGAGACCTTCGCCGGGTTCGAGCGCTCGATCATCCTGCAGGCGATCGACCAGCACTGGCGCGAGCACCTGTCGTCGCTCGACTACCTCCGCCAGGGCATCCACCTGCGCGGCTACGCGCAGAAGAACCCGAAGCAGGAGTACAAGCGCGAGGCGTTCGAGCTGTTCGGGCTGATGCAGGATCGCATCCGCAACGACGTCACGCGCGTGCTGATGACGGTGCGCATCCAGTCGGCCGAGCAGGTCGAGAAGGCCGAGGAGGAGGTCGCGCCGAACTACTCGAACGTGCAGTACACGCACGCGAGCTTCGACGAGGCCGCCGCCGCGTCCGACTCACCCGACCCGGAGTCGGTCGCGCTCGCGGTCCAGCAGGGGCCGCAGTCCGACGAGCCCGCGCAGCAGCCGTTCCGGCGCTTCGGGCAGAAGGTCGGGCGCAACGACCCGTGCCCGTGCGGGTCGGGCAAGAAATACAAGCAGTGCCACGGCAAGCTCGGGTAGCGGCCTGACGCGCCCGCGGCGCGCTCGCGC
>Ga0268298_10002753_pt1 | contig 18758 bp, 18 predicted proteins | sample WWTPWeurt_MetaG_FD_194462 | JGI IMG/M metagenome (GOLD analysis project Ga0268298, IMG submission 194462) | Activated sludge microbial communities from WWTP in Nijmegen, Gelderland, Netherland - WWTP Weurt | ecosystem: Engineered > WWTP > Aerobic digester > Activated sludge | place...
CCTGGGTGTGGAACTGGAGCCCATGGCGGGCGAAGCCCCGCAGCTGCTCCACGATGTCCGGCGCCAGCGGGTTGCGGAGCAGCCAGCGCCGGACCACCGGGTCGGTGGCGTGCACCGAGACGTACAGCGGCGAGAGCCGGTATTCGATGATGCGCTCGACGTCCCGCGGCTTGAGGTTGGTGAGGGTGGCGAAATTCCCGTACTTGAAGGACAGCCGGTAGTCGTCGTCCCGGATGTAGAGGTTTTCGCGCAGCCCCTCGGGCAGTCCGTCCACGAAGCAGAAGTCGCAGCGATTGGCGCAGCGCCGGATCCGGGGCGGCTCGACTCCGACGCCCATCGGGAGCCCCTCGGGGCGCTCCACGTCGTACTCGATCTCCTCGCCGTCGGGCAGGCGGGCGTGCAGCAGGAAGGCCTCATCCGCCGTGAGGAACTCCCAGTCGAGGAAGTCCTCCAGCTCACGGCCATTGACCGTGAGGAGCTCGGTGCCGGCCTGCAGCCCGAGTTCGGCTCCCAGGGAGTCCGGTGCGACGCGAGTGACCTTGAGCATGGCGGGGGGGAAGATAGGCTGCCGCCCGAGGCGGGGGAACGGCGCGGGGCAGGATCGGCTCCTGGCCGACCCTGCCCCGAAGTACGGTGCGCCCGACCGCTACCAGCAGGCGGGGGCGCCCTCCTGGGTGACGGCGGCGTTCGGCGCGTTCCCCGCGGCTCCCACGTACACCCCGCAGTTGAGGAGCCCCGCCACGAGCACCGGATTGGACATGACGGCCTTGTAGCCGGTGTTCGAGACATAGGTCAGTGCCAGCACGTTCCCGGTGGAGGGCAGGAAGGTGATCTTCCCGGCACCGCCCAGCGCGTTCACCTGGGCACCCGCGGTGGCGCTTCCGGCGTAGTCGCTGTTGTCGAAATAGAACGCCTCCTGCGCCGTCACCAGGTTGCGCAGGTCGGTCTTCATGCTGGTCAGGATCGCCTTCTCCTTTGAGTTGGCGAACTTGGGAATGGCGATGGCGGCCAGAATGCCGATGATCACCACCACGATCAGCAGTTCGATGAGGGTGAAGCCCTTGTTTGACATGGCCACTCCAGTCGGTCGGCGGCTGGGCCAAGGGGGCCCGGCGGATGCCGTCCAACTGAATGGCAACCGGTATGCCACTTCCATCGACAATCGCCAAGTCGCTGTGACACAAGGCGTTACGGCACTGGCTCGAGGGCGGCCCGTCCCCGGGAGCCGTGGGAAGGTCGGCGTCCTGCGAGAACGAAACGCCGACCCGGCACGGGTCGGCGTTTCAGGTGGGCCCGCCGGCGACGCGGGGCCGGACTACTTGTGGCTGAGCGAGTACACGTAGGCCGCGACGGCCTTGACGTCGTCCTCGCTGATGGTGGAGCCGCCCTTGGCGGGCATCGGGACGCCGCTCTTGGACTGCTCCTTGGTGACGCCGACCGTGATCTGCTTGATGATCTCCTCGTAGGTGCCCTTGCTGTGCAGCCACACGGCATCGGTCAGGTTCGGGCCGACCAGGCCCTTGGCATCCTGGCCGTGGCAGGCGTAGCAGAGGCCCTGCTTGTGGTAGATCTCGTTGCCCTTGGCGACCATCTCCTTGGTCGCGCCCTGCGGGATCGCCTGGGCGGCGGCGGGCACCGAGCCCACCAGGTTGAGCACACCGAGGGCGATCGCCGCACGGAGGATCTTCTTCATGCCGTTCTCCAGAGTGTAGGGTCCTGACGCCAGTGACCGGCCACGCCTGCGCCAGCCAGACCGGGAGCCGGTTCAGGAGGGCTCCCGAGCCCCTTGAGCAAAAGACAGGCCCACCCGGAGAGCTGGGTGGGCGGTGAGCCAGAGCGGGCGACCGGACTCGAACCGGCGACGTCCAGCTTGGGAAGCTGGCATTCTACCAACTGAATTACGCCCGCAGTAGAGCCCGAAAGGTGTCCAATCCAGTCGGGCCTTGTCAATGGCGCGGCGCCAACCGTCCTGCGGCGTGGACACTCTGGCCTGGGAGTGTCCGGAATCGGAGACAATTCGGGTCGGGCCATTCGGCCCGCCCCGAGGTCCCGTGCCCTACTTGATCCGGTACCTCCAGGCGCGGGCGCCGGCGGCGGCGGCCTTCACGGAGACCGGGACGCTCTCCCCGACCTTGAGGGCTGGGAGACTGACTTCCTGGGTGCCCAGGACGGTGCCGTCCTTGGCCAGGGCCTCGAAGACGACCGTCATGGCCTTGGGCGGGAGCAGCTTGTTGTTCTCGTCCCGGGCCTCGCGCCCCACGGCCTTGGCGGTGAACGTGACCTCGCTGGCGTTGGCGGCAAAGCCCTCGTACTGGAGGTCCACCGGCAGGGCGTACTCGGCGATGATGATCTCGGCGAGCTTGTCCTGCTGCTTCTCGAACTTGTAGCCCTGCGCGAGCAGCTGGTAGTTGTAGTCGCCCAGCGGGTCGATCTCCACCAGCTTCCCGGCCGCGGCGATCAGCCCCTGCCCGTTCTGGGTCGCCAGGTAGCAGTTGGCCTGCGCGAAGAGCGCGTCGCGATGATAGGGGCTCCGCTTGAGGAGGCGGGCGTAGGCCACCGCCGCATCCGCATAGTTCTTGTCGTTGTACTGCCGGGTCGCGAGCTCGAACAGCTCCGCGTCCGAGAGCCCCTCGTCGGCGCCGCCCGCGGCTCCGCCAGCGTCGGCGCTGGCGAGCAGTTCGCGCTCGATGACCTGGGCGCTGTCCGCCATCCCGGCGGCCCGGAACGCCTGCGCCAGCCCCTTCTTGCCGGCGTCATCGGTGGGCTCGTACCCGACGTAGCGGCGGAAGGCCGCGACGGCCTCGGGGGCGCGCTTGGCGTTGAGCAGGAGGACCGCGTGGTTGTAGGCGGCCCGGTTGCGCACCTTCACGTAGTTCGGGTCGCTCGGCGTAGTGGCGGCTGCCAGGCCGAAGTACGTGATGGCGCTGTCGGTTTGCTGCCGGTCGAGCATGAGGCCCGCCAGCCCGTTGAAGGCGTGCGGGGCCTGCCGGTCGATCTTGATGGCGGCCCGGAAGAAGTAGTCGGCCGAGTCGGGCTGCTTGGCCTCGGTGGCGCCCTGCGCGGCGAGGACCATCGCGGCCCAGGCCCGGGTCCGGTAGCCCTGGATGTCGGCCTTGCAGGTGGGCGCGAGCGCCTCGGCCCGGGTGAAGGCGGAGTCCGCCCCGCCGAGCTCGCCCTGCAGCAGGTAGGCACGGCCCAGCCAGTACCAGGCGCCGGGGTTTTTCCCCTGGTCCTTGGTGGTCACCGCATCCGTGATGACCCCGACGGCCTCCTTGACCAGGCGGGCGCCGATGACCGGGTCGGAGACCCCGGCATAGGTGCTCAGCTTGGTCTTGGCGCTGCTGACCAGGAAGTGGCCTTCCTTGATCGGACACTGGGCGTCGGTGAACTTGCCGCCCAGCTGGCCGGCGACGCGGGTGGCGATGGCAGGCTGTTGTGCGCTGAGCGGCACCGCCGCGAACAGCACCAGCCCCAGACGGACGATCGTCCTCTTCATGCCCTTCCCCTCGGTGATGGTGTGACCAGCGCGCGCGCGGCGGTCTCGACCTCGCGCGCCACTTCCAGGGCCGGCCGCCCGAGTTCCCGGGCGGCGCGACGCACATCCTCGAACTCCGCCTTTACACGAGGCCCGGCCGGGGTCTCGAGGACCTTCACGGCCACCGGACCCGCGCCAGACAGGGGGACGGCGATCATCCGTCGGGGGAGCGTCACCCGTTCGGCGTGCGTCCGACGCAGTCCCGCGGTGGTACTGTGCAGAAAGAATGCCTCGGTGACCGCCGCGACGCGATCGGTGTCGCAGATCACCTCGATGCGGTAACCGGGCCGACCTTTCTTCATCAAAGTGCCCCAAACCTGGGCATCCAGGGCCCCCGCAGAGGCCAGCGCCTCCCGGAGGGGCTCGACGTACTCGGGGCTCAGATCGTCCACGTCCGCGGACAGTGTGACCACGTCCGCGGACACTTCGGCGGCCTCGGCGATCGTAAGCCGGAGCGCGTTGGGATACTCCTCGGGATTGCGGCCGCCGGCTCCCCAGCCCGTGCCGGACGCCTGCCACCGGCTCGGGATCGGCCCGGAGCCGAGGACGCGGAGCAGGACGGCGCCGGTCGGGGTGGTCGCCTCCCCGACCACCGGCCCGTTCGGGGCGATCGTGATGCCCTCGAGCAGGCGCGCCGTGACCGGCGCCGGAACGGGCATCACGCCGTGGGCGGCGCGGACCCAGCCGGCCCCGACTGCGACGGGCCGGTGGTACACCTCGGTGATGCCCAGCTGCTCGAAGCCCTCGATCCCGCCGACGATGTCAACCAACGCGTCAACGGCGCCGACCTCGTGGAGCGCGACCTCGCTGGCTGGCACGCCGTGCACCCGGCCTTCTTCCTCGCAGAGGAGCGTGAAGGCGCGGACCGCGCGGACGCGGACCCACTCGCTGAGCGGAGCCCGTTCCACCACGGCCAGCAGGTCGGCCAGATGGCGGTGCTTGCCATGCCCGTGATGCGCGTGGTGGTGCGGGTCGCCGGTGCCCGCGTGGGCGTGGGGGGCGGCAGGCTCCCCATAGGCGGAACTGGGTTCCTCGCTGGCGCCGTCGGGGAGCCGGACGGTGACCTTGGTGCAGGCGATGCCGCACCGGAGCGTCCGGACGACCTCGATGCCGACCTCGGGAAATCCGAGCCGGGCCGGCAGGCCGGCGAGCCACGCCGCCGGGGCTCCCGCGTCGAGGAGTGCACCCAGCAGCATGTCGCCGCTGATGCCGGCGGCCGGGTCGAGGATGGCGCAGCGCGGGGCAGTCATGAGGGGTCCAATATCACCCGGACTTCGGGGTCAGGGCAAATCGGGCGAGCCGCGGTAGAGCCAGCCGGCGCCGGTGTTGAAGACGACGACGCGCGCCTCCGCGCCAAGCACACCCTCCTCCCGCAGCCGTCGCGCGGCGGCGAGCGCCGCACCACCCTCCGGAGAGAGGTCGATCCCCTCCTCCCGCGATCCGCGGCGCGCCTCCGCCGCGAGGTCGTCGTCGGTCACGGCGATCGCGCCGCCCTGGCTTTCGCGCAGTGCCCGGAGCATCAGGCGGTCGCCGAGCGGCCCAGGCACCCGAAGCCCGCTCGCGATGGTCCACGGCTCCTCCCACGGCGTGGCCCGGTCGGCGCCAGCCTCAAAGGCGCGCACCACGGGGGCGCAACCGGTGGACTGCACCGAAAACATCCGCGGCGGTGGGTCGGTCACCCACCCTGCCTCGCGCAGCTCGGCGAACGCCTTCCACATCCCGATCAGCCCGGTGCCGCCGCCCGTGGGGTAGATGATGGCCGCCGGAAGGGTCCAGTTGAACTGCATGGCGAGCTCGAGGCCCAGGGTCTTCTTGCCCTCGATCCGGTACGGCTCGCGGAGGGTCGACAGGTCCACCGCGCCCGACTCCGCCGCCCACGTCCGCGCGGCACGCCCGCAATCCCCGATGTGCCCCTCGAGCAACACCAGTTCCCCGCCGAAGACCCGGATCTGGTCGAGGATGGGCCGGGGCGTGGTGCGGGGCGCGTACACCCGGGCCGAGACACCGGCGCGGCTGGCGTAGGCGGCGGCCGCCACGCCCGCGTTTCCTGCCGTGGGGATGACGAACTGGCGTGCCCCGGCGCGCACAGCGCGGGTGATGGCCGCGCTCAGGCCGCGCGCCTTGAAGGAGCCCGTCGGGTTGGCGCCTTCGTCCTTGATCCAGAGGTCGGCCAGCCCGAGGCGCCGGCCGATCCGGCCGGCCTCGAGGAGCGGGGTGTCGCCCTCGCCGAGGGTCACCGGTTGCTCACCCGACAGGAGCGGCAGGAAGGGACGGTAGCGCCACATCCCCTGCCCTCGCCGCACCTCGGCGCGCGCAGTCACTGATGGGGGGGGGCGGTCGGGATATCGCACCAGCCACGGCTGGCCACAGCCGGGACAGACCGAGGGGAAGCCGTCGGGCGCGCAGGTGGCCCCGCATCCGGAGCATTCGAGGTGCCAGTCCATGGTCATGGGGCGTTGAGGAAGCGTTCGGCGAGCTGTTCGAGCCGGTCGTCCCGCCGGCGCCGGGCGTGAAGCAGGATCTGTTCGACGTGGGGCCGGAGGCTCGCCTCGCCCCAGCGATACCCGGTGGCGGCCTCGGCCCCCAGCGAATCACCGCGGTTGGCGCCCTCGATCAGGGCCCACGCCGCCGCCTGGTCGTACCCCGGGTCCTCGCGGGGAGGGAGCTCATAGCGGGCGGGCGGTTCGTCCCGGTCTTCCCGGACAAAGGCGCGTGACATGGCTGAATGATAAGGGGACGGCCGGCTCAGGCCCTGACCGCGGCCAGGATCCGCTCGGCCAGCGTCGCGGAGAACCCGGGAAGGCTGGCGATCTCCGCCGCCGTGGCCGAGCGCACGCCAGCCAGGCTGCCGAAGCGTTCGAGCAGCACGCGGCGCCGGGTGGGGCCCACACCCGGGATGTCGAGCAATGCCGACGTGATGGTCCGTTGGGTCCGGCGCTTCCGGTTGTAGGCCACGCCGAAGCGATGGGTTTCATCACGGATGCGCTGCAGCAGGCGCAGGGAGGGAGCCCGGCGCGACAGCCGCAGGCTCTCCGGCCGCCCCGGGAAGAAGATCTCCTCCTCCTTCTTGGCCAGACTGATCATGGGGATGTGTCCCACGCCGCGCGCGGCGGCGGCGCCGGCCGCCGCGGAGAGCTGTCCCTTGCCGCCGTCGATGACGATGAGGTCCGGCAGGGGCAGCTGCTCCTCCTGGCGCCGGGTGAGGTACCGGGTGAGCACCTCATGGATGGCGGCGTAGTCATCCTGCTGGGCCTCACCCTTGATCTTGAACTTGCGATACTCGGCCTTCCGCGGACGGCCGGCCTCGAACCAGACCAGCGATCCCACGGTGTCCTTGCCCTGGTTGGTCGAGATGTCGATGCAGATCATGCTGCGGGGCACCACGTTGAGGCCCAGGTCACGGCCCAGGGCGTAGACCGGGTCGCCGGCGCGCTCATCGGTCTCGAAGCTCTCGATCCGCAGGCTCTCGAGCAGGTGCCGCGCGTTCTGGTCGGCGAGGTCGAGCCATCGGTGGGCGATGCCCCGCTGGGGCACATGCCACTCGGTCTCGGGCATCAGCTCCTGCAGCAGGTCGATTTCGGCGGGCGGGAACGGCAGGATCAGCCGCCGCACCCGTCCGGGCATGGGCACGTAGGATCGCACCAGCAGGAAATTGAGGATCTGCTCGTCGGTCTCCTCGCCCAGGTTCTCGAGGAAGGTGTGCTCGCGGGCGACGACCCGGCCCTCGCGCACCCGGAGGAAGGCCCCGACGGCGTCGTCGCCGTCGCGGGCGAAGCCGATGATGTCGGCGTCGCCCGTGCCGATGACCTCGACGCTGGCGGGCGCATCCACCTGCTCCAGCCACTTGAGCTGGTCGCGAAGCCGGCCGGCGCGCTCGTAGTCCTGCCGCTCGCTCGCGGTGAGCATGGCGTCCCGGACGCGGGAGCGCACGTCCACGGTGCGGCCGGCGAGGAAGTCGAGCACCTCGTCGATCATGCCCCGGTACTCGGCCTGGGTCTGCCAGCCCACGCAGGGCGCCCGGCAGCGACCGATGTGATAGTCGAGGCAGGGCCGCTCGCGCTGCTCCCGCGGCAGGTCGTCGGCACAGCTCCGCACGGTGTACAGCCGCCGGATGATCACCAGGGCCCGCCGCAGCTGGGTCACGTCGGTGTAGGGCCCGAAATAGCGGGCGCCGGGCAGGTCCAGCCGGCGGGTGACGAGCACCCGGGGGAACGGCTCGCCGGTGGTGACGGCGATGGACGGATAGCTCTTGTCGTCCTTGAGCCGGACGTTGAAGCGCGGCTGGTACTCCTTGATGAGGTTGTTCTCGAGCAGCAGCGATTGCGCCTCGTTGGCCACCACGATGGTCTCGACATCCGCGATCTGCCGCACCAGGTACTGGGTCTTGAGGCTGGTGGCGTGCTCGGCGGCGAAGTAGCTGCGCACCCGGCTGCGGAGCCGCTTGGCCTTGCCGACGTAGAGCACGAGACCGGCGGCGTCCTTCCACAGGTAGACGCCGGGCTGGTCGGGGAGCGTATCGAGCTTGCGCTGCAGGGGGTCGGGAGTCGCGGTCATCGCCCGGAAAGATAGTGTCCGGCGGCGGGGCTCAGCGGGGGCGGAGCCGCGCGAGGAGCGCCCGTCCCTCGGGGACGTGGAGCGCCACGGTGCCCCCGAGATACACCAGGCCGAACGGGACCAGGGCCGCGACCGCGCGGAGCACCGGGTGGATCCCGGGGAGGAGGGACTGGACGCCGTAGCCGATCGCCGCGCCGAGGAGCGCCGGCGCCCAGAGCCGCACCAGTTCCCCGGCGACGAGCCCGGTGGCGCCGATCCGGGCATTCATGCCGCGCTGCAGCAGGAAGAACTCGACCCAGCCGGCGATCCCGGCGGTGGCGGTGAGCCCCGCCGCCCCCCACCTGGGCTCGAGGCCGAGGAGCGGCGGCAGCGGGACGGCGGCGAGGTAGCCGAGGAAGGTGGTGAGGAGCACGCGGAGCACCGCGAAGCGCAACGGGGTGCGGGTGTCCCGGAGCGCGTAGTAGGCCGAACTGTAGAGGCGCCCCATGGTCGCCGCGAGCAGCCCCACGGCGCTCCCGGCCAGGATGCCCCAGACGTAGCGGCTGTCCGCAGCCGAGAACTGCCCGGTCTGGAAGAGCGCCGCCGCGAGCACCGACCCCAGGCCGAGGAATGCCGCGGCGGAGGGCACCACGAAATAGGCGATGCGGCGCAGCCCCGCCTGGAGCCGTTGCCGGAGGGCGGCCGAGATCTCGGCGTCGCTCCCGGTCGCGCTCGCCATGGCGGGAAGTTCCGCGGCGGAGACCGACATCCCGAACAGGCTCACCGGCAGGGTGTACAGCACCTGGGCGGTGGTGAGCCCGGCCACCGCCCCCCGCCCGAGCAGGCTCGCGATAATGGTATCCACGAACGCGCTGAGCTGGACCACGCCGCGCCCGAGGAACACCGGCCAGAAGTTGCGTAACACCGTGCGCACGGCGTCCCCGCGCGTCGCGAGGCGCGGGCGCAGGCCCGGAACGAGCCGGAGGACGGTGGGCAGCTGGACGAGGAACTGCAGCGCGCTGCCGGCCACCGACCCCAGCGCCGCCAGCGTGGCCACCCGCGCCTCGGACTGGTCGGCGGCGGCCAGCAGAAGGCTCACGATGATGGCGAGGTTCCACAGCACCGGCGCTGTGTACGACAGCAGGAAGCGGCGGTGGCTATTCAGGACCCCGAGGCACCACGCGGACGCTACCAGGAGCCCTGCCCCGGGAAAGAGCAGGCGCACGAGGGAGACGGTGAGGTCGCGCTTGGGGCCGGACCACCCAGGGGCGATGACATCGGTCAGCGGGCCGGCCAGGGCTACGCCGGCGAGGACGACCAGCGCGGTGGCCACGCCAACCAGGCCAAGCACCGCGCCGGCGACGTGCTCCGCGTCGGCGTCCTTCCCCTCCGCGCGGAGGCGGGCGTACACCGGGATGAACGAGGCCGACAGCACCCCTTCCCCCAGCAGGTTCTGCAGCAGGTTGGGAATGCGGAAGGCCGCGTTGAAGGCGTCGCTGCCGTCGCCCAGGCCGAGATAGTGCGCCAGGGCCCGCTGCCGGACCAGGCCGAAGATGCGGCTGAGGAAGATGCCTGCCGCCACCAGGGTGGCGTGGGAGGTCGGGCGGGCGGTGCGTGGCTCGGCCACGAGGGACGGGGCCGGCGTCAGGGCGACTTGGGCGGCGGCAGGCTGGAGCGGCCAGGGTGGTCCTCGAGCAGCCGCTGCAGGAACTGATTCTCCTCCTGCAACGCGGTCATGGTCCGCTGCAGGTCCTCCATCTCGGACTCGAGCACCTCGACCTTGCGGGCCAGGTCGGCGAGCGGCGGCGGCACCTGGTCGGGACCCTCGAGCCGCCGCGCCAGCGCCTTCCCGATCGGGGAATCGATCACGATGCCCATGATCGGGATCATGAGGGCCACGAGGAGGATCAAACCGAGAAAGGCCATGGGACGAGTCTACCGGGGTGCCGGAGCCGCTTCAAGGGCGGCGGCGTACCAGGCCTCGACGTGGGCCGCGAGGGCATCGAGCAGCGCCGGCCCGTGCCGGGCCAGCAGGGGCGCCAGCGTCAGGACCCGTTCCTGCGGCCGGCCCAGCGGGAGCACCAGCTCGCGGGCCCGCGCAATCTGCTGGGTCTCGGTAACCTGGCGCTTCTTGAGGTGGTTGACCAGCCGCTTCTCCGCCTCCTGGGTTCCGGCGAAGGCCTGGTTGCGGAGGTTCTGCAGGGTCTTCTCGATCGTGGGATCGATGGCCACGGCCGCCCGGGTCAGCACCGCATAGTCCCGCTCGATCGCGGCCCGGAGGGAGGCCAGCGCGTCGCGCGCGTCGGCGGGAAGCTGCTCCCGGATCACCCTCCCCTCCAGCTGGAGCCCCGGCGCCAGCAGCTCGTCCAGCGTGGCACCGAACTTCTCCAGCACCCGGTCGGTGCGGGCATCGACGATCAGGCCGGACCAGCGCGGCAGCGGACGCTGCGGGGCGACCCCCAGTGGCGCGTAGATCGCCTCGGCCAAGGCCCAATAGCGCAACTCGCCGGGGCCGCCCATGTACGCGACCGTCGGGAGGATGGCGCTCTCGATCGCGGGCCGGAGCAGCACATTGGGTGAGAAGCGCCCAGGGTCGGTGGCGGACAGCTGCTCCACGTCGGCCAGGGAGAGCTGTTCGTGACTCCGCCGGGTCATGAAGCCGGGCGCGCGGAAGGCCAGGCGGTCCCTGCCCTGCGTGCCCTCGAACATGACGAGCGTCGCGCCGTCTCCCACCGTGACCCCCGCGTCGTGCCCCTGCGCCGCGAGGGCGGCCTGACGCCCCACCAGCGCCTGCTCCAGGACCGCGGCCTGTTCCAGGGCCCGCACCAGGTAGGGCACCTGGGCCCGCTTGACGGCGGGATGGACCGCGTCGAACACCACGATGCCGTACGGCGCCAGCAGCTCGGCGATGGTCTGGGCGCAGGCGTCGGCGAGGTTGGACTCGGGCCGGTACCATCGGCGGAAGAGCGCCAGGACCTCCGCCCCATGCGGCGAGCCGGCGAGGTCCGCCGCCAGGCGCTCGAGCACGGGCCCGATCTCGGGCCCCACCGGCTCCCGGTACAACGGCGTCAGCGGGGCATCCGCCGGGCGTTCCCGCAGGGTGGCCGTGATAGTGGAGCCGTCGGCGGCGGTCCACGCGGCGTGGTTCCCCTCCGCAAAGTCGTGGTCGCCACCCGCCGCCCAGAAGACCGGGACCACCGGCCGGTTCCAGCGGTGCTCACACTGCCGCGCGAGCGCCACCGCCGAGAGGGCCTTGTGGATGGTGTAGAGTGGTCCGGTCAGGAGTCCCGGCTGCTGCCCCGTGGTGACCACCAGGGCCCGCGGATCCCGCAGCCGATCGAGGCTGGCCCGTGCGCCGGGGGCGGCCACGAAGGCGTCCAGGAGTGCCGGGGCGATCCCGCCGTTCCGGGGGGTGGGCCACGCCACGGGGGCGGCGAGCGGCGTGGTCAGCAGGCGAAACGTCATGCGGCCACCTGGGCGACGAGGATGGTCCGGTTGCCGGTCCCGAGCGCCGCGCCATCGTAATCGCCGAACCGGGCGCGGACGATGGCCCCGTGGGCCACGAGCATGCCCTCGAGCACCTCCGGCCCCAGCAGCCGGACCCGCTCCTCGAACCGGCGCCCGTCGGCCAGGGCAATGGTCTTGCGGACGAAGCGGCCATCGGCCGTGAGCCCCCGGGTGATCCGCACCAGCGTCTCGCCGTAGCGGGTCTCCTCGACGGGCACCAGCGAGGCGCGCACCTGCTCGGCGTTCAGGAAGTCGATGACGAACCAGCCACCGGGCCGCACGGTCGAGAGCATCTGGCCGAGCGCATCGGTATGCTCCTCATCCGCGGCGAAGTACCCGAAGCTGGTGAAGAGGTTCACGGTGAGATCCATGGACCGGGCGCGGTATGGCAGGGCTCGCATGTCGGCCCGCACCAGCGGCCGCGCGGTGGCCTCGCGGGCCCGGCGGAGCAGCGGGAGAGAAAGGTCGAAGCCGAAGGCCACGGCGCCGGCGCGTTCCAGGGCGGCCAGGTGCCGCCCCGCGCCGCAGGCGACGTCGAGCACCCGCCAGCCCACCCGCCACGGCAGCTCGCGGGTGAGCAGCGCGATCAGGCGGCCCGCGTCCGCCTCGTTGCGGTGCGGGTACAGGTGCAGGTACTCCTCGCCAAACCACTCCTCGAACCACTCGGCCATGGGGCCCCGGCGGAGGGGTGAACGCTGCCGCTGGCCGCGCGGGTCGGGCCCGGGGCAAGGGACGGAAGGCGCCCGCCTACTTGTGGTAGGGTTCGCCGCGAAGAATGGTAAACCCGCGATAGAGTTGTTCCAGTACCACCACTCGGGCGAGTTCGTGCGGGAGCGTGAGGGCTCCGAGGCTCCAGCGGTGGCGGCAGTCGGCCACCAGGCCCGGGTCGAGCCCCTCCGAGCCGCCGATCAGGAAGGCGACCGGCCGGGCGTCGTCCCGCCACCGGCCCAGGCGCCGGGCCAGCTCCTCACTGGTCCAGGGCGCCCCGGTCCGATCGAGGGCCACGAGCTCCGCGCCCCCGGATGCACGTTCGCGGAGGCGGGCGCCCTCGAGCCGGCGCCCCTCCTCCGCGACCTTGCCCCGCCCCGCCTCCCGGACCTCCACCTCGGCCACCCGCGTGTACCGGCCGAGCCGCCGGAGGTAGTCGTCGGCGGCGTCGCGGAAGGCGGGGCGCAGCTTGCCGACGGCCAGGACGGCCAGCGTCAGGCGTACATCCCGCGCAGGCGGTGCACGGCGGCCACCCGGTCGATTGACAGCATGTAGGCGCCGATGCGATTGTCGACCCCGTGCTTCTCCGCCATCGTCGTCACCTCCTCGAAGGAGTGCACCATGATCTTCTCGAGGCGGTTGTTGACGGTCTCCTCGTCCCAGAAGTAGCCGCCACGGTCCTGCACCCACTCGAAGTAGCTGACGGTGACGCCCCCGGCGTTGGCCAGGATGTCCGGGATGACGAAGATTCCCTTCTGGTTGAGGATCTTGTCGGCCTCGGCGGTGGTGGGGCCGTTGGCGCCCTCGCAGATGATCCGGGCCTTGATCTGGCCGGCATTCTCGTCGGTGATCACGTTCTCGAGGGCGGCGGGGACCAACACATCGCAGTCCAGGGTGAGCAGCTCCTGGTTGGTGATCTGCTGCGCCTTGGCGTAGGTGTTGAGCAGCTTCTTGCCCTGGACGTGCTTGAAGACGTCGGGGAGGTCGAGCCCCTTGGGGTTGTAGATCCCGCCCGACTTGTCGCTCACGGCCACGATGGTCATGCCTTCCTTGGCCATGAGGTCGGCCGCCACGGATCCGACGTTGCCGAAGCCCTGCACCGCCACCCGGGTGCCCTTGAGCGGCATCTTGAGCTTCTTGAGCGCCTCGCGGGTCACGAACATGCAGCCGCGGCCGGTGGCCTCGCGGCGGCCGAGGCTCCCGCCCATCGCGATCGGCTTGCCGGTGACGACCGCGGTGACAGTGTGGCGCTTGTGCATCGAGTAGGTGTCCATCACCCAGGCCATCACGCGCTCATTGGTGTTCACGTCGGGGGCGGGCACGTCGGAGTCGGGGCCCAGGGTCTCGATGATGCCCGTGGTGTAGCGGCGGGTCAGGCGCTCGATCTCGCCGTTGGACATGGTGGTGGGGTCGCAGATCACCCCGCCCTTGGCGCCGCCGAAGGGCAGGTTCACCACGGCGCACTTCCAGGTCATCCAGCCCGCCAGCGCCTTGACCTCGTCCAGGGTGACCTGGAGGTCGAAGCGGATGCCGCCCTTGGCCGGGCCCCGGGAGGTGTTGTAGATGACGCGATAGCCGGTGTACACCTCCACCGTGCCGTCATCGCGGAGCACCGGCACCGAGACGATGATCTGCTTCTCGGGCATCCGGAGGATCTGGTACAGTCCCGGCTCGAGGTCCAGGCGCTTGGCGGCGTCGTCGAAGCGGGACATCATCTCCTCGAACGGGTTCTCCGCCGCGAGAAAGTGGTCCTTCTCGGGCCGGATGACGTTCTGGCTGGGGCGCGGACTGGTCGACGTCATAGCATCTCCAATGAGTGTTACAGGCGCTCGGCCGGCAGCACGACGGCATCGAGGGCCACGGCGAACGCCTCGCCGCCACTTTCCCACGTGAGGTCCAGCAGGGCCACCAGCGGTTCAGGGGCGTCGGCCGGCCAGCAGTCCCGGAGCTTCACCGCGTCCTTCTCCGTGATGACCAGATGGTCGGCCCGCCGCGCCGCGTGGGCCAGCCAGGAGACATCCTCCTGGCGATACTCGTGATGATCCTTCCAGGTTGCCACCTGCACCGCCGCCCCGGTGGCCTTGGTCTGGGCCACGAAGGCCTCCGGGTCGCCGATCGCGGAGGCCGCCACCACCCGTCGGCCCGCCAGGGCTTCCGGCGGCAGGCTGCGGCCGGTCAGCAATCCCTCGAACCGCGTCAGGCCCAGGTGCGCGATGGCCACCGGGCCCCGCACCCGCCGCTGCAGGTCGGCCGCCAGCGCCTCCGCCGCCTCCCGGCTGGCCCGCTTCCGGGTGATCACGACGGCATCGGCCCGGTCGAGCGCCTGCCACCCTTCGCGCCACGGGCCGGCCGGCAGCGGCCAGCCCACGGCCCGGGTGGTCTCGGCGCTCATCACCAGCACGTTGAGGTCGCGCCGGATGTCGAGCCGCTGGTACGCATCGTCGAGCACCAGCACCTGCGCGCCGCGCGCCAGGGCCCGCTCCGCCCCGGCCACGCGGTCCGGGTCGGCCACCACGTGCGCGCCGGGGAGCGCCCGCGCATGCACCCGGGCCTCATCGCCGCCGCCGTAGGGGCGGAGCAGGATGCCCGGCACCAGGCCACGCCCCGTGTAGTATCGGGCGATCCACATGGCGATCGGAGTCTTGCCCGACCCACCGACCGTCAGGTTGCCCACCGCCACCGAGGGCAGCGGGAGGTCGTGCACCGGCAGCCACTGCCTGGCGTACACCACCCGCCGCACCCGCATCCAGGTGCTCCACAACCCCGCGAGGGGCAGCAGCGCCAGGCGGGCGAGCCGGGCATCGATCCGTCGGCTGGTCCACAGCCAGCGGATCAGTCGGTGGGTATCGCCGCGCCGTCGTGCCATGCTGCCCGCCTCATCGCGTCGTCCAGTTCGCGTACCACCCGCACGGCCACGTCCTCGGGATCGGCATGCACCGCCGCGTCCACCGGGCTTCCGTACGCCAGGCGCACCCGGGCCCACGGTCCGGGCAGCAGGAAGCGGTCCCAGGAGCCGGCCCGCCACGCCGGCCGGGCTTCCACGTGTACCGGCAGGACCAGCGCTGCCCCCCGCACCGCCGCCACGAAGGCGCCCGGCTTGGCTACCCGCCGGGGGCCGCGTGGCCCGTCGGGGGTGAAGCCCACGGAGGTACCGCCCCGCAGTGCCCGGATGGCGCCGGCCAATGCCCGGCGCCCGCCCCGGGTGCTCGATCCGCGGATCAGGCGGTAGCCGAGCGAGTCGGCGAACCGCGCCAGGTACTCGCCGTCCCGTGCCTGGCTGATCACGGCGGCGATCCCCTGCTCCCGGTGCTGCCACATCACCGGCAGGAGGCACTCATGCCAGCACAGCAGCACGAAGGGCCGCCCCGTGGCAACCACCGCGGCCGGGTGCTCCGGCTGGACAATTTCCATCCGCCAGCTGCGGGCCAACTGCCGCGCCGCCAGGCCGGCCAGCCGGCTCAGCACCCGACGCGGTCCAGCAGTACCGTGGCGACCCGCGATGCGGCCCCCGGCCCGCCGAGGCGGGCGCGGACGCGCGCCAGCGCGGCGCGCTGGCGCACCGCGGCGTCACTCGATTCGTCAAGAAGCGGTCGCACGGCGTCGCCGACTGGCGCGGCGGACACCGGCGGGTGCCAGAACTCCGGAACGACGTCCTCGCCGGCGACGAGGTTGACCAGGCTGATCCGGTCCACCGTCATGAGCCGGCGGGCGATCTGGTACGTCAGGCGCGAGGTCCGATAGGCCACCACCATCGGGGTGCCGGTCATGGCGGCCTCAAGCGTGGTGCTGCCCGACTTCACCAGCACCGCCGTCGCGGCCGCGAGGACCTCCTCCGGGCGGCCGCGATGCACCTGGAACGGGGCGCACTCGGGATAGTAGCCCGCCGTGGTCCCGGCCACGAGCACCCGGCGGCAGTGCCCCGCGGCGAGCATCCGCTGCCCGACGTCCCGGAAGAGGGGCCAATTGTACCCGATCTCCCGCTCCCGGCTTCCGGGAAAGATACCCAGTACCCCCTCCGTCCGGTCGATCCCCAGCGCGAGGCGGGCGGCGTCACGCGCCGGCCAGGCCCGGTCGAGGACCGGGTGCCCCGCGTAGTGGCAGGCCAGTCCCCGCTCCCGGAACCACGCCTCCTCGAACGGCAGGATCGCCACGATCTCGTCGGCGGCCTCCTGGAGCCGTGGGAGGCGTCCGGGGCGCCACGCCCAGAGCTGCGGCGCGACGTACTGGATGACGGGTACCCCGGCCCGCCGGAGGGCGCGCCCCAGGCGCAGGTGAAACCCGGGGTAGTCCACCAGCAGGGCGGCCGCGAACCGCCCGGCCCGGGCGGCCGCCACGATCTGCCGGTAGAGCCCCAGATGGCGCGGGATGGCCCCCAGGACGTCCCGGAAGCCCATCGTGGCCAAGTCGGTGACATCCGCCAGGGGGAGGAGCCCCTGGGCGAGCATCCTGGGCCCGCCAATGCCCTCCGCCACCAGCTCCGGGCGGCGCGCGCGGAGTTCGGCCAGCACCCCGGCCGCCAGGAGGTCACCCGAGGGCTCACCGGCCGAGACCAGGAGCCGCCGGGGCGATGCGGTCACGGCTCGAGCTGGGAGGCCGGGGCCGCGAGGCGGATCGCCTCCGCCACCCGGAGCGCGAGGTCCAGCGCGGCCCGGCCCTCCCCGCCCGTCACCACCGCCTCCCTGTCCCCGCGGACGGCGTGCAGGAAGCTCTCGAGCTCCAGCCGAAGGGCGTCGGCCGCGGGCGCCTCGAGGGGGATCCGCTCGGCGACGTCGGTCAGGGCCCTGGCCCCACCCGGCATCCAGCCGTTCCGCAGCCGGAGAAACTCCCCCTGACCCGTGGCCAGGTCCAGCGCCAGGTACCCCTCCTCCTGGTAGATCCGGAGCTTCCGGACCCGCCGCTCGGCGATGCGGGAGGCGGTCACGCTCGCCACCAACCCGGTGGCAAACTCGACCCGGGCGTGGGCCACGTCGAGCAGGGGTGAGAGTACGGCGGCACCGTTGGCCCGTACGTCGACCGCCTCCGGCCCGCCGGCGAGGTGCAGGATGAGGTCGAGCTCGTGGATCATGAGGTCCAGCACCACCGGCACGTCGGTCCCGCGGGGCTGGAAGGGCGCCAGGCGCTCCCCCTCGATGAACAGCGGCCGGTCGAGGTAGGGCAGCGCCGCGCGCAGGGCCGGGTTGAAGCGCTCGATGTGCCCCACCTGGAGCAGCACCCCGGCCTGTGCCGCGGCGGCGAGCAGCCGGTCGGCCTCCGGGAGGGTGGCGGCCAGGGGCTTTTCCATCAGCACCGGCCGGCCAGCGGCAAGTGCGGCGAGTCCCACCTCGCCATGGACGGACGTCGGGACGGCGACGGTCAGCGCCTCACAGCGGGCCAGCAGTTCCTCGCGGGTGGCGAAGGCGCGGGTGCCCAGCTGCCCCGCCACGAAGCGGGCCCGGTCCGGCCGGATGTCGAAGACGCCCACCAGCTCCGCGTCCGGCATCGCGGCGAGGTGCCGGGCATGATGCCAGCCCAGCGCGCCGACGCCGATCACGCCGACCCGCACCCGCGGCCTCACGCGGGCACCCCGCGCCGCGTCCCCGCGACAAAGGCGAGCAGCCGGGCCACCTCCGGCACGCGTGCCGCCGAGTCGGCGAGCTCGGCCATCGCCTCGCGGCGCGGGCGGTCGCTGTTGAACAGCAGGCGATAGGCGTGCTTGAGGGCCGTGAGGGTGGCCGCGGGGAATCCCGCGCGGGTGAGCCCCACCGTGTTGAGCCCGAACAGGCGCACCGGGTTCCCCACGGCGGTTACGTACGGCGGGATGTCCTGCGGCAGGCGGGAGGAACCCCCGACGAAGGCGTGGGTCCCGATGGTGATGAACTGGTGCAGGGCGCACAGCCCGCTCACGGTGGCCCGCTCCTCGATGACGATATGCCCCGACAGCTGAGTGGAGTTGGCGATGGTCACGCCGTCGCCGACCTGGCAGTCGTGGGCCACGTGGACGTACGTCATCAGGAAGCAGTCTGCCCCCACCCGCGTCGTCCCGGTCGCGGCGGTGGCGCGGTGCACCGTGCTGTACTCGCGGATGATGGTCCGGGGTCCCACCTCCACCCAGGTCTCCTCCTCGCGGTACTTCACGTCCTGTGGCGCCCCGCCCAGCACCACGCCCGCCCCGAGGGTCACCTCGGGGGCCAGGCGCACGTTCCGCTCCAGCACCGCGTGCGGCCCGATCCGGCATCCGTCCCCCACCAGCACCCCCGGCCCGATCACGGCGTACGGCCCGACCTGCACCCCGCGGCCCAGCTCGGCCCCGGGATCGATCACGGCGGTGGGGTGCACGTCCACCAGGGTCACTTGTCGACCACGCAGGCGAGCATCACGGCCTCGGTAACCACCTGGCCGTCCACGTACGCCATGCCCTTCATCCGGGCGGTCTTGCCGCGGAACTGCAGCATCTCGACCTCCATCCGCAGCTGGTCCCCGGGCACCACGGGCTTCC